>OLOS01002869.1_pt1 | contig 10991 bp, 8 predicted proteins | sample 1672631 | NCBI WGS metagenome assembly OLOS01 (sample SAMEA3136707, study PRJEB25190) | human gut metagenome | biome: human gut; feature: human-associated habitat; material: faeces | place: Austria | collected 2013 | reverse complement strand
TTTCCTTGTTCGTGTAGATGGAGTTGATCATCAGATCGAGGAGCTTTTTGCTCTCAGTTTGGAACTGCTTCATTCAGATCCTTCCTTCTTTGGGCGAATGGCACGCGCCGCACGGCACAGACGCGGCAACACCCTATTTATATTGTGGGCAAACGCAAATTAGCACTCCCGCAAGAGGAGTGCTAATAAGAATTCTAGTATGGGAACTGCACCTGTCAAGAAAGGCGAAGGCCGCCCGCCCGTTTGTAACGCGGCTGTTGCCTTTCGGGCGGTTTGCGGCGAACGGGCGCGGGCGATGGTAGTGCGCAGCGCGTCAATCACCGTGCCGCGGAACGCGCCCTTTTCCAGAACCACAACTCCGCGAATGGTGGAACCGAAAGGCGAGCACACCTCGTCCTTCAACTGGCCAGGATGCTTGCCCGATTCCAGCACCAGCCTCGCAGAACCCGAAACCGCCTGCGCGGCAATCTGCTGGACCTGCGGGCGCTTCAGCCCTTCGGCCACGCCGGCATCGGCCAAGGCCTTGATGAACATATACACATAAGCAGGGGAACTGCCACCGATGGCACTGGCCGCATCAAACTGCGATTCCTCCAACTCAACCGTGGCACCGAGGCTGGCCAGCAGGCACTCCACCGCGGCAACATCTTCGGGCGTGGCGTAACCATTGCGGCAATAGGCCGTAACGCCGGCAAGCACATGGGCCGGAGTGTTCGGCGCAGTGCGCACAATGCGCACGGGCTTGGCGAACTGTTGCTCCAACCAGGCAATAGTCTTGCCGGGCGCAATGGTTACGATGGTTTGCTCAGAGCGCACCGCATCGCGAATCTCGGCGATAACCGCTTCGTACTGGCAGGGCTTCACGGAAAGGAACAAAACGTCGGCACACTCAGCCACCTGAAAACAGAGCACACCCTTCCGCACACCGCGGCCTTCCTTATTGCGGTGCCGCACTTAAATGCGCAGGAAACCGCGTGGAACTACCAGGTAACCTCGCTGCCTAAAATCGAGCAGCTGCCCGCCGATGCCGAGGATCCCAACAAGCCCTCCGCAGAAGACGGGCAGCGGGGCGAAGACATAAGCTCCCTCTTGAAAACGGGAGATGCCGCGCCCTTGGCCATAGAGCTTCTGCTGCTGGCCGCCGCCGGCGTCGCGGCCTTCGCCTATTACCAGCGAAAATAGCAGCAGCCCTAAGCGTTTTAGGCGCTATTCCTTCTCTTCGCCTTCTGCCGTCTCGGGCTCCTCCTCGAAGCGGACATCAATCTTGTCGATACGCAGGCCGTCCATCACACGAGCCATCATCGTGATCTTCGTGCCCTCGTGATGCAGCTCGTACGAATCGCCCTCGGCAGGGATCTTGTCCAGCAGGTCGAGCATCAAGCCACCCGCGGTCTCGTAGTCGAACACGGGCACGGGCTCAAATCCAATGAACTCAACGAACTGGTCAACCGGCAACGAGCCGTCAACCAAGTAATGATGCTCGCCCACCTTCAAGATCTCGTCCTGATCATCGTGCAGATACTCGTCTTCCATGCGGCCGATAATCTGCTCAACCACATCGGTCATGGTAACGATGCCGGACGTGCCGCCGTGCTCGTCAACCACCACAGCGATCTTCGTGTGCTTAGCCTGCAGCACCTGCAAAAGCTTCGCGATAGAAATGCTCTCCGGCACCGCCTGAATAGAGCGAATCTTCAGGTCCTTCATCGTGGAGCCCTCGGGCAGCAGATAAGCGTCCTTGATGTGCACGAAGCCCACGATGTTGTCCTTGTCCTCGCGGAACACGGGGTAACGCGTGAATTTGTTCTTCCCCATGAAGTCGAGGTTCGTCGCAAGGTCATCGTCGTAGTCGATGGCCAGTACCTCGGTGCGGGGCGTCATGATAGCCTTCGCGTCCTTATCGTCCAGGTCGAAAATGTTGTCCAGATACTGGTACTGATCCTGCTCGATAGATCCGCTCTCAGCGCTTTCTTCAAGCAGCAGCTTAATTTCTTCCTCGGAATAAGCCTCAGTTTCATTCTTGGCATCGTGGCCGGTCAAGCGCATAACGCCATTGGTGGTAGCGTTAAACAGCCACATGATGGGATAAGTAATGCGATAGAACGCATGAAGCGGGCCCGCCGTGTGCAGCGCGTAGGTTTCCGTCTTCAGAATAGCCATGCTCTTAGGGATGAGCTCGCCGGCCACCACATGCAGCGTGGTCATGATGAAGTAGCCAATACCCACCGAAATAACGGTGACAGCCGTGTCGGGCAAGCCAAAGAACACGAAGATCGGGTGAAGCAGCGCGGCAAACGCGGGCTCGCCCAGCCAGCCCAACGCCAGCGAAGCCAGCGTAATACCAAGCTGGCAAGCCGAAAGGTACTCGTTAACGTTGTCGGCCATCTCGAACGCACGCTTGGCGCCCTTCTTGCCTTCTTCCACCAAAATCTCAATCTGCGATTTACGCACGCGCACCAAGGAAAACTCGGCGATAACGAAAAAAGCGTTCATCAACAGGAACAGAACCACCAGTATCAAACTTAACCAAATAGGCATCTAGGTACAAAACTCCTTGCATAAGCGGGTGAGAAGCGGAATCGCTATCTCTCACTGCGGGGACGAGAAACAGATCGGCCATTTCTCATTGCGGGAATGGGATCGGGAAAAGAGGTTCAAACTGCTTTTCCGCTAAAGGGGAATCGGTGCGCTTTGCACCCTTTCCGAGAAAACCGAAATTACACGGCCATCTCCCCCTTTGGGAAGGGCATAAGACGCGTTACGTCCGCCAACAAGGAAAGGCGCTTGCGCACGTCCAGGCATAAGCCACGCGCAAGGAAGAGCTGCAACGCTGTTTGCGCTGCAGCATCTGAAGGCGCTGCTTGCGCTGCAGCATCTGAATACAGAAACGCAGCCTTTTCTTCACACGAAGACAAAGACCGCGCGGGACAAATAAGGGAGTTATTGCATTGTTCGGTGCGTTTTCGGGTCGAGCAACATCGACCGCCGCCGTCGGAGTCGTTCACGACAGCTTCATCTCCTATTCTGATGGCCGCCGCCATCGTTGGTCCCACAACCCGTTTTGCGTAAACAGGCACGATATCTTTCAGAATAGTACCGCGGAACAATGACAATTCAACGAAACACCATCACAGCGCCATGTTTTCGGCGGCAAACGACACAATCCCGCCGCTTCGATCGTAATGTGGACGGGGGTGATGAAGCCGCGGGCGAGAAGAAGCTGCACGCAGGCGGCGAGGCGGGCAGATGCAGCGACGCGGTGAGGTAGCCCACCGCCGATGCCGTCGCTTCGCCCACAACACAGACGCGGCAACGGGGCTGTGGGTGTCACCCTCATGCGAAGCGCCAACCAATTCAACAACGCGCGCCGCCTCGGAACGAACGCACAAGGCAAAGACAGCGCGTGAAAGGCGAGAGGCAAACCCAACGACGCGAAGCGAATGCGCTTACCTCGCATAGGGCGCCGCGGAACGTACGCGCCTCACGCGGGGGGGGGTGGGCAACGGGCACGTCTCACGCGAGGGCAGGCGCAACAACAGGAGCATCGTGCGCGTGAGCGGGGACAACTCGAAGCTGCATGAGATGAACCCGCGAAAGCGCCGCGCCGCCTCGCACAAAGCGAGCCGCATGCGCTGCGCCGGCACCCCTCGCCCCGCCTCGCCCCTCGCCTCGCCCGCAACACCCAAACGAAACACCCAGGAATGGCAAGATTCGCGCGTCGTGCATGATTCGAGGGGTCTGTGCAGCGAAAAGATCCCCTTCGTGGCAAGATCTTCGCGCGGTATATTCCCGAAAGGCGATTTGCAGGGCATTTCGGATACATGGCGCGCGAATCTTGCCAAAGTCAGCTCATTTTTGATGCATGGCGGCGATATGTTGCCAGGAAGGGGCGCTTTTCCCGTCCGAGGCCCCTCGGGGATGCATGAGGCGAAAATATTGTCACGGATGGCCGCCCGGGAACACACTGTGGCGAAATCTTGCCATCGCCAGGCACCCGAGAACGCACCGTGGCGTCACGGAGCCGGGAGACGCCACGCGAACGAAACATCGGCCAATTCAACACCGCATGCTGACACGTCCAAGAAACCATGAAAATATTTTGGTACCTTCCGCCAAGAAACGGCGCTGAAAACGTGCTCGCGTAGTATGGCGAACATGAGCAAAAAAGATACTTACATCAACGACACAGACGGGCGCGATGACGGCACCGAGCCATCTGGGCATGGCAGCGCGGCATCATCGGAACACGACGACAACGAACCGTCCCAACGTGGCGACGCCGACTCATTGAATCATGGCAACGCCGAACTGTCCGATCACAACAGCGCAGCCTCGCCGGAGCGCGACAACGCCGCTTCGTCAGAGCATGGCGATACCGCCTTGCCGGAACGCGACAACGTCACTTCGCTGAAACACGGCGACACCTCCTCATCGAAACGCGGCAATGCCCCCTCGCCCGAACATGGCAACGAGGCAGCAGCGCAGCGCGACGGTGTCGGCGACGTCTCATCGGAACGCAAGAACGCCGCCATCGCCGACAAAGAAGCAGCAAGCCGCTCCAATCACGCAGAAGAGGCACCGCTCGATGAGCGCAGCGCCGCTCACGCAGCGGAGACGGCATCCGACAAGCACCATGCCGCCCACGCAGCAAAGGCAACGCCCATCGAGCACCGCACCTCCCGTGCAGCAGAGACAGCATCCGCATACCTCAAAAAGGCCGGTGATTTCCTCGGTCTGCACAAAAAGGCTTCCGCCATCGCTGCAGCCATTGCGCTGTGCGCCGTAGTGGGCATCGGCGCAGCCGTGGCTTCGAGCAGCCGGCCCGCCCCTAACGGCATGCTCCTAAGCAGCAGCTTTGTGAACTACGCAGCAAACGCCGTTGCAACTACCACGAATACTGCCGCAGAAGAAGCGGCAGCGGGACTCGTCGCTCAACGTCTCACGCCCAACGCACTCAACAGCGTCGATTCCTTCACCACCGCCCCTGGCACGTTTTCCCTGATAGAAGGCGAAGACGCCGCACCGCTTTCCGAAGAGCAGCAAGAATCCCTTGCCGCAGCCACCCAAAACATCGAAGACGGCGGCTACACCGTTGGCTTCACGCTGATCAACCTGAACACTGGCAAGGGCATCGCCTACAACCTCGACTCGCGCGTTTACGGCGCCAGCTCGTTCAAGGGTCCCTATGCCGCCTACTTGTGCCAGCATCTGGGCGACAACGACGCCTCCTACCCATCCGGCAGTGAAGCGGCGGGCTCTGGCGTTTCGTCGTCCATATATTCCCTGATGCAACCCATGATCCTCTACTCGGACAACAGCGCATTCAACAGCCTGCGCAACACTTACGACAGCGTAGGATTCGCCGAATGGCTCAATTCGTGCGGCGTGGATTCCGAGATCATGCACGACACGCACTTCCCACGCTACTCCACGCGCGAATCCACCCTGCTATGGCTGCGCACGTACCAGTACCTCAAAACCAATACTCCCACCGCGCAGAACCTAGCATCGCTCTACGAGCAGACGAACGTGTCGTTCATTCGCTCTGGGGTGAGCGGCGATGACAAAGTCGAAGCCGTGCTCAACAAGGCAGGCTGGTGCTCTGGCAGCGAACGTTTCACCGGTCTGTGCGATGCGGGGCTCATCAAGTGCACCGACGGCACCACCTACCTCATGAGCACCATGACCAATTCGCCCGACGGCGGCCTATACACCATCCGTCTGGCGAACCTGGCATCCACTCTCTTTGAGTGTCGCGACGTGCTGGAATAGCACCTAGCAGCAAACAGGCGGATGCAAAGCAGGAACTGCAGGGCAAAAGTCGCTTAGCGGTGTAATTTTCCTGCCTCTTTCGCCCGCCGTAGAACGTAAAAGCTACAATAAGTAATGCTGCGCAAATGCGCGTTGAGTGCATTGGGGCAAAACTACGCCACGCAAGGAAAGTCCTTGGCATGTCTGTGCGGCGGGCAACGCAGGAAAATCGCTTTCGCACGATCCCTGCGCGACGCCGCGCCTCAAAGGAGGCCTCACACAACCGATACCGCACCAGCGTCGAACAGCACAGTGCCCCTAAGGGGAACCGCACTGCCAGCGAATAACAAACCCCGAACGAAAGGATTGCCGTGGTGGAACCTGCTCGCGAACTTAACCGTCATGCCGCTTCGGCAACCCACGAGCAAACGCATCTTGCCGAACACCCAGGACAGCTGGTGTGGATTTTCATGGGCATGTCCGTCGTTGGCCTTATGGGCGAAACGTTGCAGCACCTTGTGGCGTTCGGCGAATTGGAAAGCCGTGCCGGCTTCATCTGGGGTCCGTTTTCGCCCATCTACGGGCTGGCGGCAGTCCTGCTAACCATGCTGCTCGAACCCCTGCAGGACAAAGGGGTTCCACTGCTTTTGGCAGTAAGCGCCGTCGTGGGCGGCAGCCTTGAGTACTTCGCCAGCTGGGCCATGGAAACATTCTGGGGCGTGGTGGCATGGAGCTATCTGAACATCCCCCTCAATTTTGACGGGCGCACCGACGTTTTCCACTGCCTGATCTGGGGCACCATTGGCGTGCTGTGGGTAAAGGTTGGCCTGCAATTATGCCTTCAACCGTGTAAACACCGCCGGCGCCCCGTATCGTGCGGCAACGGCAGCGCTTTCCGTCTTCATGGCGCTCGACATTGCCATGACCATCATTGTTTTGCTGCGCGCCGATGCCCGCACCGATGGCATTCCGCCGCAGAATCCCATCGAACAATTCTGCGATACCGCCTACCCCACCGACATGTTGCAGAAGCGCTTCCATAACATGGGCGGCCTCGGCATATAGGCAGGAAAAGGGACCAGCAGCAGATTCCCGCTTTATTGCTCGGGCAATTGTCTGCCGCAAATGGCAGAGCGCCAAGTGCTCTATACATCCTGTCTGGCAGGAACCTAGCACCTGCCCCATTTCCCCGTATTCGCAATAAGGCACAAAGCAGGGCCGCGCTCGTGACTTACGCCGCAAGCGCGGCCCTGCTCGCTAAATGGGAATCTGGTACCTTTCCTTTTCTCCCACGCTACTCATAGAAGTCGGCGGCATCCTCAAGCAGCTCAATGATGTTGATGCCTTGCGGGCACATATCCTCGCAGGCACCGCATTGAATACAGGCAGAAGCGCGACCGTCGCGGGTTTGCCAGGCGTACTGACTCTTCGCAAATTCGCGATTCTCGGTCATCTTTTCCAAATTCAGCAAACCCAAGGCTTCGGGAATATTCACGCCAGCGGGGCAGTCTTTCACGCAATAGCGACAGTTGGTACAAGGGATCAACCCCACGCTCTTCAGAGCATCAACCGCATCGCCCAGCGCCTTTTCTTCGAAGGCGGATAAGGGTTCGTTCGCCTTCCATTCGCGCACGTTTTCCTGAATCTGCTCCAACGTCGATACGCCCGAGAGCACACTGATAACGTTGGGCAGGTTGTAGCAGAATCGATATGCCCACGAAACCGCGCTCTTGTCGGGGTCGGCCGCTTTCAGCACGCTTGCGCCACGTTCCGGCAAGTCCGCCAAGCGACCACCGCGAGCGGGTTCCATAATCACCACGGGTACACCGTGCTTTTGCGCAACTTCCATGCATTTGCGCGATTCCACCACAGGATCTTCCCAGTCGAGGTAATTCACCTGCAACTGGACAAAATCCATATCGGGATGATCGGCGAGCAACTTGTCCAACGTTTCGGCGTTGTCATGCATCGAGAAACCCAAGTGCTTGATGACACCTTCGGCTTTCTTCTGCGCGGCCCATTCCCACATTCCGTACTCATCGAATTTCGCCGTGCGCGCACCGCCCATATTATGCAGCAGGTAGAAATCGATGTAGTCAGTGCCCAGGCGTTTGAGCGAAGTATCCAAACATGCTTTAGCGTCTTCTGCGGTAGGCTGAGCCCAAGCCAAGCACTTGGTTGCAATGGTGAACGAATCGCGCGGATAGCGCTCCACCAGCGCCTTGCGCATAGCAACTTCTGATTCGCCTTCGTGGTAGACATAGGCAGTATCAAAGTACGTGCCGCCAGCCTCTATGAACGCATCGACCATCTTCTTCAAGTGCTCGATGTCGATGCTCTTCTGATCTTTGGGGTCAGTAAGGGGCAAACGCATGCAGCCAAAACCCAACTTAGGGGTATCCAAAAGATTGCTCATAGGGGGGCTCCTTGCCTGTTCTTCTGCAAATTCTCTGCGCTCATTGTAGCGGAAAACCAACTTTAGTAACGTGGCGTTACTTATTTTAAGAGAAAGCAATAACACGACACGATACACGAGCAAGCGCCCAAACCCGCGGCACCGCCCGTGTTTCGCAACGCCGCGCTCGGGCCACATCACGACGCCACGCCCAAACAGTTCCCTAGCACGGCAGTGGGGCAACATCACGATGCCGCACCCAGGCAATACCTTGGCACGGTACCCGGACAGCACCCAGGCGCCGCGGCTGAGCAATACCCTGGCACTGCATCGAGTCGACCCTGCCCCGCGCCAGATCCACCCCCGCTCCGCATCGGGCCCATAACGACCCAACACCGTATCAGGTTCAACCCCCGTTCCGCATCGAGCCCATAACATCCCAGCACTGCCTCGGGGGCCCTCCCAGGAACCCAGAAACAAAAAATCGGTCCGAATTGCAACTTTTTTGCGATTGGCAATTGTTGCGAGCTCCCCAATCGCGAATCGCGGCACAAAAACGCAGCAAAAATGGCATATTTCAAGCCTGAAGGAACCGAGAAGAGCCCCTAATCGCAAAAAAGTTGCAAAGATACCGAGTTTTTTGTTTTTTGCAATGGGTCCGATCGCCGCAACAGGGCAAATCCCGCGAAAATGCGCGGAGCATCATGACCAGCAATCCAAAATCAGAAACAAGAAAGGCGCCCGCCATGCGGACGCCTCCAAAAAACCAAATCGGCTGAAATCTACGCTTCCTTGGCACCATACTGCTCGTAATAAGCATCGAGTGCAGCCTTCAACGTATCGTCGATCACCACTTCTCCCTGCACCTCGTGGTTGTACAGAAGCTCGGTAACTTCAGCCATGCTTACGATGGAAGCTACAGGGAAGCCATACTTTTCCTGGACTTCCTTCTGCGCAGTCTTCACGCCGCCCTTACCAACTTCCATACGGTTCAGGGAGACAATCAGACCCTTAACCTCAACATCAGCAGCACCCTTCAGAATGGGGTAGGTTTCATCGATGGACTTGCCCGACGTGGTAACGTCTTCAACCATGATCACGCGGTCGCCGTCATGAAGCTCGGCACCCAACAGGTTGCCGGCATCGGCGCCGTGGTCCTTCACTTCCTTGCGGTTGCAGCAGTACTTAACTTCCTTGCCGTACAGCTCCTCCAAGGCAATGGCGGTAACAACAGCCAGCGGAATGCCCTTGTAGGCAGGGCCGAATACCATATCGAAATCCAGGCCGAAGTTGTCATGAATAGCGCGAGCGTAGTATTCGCCCAAGCGCTTCAGCTGACCACCCGTAACATAGGCGCCAGCATTCATGAAAAAGGGGGATTTGCGCCCGCTCTTAAGCGTGAATTCGCCGAACTTGAGCACATGGCTTTCCACCATGAACTCGATGAATTCTTTCTTATATGCCTCCATGAGCGCACTCCTTCTCTAGTGAAACTACTATTTTCATTCTACAAAAGCCCGGGGCAAAGCCCCTGCGGCTACTCGCGGTAAAAGCCGTTCATCGCCTTGTACACGTCGATCTCCCACTGGCGGCGGTGGCTCTTGGCAACCGTGTCCAGGATCAGGCCCGTCACGAAGGAGAGGGCGCCGCAGCCGGCGAGCGCCAGGCTGCCGAGCATCGTGGGGATGCGGGGCACCAGGCCGGTGGCCGCGGACTCGGCGACGACGGGGATGCCCGCCACCACGGCCAGCACCAGCAGGATCAGGGCCAGCCAGCCGAAGAACGCCAGCGGGCGGTAGTCCTTGAACAGACTCGTGATGGCCTTCAGCACCTTCGCGCCGTCGCCGAAGGTGGACAGCTTCGAGTAGCTGCCCTCGGGGCGGTCGCGGTAGTCGATCGGCACGTCCTCGATGCGCCAGCGCTTGTCCACCGCGTGGATGGAGATCTCCGTCTCGATCTGGAAGCCCTCGGAGAGCACCGGCATGGTCTTAACGAACACGCGGTTGAACGCGCGGTAGCCCGTCATGACGTCGTCGAAGGCGAAGCCGTAGATCTTCTTGATCAGCCAGCGCACCAGGTCGTTGCCGAAGCCATGGAACGCGCGGTCGTTCTCCTCGCCGTAGGAGCCGTTGGACAGGCGGTCGCCCACCGTCATGTCGGCGCGGTCGGCGCGCAGCGGCTCCAGGAGCGCCGGCGCTGCCTCGGCGGGGTAGGTGTCGTCGCCGTCGACCATCAGGTAGTAGTCGGCGTCGATGTCGCGGAACATGGAGCGGACGACGTTGCCCTTGCCCTGGCGCCCCTCGAACTTCACGATGGCACCGTGCTCGCGGGCGATGTCGGCCGTGCCGTCCTTGGAGTTGTTGTCGTAGACGTAGATGTCGGCGTCGGGCAGGACGCGCTTGAAGTCGTCCACCACCTTGCCGATGGTCACGGCTTCGTTGTAGCAAGGTATGAGTACTGCGACCTTGTCTGCCATTGGGCTCCCTTTCAAACAAGCAAACAGCAAGCGCGAAAGCGCGAAATGTATCAATTGCCGACTATGCACACGGCGCATACCGTCCAATACCCCTCAGGGCAGCAGCCGAAGCGCATAGCTATAAGCCACATTAGTTTACTCGCTTTTTACGTTGAATGAAATGGCTTCGGCAAGCGCATAAAACTCTCCACGAACAGGCGGGAATATAGGGACAGGTACCGTTTTCCAGCCAGCATACAGGTCCGCGCCCGCAATGAACGAACCGCCTCCCGCTTCTTGGACATAAAGAAACGGGAGGCGGTTCAAAACTCGCATACGAAGCCTTGCTTTTGTGCGCTACGGCGAAAGCGGGAATCCGATACCTGCCCC
>OLOS01002866.1_pt1 | contig 10999 bp, 9 predicted proteins | sample 1672631 | NCBI WGS metagenome assembly OLOS01 (sample SAMEA3136707, study PRJEB25190) | human gut metagenome | biome: human gut; feature: human-associated habitat; material: faeces | place: Austria | collected 2013 | reverse complement strand
CCAGCCACAGCATCAGCCAGCTTTTGCCGATCTTGCTGGCACCGCTGATGACATTAACACCCTGCGAAATAAGGCCGTCTACGATGAACATTGTCTTGCTCATCGGCGTGGACAGCAGGGTCTCTGCGTCCACGGTTTTCAGTTTGTTGTCCATAGAATTCTCCTTTGTAGAATGTTAGAAGTAGATTTTGGCGGGGGCGGATGGAAACGGCCACCCGCCCCAGCTTTGCTATCCCAAAAGCCTTGGAAATCAAGGCTTTCCCGGTGCTTAATGTTCGACGTTGCGCCGCCGTCTGGCAGAGTCCGCCTTCTGCTTGCGCCGGATGGAGCGGCCGCATTCCGGGCAGTATTTCTGCCGGTTGCTACTGGGTGCAAAGGGCTTTCTGCATCGGTCGCAGAGCCGTGTGCGCTGCCGGTAAATATCGGCGCAGAGTACCTTGTCGGCGGGCAGAACCGCCCGCCGGAAGTACTTGCACAGCAGCGAATAGGAAATCGTCTGCACGCACACGCAGCCTTCGCCATCGTCCAACGGCAGACAGTTGCCACCGTCGTAGTTGGCGCACAGCCGCCGGATCAGCCGGTTACAGCGTGCCCTTTGGGCGGGCGTCAGGCGTTTGATCTCATCCAACCTTCTTCACCTCTTTCTCCATTACATAGTTGATGACGCTGATTTTCGGGATCTTCAGCGTCGTGCCGATCTTCACGGCGTGGATGTACCCATAGTCGATCAGCTTGTAGGCCAGCTTGCGGCTGATGCCCAGCATCTCCCGAAGCTCTTTGACGGTCACGATGTCCGGGTATTCCGGAAACATCATCTGATAAAGCTCTCTGAGCTCTCCTTTCTTCATAGGCTTGAACCTCCTTTGCCTGTTCTTGACGCCGCATTTCTGCGGTGGTTTTTGCTTGCTGCCGCTCATCCGCATCGTTCCTGCCCCGGAGTCTCACCACGGCGTATCGCTTCTTTGATGCGCTCGTTCCTTTTTCGGGAAGTCGTGGCGTCACTTGCCGGAAGCATATCCTTTGGAGGCGGCGATTCAATTTTCAAGGTACACAGGGAGACAGTCCCCTCAATAGGTAGCCAGCGAGAAAGGCATTTTATAGACCCCCTCACTAATCAACTGGGAAAAATTTTTCGATTTGTACGAAGGAATTTTGAAAATTTCCTTTGAAAGCCTCTCTACTAACCAACTGGGAAATTTTTTTGGATTTGAACGAAAAAACTTTTGAGAATTTTTCTGCGAACCCTACTACTAATCAACTGGGAACTTTTCGGGCAAATAACAAATGGGTTTTAGAAAAATTTTTTAAGTGCCCCTCCTACTAACCAATTGGGAAATTTTTTGAGATTTTGGCAAAGTAATTTGAAAAATTCTCTCAACTTTTCAAAAGGTCCCTCTACTTACTCTGAATAAGGGGTGCCATTTGGCAGGGTGTTTCGAGAAATTTCTCAATTTTTCTATCAAGACGCAAAAGGAGGCGCAGCCTACGGATTTCTCCGAAGGCTGCGCCTCTAAAATTTCTTTTCAATTAACTTAAAAAGTGAACAAGCACAGATGCATTTGAGTCTGGCTTATATATCAAATCGCAAGATAATGCTCTATAAAGTATATAACGGCAAAGCAGTATTCTTCATACTGATTGTCCTTATTACGCCCCTTCAGCCGAGCTATTTCGCTCGCCCATTCTATATCGGACGCTGAATCCAGCGAGGAATACGCCTCAAAAGCTGCTTTTCGCCTATGTACAATTGTACTACAATCCAAGTTCAATATTTCAATCGTTTTTTGAGCATCTGTAGTTCTTCCATAGATATGCCCTTCATCATCATATGAAAATAACGACTCAACATTTTCATCCAACGGAGTGACAGGAATGATGGAATCGTTTTTCTTATCATCACAATGAGATGGGAATAATTTCTTTTCCCGCTTTGGCCTTCCAGTCCTTTCTTGCTCTCCGCCGTCGCACGAACATACTAGATTTGTATATACTAATTGAAGGTGCGTATATCGTTTATCTCCCTTTGGTAATAGATGCTCGATAACGGAATGATGGTCTGGGGAAATGCGCTTGCCACAATAACAACAAATATCACCTTGCTCATCCGCCAATTGCTGTTTCAACTCGCTCTTTACATTTGAAGGGAGATCATCAAAATTAGCACCTGCAGTTTCTTTGTAGCGCTCAAGCGATTCCGGTGGTTTTCTTTTCTCTATATATTTCATTTAGTCACCCATCCTCGAAAGCAAGTGCCCTGCCGTTACCCAAAAAGGATCATCCCTTGATAGTAGCTCACGAAGTGTATTTTCGTGTATAAGAGCATCTTTCTTGTTTCCGTGAATAACAGAATTTCTAAAATCTCGCATTGCCTTTTCGACATCTACAGGTCTTTTCCCGACATCCATAATCTCTTCCAACACCTCTGTAATGTCCCGGTTAAAAGTGTCGGCAGATGGCTCAAAGACCTGTCCGTCTTTCAAAATCCGTATGTTTTCTTTTCTCATCTTTCCAAGTGTTAAGGGAGAATGTGTAGTAAATAACACTTGTCCTGTGATCTCGATTTCGGAAATAATCTCTGCAAATCTACGCTGCCAGTTCGGGTGAAGAAACGAGTCAAATTCATCAAGGAGAAACAGCGCTCGATATTCCTTAGTTGCTTCCAATAAGCAAAGAAGCTGAGCAAGTTGCTTTTCGCCTTCGCTTAGCATTTCTAACTGCATAGAAACATCATCTTTTATGACATTAAATCGGATTTCTTTTAGAATATCTGCCTGTAAGAGAAGCTCTAACTTAGCAAAAAGGTCAAAGCAATTTTCGGAATCAATTCTAACATTTGCAATGTTATCTACTGTAATCGTGGCACTGTCTTTATTGCTTATATTTAATACGCCCATCTCCCCCAACTGGCTCAAAACAGCGGCAACCGTCCCTTGCGCGTTCCAGAAAGAATCATTGGTTATAGGTGCTGATTTACTCCAAGTCGGGCGTTTTAATACAAACTCAACTGGTCCCCCAATACTCTCTATTCCTACCAAGTCGCAAATATTTTCAAAAGAATTACTCTTATAAACAGCATTTGCAAGCATAGCCGCAGGAAACTCTCTTAATCCAACAAATGATATATACTTAAGAACCGTTTCACCATTGTTTTTAAGTGCTTTTGAAAACGCCTTGTCAATATATGTGTCTGAAATATTCTTCAAACGCTCTGTCTCGCCACAGTAATATAGAAAAATTCCGCGTGGAAGAGAAAACCGCCGTTCAGCCTTCCTTACATTTTTTCCATCCTTGGTGAAAATCGTACCACCTCGGTTAGAAATCCGGTATTTACTGTTGTTTATCCGATAGCAAATATCATATATAAAGTTAATTGTCTGTTCATTGTATACCGCAGCAAATGCAGTGGCCAATGCCTCAAGCACATTGGATTTTCCGCTACCATTATTGCCTATCAGTGCATTGACCGAAGACCCCTCATTGAAGGCTACTTCGAAGTCTTTAAGATTTTTGTAACTATCAAGATAAATATAATCAAGCTTCATTTATTCACCCACCTGACTAATCCAATCACGAATATTGGTTCCAATACGCTCAATATCTTTACGACCGAGCTCTCCGCTATGCATAATAACATTACGGGATCGTTCAATTGTTTGAATAATCTGTCTTGCCCAATCTATCGACACTATATACGCTTCAAACAAATCCAAATTTTGAGACATAATCGACACCAAATCTCCGAACTCAGTGTAATTGATCATTGAGTCACCACGCGGAGTATGCCATCGAATTTTTTCCTCTTCCCTTTTTCGGCTCTCGGCATTCCTTCTGATTTTTTCTGAAACACAATCCGCCCACCAATTTTCCCCTTTGGTTTCAATGAGAATTTTAACAACAAAGCGCCGAACAGAGTTTTCAAAAGCAGCAATAGCAGTGTAAACAGTTGCCATTGCCCTTGCCGAGTTAACAAGTTCTTCATCAAGCAAATCCAATGACAAGGAATCGATATATTCATGCGCTAATACTTCGGACATAGAATATTTGCTTACAGTTTCCGTTTTTTCAAGTGCGGATTTTGTTAACTCGCCCCGCATAATAAAAGCATAGAGCTTATCTTCGTTCATAAAAACCTCACAGCAATTGTTTTTTCAAACTTTGAAAAATAGCATCATAAACAGCCATATTCGTTGTCTCTGGCAAATGAATCTGTATGTTATAATGCAGACCAAGTTGAGCCGCATGCGACGAAGAATTACTCTTCACATCACTAGAGTGTGTCTCCTCAGGTACACCCAAGTTAGGCTGTATGGGAGTTGCATCTGGCTGTTTATTTGCCGCTACATCAGTCCAGTCAGCATAATCACAGAGCACTCTAAAGGTTTTCGCCATGCTTTCAATCACTCTATCGCCCTTTTGGCCCTGTGTCAGTGTTCGCAACTTGTTTTTTACTTCCTCTTGTGAGAGTTTTTGTGCCTCTTTATTGAGGTTGAATAAATCCTCGTAAGCTTCTTGAATTCCGATGGCAATAATCTTCTTTGACTGGGATTGATCCAAAAAATCATAGTAACGCTGTGTTGGCTCACCTGCGTCAGTCAGCAGTCCAAGAGCTTTGAGAACTCCCGTAATCAGCCGATCGTTGCTGCTTTTATATCCCAAATCCTCAAGAAACTTATTCGTAAATCTCTCTGGTGCCCGCGCACCCAAAATAGAATTCATTATTCCTTCAAAGTTCTTGGTGCTTGTTAAATATGATGTTGTGAGTGCCATATTTATCCTCTCCTTATTATTTCTTTCAGCAATTCCACTGCGCTCTCCTCGCTTGGGTCATTCGTACCCAGTTCACCGCGAAAGGCACGGGCGAGAATGGATTTTTTCATCAGGTCGATTTGGTCAAGGACTGCCTCGGCGGCTTCTTTAGCGGACTGCTCTCTGGCAAAAAAGCCGTCAAGAATGCGGACAATTTCTACCTGCTCGGCTATGTTCGGACGCGGAATTGTCATTGCTCGTAGTCCCTTAATTGGTACCGTCAACTGTGCAGTCCCGGTAGCTATTGACGAAGCCTTGTCATACATTTCTGGCGTCTGCAATATATACCACAAAAACTGCGGACTCACATCAATCGGTCTAAGCAACGCCATATGACGTTGAAAGCAAAACGGCCTTTTGCTATTAACAACCACCGGTATTCCAAACGAGCCAACTAATGTGTACAGCACATCTCCTAGTTGAGGCTTTCGTGTATCGCTTAAGGTGTCATAGTATTCTTGCGGTACAAATCTTGTGTTTTCAAAAGTGAGATGCCCAGTATTTACATTCGAAATAACCAAAAAAGGAATACCTGATTCAGCCTTAGGTGGTGGCATATGATCTCCGTCAAAAATACTTGAACAAACCGAATCCAAAGTCCGTACTTCCCAACTCTCCATCCCCACGCCGTGCTCTTCCCGCCATTTCGCAGTCAGTTCACCGGTGAAGGCTTTATGCAGAATAGCAGCTTTACGGGTTTCAAAGCTATCCACCACGGCCTGTGCCTTTTCCCTGGCCTCATCCAGCTTGGCAAACAGGCTTTCAATGCGATCAACAATGCGCTGCTGCTCGGCAAGAGGCGGGACAGGGACAGGGTATCCCTGAACGAATTTTGGCTGTGCTCTCATTAGCGATCCGCCAACGCCCGATACATTTGAAAGCATATACCCGCGAAAATATGGTGACCGAAAACACCACATTAAATAATTGGAAATTAGTCCGCTATTTCTAATAACAATCCATTCAGACGAAGCAAGCAAAGAGTGGTCCGTATACTTTGAGACTTTCCAGACCCGATTTATCCGCGGATTGATTTTGCAGAGAAGAACATCGCCTTTTTTGACAGATTGTTTTGTTGATCCAATATCAGCGCCGAGTACAATCTCCGGGTAGTTGTCTGCACTGCTCGGAACGCTGTATAACTCAAAAGTCTTATTTTTAGCTTTCGTAGGATCGGCAGAAATACCAACATATTGGTTTATTGCCCCAACAGTTGTCCAACACCAATTCTCCGGCAATTTATGTGGCCACTCCCAATCCGGCACCAGGGCTGCCTGCAAACGCTCTTCGGGCGTGAGGGCGGCTTCTTTTTTTGCTCTTGCCATCACTTTTCCTCCGTCAGAGCACGAAGCTCACGCACAACACTTTTCAGCAGATCGACCGCTTCTTCCAGATTCGCAATCGCTTCCTCGCCGCTTTCTACAGGGTCAGGGAGATCGTCATAATCCACGATGGAATCGTCACGAATCAAGCCAAGGTCAAGACTATCGTCCGGGTTCTTGGCGATCTCCTCACGAGTGAATTTGCTCCAGCGCTCGCCGGTGCGCTTGGATGTGTCTTCATACCCTGCCACAAACTCGTCGAAATCACTCTTGCGCAGCTGCCGGGTCTTACCAAAGCTGTCCATATTGGTGCGCATATCGTAGAGCGCAACCTCGGTGGTGTTATCCTGCTCGGTTGTCCCGCGGGTAAAGAACAGCACATTGGTCTTGACGCCCTGTGCATAGAAAATGCCGGTAGGCAGACGCAGAATGGTATGCAGATTGCAGAAATTCATCAGTTCCCGGCGCACGCTGGCACCGTCACCAGCAGCAAACAACACATTATCCGGCAGCACCACGGCGCAACGGGCCTTGCCGTCCGCCTTCAGGCTGCGATAGATCACCTGCAAAAAGTTCAGCTGCTTGTTGGAGGTTTGGAAAGAGATGTCATCCCGTGTGGCACGCTCACCGCCCTTTTTCGTGCCGAAGGGCGGATTGGTCAGAATAACATCAAAATCTTTCAATCCCTTGGCGCTTTGTGCGAGAGAATCCCCCAATGTGATATTGGCATTCATATTGTGCAGATAGGCGTTCATCAATGCCAAGCGATGGGTTTCGTGCACCAGCTCCACGCCGTTGAACGCTTTATTCTGCTGGAAATCTGCCTGACGGTCAGAGAGTGCATACGTATCGTTATGCGCATTGACATAGCGGTTGGCTGCAATCATAAAGCCAAAAGTACCACAGGCCGGGTCAAAGCACTTGTCGCCCAGCTGGGGTTTGATGAGCTCCGTCATCACATCGATCAGCACACGAGGGGTAAAGTACTGACCGGCACCGGACTTCTTCTCGTTGGCGTTCTTCTCTAAGAGTCCTTCATACAGGTCGCCCAGACCTTCCTCTTTGGCCTCATACCAGTCCAGCTTATCAATCTCCGTGATGATTTTTTCGAGGTTTTTCGGCTCCTCGATGCTGGAGGATGCGTTGGCGTAAATCTGCGCCACGCGGCCAACGGATTCTTCGCCCAGCTTGCTGAGCAGCGTATAGTAGTGCTTTTTCAGGTCAATGCCGGAACGGCTGGTCAAAGAGCCCCAACGATATGCTTCGGGAATATCCTTATCTGCACCGGTCTCATCGGCCATTTTCAAAAACAGAATGTAGGTCAGCTCTGTCACATACTGGTGATAAGTAATACCGTCATCCCGCAGCACGTTGCAGAGGTTCCAAAGTTTCTGTACAATATCTTGCGTACTCATTTAAGCTGCTCCTTCGTAAATATAAGTGTTGATCTCGCGGATGATCTCCGCAAGCTGCCCGCCAAACTTCTTGTTAAAGCGTGCGAAACCGCCATCCATCTTGAACGCCGGTGCCTCAAAGGTCTCGGTATTGAGGATGCTCTCGTGAAGCATATATACCTTGATCTTTTCCAGCAGATCCAGCTGCATTTTGTTAAAGTGATGCGCCGAAATCAGTTTAGAAAAGGCCATTTTCACGCGGTCATCGTGGTTTACAAGCGGCGTTTTAAGTACAGCCCGACGAACAAAGGCGATAATGTCTGCCACGATCCGTTCATTGCTCACCGCACTGGCCGCTTCATTCAAGCTGCTCTCGGTGAAATTCTCCTTATCCAGTTCCAGCTTTAACTCCCGAAGCTGTGCCCGGGTCATATCGCTGGGGCGGGTGCAGGCTATGCGGATCGCTTCGATACGGTCTTTGTTCTCATTGACATAGGCCACAAAAGAGTCCAGATAATCCTGCGGTTTTTCCGTGTCACCATAGCCGCGGGTCGTTTCCAAAAGGGTATCTTCCTTTTCGGAATAGTAATGTCCGCGCTTTTTGCCCTTCAGGTTGTCAAACCAAAGCAGGAAATCCTTATCCTCCCGGCAGCGTCGCACAAAAGCTTCCTCTGTACAGCTTTTCAATTCCTTCGCATATTCCCGAATTGTTTTTCCGCCTAAACGCTCGGATACATCATACTTTTGCTCATCGGTCAGATTGTTGCTCTTACGCTGCAATCTTGCCAAAATGCGATCTTTGACAGGCTGCTTGCTGGCCTCACCCGGACGGAACAAATCCTCCAACAATTCAGCCATTGATTTGCTGACGGAGACTGACTTCATATTGGAAGTGTCGTCCAAATCCTCGTACACGCGAACTGCGTCGAAGATATTGAAGTGCGTCTTTCCGATTTCCGGGCAAAGGCGAGTAGCGCGTCCCAGCATCTGCTCAAAGAGGATCCGGCTGTTGATCTTGCGCATAAACACCAAATTGCAAATTGCCGGCACATCGATTCCGGTAGTCAGCAGGTCGACTGTTACGGCAATGTTGGGGTACTGGTTGTTCTTGAACTGCTTGATCACCTGCAAAATCTTCTTTTTGTTGCCGCCGGCAGTTTTGCCCGTGATTTTCATAATGGCATCATTGGAAATGCCATAGGGCTTGTAAATTTCTCGGAGCGTATCAACAATACGGTCAGCGTGTGCATCATTCACCGCAAAAATCAGCGTCTTTTCTCCACTTTCCGGATTTAAGTAGGTCGAAACTTCTTCCAGCACCTTGTGGGTATGATCCGGCAGAACAATTTTGCGGTTGAACTCCGACACATCGAAATCCATTTCATCGTCCAAAACTGCACCGTTCAAAAGTTCATTGGTGTTGGGGTCATATTGCGCCAAGGTTTCACCCTTCTTGAACTGTGCGTCATTTTCAATGAAATCCGTATTAATCAGATATGGAGGGTCGTGATCCACCAGCCAGCCATCGATAACCGCCTCACGGTAGCTGTAGGTATAGACCGGCTCCCCGAAAATCTCGGTCGTGTGCAGGGCGGGCGTAGCAGTCAAGGCAACTTTCACCGCATCGAAATACTCGATAACCTGCTTGTACTTGCTCATATAATCATCTTGATTATCGTAGAGGATTTCTTCTTCCGTCATTTCACGGTCAAGAATATAGCCTCGGTGGGCTTCGTCCACAATAATCAAATCAAATGCACCGGGCATCAAATCCGGTTCTTCTGCCAGAATCGTGCGTTTCAAAAGCCCCTGCACCGTTGAAATGCTGACCTTGGTTTCCAGATTGATGATGTTGTCATCGATCGCTTTGATCTCATATATTTTATCCAGCGTCAGCAGTTCCTTCAGCTTGACATCTTTGAAGGTGTCCATTGCCTGCTCACCGAGGGACACTCGATCCACAAGGAAAAGAATACGGCGGAAACGCTTGGATTCCAGCATCTTGTAGATAAGCCCCAGAACAGTACGGGTTTTGCCTGTTCCGGTGGCCATTGCAAGCAAGGCCGTTCTCTTGCCGTCAACGATTGCCTCTGTTGCCTTATCAATGGCCTTGATCTGGTAGTCGCGCAGATTCAACCCATTAGGATCTGTCATAAACGAATTATCTGCCGCAGCCAGCGCTTGGTTGGCCGCCGCTGTATTCTGACCAAGTTTTTCCATCAGGTCACTTGGGCTAAACCAGTTCCGAATAGGATACGGTTGATTTTCCTGTTCCCGGACATCCAAAAACCAAATACCAGACTTCGTCCGCAGCTGCTCTAAATACGCCCTGCCATTTGAAGCAAAGAGGAAGGGGACCTGATAACCATTCCAGTTTCCAACCGTATGTGGAATATCCTCCGGCTTAATATGTGCAGCATAGTCCTTTACCTGCACATCGATGGTAGATGCCACATCTTCCGACATCTTTTTTGCATCCATCAATGCTACGAGCTTCTCGCCAACGAAGAATGCATAATCCGCATACCCGTTTTTGTAAAAAGCCGAATTGGTAGGCCATTCACTGATGGCAATATTTCTCCCCTTTACAGGACGCGTTCCTTTGCTGTAGCGCAGGTTCTGCGTATCAGCTTCCCAACCAGAAAGACGAAGCTGCTCGTCAATCAAGCATCTGGTCTGCGCCTCATTCCAATTCATCATAGCGGAGACAGATTCCGACCGCTTTGCGCGCTCCTTCTGCGTTTTGCCCGAAGCGGCGGTCTTGACCACGGCCAGTTGCTTCGTCAATTCCTCAATTTTCCTTTCCTGCTCGGCAATAACGGATTCCAAATCTTCGTGCGTGGTCTCGCTCGGCATAACGAACTCAGGCGCAATATATCCCCAGTCTCCATAGGTTTCCATAAACCAAACAGCAAGATTGTATGTCAAGGATAGCAATGTCTTTGCTTCGTCCACGGAGTCCGTACCTATATGTACTGCCGAGTTTCTTGTCTTGCGAAGAACATATAGCGTGTTGTCAATTTCGTGCGGCAATAAACCAGCTCGCTTCAAAATGCGAATTCGATTTGCGTGGGTGTTGTCAACAGCCGGCTCCGCAATGTGCTCAAAGACAAGGATCTCCTGCACTAATCGCTCGGCAAACATTCCGAGTTTATAGATACAGGCATTGGGATCAGAATAGACATAGGTTTCTGCGGTTGCGCCGATCTGTGCCAATGCAGGCCAGTATCGATTCAGAAAATCAAAATTTGATTTCATAAGCAGTCTCCCTCAATTTTTGTTAATTCATTTAGCATTTGATATAAGCACATCTGCAAAGTGCCAATTTGGCACTTTGGAACCACCGTGCTGACACTTTGGGATTTCGCAAAGTATCAATTTGATACTTTGGAATTCTCACTCCTCATCCAACCGCCACTTCAACCTTTTTACCGCTGAAGGCCACGCCGTATTTATAAATCGTCCTGACCCCGGCGG
>OLOS01002864.1_pt1 | contig 11008 bp, 6 predicted proteins | sample 1672631 | NCBI WGS metagenome assembly OLOS01 (sample SAMEA3136707, study PRJEB25190) | human gut metagenome | biome: human gut; feature: human-associated habitat; material: faeces | place: Austria | collected 2013 | reverse complement strand
AACAGATGGCAATGCCGCTCCTTTAGAAGAAAATCGCCCTCTTCCTTGGTAATTCCTTGTCTGAAATTAGTAATAAATTTTTTGAAAAAAAAAAGTTGGGACCCAGAAAATCTGGGTCCCAACTTCGGAAAGTATCAGTGCCTACTACTACTCTTCATCGAGCAGACTGGTCTGGTCCTTATGGGTGGCAGGTGCCGTCTTAGAGGATTTTTTTTCGGTGGTAGTGGAAGTGGCCACAGCAGAAACCTTGTCCTTGCCAGCAACATTCATCACATGAACGCCCTGAGTGGAGCGTCCCAGCTGCGACACGCCGGAAACCGGTGTGCGAACAACTACGCCCTCTTCGGTGATAATCATGATCTCGTCGTTCTCTTCAACGATCTTCATGGCCGAGAGCAAGCCCTTCTTGGCCGTCATGGTAATGGTGTATACGCCTTGGCCTCCGCGATGATGGGAAGGATACTCCTCTACCGGCGTGCGTTTGCCATAGCCGAGCTCAGTGATAACCAAGAGTTCGGTTCCTGGACGCGCTATTTCCATGCCGAGCACGCGAGCATCGGCGTTAACCGTCATGCCACGTACACCCATGGTGTCGCGACCCATAGCCCGAACTTCGGACTCATCCCACATAATGGCCTTACCTGCAGAGGAAACCATCATGACCTTTTCGCCTTCAGCAACGCGCTGGACGCTAATAAGCGTGTCGTTTTCCTTCAGGTTGATCGCAATCAAACCATCTCGGCGCGTGCGGTCGTAGAGCTTCATGGAGGTTTTCTTAACCATGCCTGACGAAGTTGCAAACATCAGGTACTCGTCTTCGGGGAAATCCTTGGTAGCGATAACCGCAGCAATGGTTTCACCCTTCTCCAAGGGCAGAACATTCACGATTGCGGTTCCTCGAGCATGACGAGATGCCTCAGGAATCTCGTAGGCCTTCAGACGGTACACCCGTCCGCGCGAAGAAAAGAACAACAGATAAGCATGGGTTGAGGAAATGAAGAGATGCTCGACGAAGTCGGCTTCTTTCAAATTCACCCCTTGCATGCCCTTGCCGCCGCGCTTCTGCTGGCGATACGTAGCCACAGGAAGGCGTTTCACGTAACCAGCCTTGGTTACGGTAATGGCAACTTCCTCTTCAGCAATAAGATCCTCTACATCGAGGTCCTTCGCTTCGTCGGTAATCTTGGTGATACGAGCAGAACTGAACTTTTCCTTGATTTCGGTAAGTTCTTCCTTGATTACCTGCTTTACCAGGTCTTTATCGGAAAGCAAACGCTTGTAGTAGTCGATTTTCTCGCGCAGCTCCTTCAATTCGGCTTCGATCTTCTCTCGCTCCAAGCCGGTCAGGCGACGCAGCTTCATTTCGAGGATAGCTTCGCTCTGCTTTTCGGAAAGCTTAAAGCGCTCCATCAACACGTCTTTCGCTTCGCGATCGGTGTTGGACGAGCGGATGATCTGGATCACCTCATCGATGTTGTCGAGGGCAATCACAAAACCTTCCAGAATATGCGCACGGGCCTCAGCTTTGGCCAAGTCGTAGCGCGTGCGGCGCTCCACAACCTCTTCCTGATGCAGAATGTAGTAGTGGAGGATCTCCTTCAGGGACAATACGCGAGGGACGCCGTTGACCAGCGCCAGCATATTACAGCCGAAACCAACCTGCAGCTGGGTATGCTTATACAACTTGTTCAGTACGACCTGAGGGATAGCATTCTGCTTCAGCTCGATAATGATGTCAATGCCGTGGCGGTCGGCGCCGTCATGAACGTTTGAAACCTCGGGAAGCTTCTTGTCGCGAATCAGATCGGCGATCTTCTTCAGGAGATTGGTACGGTTTACCTGATAGGGAATCTCGGAAACAACAATGGAATGCTTGCCGTTCTTACCCTCTTCAATGCGGCACTTTGAGCGAATGGTAAGGCTTCCCTTTCCCGTTTCGTAGGCATCGCGGATGCCCTTGCGGCCCATGATGATGCCGCCCGTCGGGAAGTCAGGGCCGGGAAGAACCTTCATCAAATCGTCTACCGTGCAATCAGGATTGTCGATCATCATGCAGGTTGCGTCGATTGCCTCGCCGAGGTTATGCGGGGGGATGCTTGTTGCCATGCCAACGGCAATACCCGAAGAGCCGTTTACCAACAGGTTCGGGAAGCGCGAAGGCAAGACAACGGGCTCCTGCAAGCTCTCGTCATAGTTAGGCTGAAAATCTACCGTTTCCTTGTCAAGGTCACGCAGCAATTCCATTGCCGGCTTGTCCAAGCGAGCCTCGGTGTAACGCATTGCAGCTGCCGAATCGCCGTCGATCGAACCAAAGTTGCCGTGGCCGTCAACCAGCGGAACACGCATGGAGAATGGCTGCGCCAAACGAACCATGGTGTCGTACACCGCAGAGTCGCCATGCGGGTGATACTTACCGATTACGTCACCAACGGTACGGGCGGACTTAGCATGGGGGCGCTTTGGGGTGATGCCGCTTTCATTCATCGCATACAGAATGCGGCGATGAACAGGCTTCAAGCCGTCGCGAACATCGGGAAGCGCGCGCGAAACAATAACGCTCATCGAATACTCGAGGAACGACGTGCGCATCTCTTTGCTGAGCTCAGCAGGAAGAACGTTTGCTGCAGCGGCCTGCTGCTCGTCCTTCTTGTCTGTCTCGTTCTTATCTTCTGCCACGAAGACTCCTTCTGTCTTGTTGCTTGAATGTTTTACGTGAAACACTTTGCCGGGTTCCTACCCGGCAACCCTCTTAGAAGTCGAGGAAGCGCACGTCATGGGCGTGCTTCTGGATGAATTCCTTACGGGGCTCAACCTGATCCCCCATAAGTTCGCTTACCACACGCTCAGCTTCAGCTGCATCTTCAATGCTTACCTGGAGCATGGTGCGGGTAGAAGGCTCCATGGTGGTTTCCCAGAGCTGCTCGGGATCCATTTCACCCAAACCCTTGTAACGCTGCAGCGAAATGCTGTCTCGATCGGGAATCTCTGCTAAGCGGGCGGCTAGAGCGTCATCATTGAAGATGTACTCCAACTTCTTGCTGCCCTTCTTCTTCAGGCCGTACAGCGGAGGCTGGGCGATGTAGATATAACCACGTGTAATAAGCTCGGGCATGTAGCGATAGAAGAACGTGAGCAGCAGGATGCGAATGTGGGCACCGTCAACGTCAGCATCGGTCATGATGATGATGCGATGGTAGCGGGCAGCATCCGCGTTGAAATCCTCACCAATATTCGTACCGATAGCGGTAATGAGCGAAGAAATGGTGTCGGAAGAAAGCGAGCGGTGCAAGCCAGCGCGCTCGACGTTCAGAATCTTACCGCGCAGGGGCATGATGGCCTGATACTTGCGGTCGCGAGCTTGTTTAGCAGACCCACCTGCGGAATCGCCCTCAACAATAAAGATTTCGGAATCGGCAGGATTCTTGCTCGAGCAGTCAGCCAGCTTTCCCGGCAAGCTGAAAGAGTCAAGAACGCCCTTACGACGCGTCATCTCGCGCGCTTTACGAGCAGCCTCACGGGCCTTCAATGCCTGAGAGGCCTTGTTGATGATGCGCTTAGCGGGCGTGGGGTTCTCTTCAAGATACTCAGCCAAGCCCTTAGTTACGGCAGTCTGAACCAAGCCACGAATTTCCGTATTGCCCAGCTTGCCCTTGGTCTGACCCTCGAACTGCGGGTCGCGGAGTTTAACTGAGACAACAGCCGAAAGACCTTCTCGGGTGTCGTCACCAGAAAGGTTGCTGTCCTTTTCTTTCAAGATTCCCTTGCTGCGAGCGTAATCGTTGATGGTACGCGTAACACCCTGCTTGAAGCCGTCGAGATGAGTACCACCGTCGATGGTGTGGATGTTGTTCGCAAACGAGAGCACGCCATTAGAAGAATAGGAAGAGGACCACTGCATTGCCACTTCCACCATGCCGTCTTCGTTTTCAGCCTCGAAGTAGATGGGCTTGTTCAGCGTTTCCTTGCCCTCATTGAGGAATTTAACGAAATCCTGAAGACCGCCAAGCGCCTGAAACACCTCGGTACGGGGTTTGCCGTCTTCGCCGGGGGTGCGCTCATCGGCTAGGGTGATCTTCAAACCCTTGTTAAGGAATGACATCTCACGGAAACGGGTTTTCAGCGTTTCGTAATCGAAGATGGTGGTTTCTTTGAAAATCTCAGGGTCGGGCCAGAAGGTTACCGTAGTACCGCTGGTTTTGGAGGTTCCTACCTCATGGAGCTTTTCTTTGGTTTTGCCATGATCGAAAGAAATCTCATATTCCTTGCCATCGCGACGCACGCGCACAATAACCTGAGTGGAAAGCGCATTCACAACAGAAACGCCTACACCGTGCAAGCCGCCGGAAACCTTATAACCTTCACCGCCGAATTTACCACCTGCATGGAGGATAGTGAGTACAACCTCGACGGTTGGGATTTTTTCCTTGGGGTGCTTGTCTACGGGAATGCCGCGGCCATTGTCGACAACGGTGATGGAGTTGTCCTCATGGATGGTAACCTCAATGTGGTCACAATAGCCAGCAAGAGCTTCATCTACTGCGTTGTCTACAACCTCGTACACCAGATGGTGAAGGCCGCGCGGACCGGTAGAACCGATATACATACCAGGGCGCTTGCGCACTGCTTCAAGGCCTTCCAAGATCTGAATGTCTTGGCCGCTGTAGTGGGATTCGTCTGAAGCCACGTATTTCCTCCTCTTTCTGCTATCTGATACGCCTAAAGCGACGTATCGAGGGGATTTAGAACCTTATTATTATAGCAGAGTAGGCAAGATACCTTGCCATCTATCAGCGTCAGAGGGCATTCAGAGCGCTTCTGCGGGTATAAAAGCCATCGTGTTGGGCATTTTTTATGAAGAAGACTCATTTCGACGCTTCTGAGCCGTCATAGCGCGTTGGAACGAAACCCTTAAACGAGGATCCTCGATAGCCGACGTCATTTCTTCTATTCGCGCCGTTTCTTCTTCGCTGAGACTTCGTTCTTTAGGCTGAGTATCTGAGCTAAGGCGCTCGGCAAAGGGGTGCTTGTCCCTATACGGACCCCTTGAAATACGAATCTCAAACACATCTATGGTCGTATTAAAGCGATCGAGATATTCAAAGCGAAGCAACTCCCTGCGGGCATTCAGCTCAGCGGCACACGTTGAGTTGTCCAGATACACCACCAGATCGTACGCCCCAGGAACCGCCTGGCTTTTGAGCAGATACACCGAATTGGTGTGTTTGAGGATAAAGGGATCCACGAGTTCGGCAAACTGGGCATGAGTCTTTTCTATCTTGCGCTGCACAAGAACGCGCTTCTTAACTTCTTCGGGCATCGACGAAGCGAAAGAGGAAAGCGAAGACGAAACGGGGCGGAGGGAATTATTCCGCTCATTCACCACGGCGATATAACGGCGAGGATCGCGTGACGACCCCCAATCGCTATCGAATTCAACCATACCTATTCGCCGCCAATCTGCACCACACGCGCCAACGAGGAAAGCGCCGGGCTTACTTTTTCCGCATTGGTAGCAGTCACAAACGTCTGCACCTCGCCGGAGATCAGAGAAAGCAGCGCATCGCGGCGCGTCGCATCAAGCTCGCTCATCACATCGTCGAGCAGCAAAACGGGGTTCTGCCCCAATCGTTCCGCGATAAGCTCAACCTGTGCCATCTTAAACGCCAGAACTAAGCTTCGCTGCTGCCCCTGCGATGCAAACTGCTGAGCATTGAGCCCATCAAGGTAGAACTCTACCAGATCGAGCTGGGGGCCATAAAGGGATATGCGTCGCTCGTGCTCCCTATGAGCATCCTCTTCCATTGCGCTAATGAGTCGCTCCTGAGCGGCGGTCCTGCCAATCGCCTCAACCGAAGGGATGCGGTCGAGATCGAACGACTTGCGGAGCCATGAGGGAACGTACACTAGTTCGACCGATTCGCGTCCGCCCGAAATCTCTCGATAACATTCCTTTAGATAAGGCGAAAGCGCCGCAATCATCTCGCAACGCAAGCGGTACAGCTGCGAGCCGACCGTAGCAACAACCTCGTTGATGCTCTGAAGGAATAGAGGCGAAACGTTCTCCTTCAGATAGCGATTCTTCTGTCGAAGGATCTTTTCATAGTCCTTCCGTACCGCATGGTAATTCGTGCTCAGTTGAGCACCCATCTGATCAACCTGCGCGCGCTTAAACGATTGGGAGCCTTTCACCAGCTCCAAATCTTCAGGAGAGAACAGCACAGAAGGCAACGTGCCCCGGATATCGCGGGGGCGTTTTTTCTTCCCATTGACAAAATACTCGCGTGTTTCACGTGAAACACGCAATTCCATATCAAGATATCGTCCATCGCCGCGTATTGCCGCGGAGAACATGCCCGCATCTTGACCGGCACGAACCAAGTGGCTAGGCACCGAACCGCGAAACGACGAGCAAGCCGTGACAAGCTGGATACCCTCAAGAAGGTTTGTCTTGCCCACCGCATTCGGCCCGACGATCAGGGTTAGCCCCCCGATGCCATCAAGCTCGAACTGCTCATACGACCTGAAATTACGGCACGCGATGTTTTCGATAGTGAGCCCCATGGAGCCAGAAACCCGCAATCTACACGCGTACGGGCATGATGAGGTAAAGGAAGTTCTCGCCCTCCGCGGCGCGCAGAATGCCAGGCTTCATGGGCCCGAACAAATCAAGATGAACCGCATCGGTATCAATGGAATTCAGACCATCGAGCATAAAGGTAAAGTTGAATGCAATATCAACCGATTCGCCATCAACCTCACAAATAAGATTTTCCTGAGCGTTACCAATGTCTTGAGAGTTGGTGAGCAGGGTTACCACGCCAGATTCGGCATCGACGCGAACCTGTACAGGGGAAACCTTATTGCTGAGCAGAGAAACACGACGAACTGCATCAGTAAGCGCATGAGTCGAAAGCGTTGCGCGGGTGGAATGACCCTCGGCAATAAGCTGTTTGTAATTCGGGAAGGTTCCCTCGATACGACGGTTGATAAAAGTGGTGTCACGGTAGGTAACCACGATTTGGTTGTCGTTAAGCGCAATCGTAATAGGATCTTCTGACTGAGGAAGCGAAGCAATGTCCTGAAGGAAAGAACCGGCGATAACCGCTTCGAACTCTTCAGGGCAATCGAGCTCAGTTTCGGAAACAGCCAGGCGATAGGAGTCGGTCGCCACCATTTTCAAAGTGGAACCTACGCAAGAAACAAGTACGCCCGTAAGCACAATACGCGTTTCGTCGTGAGAAACGACCTTGGCCGTGCGCTTGACCATCGAAGAAAACGCATTGAAGGGGAACGAGGCTTCCTGATCGGCTTCGATTTCGGGGAAAGCGGGGAAGTCAAGAGGATTGAGCGCTTTCAATGAGAACGTGGTGCTATCGCAGAATACCGTTGCGGTAGTTTCGTCTGCCTCAACACGAACTGCCATATCGGGAAGGTTCTTAATGATGTCACCGAAGAGTTTTGCTGGCACTACCGTTTCTCCGGGCTCTTCCACCATAGCGAAGCACGTTACCTTAATGGAGAGTTCCAGATTGGTGGTTTGAAGGGTGATTCTTCCCTCTTCTGCCTTGATATACACACCAGCAAGAATTGAAAGCGTAGAACGGGTGGAGGATCCTTTAACTACAACCGCTAGGGCGTTTTGAAGCTCCGATTGGTTAACGCTGAATTTCATTGCTGCTCCTGTCCTCTGTTCCTCTTGGCTATGATACCTGTTCTAGCCAAGCTGATTCTCGATTGGCAATTGAGTTGCACAATCGAGTTTTCCTCCCCATTAATTCCTTCTCTATTCTTTAATAAATAACTAATAGTAGAAATAGTAACCAGGGTGGATATGTTGATAACTTCTCTTTTGCCTGATGATCGCGGAAAAACACCTGTCGGGAACTCTGTGGAAAAGCACCTTGGTTATCCACAGGGAAAACGTGGGGAAAACTTCTTCCACAAAGGTGTGGGGTAATCCCCATGTTTTGTCACCGTTTATCAACAGGTTTTAATACTGCTGGATGCGGATTTTTTCGCGCACTGCTTCCAGCTCTTCTCGTAGGTTTCGGTCTTCTTGCATCTGACTTGAAATGAGCTCGCACGAGTGGAGCACCGTAGTGTGATCGCGATTGAAGGCCTTGCCGATATTGCTCAGCGTGGTTTCCGACAGGTCTCGGCACAGATAGATTGCAACCTGCCTCGGCCGAACAATGCTTCTTGCCCTGCCGCGCCCCACGATGTCTTTGTGTGAAACGCCGTAAAAATCTTCAACGGCGGCTTGGATCATCTCTATCGTGATGCGTTTCTTGCCTCCGCCGATAAAGTGATTGCCCAGAAGCTCCTTTACCTGGCCTTCCGAAAGCGTGTGGTCCTTGTTCATCTTCATGGCGAATATCACGTTGGTGATAGCGCTCTTCAGTTCGCGAATGTTTGAACTGGAGTTGTCCACGATGTAGTCGAGGATTTCGTCTGTGATAACAAACGATGTGTTTTCTCGGCTCTGGTAGTGACGAATAAGACTCTTGATGATGTTGCGCTTTGTCTCATCGTCGGGTGGCTGAATATCTATCGTGGCTCCCGAGTTGAATCGGGACACGTAGCGTTCGTCGAGGTCGATGTTTTTCGGCGCTCGGTCTGCGGAGAATACAAACTGCTTGCCCTTTGGGATCATCGAATTGAAGATGCGGAACAACGCGTTGAGCGTGCCGGGTTTGCTCTGGAGCCCCTGGATATCGTCGAGCAGTACATCCGCCTGCTGGAAATAGCCCTCAAAGTTCTTGAAGCTTTGCTTATCGACGCTCTTTTCTATTGCTGCGTCTGAGTAGCGGTTTACTAGTTCCATCGAATCGATGTAGCACACGTTGAGCTCTGGGCGGGTTTCCTTGATGTAGTTCTGAATCGCGCACATAAGGTGCGTTTTTCCCACACCAGATCGCCCATATATAAAGAGTGGGTTCAACTCGGACGAACCGGGGCGGTCCGCTACCTCCACTGCCATGTTGTAGGCCATGCGGTTCGACTCTCCAATAACGAAGGAATCAAAGGTGAGCGCTGCTTCCCCTGTTGCCTCGTTGTCGTTGCCGTTCGTCTCTGCTTTCTGCGATTGCGGCTCAGATGCTTCTGCCTGCGCTACTGAATGGACGGGCTGGGGCGCGGGGACGCTAGCGGACTGGACGGCTGGAGCAGGCGCGTTCTGTGCGCTAGTTGCTGCGGGTGTCGGTTGCGCCTGGACCGCTTGCGGTGCGACAGCGGGGGCCGAAGGGGTCACTGCGGGTGCGGGCTGAGCTGCAGGTGCCGGTGCCGCTGCGGTGGGGTCGACTTCTATCAGCACCTGAAAGTCCAGGTTGTATAGATCGCTGAGTGCCTTCTGGATATCTTTCAGATAATGCTTTTCGATCCAATCTTTAATAAAGGCATTGTCCGAGGTGAGCATGATGAAACCAGGGCTTGCTGCCTGGATTTGAACACGCGAGAAGAACGCATCGATTTGAGATGCGTTAATGGTGGGATACGACTTCAGTTGTCGCATCAGGTCTGTCCACGTCTGTTCGATATCCATAAGGTTCTACGTAGTTCCATTCCGTTGGCGTGGGATGCGCCGTCTGTCGTTTACAAGGATAGGGCAACCTGCGTGCCTCGCGGGGTGAGCGTTCTCTTCTTATTCACCTTTTCCACGAGACCGGCCTCTTCCATCTTTGAAAAAGCGGTATGAACGCTAGCCACGGCGATGTCGGTGGCCTTGCTGACTTCGCTTACTCCTAGGGTGTTGTTCGGAAGAAGGGCTTTAAGCACGGCAGCTTCGTTTTCGGTGAGGTCGGGGATCTGAACCGCCTCAATTTCTTCGTCTGTTGTTCGCGACGCAACCAGGCTGATGGTCACCACCGAGCCCTGATTCACGTTGTCTTTGATCTCGATATGGCCGTGAGAGGTACTTAAGTAGTCCTTCACAATGGGTAAGCCCGACCCTACGCCTCGTATGTAGCGTTTCATCGGCTCGATGGCAGAGGAAAATCCTGGTTCTTGTACGAGATCTTTGTTCTTGATGCCTGGGCCCTGATCCGCAAAGCGAATGGTATTGCCTTGGTCGAAAATTGATACCACCACTTCGTTGAAGTTGGCGTGAATGAAATTTTCGGATACTTCCCTGATCACGGTGTAAGGGATCACCCCGCCTGCTTCTTTGGCGTTTTTGTAGGTCAAGGAAGCAATGTGCTCGATGTATTCGTGTGTGGGACCGCCCTGCACTTGTATTACGCGTGGCGCTGTTTTCAGCGAATCGTATATTGCAATGCGCGCAGGCGTGGTTATGTGATGGTAATCGAAGCTCTGCGAAGGTGCCGTCTCTTCGACGGATTCAATGATGCCGCCATTCATTGTGTGGGCGTAATCTTCGCCATACGTTGCTGGTTCCACAAAGGAGGGCACGAAAGGCTGCCCGCCCTGGTAGGCATCCGAAGCCGGTTGCTGCGTCGTTTGGGGGTAGGGCTGCGCCGCCGCTGGCTGCATAACGTGTGGGTTTGCTGCTGCGGCGAACTGCTGAAACGCTTGTTGGGGATAGCCAGTCTGTGGTTGCTGGTATCCAATAGGGTAGCCTGGGAATCCCTGGGCTGCGACCTGCGGCTCTGGGTTGTTGGCCATGTTGGCGGAAAACGGTTGCCCTTGCGATGGTTGGCCGTTGACGTTTGCCGTTTGCACCGTGGGGGGCAGGTTGTGCGCTGGTACGGTGTAGCCAGGTTGTGGATAACCGCCATAAGGCATGCCGTAGGGCATGCCTGGATAAGGCTGCATTTGGGTACCCTGAGCAGGACAGGGATGGAATTGCCCTTGTTCGTACCCGTAGGGAGGAATGGATGTCTGGGCGGGCTGAGTGTTTGGCGCTGCCGCTTCGGTTGCAGGTCTCTCCTCGTTATAGGGAGGATATGGCACTGACCCTTGTTCCCCCGCTTGTTCCATCGGCTGCATATGTGGTGCGTTTTCTTGGTTCATGATGCTTTCCGATTTTTTCAAAACATGAGAAAAAGAGCCC
>OLOS01002862.1_pt1 | contig 11013 bp, 10 predicted proteins | sample 1672631 | NCBI WGS metagenome assembly OLOS01 (sample SAMEA3136707, study PRJEB25190) | human gut metagenome | biome: human gut; feature: human-associated habitat; material: faeces | place: Austria | collected 2013 | reverse complement strand
AGTCTTGCAGATTGTCCTCCACGGCGTTCTTTGCCGTTTCCATTAAGTCAGAAGCAAGGTCAGTGCTTTCCACATCTCCAAACCTGTCCGAGAGCCTTTCCATAACAGCCTGCTCGTATCGCTCATCCATCTGCCATATCGGAACAGGGCGGCTGCCATAATAGCCCTCGTGGGTGTCGGACACATCAAAATAGTATTTCAGCGTATTCCTGCGACCTTTCGGGTCAAATACGGCAATACCCTTGCTGTCCTTATTGACCCAACGCTTGAACTGCCTGTTCCAAGTTTCGAGCTTCGCAACAGCGACAGCATCGGGGCGTTGGGCGTATATTAAAAGCTGTTCGTCAAAACGGCATTTATAGTTGCGGCAGGCAGAGGACAGAAAGCCCTGCCACGCCTGCGGATTTTTTGCAACCGCAATGCCTGTACGCCGATACAGCTCTGTGATTAGCTGATACTTCGCAGCCATTCAACCTACACCTCCTTATCGTTTCTGTTTCAAATATTTCTGTTTACTCACTCAGCACCACCGCCAAGAAAAGAAATGACCTTGTTCGATTTAATGCTCTTTTGCAGGTCATTGATGAGAGTAATATCCCCAACCGTGATGCCCTGCATAGAAAGAATATCGTCCATAGTCATAGCGGCAATCGCTTTTTCATCGGTAAAGCCTGCTTCCAAGACCTTATTCAAGACCTTGACGGCTTTCTGATTAACAGCCATATTCTAAATCCTCCTTATCGTTCTAAATCCTTGTGCTTCGGTGTTTTCTGCGGCGTTTGTTCCGCAGGTTTCGGCTCATAGGTCGCCCCGTTTTTCTGCATACGCTCGGCAAACTCGCAGATGTGGTACAGATTGCTGCCGACTTCGGTATGGTATTCATCAATGAAGCGGCAGGGATACTCCCGTTTCTCTTCCCAAGAAGTCGTGACAATGACCTTTCCGCCGTCGGGGATACGGAACAGTTCTTTATATTGAGGGTCAATAAATCGGATACCTTGTTCTGCTTTCTGGATATGCTTATTAAGCCATTCCTTCACATAGCAATAGCAGTAAAAATTATAGTCGCCTTTGGTGGGATTGCACCGAAGCAGAAAAGCGTGTTTCTCCGTATCCACACGGAAACCGTACTCCGTACAATAGTTACCCTTGATAGCACTTTCGGGAAAATGCCTTGCAAACGCACTCATATCATAGCGGTTATGCAAAAGCCCTTTATCCTCCCGTAAAGCATTGATGACCGTATCAAGGTCTGCCTTAAATTCGTCAGATTTCCATTGTGGTCTGGTATCAAACCAAGTGGTGTAAAAGCCATAGCCCGTCGTGGCAAAGTCACCACGCAGATGCCCGATAGTGCCTGTCTGCCCCTCAAGCTGCATACTTTGGGCATAGGTGTATTTCTGTTCTGTCGGGGTTAAAGGTCTTGTCTTTATTTCATTACTCATTCGGCTGCTCCTTTCTTTCCTTTTTCTCTTTCTGCTCGTCTAAAATCTTGCGAATACAGACATCGCAGAAAATAACTGACCCATCCTTATATCGGGGATAAGGACAGGTCGTGCAGTCATATTTTATTTTATCGCTCACGGTCATCACCGTTTTTCTGCTTCTGGGCAGGCTGATTATAGGGCATACGGCACTCTGACTGGTATCGTTCATTCAGCTTTTGCCGTGCATCATCAAGCTCATTCGTGTAATAACCCCAGAAATAATTTGAGCCTCCCTTGCAGTACCAACACACATAAGGGTTGGGTGAGTTGGGATTGTGACCGATGACAAGCTCTGTACTCCCGATAGTACAGCTCTCAATGATTTCATAGTTCTGATTGGAGCGTTTTTCTTCGTCCATAAGCACCTCTCTATTCTTTGGCATAACGCCGATAGGCTTTCTCGCCCGTGGCTCTCATTTTTTGAACAGGGCGGCTCCCTACAAGCTCTGGATACCGTGCCTGCAGCTTGCGGCGTGTCCTGCTGACGCTCTCAAAGCTCGGCAGACCGAGATATTTGTGCTGCGTCATTATCTCCGCAAGCGGCATTGCTCCTGCATCCTTCAAACAAGCATTACAAAGTGCAAGATACAGTACCATATCGTCATTTCTGGCATCTTCATTCTTTTCCAGAACAGCCCTGACTTTCTTTTCAATGGTTTTTAGGTTTCTCATCTTTACCTCCATAAAGGAAAGGGCGGCATCTTTCAGCCGCCCAAACAACTTACTTATTCTTTCTGTTACGGATATTCAGCCATACCGCCGCACCCACAATGAACACGACAAGCACGATTGCGATAATGGTTTTAGCGTCCATCAATTAGTCCTCCTTTTTCTTCTTTCTGTTCTTATAACCGACAAATCCGAGAACGCCCGCACCGACAACAGACAACGCCGCAAGGCTTACCCATAAGCCCAGATTGAAGTCATCGCCTGTTTTCGGGGTATCCCTGAACTCATTGTGCATCTGCACGATAGCCGTAGCGTTCACCTTTACCGTTGCCTGTTTATCGGCAGGAAGGATATATCCTGCGGAAGCCTTGTCGCTTACTTCGGATACGGTATAGTCGCCAATCCGCAAGCCCTCAATCACGATTTCCCCGTTCTTATCTGTCTTAAAGGTCTGGTCATAGTCCACGCCTGTCACACGGAAAGAGAAGCCCTCCACCTTGCCGTCAGAGGAAGTCTTTACGATTTTAAGAGAGCCTTTCTGTGCTGCATTGATAAAGCCAACACCCGCCTTGTTTTCCACTGTGTAGGTCTTTCCGTTCTCCTCGATGGATACGGCATAAACATCTTCATCAAGCACAAAGCCTGTCGGAGCTTTGGTTTCCTTTACCAGATATTTGCCGTAGCGGAGTTCACTCATCTGGTAAACGCCGCCGTCAAGTTCCTTCATTTCGCCAAGCAGCGTATCGTCTTTATCCAGTTTCCCATCGCCATTGGTATCGGAGTAAACCTCAAATACCGCACCAGACAGCTTGTTGTCGGGATAATCCTCATCAACCTTTGTCAAAGCGATATTGCCCTTAATGAAGTAGTTGACCATCTCGATTTCCACAGCCTCGTCCACCTTGCCGATAGTAACGGCGATTTCTTCTTCGGATAGTACAAAGCCTTTCGGACTTTCGATTTCACGGATTATCCAAGTACCATAGGGCACTTTGGCAAAAGAAAAACTACCGTCATCTTTTGATGTGGTAGTCTGGATAGCATTTTCTTTTGTAAATTCCTCTGTGCCTGCCTTAAAGATACCGATGACCGCACCGCCTAACGCCTTGCCGTCCTCATCTGATTTCTTACCGCTGACAGAGCCGTAAATGAGTTTGTTCTCAATGGCTTCGCCGTCATTTGCTGTGATGTGGACGGTTGCAGTGTCCTGTCCTTGATATTCAAAGGTTACAGGGTATTTCTGGTCGCTTATGATATATGCGGAGTTGGTGGAGATTTCTTTGACATAGTAGCTGCCAAACGGTAAATCGGTTGTCGCCTTGCCATAGCCGTTCTCGTCAAAGGAGATAATCTCAATCAAGCCGTCGGCAGAGATTACCGTGCCGTCTGCGGCAACAATATCCTTTTCCGCATACAAGCCAAAGGTTACATCAAAGATTTCTCCATTATTGCCGATACCGTAATTTTTATCCACCTCAAGGCTCTTAGTAAGGTCGATTTCCACACGCTGACGCTCGTTATAGAAGCTCGTTGCCGTTTCGGTAACAGCCATATTCTGACCTGCATAAACAAGCTCGACAGAGTGGATTTCATCATTCAGCACCATTCCAAACGGAGCTGTGATTTCCTTGACCTCATATTTTCCGAGGTACAATTCCTTTGATTTTGCCGTACCGTCTGCACCTGTGGTAACGGTATCCACGACCTCGCCTTTGGAAGCTCGGAGCGTTCCGTCCAGAGTGTAAATATCTTCGGCGGCGGTAATCTCATAAACTGCACCCTCAAGACCGCTTACTGCAAAAATCGGCTGATACAGACCGTTATTCTCGGATACGGAACTGAACACCTCGCCAGATTTGGAAACAGTAATCGTGCCTTTCTGTGCCATATTGGAGCGTACCACTTCAATCACGGTAATACCGCTTTCCTCGGTGGAGTTATCCTGTGCCACATCAAAATAGACAGGCTCGGAGTTCAATACATACCCATATGGTGCTTGTACCTCTACGAGTGAATATCCCGTGCCATATTCCAAAGTCTGCGGCGTAATGAGATAGCCGTCCTCTGTGGTGTAGAAGGTGTCAATGGTCGTTACTTCGGGATAGGTGAAAGTCATTGTAACGAGGTTTCCGTTCGGGTCGTAAATCTGGAAGCCTGCACCTGCATACGGAATGGTATTGCCTGTTTCCGCATCTTTCTTGACAATCTTGATATAACTTTCAAAGTTGGCGTTGTTGATAAGATAACGGTAGGTTTGACCGTCTGCACTGATGAACACATCAAAGTCTTTCATCAGCTCACGCCCCTCCCAACCAGAGGTCTGGTGGACGGTGTAAATGCCGTAAGGCATATCCTTTGTCTGTGCAAAGCCGTTTTCGTCGCAGGTTAAAACATCACGCTCGGTTTCCTTTGCGTTTTCAAAGCTGCCTGCCGATTTCAGATAGACCTCAAAGGTCGCTCCGACTTCGGGAGTTTCAATCTGTGTTTTGCCGTCATCGGTGTGTTTGATAATAGCGATATTTCCCTTAATAACCTGCTCGGTTACATCGTTGGCGGTAGAGTTATATTCCACGGTATAAAGCTCTGGCTCTGCACCGACTTTGTGAATGGTCGGGTCGAGCAAGTAGCCCTCGGACGGTGTAAGCTCTCTTACCGTCCAATCGTCGCCGCAGATATAATACTTGCTTGTAAACTGTCCGTTTCCGTCCGTCGTATAGGTGTCAATGAGTTCTTCGCCCTTGTAAATAACGTAAACCGCACCTGCAAGAGAAGCGTCGCCCTGTTCCGTTCCCGTTTCCACATCGGATTTTGTCACGGTCACATTGAACTTTTTGAGTACATTGACAAAAGTACGGCTCGTTACCTTTTCCCATTCAATCGGTGCTGTCTGGGAAGCAGGAACAACATAGCGTACTGCGGTGTCAATTTCCTCTACGACATACGGCGTATCTCCGCTGATAAGAACATTCGAGAATTTTGCCACGCCCTTTGCGTCGGTCACGGCATATTCGTCAACAGGCAGACCGCTTAAAGATGTGCCGTAAAGGTGGAACTTTACGCCCTCCACCAGATTGTCCTCGGAATTTTTGATAATCTCCAAGTCGCCACGCTTCAAGGTGTTATTAAAGGTCACGGTAGAGGTATGACCGCTTACGATTGTTACTCGCTGAACGCTCTGCGGCTCATAGCGGTCAATCGACTGTTCTGCGACGGTGTAAATGCCCGGCATAAGCTGAATATCCACCGTGCCGTCCGCTTTGGTCGTTACGGTTTTATTCACTCCGTTGCCAGAGATATTGAACTTAATGCCAGAAACAACACCGTCCTCGGAAGTCTTTTTAATATGACCTGTGCCGTAGGTTTCGGTGTCGATTTTGAAATAGAAATATACAGGGTCGGAAGCACCAGAAATCATAGTCTGTTTGCCTACGCAGCCCCAGATGAGCATATCGTCGGTATTGAGATTAACCTGCTTCTGTGCGGATACCGTTACGGGAGAGGTAATCATTTTGTCGCTCGTAAAGGTGTATTTGTTACCGCTTCGGGATACGGAAATACCGCTTGCAGAAAACTTGATATTGGAGAGCGTATTGTTGGTGTCCTCAATCGTCAAGCTGTATTTCTGGGTATCGGGATTGTATTTCAGCGTATAGGTGTTTGCCTTGCTCTGGTTTCTTGCCGCAAAGCTCGGAATGGTATAATGGTCTGCCATCTGCGACAAAATCCAGTTATAGCATTTCTCGGCAGGTCTGCCCTTGATAGAGGAATAGTACATATCCGCAGGAATGCCGTTTGCACTATGCAGGTCGGCAGGACTTGTACGGAGCTGCTGCTGATATTCCCAGATAATCGACTGCGTTGCATAAGCGTAATCGTCGGCGTTTGTTCCTGCTACGGGAGAAGATTTACCCTCGTGCCAGCCGTACATCAAAGCCATCATAACGCCGAACTGTGCGTCGGTAGGCAAGTTTTTGAAATAGGAGCTGTTCTGACCGCTTTTAGAGGTGTAGGTGTTGCCCGTATTGAAATCAATACCAGACTCCACGCAGTAAACTTGGTGCGTTCCGCTGTTATCGGTCATCAAATATTTTCGCTTGGCGTTACCCGAACTGTATGATTTCACATAGGTGCTGCCGTCATCGTTATACACAAGGGTGTGCATTGTAGCTTGACTGCGGTAGTATTCGCCGTCCAAGCCGACATAGTAATCGCCAAAAGAGGAAGTACAACTCCTGCCTTCCTCACTCGTCCACGCAAAAGCGGACAACGGCAAGGACATTACTGCCATCAGCAAGCAAAGAGCCGCCGACAACACACGCTTGCCGTTTTTCTTAAACATAGTTTTCATAGGCTGTTAAACCGTCCTTTCTTGATTTTGGGCATAAAAAAATCCCTCTGCTTTGAAACAGAGGGAAAAGCCCGTGTTTGATTTGTTAAGCAAAGAGAAAATATACGGAATAGACGCCGTTTCCTCTTGCTTCGTAATAGATATTGAAATCCGTGATTTCATCAATTCCGTAAGAGCCGAGATTTTCGACTGTGTGGAATTTGATATAGCTTTCAAGGTCTTGCTTCAGCTTTGTGCCTTGATTGCTTTGAGATGCCGTAACAGGATTCCACCAAGTAGCATTGCTCGGAGTGAGCGAAGTATCCAAGTGAAGCCCCATACCTTTGCCGATGTCAATGCAGTCTGCCTTTATCGCTTCCATATCGAACTCAAAGTCATAGGCTGACTTCGGTTTTGTTTCCTCTGGAGCTTCGGGAGCGGGCTGTGGCTCGGTTTCGGCAGGCTTCGGTATTTCCTGCGGCTTTTCGGGTGCAACAGGCTTTCTTGTTTCCTCCGCAGGGCTTTCGGTAGCGGACGGAGCTGTCTGCACCTGTGATACCGTCTGTTCTGGAACATCGGGCAGAGTTTCGGGCATTGTCGGCTGAGCTTTTTCCGTTTCCAAAGCCGTGCTTTCTTTGGGAGCTTCCGTCTGGTTACTTTCCGAGGAAAAAAGGCTGCTTTCACTCTCAAGCGTTTCTGCCGTAATCTCGGCTGTGCTTTCCGTACTGTCCGTCTGGCTCTCTATTGCATTTCTGGAACAACCGCAAAGCAGCGTTGTCAAAACAAGCAATACCGCAAATATCTTTCTTCTCATAAAAATCGACCTCCTTTGCAGCTTCATTATACGGAAAATCAGCGAAGCTCTCAAAGGTAGAAAACTCTGCTGAAAGTGAGATTTGCAGATATTCTTTTCTCGGATAGTCTTGGTAGTAATTTAGGGGGAGAGGTGTGGAGAGGGGGAAACCGAAAAAACGGCTATCCACCGCAAACGGGCATACCTCGCCCTTGGTGTGCAGCTATCTCTCTTGGCTTCGCTGTCGTTGCAGGTGTCGGTTGTAAAACTCCAACGCCTTAACAACAAAGTCCGACTCCTGTCCTCTGGGTACGGATTTCGGAATGAGCTTGGTTATCCTTTCATCACGGAAAGCGGGCTTTTCCTTTTGGTTTGGCTTTTCTTCCTCCATAATTGATTGGATAACCTCGTTAGTCAGTTTTCCGTCCTGCATAAACTTTTTCATTTTGATAGCCTGTGCAAGTGACGGGGTTGCGTCGCTGTACTCCATAGCTTCAAGCAGAGTGTACTGCTGTTCCTCGGAAAGATAAGAGATTTCAACGGCAGGACGAAAAGCAATCTGCCTGTCATCTACCATTTGCAGAATTTCGGGAACAAGCTCGGTCAAGCGGATAAATCGGAAGATTTGATTTTTACTTTCTCCGACTTTTTCGGCAAGTTCATCACTCGAAGTAGCAAACTCTAAATTATTACCCATTGGGGAATAATTATCTTTTGTTGGTCTGCCTGCTTGTCGCTTCATAGCTTCAAGCCGCATTTTGTAGGCAAAGGCTTTCTCACTCGGCAGAATGGTTGACCTCTGCAAATTGCTTTCCACCATTATAATAATGGCTTCGTCACGGCTTAAATCCTTGACTTCGCATTTCAGCGTTTCAAGCCCTGCAAGCTCACACGCCTTTCTTCGCCTGTGTCCGCTGATAAGCTCATACCGTCCGTCCTCTTTGAGCCGAACAGTAGCAGGGGTCATTACACCGTTTCGCTTGATACTCTCGACAAGCTGTTCCATATCCTCGTCAATTAAAACCTTGAACGGGTGGTCTGGAAACTCGTCGATTTCCGAAATGGGAATATCCCTTATCTTGCTTAACTTTGCTTCCTCACGGCTCTCGTCCGTCTGGAAAAGGTCATCGTATGCAGTCAGCTCGATTTCTGTGCTTTTGTTTCTCGCCAATCTCTGCCACCTCCTTTCCGAACTGCTCATAAGCGGTGGCGACCTTTCCGCTTTTGTCGTAAGCGAAAATGCTTTTGCCCTCTGCCGTGGCTTCTACCGCACGGATAGAAAACGGTATCTGCGTATCAAATATCTTGATATTGCGACCATAGGCGTTTTTCACGGCTGAGATTACTGTTTGCGTAATTTTCGTGCGTGGCATTACCATAGTCATCAAAATACCGTCAATCCGCAGATTGGGATTGATTTGCCGCTTGACCTTTGACACGGAGCGTAGCAACTGTTCCAAACCTTTAATCGAAAAGTAGTGGGGCTGATTAGGGATAATCACGCTGTCTGCCGCCGCCAATCCGTTAATCGTCAGCATACCGAGTGCAGGCATACAATCAATCAGCACATAGTCATAATTCTTTTTGACTTCGCTGATACAGGCTTTCAAAACGCTTTCTCGATTTTTTGTATCAATCAAGGTTGTTTCTACGCCTGCCAATTCCACACAAGAGGGAAGTAAATCAACGCCCTCATCGGTATGCAGGATACTTTCTTGAACATCAACAGATTTTCCGTCTATGATGTCCTGCATAATATCCGATAGCGTAATCGGAAGATTGTCGGTCTTGGTATATCCCAACGCCATTGTGAGATTTGCCTGTGCATCGGCATCGACAAGCAGTACGGTCTTGCCTTGCTTCGCCAAGCTAACGCCCAGATTGACCGCCGTTGTGGTTTTGCCGACACCGCCTTTCTGGTTGGTCAGAGCAATTACTTTGCAATTTGACATAGTGCGTCCTCCTTTCGCATAAATTTAGCCGCTTTGTCAAGGCGGCTATGTAATCGGCAGAGAACGCAAAAAAAGCCACTTACTCTAAAATAAGAATAAGCGGCTCAACCTTTGAGGTTAAACATATTCAATTCTCAACCTCTTAACAGGTGCGTTTATGACCTTAAAGATAAGCTCGTCAACGCAGTCTGTATATCTGCCTTGCTGTATGAGTTGATTTTTCAGCTCCACAAGGCTATGTAACAAGGTCGTCTTTTCGTGGCTATCCAGATATATATGATATGTCTGCTCTTTCATAAACAGCACCTCCGTTTCTGGCTTCATTATATAGGGAAGTCCTAAACTAATCAAAGGTGCAAATTTGAGCAAAAAAATAAGCGTACCACTATTTCTAATGATACGCTTATCATAATTCATTTGTTAATCAAGGTCGATATACACCGTTACAGTAGTATCTCTCCATTGATTTTTGCGAACATACTGTCCGTTAGCCTTTCGATAGGCTGCTGCTTCCTCGAAACCAAGCGGTAATTCAAAGGAAAGAGAACTCCTACCTACTTTTGATAGCTGCCTGTGCAGCGGCCAGACGCGCGATCGGCACACGGAACGGAGAGCAGGACACATAGTCCAGACCGATCTGGTGGCAGAACTCTACGGAGCTGGGGTCACCGCCGTGCTCACCGCAGATACCGCAGTGCAGCTGGGGACGGGTAGCTTTACCGTTCTTCACAGCCATCTGCATCAGCTGGCCAACGCCGTCACGATCCAGCTTGGCGAAGGGATCGTTCTCAAAGATCTTGGCGTCATAGTAAGCGTTCAGGAACTTACCGGCGTCATCACGGCTGAAGCCGTAGGTCATCTGGGTCAGGTCGTTGGTGCCGAAGCAGAAGAACTCTGCTTCCTTAGCGATCTCGCCGGCAGTCAGAGCTGCACGGGGGATCTCGATCATGGTGCCCACTTCATACTTCATATCGCTGCCGGCAGCCTTGATTTCTGCATCAGCGGTAGCAACCACGATGTCCTTTACATACTTCAGTTCCTTGGCATCGCAAGACAGGGGGATCATGATCTCCGGAGCCACGGTCCAATCCGGATGTGCCTTCTGTACATTGATGGCAGCGCGGATCACGGCCTTGGTCTGCATCTTAGCGATCTCAGGATAAGTCACAGCCAGACGCAGGCCACGGTGACCCATCATCGGGTTGAACTCATGCAGAGAAGCAATGATGGCCTTGATCTGCTCAACGCTCTTGCCCTGTGCCTTAGCCAGCTTCTCAATATCTTCTTCCTCAGTGGGAACGAACTCATGCAGCGGGGGATCCAGGAAACGGATGGTTACCGGGCAGCCCTCCAGCGCCTCATACAGCTTCTCAAAGTCGCCCTGCTGATACGGCAGGATCTTCTCCAGAGCAGCCTCGCGCTCCTCAACGGTGTCAGAGCAGATCATCTCACGGAAAGCAGCAATTCTGTCTTCCTCAAAGAACATATGCTCGGTACGGCACAGACCGATACCCTCAGCGCCCAGCTCACGAGCCTTCTTGGCATCTGCGGGGGTGTCTGCGTTGGTGCGTACTTTCAGTACACGGAACTTATCGGCCCAGCCCATGATACGACCGAAGTCGCCGGAAATGGTTGCGTCCTGGGTAGCAATAATACCGTCATAAATATTACCGGTAGAACCGTCAATGGAGATGTAGTCGCCCTCGTGATAGGTCTTGCCTGCCAGAGTGAACTGCTTGTTGGCCTCGTCCATGTTGATGGCACCGCAGCCGGAGACGCAGCACT
>OLOS01002854.1_pt1 | contig 11045 bp, 10 predicted proteins | sample 1672631 | NCBI WGS metagenome assembly OLOS01 (sample SAMEA3136707, study PRJEB25190) | human gut metagenome | biome: human gut; feature: human-associated habitat; material: faeces | place: Austria | collected 2013 | reverse complement strand
AACGTCTCCAGGCAATCGATCTAGACGCACTCGCGACCGCCGACGAGGAGGCTCGCAAAGCCGAAGCATCCAAGAAATCGTGCGGGTGCGGAAGCTGCAGCGGCTGCTGACGCTAGCAGAACGCGGACGAGGAGCCATCCCATAAGCGTCCGTCGCCTGGGCAAAACACGAGCTCGTGCCCGCGGCAAAAAAGAAGAGACGCGCCTTCTTTGCGGGGCGCGTCTCTTCGCGGAAAGAACTATAGGCCGCCAAGCTACTCGGCGGAGGATGCCTTCTGCTTCTTCGCAGTGGCGACAATCGTCTTCACGCCCTTGATAGCGAGCACGATCGCCAGAACAAACAGCAGCACGGCGAGAATCGCCTGCAGCACCGGCGCGAGCGCGATGCCGCTCGTCATGATGGTGGTGACCTTCTGGTAGAAGGTGATAGCGAGCGACGTCAACGTAGCGAGCAGCATAAATGCCATCGGCACGAAGAACATCTTGTTGTTGCGCCCGGCGTTGCCGAGCCATGCGCACACGGCAAGCAGAGCAAGAGCGGCGAGCAACTGGTTCGCGGCACCGAACAGCGGCCAGATGATGGAGTAGCCCGTCATGCCCAGGATGATGCCGATGACCACGGTGATGATGGTGGCCACGTAGGGGTTCGCCATGAACTTGTGCACGCCCGTAAGCTCCTCAGGCTTCTTGTCGACCGGCGTCCAAAGCTCCTGGAACATGTAGCGTGCAAGGCGCGTCGCCGTGTCGAGCGAAGTCAGGCAGAATGCGGAAACAGCAAGGATGAGCAGCGCATATGCGAGTCCCTGCACATCGGCGAGACCGGGGATGCAGGCGAGCATCTGCGAAAGGCCGTCCGCGAAGACCGCCGTCGGGGACGCATATCCGCCAGCCGCGTACTTGCTCCACACGAAGCCGACGGCACATAGCGAGATCACCGCGAGCACGCACTCGATGAGCATGCCGCCATAACCGATCGGCTGCGCCTGGCCCTCCTTGTCGAGCTGCTTGGACGTGGTACCCGAAGCGACGAGGCTATGGAAGCCGGAGATTGCGCCGCACGCGATGGTGATGAACAGCGCCGGGAACAAAAAGCCGGAAGCGGCGGCCTTGTTCGTGATGGTCTTGCCCGCCTCGTCGACGAGCTGCTGGCCGGTGGAGGCGTCGAAAGCGGCGTTGGAGGCGACAAAGCCGGTGAACGCCGGAATCTGCAGGTCGGTCGCGGCGCCCATGATGCTTGCGCCCACGATGCCGATGATGGCGAGAATGATCATGCCGTAGAGCAGGTAGCTTGAGAGGTAGTCACGCGGCTGCAGGAGGATCCACACCGGGGCAACGGAGGCGACCAGGATGTACGCGCCGAGGATGATCATCCACGTGTCATAGTCGAGCGAGATCGCGATGCCCATAAGCGGCAAGTTGTATCCGATGGCAACCATGATGACAATCAGGATGATCGCAGAGACAATGTTCACGGGGCCGGGAATGTTGCGGCCGCGCGTGACGAAGCCGTAGACGACGGCGACACCGATGAAGATGACCGAGATCATGGCCGTCTGCTCGTTGGCGAGGTTGGTTGCCGGGGCCGCCGAGGCGGAAACGACGAACGTGTTCGCAACGATGGAGGCGAATGCAGCCACGACCAGCAGCAACGTCAAGTACGCGAAGATGCAGAAGAGCTTCTTCGCCGTATTGTCGATGTTCTCCGCGACGACGACGGCAAGCGTCTGGCCCTTATGACGAAGCGAGGCGAACAAGGCGCCGAAGTCATGCATGGCGCCGAAGAAGATGCCGCCAACGAGCACCCACAAAAGCACGGGCACCCAGCCAAAGACTGCCGCCTGAATCGGGCCGTTGATCGGGCCTGCGCCGGCAATCGACGAGAAGTGGTGGCCGAGCACCACGTACGGCGGCGCCGGCACGTAATCCACGCCGTCTTCCAGCTCATGGGCCGGAGTCGGGCGCTTTGGATCGACTCCCCATTGCTTGGCAAGCCAGCCACCGTAGCACACATAGCCGATGACCAGGATGACCATAGCAACAAGGAAGATAATCAATGCGTTCATTGAAAGTTCCTTACGTATGTCTGAAGTGCGTTTACGCCAGGCGCAGATTAGCCTCGATTGTCGAAGCCACCTGCTTCCCAGCAGCGTTCGCATAGACGCAACGAGTTGAAAGGTCGGCTACGATCACGCGAAGATCCGCCCAACCGCGAAACCCGAGAGCGAAGTTCTTTCGAAACCGAACCCTCCGGACCGCGCGCTTCGCGCCTTCCGTGCAATTATCGGCGATGACCACGAGGGCAAGCCCCGACGACATATGATTCGGCTCGGACGTAACCTTCTCAAGGCCGCGCTCCTTCATAAACCGAACCCATTTGTCGAGTTGGGCTTCGTCAAAGGTTTCCGCATAGGTGAAAAAGAGATACTCATGAGAGTTTGCTTCCCACAGCTTTGCGCGTTTGACCAGCACATATTGCTCGCCAAACGAATGAAATTCAGCAAAGCCGGGAAATGATCTCCCTGCGAACTCGTAATCCCGATGCACATCGAAGAATGCTTCATGTGCAGCGAGAATACGTTTCAGCACCAGCTGCTTTTCGTCCTGTGCCTTCAAAGCCTCGTCTGAAGACCGAAGGGCTGGCTTTCCGTCCGATGCGGCGACATGTTCGGCCACCGCCCTTTCGAAGTTGTCCGACGAACCTGCCTGTTCGACCTGCTCGCCAGTGCCTTTGGCATCTGGTTGAACTGCTGAACCCACGCTCAAGAAATCCGAAAACCTTTCTGCTCCGCAATCGTCGCGCCCCACATCTCAATGCGAACGGCTTATTTTATGTCCTAGGTAACCGCTCGGTAACATAAAAATCGGCATTTTTTTGCGAATGCACAAAGATTTTTCCCAAAAAGAAAGCGCTTGGGGTGAAATCCACTCCCAAGCGCTTACATAACGTGCTTGCCGTGCGTCAACTGAGTCCTCAGAGGCGAGCAAGCTCGCCCGCATCGACGTGCCGACGAGGCCTGTCGGCTACAGGCTGAAATCCTTCTCGCCGTTGAACACCGCAAGGGCGTCAGCCACGGAATAATCAGCCAGCGTAATGGCGCTGATCGCCTTCGTGAGGCGCACTGCCTCGTCGAGCGAACGCTGATGGATGTTGCGACCCGTTGCGTTTCCGCAGGCTCCGCCGACATGAATCTGGTCGTAGAGCTGCGTCAGGAACGTCTTCGCGTCGACGGTCGAGCCGCCTGCACACACGAGGCCCGTGCGACCCGCGGCCATGGAGGCAACCTTCAGGGCTTCGGCGGGAGTGCGGGTATCGTCGCCCTCGGGCTTCGGCGGGTTCACCTTCACGAAGTCGGCGCCGAGGCAAAGCGCCACACCGGCAGCGCCCGCGATGAGGTCGGGGTCCTTCTCGGCGGTGACGGCCTTGCCGCGCGGGTAGATCCACAGCACAACGAGCAAGCCGTTCGCGTGCGCCTGCGCGATGAGCTCGCCAGCCTCGGCCATCATGGTGGACTCGTATTCGCTGCCCAGGTAGATGGTGTAGCCCAGGCCGACGATGTTCACGCCCGCTTCGCGCATGGCGAGGATGGCGTCCAAATCGTAGAGCTGGGGCGAGTAGGGATCGTCCTGCGAAGTCTTCACCAAGTTGGTCTTGGAGTTCATCTTCACGAGGTAGTTGATTTCGGGGTAATCGGCGGCGTACTGGGCGATAAGACCACGCTGACCAGCCAAAACACCGCATACGCCCTGACGGCCGATCTCAAAGAGATGCTCGGGCTCGGCGTCAGCCAGGTCGATGCCCTCGCCGTAGAAGTCCTTGTTCAAATGCTCGATCTTCTGATCGCATGCGAAGAGCATGAGTCGACCGGTTCCACGCGTGGCCTTCAGGTAGTTGTCGATGTACTCCTCGCGGGACTCGGGCATGACGTCTGCGGGAACACGAACCTGATCACGGGTGATTTTCGGCATGTTGATCCTCCTTTTAGGATGCGATATAAGGCGCCGCGGCCGAAACATCGGCGATTCGTCAGGCGACGCACGGAAGATATTCTAGCAAAAGGGAGGCCTGCGCACCGCACGCGTCGGCAAGCGATATGCGACGCAGGCAAAAGCAGCCGGTGCCTGCCGTTAGAACCATTCCTTCTTATTGAAGACGTAGATTTGCTCGAATTCCGTCTGCGATTTGGAGAGGTACAGCACGCCTTCGACGATGGAGATGACCACCATGGCAAGACCCGCGAGCCCCAAAGAGAAAATGCTGCCCACGATAGTAACGGCGAGCATGATGAAGCCCGGCGTGTTGTAGCCCAGGTAGAACTTGTGGATGCCGAGACTGCCGAAGAAGATAGCCAAAAGCCCCGCCGCCACATGGTCTTTCGTGTTTGGGGCAGCCTGCGCGTAGGGCTGCTGGTACGGCTGGCCATAGGGCTGGGAGTACGCCTGGTTCGCCTGCCAGGGACCTTGCGACTGCTGGTAGGCTTGACCGCCTGGCTGCTGATAGGCTTGGCCGTTTGCTTGCCAGTAGGTTTGCCCCCAGACGTCGCTCGCCTGTTGGGAGGACTGGCTCCATGCGTCGTGGCCTTGCTGGTAGGCCTGGCTCCAGGCATCGTGGCCCTGCTGATTCGACTGGCCTGCCTCACCTGGCTGGTCCGCCCCGCCGATTTCGCTTGATCCCTCGGGCTGGCCGCCTTGAGCCTGCTTCTCGCGCGCTACGCGAAGACGCTCCTGCGCTTCTTTCAACGCCGCTTCGGCGGCGGCAATCTCATCGTTCATGTTGTTGGAATCGCTCATGGGAAAACCTTTCGACCTGCGTCCTCGAACTCATGATAGCCGCAGGTAGACGCAACTCGCGATTGCGTTACGCGTCCGTTATCGAGCCGACACCTCGCGGAATACCGGCGTCCACAGGCGTCACGCGCTTGCCGCCCGCACCGACGTTATCGGTCGTTTTCGCCTTTATCGTGATGGAAGAGGTTCATAATCTTGTCGCGGAAGACAATCGCAACGATTGCGATGACCGCAACGACCGCAAAGATGATGATGCTTTGCGTGATGTTACCGTCCACCAGGCCGTTTGCCGCATAGGTCGAGATGACGATACTCGGGATGCGGCCCACGTTCGACAGAACGAGGAAATCGCGCATGCGCATATTCGTGAGCGGGACCAGATACGTGAACGTGTCTTTGGGCATCGCGGGAATCAAGAACAAGATGAACACCACGATGGACAGTTTGCCGCTTTCCTCGAAAGCGTTGAATTTGTCGAGGTATTTCGTGGGAACCATATCCCGCACGAACGGCGCGTTCAGACGATGAACCACTGCGAACACAAACGCGCTCGAGATGATGCATCCGAGCAAGACGACCGCGGCACCGAGCCAGGGGCCATACATCATGCCCGCTGCCATCTGAACGACCTCACCGGGAATGAACGCCACGACGATTTGCATGAACTGCATAGCCAAAAGGATGAGAAACCCTAGGGGGCCCGCGTTGCGCACGTCGTCGATCACGCGGCTGAGCCCGCCCGGCTCGAACGCCTCATGGATGTAAGGCCAGATCAGGATGACAACAATGACCATCAATGCGAAAAACGCGATAAACCCGCCAAACTTGAAGATATCGCCGCGCGTCATCTCGCGACCGCGAACCGTAGTGACCTCCTGCGCTTTCTCGCGCGCGGCCTCGCGACGTTCGTGGGCACGCTCTTTCACCGTCTCGCGGTGCTCGCTTGCGCGCTCGGGCTGAGCCGGCGTCTCCACCTGTGCTCCTTTTCCACCCGACGAGGCTTTCACCTGCGGATTTTTCAGGCTGATGCTTCCATTGCTCACTTCAGAATCGCTTTCTGCATTGCTTTGCACGCGTCTCACCTAGTCGTCACGACGAGCTTTGTCGAATTCTTCCTTGAACGCGGAGAACATGCCGCCAGCGGCCTTGAGCTGGCTGCCGACCGCGCGTCCGATTCCCTCTGATGCCGAATCCTGAGAGGCCTTCTTCGTCGGCCTCTTCTTCGGGACCTCATCGGGGACGACCTCGGTTGCATCCTCTTCAACGTCGTCAACGGCAAGGGCTTCCTCGTCGGTTGCGCGGTTCTTCTCGGGCTTGAGGCCGCGCGCCTTGTCGTATTCCTCTTTAAACTCGGAGAACATGCCCGTCGCCTTGCCGATTTGCTTGCCGGTCGCATAAGCTCCCTTGTTCACCGCGTCGCCAGCAGCGTGCGCAGCCTCGTTGACCTTGGGTTTTACCTTATCGACCGCGGTATGCGCCTTGTCCATGGCGACAGCGGTGGCGGCACCCGCCTTCTCGGCAGCGCCCCCTTCGACCGCGATTTCGGCCGCCTCGTCCTTCACCAGGATGGCACCGAGGACGGGGTTCTCGTCCGACCCCTCGTATTCACCCGAGAGGGCGCATCCGATGCCGCGACGGAAGCCCAGCACAAGATCGCCCGGGACCGAGCGCGTGCCCAAAAGCGCGTTCGCCGTAGCCCCCGTATCGACCAAGAAAGACTCGACCTTGCCCGTCACCAAGCTGAACGTCACCACTCCGACGGTGCCGAGCGTTGTGCCCGACTCGGTGATCACAGGCATTCCGCCCCAGATGACACAGTCGTCCAAACGCACGTCAATCGCCTTGCAAGCTGCTTTGTCACGCGTTTTCGAGTCGTCGGACAAAACGACGCGCCCGTCCTCAAACTCGAAGCCGTCGAGCGAGACGAACAGATCCTTGCGGTGGAACATCCAGAGCAAGTCGGGGCGCTTGACCATGATGCCGATGCACCGGCGCTCCTTGGGATGGTAAACGAACGCGCGCACTTTGCCGATGCGCTTCGTCGCGTTCTTCCCGCCCATGACGCGAACGTTGTAAAGCTCCTTGGTTGTGATGAGATTGCTTGCCATTTCGTCCCCGGAAAATCAGAGGGGCGCGCTGTATGCAGTGGAAACCGCACACGAGCATTGCGCCCCTTTCACATGCGCTCTTGGTGCGAGCGCGTCGTCCTGCTGTTGGTTACGCCTGTTCGCCTTCGGAGGCACCCGCAGCCGGCGCCTCTTCCTGAGCGACCTCGACCGGAATCTCTTCGGAAGCCGCAGCCGCAGACTCCTCGGCGTTCTTGGCGACTTGCGCGGCGATGCGGGCACGGGCGGCCTCGATCTTCTCGCGGAGGTCGTCGGTGCCATCGGGAGCAGGCTTCACGCCGCTTTTCGCCTCCTGCACGCGGGAAGCGGCTGCGCCGTAGATTTCCTGCCCCTTCGAGGCGACGGCGGAAACGACGTTCTGACCCTTGGCGACGGCGTCCTGTGCAAACGACTGAGTGCGCGTAGCAGCCTCAGGACCTGCAACTTCTTCCACAACCTGCTGTGCGGTGGAGGCGGTTTGGGCTCCCAGCTCCTGAGCTTCGCCCCACACGGCATTCGCCTTCTCAGCAACCATGTTGCGAGTCTCGCTGCCCGTGCGCGGTGCGCACAGAAGCGCCGCGACTGCACCGACAAGACCGCCTGCCAGAAAAACTCCGAGTTTGTTGCCCATAACGGCCTCCTTCAAGACGTTTTCTCGATGCGCTCATTATAGGTGCTCACAGGGCAACACCGCCCAAAATCGCGACCCCTCCACTATTCGGTTGCCGTTTCGTTGAAGACAGCTGCGACCCTCGAGCACAAGAAAGGCCCGCGAACGGGCCTTTCCCTAACGATTAACTTGCCACCAGCTCGCCTAGTAGAAGACGGCGCCGCGCTCTTTCGCGTTGCTGACCAGCTCGTTCAGTACGGCTGACAGGCTCAAGCCACCCGCCTTGCAAGCCGCGGGGAACAGCGAGGTCTCCGTCATGCCCGGGGACACATTCGTCTCCATCACACGCGCCTGCGCGCCGTCCCAGATCAAGTCGATTCGGCCCAAGTCGCGAAGGCCGTACGCGCGATACACCTCCAAAACCGCACGCTCGATCTCCGCGCGAATCGCCTGGGCATCGGCCTCGTTCGAGGACAAAGACTCATTGCGCACCGGCGCGTAGTAGTCGACCAAGCTCGCGTCCATGCGGGCGGCGGTGTCGTAGAGCCCACGCTTGGGAACGATTTCCACCGGAGGCAGCGCATGCGCGTCCCAGCCGGTGCCAATAACGGAAACTGCCAGCTCAACGCCTTCGATCCACTGCTCGATCACCACATGATCGTCGTAGGACAGCGCATCGAGAATCGCCTCGCCCAGATGGTCGATGTCGTCGACGCGGTGAACGCCCATCGCGGAGCCGCCGTGCGCCGGCTTCACTGCCACAGGATAGCCGCCGTGAACGCGTTCCTCCACCAAATCGAGCGCCGTCGCGGCACCCATATCCTTGAAGGCATCTCGCGCGATGCAGATGCCCTGCGGCCACGAGGCGACTGCAGGCTCATCGGTGAGCTCGCGATATGCCTCCATCGTCGCGTGCAGCGAGTCCTTGTTCTGAGCACGACGGCACACGAGCGCATCGGATCCGACGTAGGGGATGCCCAAAAGCTCGAGCAGGCTTTGGATGGAACCGTCCTCGCCGTGCTTGCCGTGAAGCGCGCTGTAACACACGTCGGGGCGCTCGCTGCGCAGCGTGGGCACCAGCTCGCGCGTCGTGTCGAGCGGAACGACCTTATGCCCGGCTTCCTCGAGCGCGGCGCATACGTTCTTGCCGCTAGCCAGCGAAAACTCTCGCTCGAACGAGGTTCCGCCCATCAAAACCGCAACTTTGAGACCCATATTGCTCCCTTTCGATAGCGCCGTTCGCTCACGGCGCGGAATGTCTGCCGCTATTCTTCCGGCACCTTGATGGCGCCCGCATCGATGAACGCGCGGTAAAGCTCCAGGCGCTCCTCGATCACCTTCGCCAGGCGACGAATCGCCTCCGTGATGTTCTCGGGCGTTTCGTAGCTGAAGTTCAGGCGCATGCAGTTTCTGCCCGTCACGCCGTCGACATAGAAGCTATCGCCCGGGCAGAACGTCACGCCCGCCTCAAGCGCGTCGGCGAGCATGCTGCCCGTGTCCACGTACTTCGGCAGCGTAACCCACAAGAAGAAGCCACCCTCCGGGTGCGTCCAGGATGCCTCGGGCGGGAAATATTCCTCGAGCGCGGCGAGCATGGCATCACGGCGCTCGCCATAGGTCTTGATAAACTTCTGCAGCGTGCGCTGCCACGGCGTGTCCGTGAAGTAGTGCTCAACCACGACCTGGTCAAACGTCGAGCCGCACAAGTCGGCGCCCTGCTTCACCAGGCTGATGCGAGCGAGCACGTCAACAGGCGCGCAAATCCAGCCGATGCGAAGGCCCGGCGCGAAGATCTTCGAGATGGTGCCCAGATAGATGACGCGATCGTCCTGCGCCTTCAGCGGGACCATGTGCCCGCCTTCGTAGCGCAAACGGCCGTAGGGGTCGTCCTCGATGATCATGAAGTCATACTCGTGAGAAAGCTCGATGAGGCGTTTGCGGCGCTCGCCCGTCATGGTGACGCCGCCGGGGTTCTGGAAGTTGGGAATGGTGTAGAGCATCTTCAGGCGCTTGTTGCCCTTGCCGATGCGCTTGAGCTCCTCTTCCAGCAGATCCATGCGCATGCCCTCGTCGTCGAAAGGCACGGAGTGAATCTCGGGCTCGTAGGCGTTGAACGCGGAAAGCGCCGTTAAGTAGGTAGGGCCTTCCACCAAGACGATGTCGCCCTTGTCGAGAAACGTCTCGCCGAGCAGGTTCAATGCCTGCTGGGCGCCGGATGTGAGCAGCATCTCCTCGGGCTTCACGCGGACGCCGATGTCGCGCATGATGTCGCAAAGCGCCTGACGGGTTTCCAGTCGGCCGTTCGTCGAGCCGTACTGCAGAGCAACGGCGCGCTCGTCGGTGATGGCGGCGTGCACCGCCTTCTGGATGGCGCGCTGCGGGAGAAGCGACACGTCGGGCATGCCACCTGAAAGCGAGATGATGTCCGGGCGAACCGCCGCGGCGAAAAGGTCGCGCACGGCGCTCGAGCGCAAATTCCTCACGCGGTCGGCGATTTTGTCGCTCGTTTGGTCGAATTTCATGTGTGCCGTAGTCATGATGCTTAGAGTACCACCGCCTCGTTAATCGCGCAGAGGGCATCCTTAAAAGCACGCAGGGCCACCAAATCGTCCGTGAAATTCACTTCCACGCGCGCGAGGCCTCGCTGCTCGTCGAGCCACTGCGTCGTTCCGACGTACGTAAAGCTTTGTGACAGAGTACCGCTTTTCTCGGCCACCACCTGCAAATCGATGACGAGGTGCTCAAGCAAGTGGGGCAACGGCGTATGATCGATCACTGCGCCGAAAGTGGGGCCCTCGTCGTTCACGCACGCATGGTGCACCAGGTTGGGAAATCGCGCGCAGATTCGCGCGGCGAGCTCGGGCGTCGTTGTGCGGAATCCGGCGGCGACGTCGATGTTCGCCTCGATTCGCCGTGGGCGCACACAGATGCGCGAGGCGCGGATGACTTCCATCACGCGCCCTGGGACGCGACCGGCTGGGATGCGGTGCCCTGGGATGCGGCCTGGGACGCAGCCGCCCCAGACGCGCCCTCCGACGATAAGTCCTGTGGCGTGCGAGTGAGGACCATGGTCGAATCGCCCGAAAGCTCGGGGCTCGCCTGTTCTCCCTGGATGGCGCGGCCGAGGGCGGCAATAGTCCAAGAGATGTCTTCGGAGAGCGAATTTCCCCAGGTAGTTTCCCCATCACGTAAGGCAAGCGTCTGCCTGTCGAGCGAGAAGCGATAGCGCGCCTCGCCTTCCATGTTGCCGAAAGAGAGCGAAAGCGTCTTCGCGCCCTCGTCAATCGTGTAGGAATACGTGACGTCGTCAGCAAGCTTGATTCCGTCTGCCGTGAAGTCGACCGTTTTCTGCGTGCCGGCGATGTACCACGTGCCTTGGATATCCTGCGCGTCGTTTGCAAACGTCCAGCGCCAACAAGAGAAGGCGACGACGACGGCCACCACAACGAGCACCACGGCGCCAGCGACGACAAAAGGCCATTTCCTGCGCTTTTTCGCGGAAGAAGGGCGGGGGGCGTCCTCGCGATCACGCGACGATGCGCCCCC
>OLOS01002847.1_pt1 | contig 11062 bp, 8 predicted proteins | sample 1672631 | NCBI WGS metagenome assembly OLOS01 (sample SAMEA3136707, study PRJEB25190) | human gut metagenome | biome: human gut; feature: human-associated habitat; material: faeces | place: Austria | collected 2013 | reverse complement strand
CGGCATAGCCGGTGGTTTCCGAAGCCAATAAAAAAGAGAACCACCGCCGGTGGTTCTCTTTTTTGCTCTGTGGGTTTGCGCTTCGCCGCTTTTCTGTTTATCTCTGCGGCTCGTCTGCTCGTTTCCTCGCTGGGCTTTATGCTGCGCTCGTACTCGGCTCTGATTGCTTCCGCATACGCCTTTTCAAGGGTTTTAAGGTCAGCGGTCAGCCTCGTTTCCTGCCTATCCAGAATGTCAAGGCGGTTCTTGTCCTCAATGCGGAGCTGGTATTGGACTTTGCCGAGATCGGAAACGGTTAATCCTCTGCTTCCTCTGCTTCCTCTGCTTCCTCTGCTTCCTCTGCTTCCTCTGTTTCCTCCGGGTTCTCCGCTTCCTCCGCTTCCATCAGTCTGTCTCTCGCTGAAGATATTTTTAAGGACATTTCGTAAAGCTCTGCTGGGCTGGAAGAAAGATTGTCCATCATATATTGTATCATTTTTTCCGTGTCCTCCGGGTGCCAAAGCTGAAACATCATTGCCAGTACTTGCGTTTTGCCACATCCGAACGCCTTTAACCCACTCAGTAGGTATTTTTGTGCTTGGGTAAGCTCCATTTCCAAAATCCTCCGTAATATGTTTCGTAAAATTATACTCTTGTTGCGCTCGTTCTCCGTGCACGGCATAAAGCAGCGTGGAATCATCTGTGCTGTAAATGCCGAACACCGTTTTCCCTTTTTCTTTGCGGAAAAGTAATCTGTCGTTTCCGTAAGCTCTTTGCCGGTTTTGTTTTCTATAGCATAGTTTACAATTCTCCACTCCACTTTGTCAAGAGTAGGTTTCCAGTTTTCGCCCCGCATCGAATACCTAATATCATCATTCTTCGCATTGAACCTCTCCGAAAGTGGGATAACCTTGCCCTCGTCGTCATAGGTTACTGCGTCGGCGGATTTAACGTCTTCTTGAGGATTAAAATATATGCACACATTGCCTGTTTCCGTGCTCATTCCCGCTCCATCGTACTCAAATCGCAAAAAGCCGATGCTCAAGCGGTTTTTCGCATATAAAAAAGCAGTCCCGCCTTTTTGCGGGACTGCTTTTTGCGTTTTTTGCACTAAATTATTCCGTTCTCAGTGCCGCGACCGGGTCGCGGTTTGCCGCGCCCTTTGCGGGGATAAGTCCACCGATAAGCGTGAGCACCACGCTGAGCACGACGAGTATCACAGCGCCGCCCGCCGGCAGCACCGCGTTGACATCCATCGAACCTGTAAGATTATGAATAATCGCGTTGCCGGGGACGAGCAGCAGCAGCGTTATGCCGATTCCCATAACGCCGGAGCAAAGCCCGATGATAAACGTTTCTGCGTTAAACACCTGCGAAATGTTCCGCTTGGATGCGCCGATTGCGCGGAGAATACCGATTTCCTTGGTGCGTTCGAGCACGGAAATGTATGTGATAATTCCTATCATAATGGAGGAAACCACAAGCGAAACCGCCACAAACGCGATGAGCACATAAGAAATTACGTTGATTATGGTGGTTACGGAGGACATCAGCAGCCCGACATAATCGGTATATGTGATTTTGTTCTCTTCGGAAGCGGTTTTGTTGTACTCCTCAATACAGTCGGAAATAGAATCCTTATCCTCGAAGGTATCGGCATAGATGCTGACAGAGGACGGCGCATCAAGGCTTACAACGCCGAACGCCGCCATGTTGTCGTCATAGCTGCCTGGGGAAATATAGCCGTTATAGATGTTCAGCAGCGCTTCATCGTCAAGCTGACCTGCCGCCAACATTCCGTCAAGGGATTCAGCAAGCTGCGTGTCGGACATATCCACAATGGACTGCGTGCCCTGCGGGTTCGCCGCATACATCTGTGTCAAAATCGCACGGCTCATGTTCGCCTTTTCCTCGGTGGTCATATCTTCAAGGTACGCTTTCGCGTCGGCGATTTTCGCTTCGTCGTCCGCCGGAGCAAACTGCGCGCCGTTGATTACATTATGCTCGCTGTCCGCGCGCTGCGCCTTCACCACTTCGGAGCGGTCGGTGTAGGCGATGATGTAGTCGGTCAGTGCCTTTGTGTAGCCGAATGGACTCGTCATGGGGTCGTAATCCGCATCGTCGGTGGAACGCACAATGCCCACGATTTTAAGCTGCAAAGCAGAATCCGCAAGCCTTTCCATTTTGTTCATGTTGTCGCCGATGCTCTCGTAATGGCCGAACTCGTTCTTCACATAAGTGTCGCAGGCAGGAATCATATAAAGCTTTGTGCTGCAAATTTCCTCAAAGCTCCACTTTTTCTGCTCAACGCTAACATCTTCGCCGGCTTTGATTTTATCCATAACGTCTTTATATTCGGCAGAGGGCAGCATTCCAAGCTCGTAGAGCGTGGATGCGGGAATCTCGTTATTCCTGTTCACCTCAAGGACAACTTCATCGTAGGCGGAAGGCCAGTCGCCGTATATAACATCGTAGCTTTCCTTAACAGCCGGGCTTATAAGCTCGCCGTCCTGCCCCGGCAGCAGCTCCTTGAAGTTGCCGTTGTCAAAAGATGAGTACATCTGTGACATAACACCCATACTGCTTGCCATAGTACTGCGGGTATCATCAACCGTGCTGCCGTCGGTATTCACGAACTTGCCGTCCGGGTCAAAGGTGTACACGCCGAACTTCGTATCATAGGAGTAAACAATTCCGTTTTCGCCGATATGTTTGTGAATATCGCTTTCCGGATTGTCGAGGTACTTTTTGAACTCGGTAAGGTTGTTTTCCGTAAGGCTTGTGGTCATGGCGGAAGCCATTTCTATGTCGCGCGGGTCGGAATACACGCCGTCAAGGCTGTGCGAGGCTTCGCCATCGTCGTTTTCCGTATTGTTTTTGCCCATTGAGAGAACGGAGGAAAGGTCAAAGGTCTGCGCGTCAATGGTAATCGGGTACGAAACCATTGTGTCCTTCTGAATGTTGGCAATATAGTCGTTTACGCCGGTGGAAAGGGACAAAATCAGCGCAATTCCGATAATTCCGATGGAACCGGCGAACGCGGTGAGCAGTGTGCGTGCCTTTTTGGTGCTGAGGTTATTGAACGACAGCGCAAGTGACGTCCAGAACGACATGGAGGATTTGCCCATATTTTTATGCTCCGGCGGAGCAAGCTTTTCTTCCGCCACATCATATGGCATAGTGTCGCCGAGGATTTTGCCGTCCTTCAGGCGGACTATTCGCGTGGCATACTGCTCCGCAAGCTCCGGGTTATGGGTTACCATAACCACAAGGCGATCCTTTGCCACTTCTTTAAGTAAATCCATTACCTGTATAGAGGTTTCGGTATCAAGTGCGCCGGTGGGTTCATCCGCAAGCAGAATATCCGGGTCGTTGACGAGTGCGCGGGCTATTGCCACGCGCTGCATCTGTCCGCCGGACATCTGGTTCGGGTGCTTGTGAATCTGTTCGCCAAGCCCCACACGCTCCAGCGCCTCTATGGCTCTGCGGCGGCGTTCCTTGCGGGAAACGCCGGAGATTGTCAGCGCCAGCTCCACATTGGAGAGCACCGTCTGGTGCGGAATCAGGTTGTAACTCTGGAACACAAAGCCTATGGTGTGGTTTCGGTAAGAATCCCAGTCGCGGTCTTTATACTTTTTCGTGGAAATTCCGTTGATAATCAAATCGCCGCTGTCGTATCTGTCAAGTCCGCCGATGATATTGAGCAGCGTTGTTTTGCCGCTGCCGCTCGGACCTAAAATCGCAACAAATTCGTTGTCGCGCAGATTCAGCGAAACTCCGTCAAGTGCAACCTGCGTTAAATCGCCGGTTATGAACTTTTTCTTAATGTTCTGTATTTGCAGCACTATGAATTTTCTCCTTTATTTTTGCGATACTTTATATTATACCATTCCTGCGGGGAGCTTCGCAAAATTTTGGTGAAAATAAAATGAATTTTTTATTAAGTTTTGTTTGCTATTCAACAATTTGTTTCTTTATAAAACAAACTCGAACATTGATGCTAACACATTCCATGTTTTTTTATCTAAAGTGCCATCGCACGTGCTTATTCCGGCGGTGCGTTGAATCTGTTTCAGTGCTTCCGTCGTTGCGCCACTGTTCGTTCCGTTTATTTCAACGTCGTCATAGCCGGAATATTTTACTGAAATTGCATTGAGCATAACCTGCGCGAAATACACCGCCCATGTGTGCTCGCCCGGTGCAGCGGTGCTGGCTTCGTCGCTCACAAACGGCGTTATGGGCAGCGGCGGCGTGATTCTGTCGATGCAGGCGCGGGTTTCGTTCATGATATTCTTCCATGTTTGGAAGTCCACTTCGCCGGTCTGCTCCATTCCGACGCTTTTCTGAAAGGCCTTTACTGCGGCGGTGGTTTCCGCGCCGAAGATGCCGTCTTCCTTCACTTCGGGAATGTCGCTGCCGTTTTTGTGCAGGGTTCTCAGCGCCCTTTGCAGCTGCCGAATGCTCTCGGTACGTTCGTTTTCGTCCATATTGCCTCCTTTTTTCACTGTGCCGAAAGGGTGTAGCCGGGGTACTGTCCGACGTTCGGCACGGAAACAGTTTCGTTAAAATACTTTTGCGGAACGGTGCGGACTATTCCACGGTACGCTTCATAAAGTGCGCCCCATGTTTCGCGCCCGACCACGCCGTCAGCCGCAATGCCGTATATACGTTGAAAATTCGTGACCTGCTCCCGAGTTTCTTCGCCGAACCGTCCTGTTATGGGAATTTCGTCCACTTGAGTATAGAATTTTGCAATCACGTTGATGAAATACTGCAAAAGGGTCACAAGCTCGCCGCTGCTGCCTACGCTTAGCGGTTCGATGAACTGATTCGGTATGTCTGAAAGCAGTTCGCCTTCGCCATAAAGCTCCGCCAGACGCTTTACGGAGGAATATATGAATGAGATTTTGTACCAAGTCGCTTCGCCGACGATTCCATCCGGCGTAAGGTTAAACACACGCTGAAATGTGCGCACTGCGTCCTCGGTATTCTCGCCGTAGATTCCGTCTACCGGGTATACCCGCGGAATCGCCGGGTAGTTCCGCCCAATTCGGTTGAGCATCCGCTGCACCGTTTCAACATATTGTCCGCGGCTGCCTACCTGCAGAGGCTCGCTTTGGAATGACTCAGTATATGGCAGAATCGGCGCCGCTTTTATGTCGATGTCGCTGCCGTAATAGTATTGCAGAATCTCGTATGGCGTATATCCGCGGTTCGCCAAATCCACCGTGCCCCATTGCGAAAGCCCGGGACAGGTTACTGTGGTGCCATTACAGTACTCGGTATAATATGGATTAAAATATCCCTGCTTTGTAACATATCGGTTGAAAATTTCGTCCACTATCTCGCTGATATTCTTAAAAATGTTACGCCCTTTTATAAATTTTTGGTCATAACTTGTGGATGACGTTATATCGAATGGGTACCCCCTGCTGCGGTACCACTCGGTGTAAATCCGGTTGAGCGCGAACGTCACTTGAGCGTAGATGTTTGCCCGAAGGGCATTCTCCGGCCAAGTGGGATAAATCTCGCTTGAAGCGACGTTTTTTATATATTCCGGAAAGGAAACGGTCACATTTTCTGCGTTGGAATCCGGCGGTCCAAGGTGAACCGTTATAAATTCCGGAACCGCGACATAGCCCTTTACCATCAGTTGCCGCCTCCTCCCAGACATTCCGGCTCCGGCGTGAAGCTAAGCTCCAGAATCGAGGTCTGACCGCCGAAAACGTCCACCGGGTACCTATCTATGGGGAAATACCCCGCCTTGCGCGCACTTATATAATATGTGGTAAATGTATCGCCTTTTTTGTCCGGCTCTCGCGAAAGGTCGCGGTTCACCGTTTCGACAGTCAGCGGCTCGGTTCTGCCGCTGCTGTTCGTCACAAGTATTCCCACAAGCTCCTGTCGCCCGCCACCGTCGTTTGTGTCGGCACGACAGATTATAACATTCACGCCGGCTATTGGGTATGCGTCCCTGCCGGATGTGGCGGTGACGATTATCTTCCCAAGGTCATTTTCCGGGTTCAAGCCCTGCACGCCGTCCATCGCATAGGCATAATCCTCCGATGGGTGAATTTCCGTTTTGTCCGGCGTTGTGTCCGGCGTTGTGTTCTCCTTCGTGGGCAGACTCTCGAGCACGAGCTCTGCCGCCTGCTGCACCGCGGCATCCTGCCGCGCAAGCTTTTCTTCCAGTGCGTTGTCCTCCTGTGCCGCAGCAGGCACGCCGGTGCCCTCCAAATGCGGCGCACTGGCATATGCGCGGCGCATTTCTTCCTCGTACCGCGCCATCATGCTGCTGAAATCCGAATATTTTTCGCTGTAAATAATAAGCACCTTCTTTCCCTTGCAGAATTTTATGAGGAAAAAAGGCGCTGTATTCATTTACGCGCATCAAAAAAAGCCTCCGTATGCGGAGGCTTTTGACGTATCAAATTATTTTCTAGGGCTGTTGAAAAGCTGCATCAGATCCTCGTCGAGAAAGCTGGGTTCCGGCTCCTTGGTATCGTCGTTATCGAAATTATACTTGATAAAATCGGGCATGGAGGAATCGGAGGATTTTTTGTTGTCGTCAAAGCCCGTTGCAATAACGGTAACGGACATTTCATCGTTATAATTTGCATCAAGCGCCACACCAAAGATGAGGTTTACATCCGGCGAGCTTGCATCGTGAACCATGGTAGTCGCGGCGTCAATTTCGTCAAGGCTGATATCTGCAGAAGCGGTGATGTTAATGATAACGCGGTGTGCGCCGTTTATAGAAGTTTCAAGCAGCGGGCTGGAAATTGCCATTTTAGTTGCCTTTTCCGCCTTGTCCTCGCCGGAGGCATGTCCAACGCCCATATGCGCAACGCCTGCGTCGCTCATAATTGAGCAAACGTCGGCAAAGTCAAGGTTGATAAGTCCGTCAACGGTGATAAGGTCGCTTATACTCTGCACTCCCTGGCGAAGAACATCGTCCGCAGCGGCAAACGCGTTGAGGAAGGTAATCTTTGTATCAGAAATTGCTTTAAGTCTTTCGTTCGGGATGACGATAAGGGAATCCACATGCTCACGCAGTGCAATGATGCCGCTTTCCGCCTGTTCCATTCTGTGTTTGCCTTCAAAAGCAAAGGGTTTGGTAACGATACCAACGGTAAGCGCACCGATTTCACGGCTTACTTCCGCAACAATGGCTGCCGCGCCGGTGCCGGTGCCGCCACCCATACCTGCGGTGATGAATACCATCTGTGCGCCCTTAAGTGCATTTGCAATTTCGTCGCGGCTTTCTTCGCCGGCGCGCTGACCGACGGAAGGATCGCCGCCTGCGCCGCGTCCCTTGGTCAGTTTTTCGCCGATGGCGATTTTCTGTGTTGCTTTAGAAGAAACAAGCGCCTGTTTATCGGTGTTGATAGAAATAAACTCAACGCTGGAAATATCGGAATTTACCATGTGGTTAACCGCATTGCCGCCGCCGCCGCCCACTCCGACGACCTTTATAGTAACAACGCGACCGGTATCATTGTCCATGTCAAAATTCATCTGCATTTATTTTAAGCCTCCGTTTATGCACTCTATTTAATATAGAATAAACCTACTATAAGATTAACAGATTTTAAGCTTTATTGCAAGAGAAAATATAGGTTTTTACAAAATTTTATAGAACTTTTTTGCGTTTACGTCCCGGCGTTTTTGCTTGAGCACGAAAAAGCGTGTTTGAGCACAGTAATGCTCTGTTCAAGCACAGAAAAGCAGGCGTGCTCATTTTTTTGAGCAACGCACAAGCGCCTTATGCTCATTTTGAGCACTGCAAAACAAGATGCGTGCTCATTTTGAGCACGGGTGCCTTATGTTTTTATAAATCTGCATGCTCATGCGGATCTATGGTATTCACGTCATGCTAATTCAGCCCACAGAGCAAAATTCCCCTTCGCGCCTGACCGCGCAAAGAGGAATTTTGCTTGCCGATTGCATATATTAAACGAAAGGAGGGTGAATTCTTACTAACTGCGGTTATTCTTCGTCCTCGTCAGCAAAGCCGCTGCCCACGGTCTTTTGTAGGGAATCCCACGGAGAAATAGTCATTTCCTTGGTCATAACTCTGCCCGCGGTGGAGGCGTCCACTAAATAAAAACCGTTTTTTGGCAGTTTTTCGGTGACGACTTCGTTCACAAACTGAAGCTTATATTCAAGCTCCAGCTCGTTGCCGAGCACGACCTTTACTCTGTCGCCGCAGACCATCACAATTTCCAGCGTATCGGTAAGGTCGATGAAGTCGTAGTTCTTCATTTCAAACTTCTGCATTGCTGTCATAATGGTATTGAGCAGCTCCAAACGCTTTGCGTCATCCTCGCTGTTGCTCACGGTGCTGATTCCGCGAACGGTTATCATACCATAGGGAACTTCCTCCAATCCGCGCTCCAGCACCTTGCCTTTGGAGCTGATTAGGGTGTATCCGTCTGCTTCCTCCAGCACGGCGAAGGGCTTAGCCTCCGTAATTGTTATGGTAACGGCGTTCGGAAAATTGCGCTTTACCTGCGCTTCTTCTATGTAGTTGTAAACGGAATACAGCTTGTCGGAAGCATAGGCGGTGTCCACCTCAAAGAGGTTCTGTCCCTTGGTTATGCCGGAGGTGGAGATAATGTCCCGTTCGGGATAAAGCGTGTTGCCCACAACATTTATCCTGTCCACATTAAAAAGCATGGTAAGGCACATATAGATTGCTGCCGCAATGATGAATACGGACAGCACAATATAAAACGGCGTCATCTTGCGGTTTTTGCCGCGGCGGCGCTGCTTTTTCTTTTCTGCGGAAGGTGCTTCCGCAGGCTGCCTTTTCTCCTTTTTAAGTATTTTGAACTTCATTTTTCGTCCTCGCGGTGTGGTTTATCTCCGGTAAAGCTCCAGTATTTCTTTGCGGATGCGCTCATTTGCGTCCGGCACGGCAAGCGCTTTTGCGTTTGCAGAAAGACGCGCGATTTCCGCCGGGTTATCGGTAAGCTTTTTCACTGCTTCGCAAAGCGATTCGCCGGTTAAATCCTTTTCTTCTATGACAACCGCCGCGCCGTGGTTCGCAAGCACCATGGCGTTGTGGTACTGGTGATTTTCCGCAACGTTTGGCGATGGAATGAGCACGGAGGCCTTGCCCGCAGCTCTTATTTCCGCCAAAGTGATTGCTCCGCAGCGTGATATTACCAAATCCGCCGCCGCAAGGCAGCGCGGCATATCGTTTATATATTCCCGAATGATTAAGTTATTGTGCTTTGCGGCGTCAATGCCCTTTTCCTTGAGCAGGTCAAAGTAGTACGACGGACCATAGTAGGAGCCGGAGCCGTGAATATGCACAAAGTCCCGCTCCCTGAGGTGCCATGCCATAAGGTCTGCCACTGCCTCGTTAAGACGTTGTGCGCCAAGGCTTCCGCCAAAGGAAAGCAGGCAGATTTTGTCGCCGACATTGTAAAAATCCCGGGCGGCTTTTCTGTCCTCGGTAAAAATCTCCTGCCGAACCGGGTTGCCGGTGACAACATATTCTTTGTCGGCGGGGAGGTACTTTTTGCTTTCCTCCACATCAAGCAGGATTTTATCCACATATTTCGCAAGCAGCTTTGTGGTAACCCCCGGCAAGGCGTTATTTTCCATGGCTATTGTCTTATAGCCCATAAGCGCCGCTTTTCTCACCACCGGACCGCTTACATAGCCGCCGCAGCCCATAACAATATCCGGCTTAAAGCCGTCGATAATCTTTTTTGCCCGTGCGGAGCTGCCCGCAAGGAACCAAAGGGCTTTTATGTTGTTTTTTATGTTCCGTGCGCTTAGGTGGCGCTGTATTCCCAAAACACGGATTGGCTCAAAGGCGTAGCCCGCCTTCGGCACAATTTTTGCTTCCATTCCGTTCGGATTTCCGGCAAAAAGTACTTCCGTATCGGGGTCTTTGTCTTTAAGGTAGTTTGCAATGGCTATTGCCGGGTTTATGTGACCGGCAGTTCCGCCGCAGGCAAAAAGAATTTTCATAAAAAGACTTCCTTCCTATGCTGTGAAGGCTGATTATAACTTATGGAGGTTCGATTTTTTGGAAACGGAGAGCACCACGCCGAGTTCGCCTAAGGTCATCATAAGCGCAGATCCGCCGTAGGAAAAGAGCGGCAGCGATATACCCGTATTCGGTATAGTGTTCGTAACAACCGCTATGTTGAGCAGCACCTGCATTCCTATATGGGTAACGCATCCTGCCGCAAGCAGCGAGCCGAAGCGGTCGGGGCAGTTGATTGCGATTACATAGCCGCGCCAAACAAGCAGCGCAAACAGAATAAGCACCAGCGACGCGCCGATGAAACCAAGCTCCTCGCACACAACGGCAAAGATAAAGTCGTTCTGCGGCGCAGGAATGTAAAGGTACTTCTGTCGCGAATTGCCGAGTCCCGTTCCCCAAAGTCCACCGGAGCCGATGGCGATAAGCGCCTGTATGGTCTGATAACCCTCACCCTTCGCATCGGCATAGGGATTCGTCCACATGGTAACGCGGTTTGAAGCGTATTCCATAAATGACGGAACAATAAGTATCACTGCTACCGCCGCTATTCCCAAGCCGATAAGCATTCCGAAATAGCGCAGCCGCGTTCCGCCGAACCACATCATTGCAATGCCAAGCGCACCGATGATGATTGTACCGGAAAGGTGTTTTTCTGCAATTATCAGCACAACCACAAGCCCAAGGCATGCAGCAAACGGCATAACGCCATACTGAAACGTTTTCATTTTATTGGCGTTGACAGTGGCGAAATGAGCAAAAAGAACAATTATTGCAAACTTTGCAATTTCCGAAGGCTGAAAGCTGAAGCTTCCAATATAAATCCACCGTGCAAATCCACGGTCATCTCTCATAAACAGTGCCACTATCAAAAGCGCAACCGAACCTGCATATAAAAGCAGCGAATATTTCTGCAAAATCTTGTAGTTTACAAAAGAAACCGCAAGCATTGCCGCAATGCCCATTACCGCAAAGAGCAGCTGACGCTCGATATAATAAAAGCTGTTGCCCTGGTTATAAAAAGCATAGGCATAACTTGCGGAAAAAAGCATCACCAGTCCGGAGATAAGCAGAATAAGC
>OLOS01002841.1_pt1 | contig 11079 bp, 8 predicted proteins | sample 1672631 | NCBI WGS metagenome assembly OLOS01 (sample SAMEA3136707, study PRJEB25190) | human gut metagenome | biome: human gut; feature: human-associated habitat; material: faeces | place: Austria | collected 2013 | reverse complement strand
GGCCTTGCAGACGCCGCCGGCCAGCAGGTTTCCGAACCCGGTCAGCGGCACGCTCGCACCCGCGCCCGCCCAGCGCGCAAACGGCGCGTAGACGCCGACAGCGCCCAGCACCACACCCGCCACCACATACAGCGTGAGGATGCGCGCCGGCGTCAGCCGCGTCTTGTCGATCAGCACCTGACCGATCATGCACAGTGCCGCGCCGGCAAAAAATACTTTCAGATACTCTGCGATCATGCGTTCACCTGCGTTTCTATGGCCACGGCGTGACAGATGCCGGGGATGCTCTGCCCCTGCATGGACGCTGTGGGGGACATGAGCGCGCCCGTCGCCGCAAACAGCAGACGCCGGATCTGCCCGCCCGTCAGCAGCTTCATCAGATGCCCTGCGAGCACGGACGCGCTGCATCCGCAGCCGGAGCCGCCCGCGTGCACGTCCTGCGCCTCGAGATCGTAGATCATCAGTCCGCAGTCGTTGTACCTGCCGGTGAGATCCACGCCGTCGTCCGCAAACAGCCGTGTCACGACGGCGTGACCGATCTTGCCGAGGTCGCCGGTCACGATCAGATCATAGTCGTCCGGCGTGCGCCCGGTGTCGGCAAAGTGCGCCCTGAGCGTCTCGTAGGCGGCGGGCGCCATCGCAGCGCCCATGTTGTTCGTGTCCGTAATGCCCGCGTCCACGATCGCCCCGGTTGTCGCCATGGTCACCCGCGGTCCGTTTCCGGCAGCCGCGAGGATGAGCGCGCCCGCACCGGTCACCGTCCACTGAGCGGTCGGCGGACGCACGCCGCCGTATTCCAGCGGAAATCGGTACTGCCGCTCGGCGGAGCAAAAGTGCGAGCTTGTGAGCGCGACGGCGGTCTCGGCGCAGCCGCCGTCGATGAGCATCGCGGCCAGACTGACCGCTTCAGCCATCGTTGAGCACGCACCGTACAGCCCGAGATACGGCGCACCGACGCCGCGCATGGCGTAGGCCGAGCCCACGCACTGGTTGAGCAGGTCGCCGGAGAGCACGTAGTCGAGCGCCTCCGGCGGCAGCGCCGCTTTGCTGCATACGCGCGCAAAGCACTGCCGCAGCATGGCACTCTCGGCCTGTTCCCAGCTCTTTTCGCCGAAATATGTGTCCTGACTGACGCTGTCAAAGCGGCCGCACAGCGGTCCTTCGCCCTCTTTCCTGCCCACGACGCTGGCGGCGGCGCGGATCACGGGCGGGGTCGAAAACTGCACGGTCTGCCGTCCGATACGTTTGCCTTTCACGGGATCACCTTCGGCGATAGTATCCCCGGTTTTTTCGAAATGATGTGCCGCGGTCCGGATTATGTACCTTTGTATTTTCGCCGCGTCGCCATGCCGCCGCGGATGTGCCGCTCGGCCTTATTGCGGTCGAGCAGCTGCCGCACCTGCTGATAGAGCGCGGGGTCGATCTTCTCCAGCCGCTCCGTGAGATCCTTGTGTACGGTCGTGGTTAATCAGAACGGTTTCATCCAGCCCCAAATCACCCATCAAACGCAGATAAATATCCACGTTTCCTTCTTTATCTACCACAATCTTCTGAATCAGTCGTTTCAGCTGTGCATTTGTCATTTCCCGTACATCGGTAATGTCCTCAATCTCCTGAAAGGTGCGGTGCAGAATGTTTTCCAGCTGCTCTCCTTTTGTCAGATGATAGGACACCATCTTCAACTCGTTTTCCAGCCGCTCGATCTCCGTTTTCATGCCGCCGATCTTATCATTCAATTCCTCGCGGGATATCAGATCGTCTGTATACATATCCATGTACTTCTGCCGTGTTTTCTTCAGCTTGTCCAGCTTTGCGTTCAACTCCTTCTCATAATTCAGGTTTTCATCTTTCGCTTTGTATACACGCTGAAATTCTCTGACCACATAGCGAATGACGTTTTTCTTTTCCTTCAGCACAGATGCAAAATAGTGCTGAAGCGTCTCGATCAATTCGTCCTCATCGACTGTTACTGCGTTTGGGCAACTGTCTGCGCCGCGTCCATTATGCCCCGAGCACACCCAGCGGACATAGGTATTCTTATAGGTGCGGACTGTGCGGCGGAACGACCATCCACACTCTTTGCATTTTATCAGCGTCGAAAACAGATACTTGTTGCTCTGTCGTTCTCTGTCCACCTTGAACGCCTTGCCGCGCGACTGCATGACCTGCTGTGCCCGTTCAAACAGTTCCGGCTCGATAATACGCAGTTCCGGCCGCTCTACGACGCTCCACTCAGTTTCATCCTTTTCGGCACGCCGTCCGGTCAGGAAATCTGCGATCTCCTGCTTTCCGTTGATGATCTTGCCCGTATATAGCTCATTCGTCAAAACACGACACACGCCGTTCTGGCTCCATTTGCAGTTGCGTTTGGTACGCCAGTCGCGCTCATTCAAAAACTGTGATATTTTAGCCGCACCATAGCCATCCTCAACATACCAGCGGTACATCTGCCGAATGACTTCCGCTTCTTTCTCGTTGATCTTCAAGTTGAAGTAATCACCGATGATCTTATCATAGCCATACACGATATTTGGCACGCGGCCCTTTTCCGCGTTTATTTTTTTGCCGAATTTGATACGCTTAGAGGTATTTGCGCTTTCCTCCTGTGCCAGCGCACCGAAAATCGTGAGCACGAACTCGCTGTTGCCCATGCTGGTCATGTTGGCAGTCAAAAACTGCGTTTCGATTCCCAGCGCTTTCAGTTTACGAACATTCTGCAGGAGATCGACCGTATTTCGTGCAAACCGTGAAATATCCTTTACCACGACCATATCAAACAGACCGTGTTCTGCATCTGCCATCATACGCAGAAATTCCTTGCGGTTTTTGATCTTTGTACCCGAAATACCCTCGTCAGCATACAGACGCACTAAAGTATCACCTGTGCGCTGTGTATACTCTGAGAAAAACTCCTTTTGTGTTTCTAAGCTGTTAAGCTGGTCGGCCTTGTCCGTGGAAACACGGCAATATGCAGCTATGTTCATAGTAAACCTCTCCATTAAAATAAATTCATTCTGTTACATCTTCTATTTATAGATTAACGCAGAATAATTATTTTTGCAACAGGCAAAAGGGGCACTCTTTATGTAGAGTGTCCCCTTTCTTCGCTGTCAGCTATATCTGCGGCGTTTTCAATTGCTCTCTGTACCTTGTTTTCAGTCGCTTCCATGAAAATTTTCAGTAAGTAATCAGCGGTCACTGCCCTTGGATTCGGGTCGTGAAACCGATAATTCAGCTTTTGCTTTCTCACCGCCGATCAATCACCTCCTGTTCCTCTCCTGCTACTGGTATATTTCTATGCGTACAAGCCGGGAACTACCACCGGAATCCATCGGGTGCTTTCGCGGTCTGTTTGTATGAGTAAACTTACATGGGACACCTCCGGAAATGCAAAGCCTGAAGAATACACGCTAAAGAATCCGTATTCTTCAGGTTTTATAATGATTTATACTGTTACTGTCAGCCTATTCGATCTCTCCCCCGACTGTAGGAAGCATCAAGCGATCGGCGGCGTACCGATTCCACAGGAATTTCACCTATCCGTTGTCCGACCTCATTGCCTGCGACGCTTTTCACGCTCGGACTGTGACTGGTCGGGAGTACCATTATCTTCTGCGCGGGTCATTGCCATGACGGGAGCCACCCGCAGTTCGCAGCTTTCCGCTGCAGCTCTCCGCGCCGAATTTGTACCTGATGCCTGAGTATTCTGTTGTCAAGGAACAACGAAAATATTTCCCCCTCTACTATACATCCCGAAAAAATAGACCAGTGGAACACCCTAAAAGCACATTTTGAAAAATATTTTTATTTCTGCACAAAATTCGGTTTCTATTTTTGTGCTATATGCTTATATCTTATCAAAACACTGGTGAAAATCGCTTTCGAGATTAGGGGGAGAGGAACGAAATCCGCGCCGCTCGCGTCTTTCCTCTCCCCCTACCCGGTTGTGTATACTCCCTACGGCAGTTACACACAGCCGGGTTGCCCCCCCCACCATTCTCGCGGCGGCGAGCAGAGAGAGAAATCACCAAGAGAGCGTAAAAACTATTTACCCCTCTACTATACCCCCGAAAAAACAGACCAGTGAATACCCCTAAAAGCACGTTTTCAAAAAATATTTTTAATCATGCACAAAATCAAATGTCAGTATTTATACAATACGTCTATAATCTTACTGGCAAGCTGTAAAATACCTCTTTCCCTCCACTATATCCCCCGAATTATTAGACCATGGAAACCATGTTTTTCGAGAAAGTATATCCCTCCACTATACTCCAGAGAAAAACGGTCAGTGAACACCTGCAAAAAACGACAAGACTTTTTATAAAATTTTACAAAACATAATCAACACAGAAAAACGGAACGCACAGCCAGAAATTTGGCTATGCGCTCCGGAATGTTTTGATAGTGCAAATCCAGCTTGACAAGGAAATTCCTACGGCCCTTACCCAGCTGTTTAACATATTACTTGCTTTTCAAAAGGTTTATATAATTCTTTCCTAAGTTACGCTGCAACTGCATTGGCATTGATCTTTTCAATCGTCTGCCGAATCCCCATCCACACAGACAAATCCGTAAACACCTCCACGATACTGCCCTGGTCAGTAAATGGCGTTTCTTGCAAGACAGACAAATCTTTCATCATGCCATTGTGAACAATATACTCTACAATCTGGTTCACAAAGTAAATCTGTCTGCTGTCAAGGCTTGCATCATTCAGATACTGTGCAAAGGCTTCTTTGGCGGCGTTCATATCCAGTCCTACGATTTCTCGGACGAACTCACCTAATGGCTTTTGTCCGTACTCAGCCTCATAGTCTTGCTTGGTGCCGACCTCGTTCCAGAGAATCTTCTCTAAATCCTGAACATCCTCCACCGTCAGCGGTACATTACCCTTGAGTTTTGAGATAGCGGCGTTATCCATATGCTGGCGCACATAGAATTCCGCCTTTGCCTTGTAATTCTTCAAGTCATCGTTTTCCAACTCCGACTCATTCCATTCCATGGATAGGATTTCATCATCAAAATTGGTGTCATAGCGCACCCTGCTGATTGGAATGTACTTAATGAGATCGCGCAAATTTTCCCTGATATGCTCAAACTCGTTGATTCCTGCCCTTTCTACATAGTCCGTGTGCAGAATCTTGTCAAGCAACTCAGACTGCGCCATGATTTCAGGAATATTGGCAACAGACGCCACAGCGGATACTTTTTTGAACAGATCGCTTCTTGCCTTACCATATTTCTTCCCAACAAGGTAAGCAAGTTCAATGCCATACATACCCTTATCAATCGCGCGTGTTGCCATCGTTCGGCGGAACTTATGTGGATGAATTTTCGTCAGATTCACACATCTTCCCAATGTGCGCAGACGCACCTCCACACCACTGATCTTTAACCGATCATGGGGAGCATCAAGGGTGACAAACAGTGCCGGATTACCGTCAGAACGGCTATTCAAATAATTTTGCAAGTGCAGTTTGGCTTTGGCATCGAAATACACTCTGCGCTCCTTGTCGCCCTTGCCGAATACCACACATTCCCGAGCTTCAAAATTCACATCAGCAATATTCAGATTGACCAGTTCACCCACACGAATACCTGTGGAATACAGCAAATCAATCATAGCCAAATCTCGAGAACAGGAACAGTGATCGCGCAACTGTTCGATTGCTTCATCGGAAATAATCTCCTTGACCTGCTGTTTGGTTTTGATTTTGTGAATCCGTCGCATGGGACTTTTCAAAATGTAGTCTTCTTCCTCCAGCCAAGAGAAAAAACTCGAAATATTTCGGCGAATATTATCTACTGTGACCTTTCCACAGCCGTTGATCCGCTGATAACCCGAAAGATAACAGCGGATTTCCTCCGTATTCATTTTGCGAACCGAAGTAGAAATGCTGCACAGCAGGTGCTCCACCGTTACACGGTAATATTGCAGTGTACGTTCCGAGCAGCCTTCGATTTTCTTGGCATCGAGGAACATTTGCAGATATTCTGTGTTAGATACCTCGGTTTTGTGTGCTTCGGTTTCAGAAAGGTTCTTGAGCAGTACCTCCTGTAGTTTTTTCATCTGAGAAATGCTCAGATATTCGGCCATTTCGTTCAGAATATGTACTAACTTTTCTTCCATGATGGTACTCCTTTATCCGTATACCATCATCCTGCACCGGCACATTGCCCTTGGTTTAATTGATTTTATCCGAAATACTGCTGCATCAGACTGTCAAAAAGCAGCTGCGCCTCATCCAAGGCTTTCTGTACGACAGATTTTGATTTGTCGGTCTGTTCGACGAAGGCCGCGAATTGATCCTGTAGTTCAATCGGGGGGCAAATTAAAGGTAACTGCCGTATAAATCCTTGATTTGCCATTTTAAACTTTCCGCTCCCTATCTCCATGAACTTTGAATAGAGCATCTGCATGTGATAGAAAACGAATTCTGATGAAAATGCTACATTATTGTTTACATCAATTGCTGCGATATTCTGGTTGGTTGTGGTATCAAATCGCAGTAATGCGGTTTTCCCGATGGTCGCGCCAACCAATGCAACCAGCACCGTTCCTTTATGAAACCATTTTGCTGACGAATGTGTGTAACCTTCTTCTGTAATGAATTTCCCGTCATTTCCACTCAGTATCGTGTCTTGGCACATGTTAGAACCTATCCAGGGGATTGTTCCATTTTCCCAATATGCCTTTTCTCCTGTGGCGGGAGTTCCACCGCTAGTCACATTGAACTGCTCTCCGATAGTCGATGTGCTCCACTTGGAAATATCAGTCATTGGATCACCGAACAGTTCGATAAATCGGGCTTTGACTAACTCATCCAGCTTTTGAAGTTGCTGCTGACGGTACTCAATAATTTTTGAAACGCCATTCAAAACAGAAACTATTTCCTCTTGTTTTTCTGCACATGGATATTGGATTTTTGATTCTTTCAACCACTTGAAATGTCGATTATATCCCGTGTTCGGAATCTTCACATACTTGAGTGCATAATATAGATAACGATAATTTGCATCTTGAAACCGACTTCGCAAGACTTTAACACCATCTGCACCGAGAAAAAATGGTTTATCAATATATTTGACAATACGCGTATGATCTCCAAATATAATGGCTGGTATATTTTCAAATACCCCATCTTCTAAATCGGTGTATCCTGCAACTTGCTCTTGTCCCTGGTCAATTATTTGATGCTTTCCTGAAAGACGGTACTCATCCGTTTTTATCTTTGTCCCTCGTTTTGTGACATCCTCGAACACTTCGTCAAAGTTCTTTATCATCTGTCATCCCCACAAATCCGAATTGTCATTTCTTTTCGTCCTCTTTGGCCACACTCTCGATCATTTCGACTACGGCGTTTCCAAGCAGCATTGTCTGCGCGTTGTCAGAAGTAATCACCGGCCGCCCTGTCTGCGATTCAATTTCTTTCCGGGCATTTCCTGCAACTTTACCGCCCTGCTTTGCAACAGCACGATTTTCTTCCAGTCCACGCGGATTCTGTGCATTGGTCAGCTCTGTTGTGGTTGCCTCTGCTAACATATTCAGCGCCAACTCCAATGTACTCATGTTATCACGCAGATTTTCCTTTTTCAGCCCCTTGTGATTCTTATACTGCCGAGTTGTCATACCAGACCACGCTTTTGTAACCTCATCGGTCAAAATCCCGTATTCTTTTCCTTTTTTGACACCGTGGGCATCCCAAGCATCCGTCAATTCTTTACGGGCACGAATGGTCTGCATACGCTGATTGATCCACTCGGGAGAGTATCCCTTCTTCGCATAGGTATCCAACGCCCGCTCAATCGTCAGTTCTGGGTCTATGATTTCCTCAATGCGTTCCCGACCGACCATAGCCAGCCACATTTTGAATGGCTCGGCTTTCTTTGAAGGAATCGACTGAATGATGCGTAAAAGCTGCTCAGTGGTTGCAACATCGGTCAGACGGCGCTTGCCATCGGCGGCCTTCATTTTCAACTGCTGACAATTTGTCAGCAGTTCATTTGCGCCTTCTGCCTTTAGTCTTTCTTTTAGTTTTGCCCAATAGTTGCTGGCACCTCTCGGCGTGGATTGTTCTGTCAGGGCTTTGACAACATCTACAACTGAGAAATACCATTCCTCTTTTTCTTCATCCCACGCTGTACGAATTGCCTGATTTTCAAACATTTGCAGCTTATCATTCTCTGTCATTATTTTTCTCCTTGCAGCATCTTATCCAGCTCATCCATCGCAGTGCCAATCTGCTTCTCCAGCTTCCGCAGCTGGGCCATAATCTCACTGGTAGGCGGATACTCCACGGGGATATACTCCGTCTTTTTGTATTTGTTGATGGACAGATCATAGCCGTTTTCTGCGATTTCCATCTTGGGTACGAAGAAAGATTTTCCAGTACGCTGACGGTCTTTTTCGCCCTCTATATTACGGAAACGCGCGATGATGTCGGGAATATCGTTGTCCTGCACTGGGCTGCGCTTATCATCGAGAGAAAAGCCGTCAGCCTGCATATCATAGAACCATACGTTATCCGTGCCGCCGTGTCCGGTCTTCGTGAAGACCAAGATCGCAGTAGAAACACCGGCATATGGCTTGAACACGCCGGACGGCATGGAGATGACCGCTTCCAACCGATTACCCTCTACCAGTTCCTTTCGGATGGCTTTGTGCGCCGTGGACGAGCCGAACAGTACGCCGTCCGGTACAATGCAGGCACAGCGCCCACCGATGCGCAGCATACGCAGAAAGAGTGCCAGAAACAGCAGCTCGGTTTTCTTGGTTTTGCAGACCTTCAGCAAGTCCGCCGAAACGGTATCTGCATCCAAACTGCCCTTGAACGGCGGATTGGCAAGGATGAGCGAATACTTCTCCTTGTCCGGATTCTGATCACTGAGGCTGTCCCGGTATTCGATAAAAGGATTGTCAATACCGTGAGTCATCATGTTCATGGCACCGATACGCAACATGGTGCGATCCATATCGTAGCCGAAGAACATATGGTTCATGTAGTGGTCTTTCTTCTGTCGGTCGAAGAAGATTTCTTCCTTGCGATGTTCTTTCAGATATTCACCCGCAGAAACAAGGAAACCGGAGGTGCCGCAAGCCGGGTCGCAAATCACATCATCAGCTTTCGGATTCATCAGTTCCACCATCATGCGAATGATATGACGTGGGGTACGGAACTGACCGTTCCGGCCGGACTGGCTGATCTTGCTGAGCAGATACTCATATGTATCGCCGCGTACATCCACTGCCTGCGATTCGTTCATCAGGCGGTAAATCTCATCCAATGAATCCACGACTTTGGACAGCAGCAGCGGCGTGGGCAGCTTAAAAATGGCATCGTCCATATACTTGGAATAAGCACTGTTTTTATCCGTATGAAGTGTCTTGATGAATGGGAATACCCATTCCTGCATAGCAGCGTACATCTTGCCAGCCGGGAAGTCATGGAACACAGACCATTTGAGCTGCTGACCATCAATGGTACGCTCACCCACTTGTATCTCATCTGCAAAAATACTCTGATACGGCAACCCCAGCATAGCCGCTTCTTTCGCTCTGAGATTATCAGAATCGTCCAAATCATGAATGAACATCAGATAAGTAATCTGTTCAATAACATCGAGCGGATTGACCAATCCGCCAGCCGCAAAAATATCCCATAAGCTGTCGATTTTGTTTTTCAGTTCGCCTGTAATCATTTCTATTTTCTCTCCCTATTCCAGATGTAAGAGGTATAACGACCTCCGCTGAGTTTGATAATCTCACCCGATCTCATCAGATCTGCCAGTGCTCGCTGAACAGTGATCTGGCTGATGTCTGGGCAATTAGCCATGATTTCGCTCTTTGTAATCTTACCGAGATGTTTTTTTATAGTTTCCCGTACCCGGTCAGGCTTTGAAAGCCTCTTGGTAGTCAGCAGTTCGATTTTGTCTTCAAAATCACGATAGGCTGTTACAAAAATACGCAGCATATAAATAACAAAGGGTACATAATCGTTAGTACCCTCATGCCAGTTATAAGAGCTGGCTTGCACAGCATCATAATAAGTTTCTTTAGTATCGGAAATCAGCTTTTCAATACTGATATACTTTCCTACGATATAGCCGGAACGATACAGAAGCAATAATATCAACAGCCTGCTCATGCGTTCATTGCCATCGTTGAACGGGTGAATGCACAGGAAGTCTAAAATAAACATAGGAATAAGCAACAGTGGATCCAGTTCGGCATCCTGCCTTGCGTTCTGAAACGCATCGCATAACGCAATCATGGATTGCGGCGTTTCTAATGTGGAAACAGGTTGGAAACGCACTGCTCGTCCTCTGTTTTCTTGTTCCGCCGTAATGATGTTGTCTGAGCTTTTATAGCTACCGCCAACGGTCTTTCCGCAGAATTTATACAAATCACGATGAAGCTGCAGAATAGCCGATGGCTTTGGCGGAATATAGTCATAACTCTCATGAATCACTGCAAGTACATCACGATATCCCGCGATTTCTTTCTCATTTCGAGTTTTGGGGATGGTCTTGTCCCTTACGATTTTTTTCAGACGATTATCTGTTGTGATAATGCCTTCGATACAGTTGGATGCTTCTATACTCTGGATTTTTGCACTCTCCAAGAGGTTTGATAGTGCATCTGCTTTTACCTTGACAAGAAAGCTCTGCTGGCCCTTATACTCATGAATCTGTGTAAGACAGGACACAACCTCTGGTGTAAGTAGTTTTTTATATTCTGTCTTAAAGATGAAATCTCTCATGCAATTTTCCATCCAGCCTTTAATATTATCATTTTTCACACAATGATATAATTATAGTATATGTCCAAGTATTATCAATGTCAACGCTATTTGCATCATATTTTTAGTACATAAATTAGAAGAACGCTAACATATATCACGAATACATTCTGTTTATACATCGCTTTTGCAAAAACTCCCGTATTTTCGCCTTAAAATCATGTGAAATGCAAGTTTTGCCACCCATTATGTTCAAAGTTTTGCGAAATTTGCTGATCTATTCCGATTTGCACCCCCCTGTTAGATAAAAGGGGGCCATATATTTAGGGCGCGGCTA
>OLOS01002834.1_pt1 | contig 11098 bp, 8 predicted proteins | sample 1672631 | NCBI WGS metagenome assembly OLOS01 (sample SAMEA3136707, study PRJEB25190) | human gut metagenome | biome: human gut; feature: human-associated habitat; material: faeces | place: Austria | collected 2013 | reverse complement strand
AAACGTGCGCGCCGTCCGCCTTGGGCGGACGGCGCGTGCGCTGCAGTCAGGCCGCTAACCCCTTTGTCAAAAAAGTAATACTTTTTTGACAGTCTCAACAGCCGCCATCCGGTGTGAAGTGAGGATGACGGCTGTTTTTGTTTTTGGCTCATTTGCGCTTTTTCTTCTTGTTCTTGTCATCGGCCAGCGCCGCGTCGGAGCGGCCGGTCTTCCGGCTGGTCTCGCCGCCGCCGACGTGATCGATGATCAGCATCACCGCGCCGAGCGCGATGGGCAGCAGGTAGCCGATGCACATCGTGGCGCTGCTGAACATATCGCCGCGCACGATGCCGACGACGATGCTGATGACGCCGAGAATGACAAGGAAGATACCCATGAACTTGGTTCTGGACATGGCAGACACTCCTTCCTGATCGGATCAGCGCGCGTTACAGCGCGCGGTACTGCTTGAGAATGGTGGCGGCCTCTGCGCGGGTGGTGTTGCCCTGCGGGTTCAGGAAGAGCTTGCCGTCGACCGGGTTGCCGGCGATGAGCTTTTGCGCGACGGCCCACTTCATGTCGTTCACCGCCCAGTCGGACAGGCGCGCACTGTCGGCAAAGCTGGTCAGCTCAGCGGAGGCTTCCGCCTTGTCGGGCGCGGTCTTTTCGGTGTAGCGGCGGAGGATAGCTACGAGCTGTTCGCGCGTGATGTTGTCGGTCGGGGCGAACGTCGCTTTTCCTGTTCCGGCGACAAGACCGTTTTGAGAGGCCCAGAGAACGGCATGATACCACCAATCATCCGGCAGAACATCCTGAAACGGCATCTCGCCGCTCACGCTCGGCTTGCCGGCCGAGCTGTAGAGCACCGTGACCAGCATGCCGCGCGTCAGGACGTCGCTTGGACCGAACTGCGTGGCAGAAACGCCGACCATATACTTGTTCTGATAGGCATCGAGCGCCGCGTCAAAATACCATGCGCCGGGTTTCACATCCGTGAACGGGGACTTGGGCAGCTTGCTCAGATCGAGTGCGAACTCGACCGTGAGCGACACGGAGCTGCTGCCGGTGGCGTAGGTGTAGCTGGGGGTCTCGACAGGGGCGCTGTAGCGCGCGATGCCGGTCTTTTTGTCGTAAGCCGCACCCTTGACCGCGGTGATATTGCCGATGTTGTCCTTGCCGACGATCTGGCTGAGGTCGAACTGACCCACGCCGTTTTTCATGCCGGCGAGCGCGTAGCTGCCGGTCAGCTTCTGCACGTGACCGGCGTCGGTCTCGGCATCCTTGATGGGCAGACCGGTCAGGTCGAGCGTGGCAAGCCGGTTGCCGCCGCAGTAGATCTCGCTCAGGAGCTTGTTTTTCGACACATCGAGCGCGGTGAGCTTGTTGTTTTCGCAGTTGAGCGCCACGAGCTGCGTGAAGCGCTCGATGCCGGTCAGATCGGCGATGCCGCGGCCGCTGCAGTTGAGCTCGCTCACGCGGCGCGTTTCGAGCGTCGAGAGCAGGCCGTCGCCATTGCCGTCGACCCTCTCGGCGAGCAGGGTGCGGAAGGCCGCGTCCGGGAAGGCTTTTTCATCGAGCGTGACGCCGCGCGTCAGACCCTGCATCTCGAAATACACGGTCATGGCGGGCAGACCCTTGCGCCCGGTGTCATAGTTGTAGGTGAAGTAGTCCGGCGTTTTGGCAAACTCCGCCGCGCCGGTCTGCTTGTCGTAGTTGGCGTCGAGCACGCGCGCGATGCTGCCGAGGTTGTTCTTGCCGACGATGGCGTCAAAGTACACGGTGCACTTGTCGCCGTCCGTGACCGCACCGGTCTGCTCCGGCAGATACTGCGGGCTGAGGATCGGGTTTTCGGCCTTGCCGCTGCCCTGTGCGGTGGCGTTGAGCGCGGTGCAGCCGCTGAGATCAAGCGCCGCAAGCGCATTGTCGCTGCAGTCGAGTGATTCGAGCGCGGCGCAGCCCGTGAGGTCGAGCTTCGTCAGGGCGTTGAGGCTGCACGTGAGCACCTTGAGCTCCTTGTGCCCGCTCAGATCGAGCGCCGTCAGGCGGTTGGCGCTGCACTCGAGCGTGGTCAGCTTCTCTGCGGCGGACACGTCGAGCGCCGTGAGCGCGTTATACGAGCATGCGACGGTTTTCAGCGCGGTGCAGCCCGTGAGGTCGAGCACCATGAGCGCGCAGCTCGAGGCGTCGAGCTGCGTGAGCGCGCTGCAGCCGGCGAGCTTCAGGCTCTGCAGCTTGCCGCAGCCGGACACGTCGAGCTTTTCGAGCTTGGTCATGCCGCTCAGGTCGAGCGTTGCGATCTGGTTGTCGCACGCAATCAGTTCGTGCAGGTTCGTGAAGTGCTCGATACCGGTCATGTCGGCGACCTTTGTGATCTTCATTTCAAACAGGTCGATGCACTGCACGGCCTCGCACTCGGCCGCCGAGAGCCTGTTGTCCTTGTTCGTATCGCAGTAGTCGGTCACGTACGTGCGCAGCGCCTGATCCGGGAAGTGCTCGGCATCGACCGGGATCTCGCCCGCGGCCATCGCCGGAACGCCCAGCGCCAGCAGCATCATGACCGCCAGCAGCAGACACAGCACCTTTTTGAGATGTTTCATTGCAGTTCCTCCTGTAAAAGACTCCAGAACGTGGGACTTATGAATGTTTCTATTGTAGCAGGTCTTGCGCCGCGGGTCAATGTTCGCCTGCGGTGCGGCGCGTATGTATGGCGTGCTCTGCCACGAGCAGCATGGCGGCCATGCCGAAGTAGCCGTAGACCGGATAGACGATGCCGATCAGGTCGCCGAAGCCGAACAGACTTCCGGCAAAGGCAGCGGCCGTGAGCACGAGCAGCACGAGCGTGCGGTGCGCCGACAGCCACATGGATTTTTGCCCGGCGTAGGTCAGCACGGCCACGAGTGAGGAGACGCTCGTGCCGAACATACCGAAAAAGAGCAGTACGGCGTACACGGCGCCTGCCGCACCGAGCCGGCATGCAAGCTCGAGCATGGGCAGGGGCGCCGCGATGCTCTCCGGGCTCGTCGCCAGTGCGCACAGCACGCCGAGCGCCACCGCGAGCAGCAGCGCGCAGCCGATCAGCGTGCCCCAGACGGCGGTGCTGCGTTTTTTCAGGTCCTGCGTTATCGGAGCGAGGACGCCGACCGTGGCGAAGAAATTGTAGGCCGCATAGTTCACGGCGCTCGTGGCCCAGCTGCCGAGCATGGGGTTCGTGCTCCCGCCGGCGAAGGCCGCTGCGGTCAGCCCGGTGCTGTGTATCCGGATGCCCGCAATGATGAGCGCCGCGACGATCATGCACGGTACGGCAACGGTGAACACCGTCACCATGCCGCCGACACCGAAATATGCCGCCGCCGCGATGAGCACGCACACGAGCGCCGAGCCGAGCCACACCGGCAGACCGAGCATCTGATTGCCGAGCGCGCCAATGCCGGCCGACATGATGCACACGACGCCGAACAGCAGCGCCGCCGTCAGCACACCAACAAGCGTGCGCAGCCATGGGACGTCCGCGCGCACGATCAGCGCATCCATTGCCCGGATGCCGGTGCGCGCGCTCAGCCGCAGCAGCACCACGCCCGTGCCGCCGAGCAGCGCGATCGCAAGCACCAGCCCCAACAGACCGTGCGCGCCGAACGCGCCGAAATATTGCCACAGCTCCTGCCCGGATACATACCCCGCGCCGAGAAAGCACCCGGCAAAGGTCAACCCCAGCCGCAGCGCACCGATCTTTCGCTGCATACCGCATTCCTCCCGTCAACAGCCGCCAAGATAGATGACACAGAGTATAGCATATTTTGCGTGCAGTTCCAAGATGCGGCGGCGTGAAATTGACAAATTTCCGCCCACGGCCTATAATGGCTCAGACTCTTTGAGATATGGAGGAATGAGGATCATGAGTCAACCCTGTCTGGTCATCATGGCCGCCGGCATGGGCAGCCGCTTCGGAGGACCGAAGCAGACGACGCCTGTGGATGAGTACGGTCATTTTCTGCTGCACTATTCGCTCTTTGACGCCTACCGCGCGGGCTTCCGCAAGGTGGTGTTTGTCGTCAAGGAGGAGACTGCCGAGGAGTTTCGTGAGAGCGTAGGGCCCGCCGTGGCCGCGGCGTTTGACGTGCGCTACGCCTATCAGAAGCTCGACGCGCTGCCGGAGGGCTACACCGTGCCGGACGGACGCACGAAGCCGTGGGGCACTGCCCATGCCGTGCTGTGCGCCGCGCCCGAGATCGACGGACCGTTTGCCGTCATCAATTCCGACGACTATTACGGCATCGAGGCCTACCGCCTGCTGTATGATTTTCTGGCCGTGCCGCGCCCCGAGCGGTCGTATGCCATGGTCGGCTTCCGCCTGCGCAACACCGTCACGGCCAACGGCAGCGTATCGCGCGGCGTCTGCACGGAGCGCGACGGTAAGCTCGAGAGCATCACGGAGCGCACGCACATCGAGCAGCGCGGCGCGGATGCCGCCTATACCGAGGACGGTGAGCACTTCATCGACCTGCCGGGCGATACGACGGTGTCGATGAATTTCTGGGGCTTCTCGCCGCTGTACCTGCGCGAGCTTGCGCAGCGCTTCCCGGCGTTTCTGGATGAGAACCTGCCGCGCAACCCGCTCAAGTGCGAGTATTTCGTGCCGTCGATCGTCGACGCGCAGCTGCACGCCGGCACGGCGGACGTGACCATGCTGCACACGGATGACGCGTGGCACGGCGTGACGTATCATGACGACCTGCCGGATGTGGTCGCGGCACTGCGTGCACTGCGCGATGCGGGCAAGTATCCGGACAACATCTGGTGAACCGCAATATGCGCCTGTGGGGTTTCCCGCAGGCGCTTTTCCTTTCAAAAAAGGATTACTTTTTTGAAAAGAGGTTTGCGGCCTGACTGCAGCGCACGCGCTGTCCGCCGGAGACGAACAGCGCGCACGTTTGCAGGCCGAGCGGTATTTTCTCCGCCGCACATGTCGCCGGAGAAAATGATTCCACTTTCTTTCGCCGCTCCGGCGGCGAAAGGCTACGAGGTTTTGTGAACTGTTGCGCCTGTGGGGCTTTTCCGCAGGCGCTTTTTTTGGTATACTGGTTTTATCTTTGCAAATTCACGAGGTGCTTATGAAGCAACTGGTTTTGGGGATCCTGGCGCACGTGGACGCCGGGAAGACGACGCTGTCCGAGGCACTGCTCTACCGCACGGGCGCGATCCGCGATCTCGGCCGCGTCGACCATAAAAACGCGCACATGGACACGCACGCGCTCGAGCGTGCGCGCGGCATCACGATCTTTTCGCGGCAGGCGCGCATGACGCTCAGCGACGTGCACGTCACACTGCTCGACACACCGGGGCACGTGGACTTTTCCGCCGAGATGGAGCGTACGCTGCAGGTGCTCGATTATGCGGTGCTCGTCATCAGCGGCACGGACGGCGTGCAGGCGCACACGCAGACACTCTGGCAGCTGTTGCGGCGCTACCGTGTGCCGGTGTTCGTGTTCGTGACGAAGATGGACCTGCCGGGGGCGGAGCGCGCGGCACTCATGGACGACCTGCGCGCACACCTGAGCGGCGCGTGCGTGGACTTTACAGACCCTGATCCGGAGCAGATCGCCCTGTGTGAGGAAGCGGCGCTCGAGCAGTATCTCGACACCGGCGCGCTGCCGGATGCGGCGGTGCGCGCGCTCATCCGCGGGCGAAAGCTCTTCCCGTGTCTGTTCGGCTCGGGTTTGAAGCTCACGGGTGTGGACGAGCTGCTCGCGGCGCTCGTGCGCTACGCTGCGCCGCCGGATTACCCGTCGGAATTCGGCGCACGGGTCTATAAGATCATGCGCGACGCGCAGGGCAATCGCCTCACATGTCTGAAGGTGACGGGCGGGCAGCTGCGCGTGCGCACCCCGCTGACGTATTTTCCGCGCGGCGCGGACACGCCCGTGCAGGAGAAGGTGAATGCCATCCGGCTCTACTCGGGAGAAAAATTTGAGACGGCGGAGACAGTCCCGGCCGGCGGCGTGTGCGCCGTGCAGGGACTCACGCAGACGTATCCGGGGCAGGGGCTCGGCAGCGCGGCCGCGTCCATGCCGCCGTCACTCGAGCCGGTGCTGACGTACCGCATCGGTCTGCCGCCGGATGTGGATGCGCGCGCGTTTTTGCCGCGCCTTCGTGAGCTTGAGGAGGAAGACCCGCAGCTGCACATCGTCTGGGACGAGGCGCTGCGCGAGATCCATGTCCAGCTCATGGGCACGGTGCAGATCGAGGTGCTCAAAAGCCTCATCCGCGAGCGGTTCGATGTGGACGTGCAGGTCGATTCCGGCCGCATCCTGTATCAGGAGACGATCGCGGCGCCGGTCGAGGGCGTGGGACATTTCGAGCCGCTGCGCCACTATGCCGAGGTGCACCTGCTGCTCGAGCCCGCTGAGCGCGGCACGGGGCTGACGTTTGACACCTCCTGCAGCGAAGACGTGCTCGACCGGAACTGGCAGCGCCTGATCCTCACGCATCTGGGCGAAAAGTGCCACCGCGGCGTGCTCACCGGCGCGCCGCTGACGGATGTGAAGATCACGCTGCTCGCCGGGCGCGCGCACGTCAAGCACACCGAGGGCGGCGATTTCCGGCAGGCGACGTGGCGCGCCGTGCGGCAGGGGCTCATGCAGGCCGAGAGCGTTCTGCTCGAGCCATACTACGCCTTTCGCATGGAAGTACCGGCCGAGCAGATCGGCCGCGCGATCAGCGATGTGCGCCTCATGTGCGGCACGTTTTCCTCACCCGAGACGCACGGCGACATGGCCGTGCTCACGGGCCGCGCACCGGTGAGCACGATGCGCGATTATCCCGCCGAGGTCGCAGCGTATACGCGCGGGCGCGGACGCATCTCATGCACCGTTGCGGGCTACGATACCTGCCACAACGCGCAGGAGGTCATCGCAGAGAGCGGCTACGAGCCCACGCGCGATCTCGACAATACGCCCGACAGCGTCTTTTGTGCCCACGGCGCGGGCACGGTCATCCCGTGGGACCGTGTGCGCGAGTATATGCATCTCGACACCGGCTTCGGCAAGGAGCAGCCCGCACCCGAGGATACGCCGCGGATGTTCCGCCGCCGGTTCGATCTCGATGACCGCGAGCTCGAGCAGATCCTGCAGCGCGAGTTCGGCCCGATCCGCCGCGCGCAGTATGCAGCCCCCGTGCGCAACGCCGCGCCCGGTGCGGACGATGCCGAGCGCGCGGAGCTGTTCCATCCCCGGCGTGAGCGCGTGATCGTGGACGGCTACAACGTCATCTTCGCGTGGGACGAGCTGCGTGCCCTTGCCGACAGCGGGCACATCGACGCCGCGCGTGAGCGGCTCATGGACGCACTGAGCAACTACGCCGCCTTCACGCGCCGCGAGGTCGTGGTCGTGTTCGACGGCTACCGCGTCCCCGGCGGTCAGGGCGAGAAGTTCGACCGCAGCGGTCTGCACGTGGTCTTTACGCGGCAGGGCGAGACGGCGGATGCCTATATGGAAAAGCTCGCCGATGAGATCGGGAAAAACGACTCCGTGCGCGTCGTCACGTCCGACGCGCTCATCCAGCTCGCGGCGCTGCGCGCGGGTGTGCTGCGCATGAGCGCGCGTGAATTCCGGCAGGAGCTGGCGCAGGTGGCGCAGCAGCTCGAGGCCGCCATCCGCGACCTGAACGGGAGGTGAGGGGAATGGAGGAAGATCTTCTGCGGCATGCAGCCGATCTGGCCGAGCGCTGTGAGCGCACGGCGTCGGTCACGTCCACGGCATTTCTGACCCCGGCGGAGCAGTATGCGCTCACAAACTGGGCGCGTCATCGTGACTGCACGCTCGTGCTGCACGGCGGCGCGGAGGGATGCGAGCGGCAGGTGGCGTTTTTCCTGCCGTTTTACCTCACGCCGGCGGACTTTGACCCCACGGAGCATCTGCGCGCGGTGCAGTTTTCGGCGCCCTACGCCGCGCCCGGTCACCGGGACTATCTCGGCGCGATCCTCGGTCTCGGCATCCGGCGCGAATGGGTCGGCGACATTCTCGTGCAGGCGCACGGTGCGTTCGTGTTCTGCCTGCCGAGCGTGGAGCCGGAGCTGCGCACGCTCGAACAGGTCGGCCGTGCGGGCGTGAAGGCGGCGGCAGTGCCGCTGTCCGCCGTGCCTGTGCCGGAGCGTAAGGTGCGCCCCGTGACGTTCACGGTGCAGTCGGCGCGGCTGGATGCCGTCGTGAGCGGGATGTTTCGCCTCTCGCGCACGAGCGCCGCGGCGCAGATCCGCGCGGGTGCGGTGCACCTCAACTATGCCGAGTGCCTGCGGCCGGATGCGCCGGTCGCTGCGGGCGACGTGCTGTCGCTGCGCGGCGCGGGCAAGGGCGCGGTCACGGAGGTCGGCGGCGTGTCGCGCAAGGGGCGGCAGTTTGTGACGGCGGAGTTCTGGCAGTGAGCGCACAAATGTAAAAACCGCCGCACCGGTGCTTCGGTGCGGCGGGATATAAAAAATCTCCGGAGTCTGACTCCGGAGATTTTTGTTGGGTTGTCTTGTCTTACTCGGCGATCGGCTCGGCGACCGGAGCGGCAGCAGCGGCGGCCTGATCGGCAACAGCCTTCTGCGAACGCTTGTAAGCGCCGGAGACGACACACGCGATGATCGCAAACAGGATCGCAACGATGGCCAGGATGACGATCGCGACGAACTGGGTGTGACCCGTGAACTCGTAGGTGTAAGCACCGGCTTCGCCGTAGCGGCAGGCGAACGTGTAGCCGGTGTAGCCGGTGAGCATACCGATGATGTTGCCGGCAACGGCGAGGACAGCGGAGATGATGCCGCAGACGGAGGCGGTCACGATCTTGCCCTTGCTGATGCGGATCACGGACAGGATGCCGAACAGGCCGGCGATGAGGCCGAGCACGGAGGCGAGGAGCATCATGGCGACGACGCCGATTCTGCCCATAACTTCCTTGGTGACGGCGGCGGTCTGGTAGACCTCGATGTAGTCCTTACTGGCCTGGCCGACCGCGCGGCAGTTGTCGAGGTTCAGGTACTGGCAGCCGTTGACGACGCGGACTTCACCGTTGTCATCGAGCTCCCAGATGGAGAAGTTGTCGCCGTAGCGCTCTTTGAGGATGTCGGCAACGCTCGGGCACATGACCTTGTCGCCCTTGCCTTCGTTGTTCATGTAAGCGGGCTGAGTCATCAGGAGCTCACAGCCGGCAGCGACCTGCGCGCAGCCGTCCTCGAACACGCTCAGCTGCTTCTTGCCGTCGGCGAGCTGGTTGCCGCCGGCCGCAAGATCGACCTCGCCCTGCGCGAGCTGCTTCTCAGCGTCTCTGAGCTGAGCCTCGCCTGCGGCGATGGCCTTCTCAGCCTCGGCGAGCTGGACCAGACCGTCTTCGTACTGCTTGAGCTGGGCCTTGCCGTCCGCGACCATCTTCTGGATGTAAGCCGGCAGGTCAGTCACGTCGGCCGGGATATCCAGACCCTGCTTGGCCGCGATCGGACGCACGACGGAGACGAACCACGCCTGCGCGTTCGAGAAGCCGGCGAGGTTTGCGATGGTGCCGTCGCGGAACTCGACATACTGGTTAACGTAGGGCATCAGAGGCTCGATCTTGGCGAGGGTGGCCTTGCCTTCATTGTAAGCCTGGGTGTTGTCGGCAATCTGCTTCTTGCCGGCGGCGTACTGGGCCTTGCCTTCCTCGAGCTGCTTCTTGCCGGCGTAGTAGGCGGCGTAGCCCGCGGAGAGCGTCGACTTGCCTTCGGAGTAGGCGATCAGACCGGCGGTGTAGGTGTCCACACCGGCGAGGTACGTGCCCTCGTTCTCCTGCAGCTGGTCAAGACCGTCGTTGAGCGTCTCGATCGCTTCCAGACCCTCTTCGGCGTCCTTTTCCTTGTACTCTTTGACATTCATGATGTCGCTGAAGCTGCTCACTCCGGCGAACAGGCCGAAGATACTCGCAGCGATCAGGCAGACGCTGATGATGGTGAGTAATACTTTTTTCATATCGTTCCTCCACTCATTTAAGCAAATTTCAGTCTAATACCGAACGCTTATCATAAACTATATCTTAAATTTCACAAAATCGCAAGAGAAACAGAATATTTCTTTTACAAGCGCCAAAAAACCGTCTTTTTGCAACAAATATGAAAGGGATTGTTGTGCAGAATTTCCGTTTTCTACGTTTGCGATTTGGTGGTTTTCTGCTGCTGGTTCAACATATTCGCGCGGGTGTGAAAACTTGTCTGCAAAAGCGCAAAGATCGCGCTGCGGTGCTTTTTGGACAAAGAGAAACCGGCGTCCGAAAGCTCCGGACGCCGGTCGGCGGATCGATTCAGCAGGCCTCGATGAGGATGACGTTGCTCATCAGGTCCACTTTCTTGAGTTTGCCGGGGATGACCTTGCGGATCCCCATCAGGTCGGTCAGCGTGACGTTCTCGCCGTCGGCAGAGACGTTGCACACGCGCGAGCAGACGAGGTTCTCCTTGCCGTCCCGGATCTCATACGCATCGGAAAGACACATGGTATTCGCTCCTTTTTACCCGTCAGGCCTGCTTGGCAAGCTCGAGGGCTTTTTCGAGCTTGCTGTTGCCGTGGTCATATTCGTGCAGCGCCTCGGCCAGAGCCGCAGCCGCCTCGGTCTTGCCGGCAGCTTCGAGCGCGTGGCAGATATCGTGCAGCTCATCGGCGTGGTGGCGGTTGTGGTCGAGCATATAGGTCAGCAGCGCCAGCACCTCTTCGTGGCTCATCGGCTTGTCGCCGGTGTGCTCGTGGCTGTGCGGATGGCAGTGATGTGCATGATCGTGATCGTGTTCATGTTCGTGCATGGGGAACACTCCTTTCTTGAGCGGGACAGGAAAAACGTGTCAGAAATGATACCTGTCCAGTATGGATTGTTCAAATTCTATCACACTTTTTTGTTGAAATCAACAATTTTTTTGCCATTGCGTGCCGTGTGGGGCTTGTAAAATGTGTGCAGACGTGTTAATCTCTTGACGAGGGGAGCGGCAGCACCGCTCTCTTAAATGGAAAAGGTAAACACAAGGAAAAGACAAAAAACACAATATTCGGGAGGAGAAGTAATATTATGAAGTATTTTGGCGGATGCGACGTAGGTTCCACCTACACGAAGGCAGTCATTCTGGACGAGA
>OLOS01002813.1_pt1 | contig 11169 bp, 7 predicted proteins | sample 1672631 | NCBI WGS metagenome assembly OLOS01 (sample SAMEA3136707, study PRJEB25190) | human gut metagenome | biome: human gut; feature: human-associated habitat; material: faeces | place: Austria | collected 2013 | reverse complement strand
CATGGTAGGCTCACCGCCGGTGTACAGATACATATATGTACCCAGCTCCTTGCCCTGGGTGATAATACGGGTCAGGTCATCATAAGACAGAGAGCTGGTATGGCCGTACTCGGCAGCCCAGCAGCCGGTGCACTTCAGGTTGCAGGCAGCGGTGGGATCCATCAGGATCGCCCACGGCACATTGCAGCCGTACTTCTCAATGGCAGCCATACGCTTGGTGTAGCTGTTAATGGCTACATTCATCAGCGGCTGAACCAGCTGATTGAGCACATGCTCATCTGTATTGCAAACCAAATCTCTGGCAAAGCGCATCCAGTTGTTATCCGGGTCATCCAGCACCTTGTGCAAACCGGCATAGGTGGAACGATTAACCTTCTTTACATCCGCCATCTCCATCAGGCTAAGAATGCGGGGTGCGTTCTTATCAAAATCCTTACGCGCATACTTGATCGCGTTTTTTACGACAACAGCCGTCACTGTTTCTTTGAAAGCCATAATACTTAACCTCTCTATACGCAGTATGCCGCCGAAAGGCAGCGGTTCCTGCAATTTCAGTCAAATTCTGTGTATCAAATATAATACTAAGGAATCAAAAAGTCAAGCCATAAGTTTAATAAAGGGCGTAATGTCCTGTAAAACTTTATCTTTTCTTAAGAATCGGCCGATTACTGGTGATTAAAACCGGATCTGAAACTTTAAGCGATAGGTCTTATCCGTCTTGTTCTTGTATTTCTCATTGCAGTGGGCGCCCCAGCTGTCGTAGCCGCCTACGCCCTGCTGCCGGGCAATGCAGCGCACCACGGTCTTGGTCACCGGGGGCAGATCCTTGCCGTGCCAGGTATTCTCAATCTCCTTGGGCAGCCAGTGGCTTACATTCAGCTCCATCACCGGCTCCGCCACCAGGCTAAATACCTTCTTCTGCCCCACCAGGGTGGCGTAGCGCACACCGGTGCGATTGCCGCACTCCTGGGGTTTCAGATAATCGGTATAAAGGTCGGTAACCGTGGTGTTGTACAGCCCGATTTGCGTTGCGTTGCACCGATCAATATAGTTCTCCTCCGGCCCGGCACCCAGGTAAGTCAGATTTTCAAAATCCGGCGGCAGCTCAAACAGCAGCCCCACCTCCGGGATCTCCGGCAAAGCGTCGTTGGGGAAGAATTGCATATCCACTTCCATACCCTTGGAGGTAATAGTGTAGACCACCTGGCCCTTGCACTCCGGCTGGGTGCACACAGTAGCGCCGCTGACCACAACCACCTTTTTGCCGCCGTCCAAAATTTTGTAATTCTCAATAGACCACTTGGTGTTGTTGTAAATTCCGGGGGTGTCGCCGGCGTCTCGCCAGCAGCCCAGCCGAGAACCGGCCCGGGTGCCTCGGTCATTATCCGTCAGCGCCCGCCAGAAGTTAAAGCGCATAGGTCCTTGCAGCAGCTCCTCGCCGCCCACCTTAATACTCACCAGCTGGTTGCGCTCCCGGCGCTCAAAGCGAATGTTTACATCATCGCTCATCACCCGCAGAGAGCCGTAGGTATCGTCCACCAGCAGCGGTGCGTCCGCCACCAATTCATCGTATGTGTTGGCAAAGGCGTCAATGACAAACTGCTCCTTGGCCACCGCAAAGCCCGCCGGGCACCACAGGGTCTTTTCCTTGGTGCGCAGCTCCAAATTCAAATAGAATTCCGTATTGCAGGGGCGACCCAGTTCCAGGTCCAGCACCTTCTTCTCACCGGGCGCAAGCTGCACTTCCACAACCCCGTCCCGGAACACGCCTTTATCACTGCACTGACACCAGTACAATTCAAAATCAGCCAGATCCGTAAACAGGTATTTATTTTTGATCTCCACTTGGCCCCGCACCGGGTCCACGGCACAGAAGTCCACATATTGATACAGCTTTTGAATTTCGTAATACTTGGGGGTGATCCGCCGATCACCGAACAGCAGTCCGTTGCCGCAGAAATGGCCGTCGTTGGGCTCGTCCCCAAAATCGCCGCCGTAGGCCAGGTATTCCCGTCCCTGGTCGTCCTTGGTGAGAATGCTCTGATCCACCCAGTCCCACACAAAGCCGCCTTGCAGGCAGGGATATTTATCCCACAGGGTGGTATATTCGTCCGTAGAACCACAAGAATTGCCCATGGCGTGGGTGTACTCGCAAAGCAGGTACGGCCGACCGTCCCGCCGGGTCAGAGCATATTCTTCACATTCCTGGGGTTTGGCATACATTTTGCTCTGCACATCGGACAGGCTCTGCTCTTCCGGGTCGCCGTGGCACTCAAAGTGCACAAAGCGGGTGTCATCCACATTTTTCAAATAGCGGTACATTTTCTTAGGCGTCTCGCCGCCCAGGCTCTCATTGCCCATGGACCAGCACACCACGCAGGTGCAGTTCTTGTCCCGCTCATACAGCGCCTGAATCCGATCCATACACGCCTTTTCCCACTCCGGTCGAGAGTCCGGAATCTGGGGGCAGCCAATGATGGTGGAGCGGTTGGTACCGTGGCTTTCCATATTGTTCTCATCAATCACATAAATACCGTACTCGTCGCACAGCTCCATCCACCGGGGACAGTTGGGATAATGGGAAGTGCGCACCGCGTTCATATTGGCCCGCTTCATCTTCTCCAGATCGTCCCGCATCACTTCCTCGGTGATATACCGACCGGTGCGGCAGTCAAACTCGTGGCGGTTGGTGCCCTTAAACACCACACGCCGGTCGTTAATACGGATCACGCCGTCCAGGATCTCCACCTTGCGAAAGCCGAATTTGGTAGAAATATATTCAATAGGTGCGCCGTTGTTCTTTAAGGTCAGCACCAGGGTGTAAAGCGCCGGGTGCTCGCTGCTCCACAAGTCTGCCCCGGCCACAATGGCCCGCAGCACCGTGCGGTGATCCTCATTGGTGTACTGGCAATCCAGCGCCACGGTGTTGCCCGCTGCGTCCAGCACGCTCATATCCAGCGACAGCCCCTCGTAGGCGCCGTTGGTCTTCACCAGCACCTCCACAAAGCCGTCTTTCATCTCGCCGTCCGGCTGGGCTTTCAGCACAAAGTCCCGAATGTACTCCCGCTCGGTGGTATAAAGATACACATCCCGAAAGATACCGCCCAAACGCCACATATCCTGGCACTCCAGCCAGGAGCCGGTGCACCAACGGTACACCTCCACGCCGATCACATTGGATCCCTCTTGCAAATAGCGGGTCACATCAAACTCAGCCCGATTAAAACTGGACTCACTGTAGCCCACCCGCTGGCCGTTAACATAGAGATAAAAAGCGCTCTCCACACCCTCAAAGCACAGCACTACCCGCTTTTGCAGCAGATCGGCGCCTACGTGGATACGCTTAACATAGCAGCCCACCGGGTTGTGCTTGGTGGGGGCTGCCGGAGGGCAAATATCCTCGTGCCCCTCCCAGGGATAACGCACATTGCAATACTGGCTTTGGTCGTAGCCCTGCATTTGCCAAGAGCCGGGCACCTGCACCGTGTCCCAGTTGTGGGTGTCGTAATGCACCTGGGCAAAGTCCGACGGCCGGTACGCATAGTTTTTATAGAGCTTAAACTTCCACTTGCCGTTTAGCACCTTGCACCGAGAGGAGGCATAGCGTTCAGCCTTTTGCGCCTCCTCAAAGCTGGCGTAGGGCATAAAGGTAGCGTGCTGGGGCAGCCGGTTTACCCCGGTGATCTCCGGGTTGGCCTGCCACTCTACATAACCGTCAACAAAATTTCTTTCCATATCCGTATCTCCGCTCCTGGAATGTTAATACTTTCTTTGCCTTATCGGCGATGATAGGTGCCCTCGTGGAACCCCTCTTGCTTAACCACTGCGCCCACGGAGCGCAGCAAAATGATCAGGTCCAGTTTCAGGCTCCAGTTGTCGCAGTATTCCTTGTCCAGTTTCATCTTGCGCAACAGGGAAATGCTGTCACGCCCGTTGATCTGGGCCCAGCCGGTGAGCCCGGGCCGAAAGCGATACACCCCGTATTCCAGTCGCAGTCGGTGGGCGCGCATTTCGCTGGAGATCAGCGGCCGCGGTCCCACAAAACTCATATCCCCTTTGAGGATATTCCACAGTTGGGGCAACTCGTCCAAGCTGGTCTTGCGCAGGAATTTGCCAAATTTTGTAATGTACTGTTCCGGGTTCTCCAACTCGCCGGTGGCGCAGTTGGGGGTGTTGTTCTTCATGGTCTGGAACTTGTAAATGGTAAAGGGCTTGCCCCGCCGTCCCCGCCGCTCATGACTAAAGAACACAGAGCACTCCGGGGTAAACAGGTTTACAATACAGATCACCAAAAACAGCGGCGACAGCACCACCAGCGCCAAAAAAGAGGCGCAAATATCAAACAGCCGCTTGATCTTGGTGGGACCAAACCACTTTTTTTTGCTTTTTTTATCCATAAGATCCGCTCTCACTTTGATTATCAAAATCCGCGCTGCCACCGGAGAAAAGACGCCCCGGTGCGCAACATGGAGTATATTTATTTGTAGATTATACCATATATGCTTTCAATATGCAATATTTGCGTTAAAGTTCCCATTCTCGACTTTTGCCGGTGTTTGAACGGGGTGTAAACACTGCGCTCCGGCTCTTGCAAAAGGCGGCGGTATTCTGTATAATATTATAAGCAATTTGAAAGGAACATCGCCATGAAAAAATTACTTTCCCTGGTGCTGGCGCTGCTGCTGGCTCTCTCCTTTGCCGGCTGCTCCGGTTCCACCGCCATGACGGAAAAGAATGTAACCGCCACTGTGGACAGCGCTTTTGACGCCCTAAAGCGTTTTGACACTAAGAAGCTGGAAAAATATGTAGACTCTAAGACCCTGTCTGTGATCATCACTTATGCCAACAAGCACGACCAATTTGCGGACCTGGGCAAGGCTCTGTTCAAGAACCTGGAATATAACATTGAGAGCATAGACCTGGACGCCAAGACCGTCACCGTCAGCGTGCGCAACAAGGACTTGAAAGACACTGCGTCGGCATTTACCAAGGCGCTGGTAAGCAAGTATTCTGCGCTGCAAATGCTGAGTCTGCTGAATAACGAGACCTGGCTGAACACCTCCCTGAAAAGCCTGACGGACAGCATTGCCATTGCCAAGATGCAGTCCGCCCCGGTAAGTGTGACCCTGACCGTTACCGCCGGCAAAAAGAACCTGATGCTGGGCTTTGATGACGCAGCGGAGAACGCCGTCTCCGGCGGTGCGCTGCAAGCGGTCAAGTCCCTGACCTCCGGACTCACCGGCAGCAAGAGCACCACAGAGAGCACAAGCAACTGACCCTTGGCGCCGTAATTATTATATAAAAATAATATTTTTAGTGACAATCTTGCCAAATTGTGGTACAATGATTGTTAACGCCTGCAAAAATCAGGCACCGTTTCAAAATCATTTTTGGAAAATACATCAATAAGGTGGAAAAATAAATGGCAAACAAATTCATTACTGCCCTGTTTGGCGATTACTCTAAAAAGGAAGTCAAGCGCCTGGGCAAAACCAAGCAGAAAGTGCTGGACCTGGAGGAGAAGTACCAGGCCATGGACGACAAAGAGCTGACCGCACAGACCGCCGTCTTAAAAACCCGGTTGGCGGACGGCGAGACTTTGGACGACATTTTGCCGGACGCTTTTGCCGTCTGCCGTGAGGCTGCCTGGCGTGTGCTGGGTATGAAGCACTTCCCCGTCCAGATCGTCGGCGGCATTGTACTGCATCAGGGCCGTATCGCGGAAATGAAAACCGGTGAAGGTAAAACCCTTGTGGCGACCCTGCCCGCTTATCTGAACGCGCTGACCGGCCGCGGCGTACACATTGTCACCGTCAACGACTACCTGGCTAAGCGTGACTCCGAGTGGATGGGCAAGCTGTACCGGTTCTTGGGACTGAGCGTAGGTCTGATTATTCACGAAAAGACCAATGAGGAGCGCCAAGAGGCCTACAACTGCGACATCACCTACGGCACCAACAACGAGATGGGCTTTGACTACCTGCGAGACAATATGGTCCAGTACAAGGAGCAAAAAGTGCAGCGCGGCCATGTGTTTGCCATCGTAGATGAGGTAGACTCCATCTTGATCGATGAGGCCCGTACCCCCCTGATCATCAGCGGTAAGGGCGAGCAATCCACCGACCTGTATCGCCAGGCCAACGCCTTTGCCCGCACCTTGAAGATGGTGAAGGTTGCCAAAATGGACGAGAAGCAGGACACGGAGGCCACCTATGACGGCGACTTTATCGTAGACGAGAAGGCCCGTACCGCCACCCTGACCCAGGACGGCGTAAAGAAAGCAGAGGCCTACTTCCATGTAGACAACCTGATGGATATTGAGAACACCACCCTGCTGCACCATATTGACCAGGCCATCAAGGCCATCGGCGTCATGCGCCGGGATATTGACTATGTGGTCAAGGACGGTCCTGATCGTAGACGAATTCACCGGCCGTATTATGCTGGGCCGTCGCTACAACGAGGGTCTGCACCAGGCGATTGAGGCCAAAGAGGGTGTTAAGGTGGAGCACGAGAGCAAGACTCTTGCCACCATTACCTTCCAAAATTACTTCCGTCTGTACGAGAAGCTGTCCGGTATGACCGGTACGGCCTCCACCGAGTCCGCCGAGTTCAGCGAAATCTACAAGCTGGATGTGGTGGAGATCCCCACCAACAAACCGCTGATCCGTGTGGACCACCCGGATGTGATCTTCCAGACCGAGGCAGGCAAGTTCCGGGCCGTGATCAAGCAGATCAAGGCCTGCCACGAAAAGGGCCAGCCGGTGCTGGTGGGTACCATCAGCATTGAGAAGAGTGAGCAGCTGTCCAAGCTGCTGAAGAAAGAGTATATCCAGCACAATGTGCTTAACGCCAAGAACCACGAGCGCGAGGCAGAGATTATTGCCCAGGCCGGTAAATTCGGCGCAGTGACCATCTCCACCAATATGGCCGGTCGTGGTACGGATATTATGCTGGGCGGTAACGCCGAGTTCCTGGCCAAGGCAGAGATGAAGCGGATGCAGTTCAGCGATGAGCTGATTGCAGAGGCTACCGGCTTTGCCGAGACGGACAATCAGGAGATCCTGAACGCCCGCAAGACTTTCCAGGATCTGGAAAAGAAGTATAAAGAAGAAATTCAGGAAGAAGCGGACAAAGTGCGCGAAGCCGGCGGCCTGTACATTCTGGGCACCGAGCGCCACGACTCCCGCCGTATCGACAACCAGCTGCGCGGCCGTTCCGGTCGTCAGGGCGATCCCGGTGAGAGCCAGTTCTACCTGTCCTTGGAGGACGATTTGATGCGTCTCTTTGGCGGCGAGCGTATGCAGGCCATGATGAGCCGGCTCACCGACGATGAGGATATGCCCATTGAGTCCAAGATGATCTCCCGCACCGTAGAGTCCTCCCAGAAGAAGGTAGAGGGCCGCAACTTTGGTATTCGTAAGAACACCTTGCAGTACGACGATGTAATGAACCGCCAGCGTGAGCTTATCTACAAGCAGCGCGACCAGGTGCTGGACGGCATTGACCTGACGGAGAAGATCCGCGGTATGTTGGAAACCAACATTGCCGAGAATGTGGGCAACTACTGCTCCGGCGAGACCCAGGCAGACTGGAATATCGCCGGACTGAAAGAGAAGTACAAGGGCTGGCTCACCACCGACGAGGATTTCCAAAATGTGGATGAGCTGACCGTGGACGATGTGGTGAATACCTTGACCCAGCGGGGTCTGAAGCGGCTGGAAGAAAAGCGGGAGCTGATCGGCGACGAGATGTTCACCGAGTTCCAGCGCATGGTGCTGCTGCGCAATGTAGATGTGCTGTGGATGGACCACATTGACGCCATGGACGACCTGAAGCAGGGCATTCACCTGCGGGCTTACGCCCAGCGTGACCCGGTGGTGGAATTCCGTATGCAGAGCTACGATATGTTTGACGAGATGACCGCCGCCATTCGGGAGAACACCGTGCGCATGCTGCTGACCCTGGTGCCCCGTCGCCGGGAAGATGTAGAGCGCAAGGCCGTGGCTAAGGTCACTGCCACCTCTGCCGGTGGGGACGATACCGCCACCCACACTACCGTGCGTAAGGGCAAGAAGGTAGGCCCCAACGATCCCTGCCCCTGCGGCAGCGGCAAGAAGTACAAAAAGTGCTGCGGCGCGCCGGGTAAAGAAAAACCCACCCAGGAATAATACCTAAATCACAAACCGGTCGAGGCCATCAGGTCCCGACCGGTTTTTTGTTGCTTTTATTGGTCTATAGAATCGTAGGGGCGGCAATTTTCGCCCGTTGATTTCTCTGCGGTTGCACTCATATACAGCCTATTGCCTTATTCAAAGTTCTTTTTCGCAAAAATCAGCCGCAGCAAGCCCCGGCTCACCGGTCCGGCTGCAAACAGATTCCAGAGCAATGCCATGGGAAAGTTTTTCAACACAGTACCTACCCACATAGCAGGCGACTGCAACACCGGTTGATGGCCCAAAATGACTTGAAACAGCACAGTCGCCACAAGGCTCATTGTAGGGCACATAACCAGTACCGTACAGCAGGAACGGGCCAGCATTTGCAAAAGCGGGCTGTCTTGGGGGCTGACCAACCGGGCAGCCAGCTTGGCACCCAGCCGATTACCCCACAGGTTAGAAAATAAAAATACAAAGAGCCACATAAAGGACGCTTCCTTCAGCGCACCTAAAAACACGGTATTGCGCATATCGCTGAAGCCGCCCACATGCTGCAAAACGCCGCTTTTCAGCGCTACATTATACACTTCCATTCCGTAGGCCATGGTTACGGACATCAAAATTCCAAACACCAAACCCTGTCCTTTTGTTTTTGGCATAAATCATTACCTCCTTTGCCAAAATCGGCAAACAAAAAAAGCGCAAGTCCGATCCGGACTTACGCTTTTTTGCTACTCGATGGTGCTTATTTTAGCAAATTCAATTGCCCTTGTCAAGAATGAACTTTGACAAAGAAAAAAAGGAAACGCCTGCACCAAACGGAACAGGCGTTCTCTCTTATATGATATGTATAGACTTACTGCTTGGCACCGTTATCAAACATCTCCAGCGCCTTTACGCTGACGGCAAAGCAGCCGGCCAGACCCTCTTTGTTCATATTGTCGTAGGTGTCCCGGCGGGTGTGATAATAGTCCTCCAGCTTGTGGTTCAAACCGGTAACGCCGGTGGCACGGAACCCGGCCTGGGCAAAGGCCGCAGAGTCGGTAGCGCCGCCCAGCGGGGGCACCCAGCCCTTCTTACAGGGCACATGAATGGCGGCGGCTGCCTCCATAAACAGGTCGGACACATCTTTATCTGCCTTCACGGTGCCGTTCAGATCCCGATAGTTGGTCATCAGGAACTTGGGATCGTGAATGGTGTCGTAAGAGAAAATGAAGGTGGGCACATCGTCAAACTCGCCCTTGTGCTGCTCGCACCATGCCTTAGCGCCCCGCAGACCGGCCTCCTCGGAGCCGGACAGGATCACGCCCACTTCCGTGTTCTCCAGGGTAATGCCAGCGTCCTGCAACGCCTTCATCACAGCAATGCCCATATAGCAGCCGGACAAATTATCGTTGGCGCCGTCTACAATGCGGTTCTTGTTCCACATCCAGTACAGTCCCACTAAGAACGGCACAAACAGCAGCCCCCACATGGCCGCCTTAAACAGGCCGGTATGGGGATCAATGGCGGAGAAGGTCAGGCCGTTCTTTGCCATATACATAATGGACAGCACCAAATAGTACACAGCACCTACGCCGCAGATGATGGCGTGGCCCTCAAAGCCAACGCCGCCCAGCTTGTAGTTCACCGGCCACTCCCAGGCCGCGTCCGGGTGACCGTTAAAGAAAATGCGGCGTTTCACTTCGCCGGTGCACTGCTTCACAGCCGTTACATTATGGCCGGTCTTTTCCGGGAAGCAGCGGTCAACCAGCTTTTTGTACAGACCAAACTGCATAAATACAATGAACAGACCCACAACAATCAGCACCGCAGACAACAGTGGGCAGAAGAAAAAGCAAACAATGGCCGCCAACACAAAGGTGATGGTAAAGTAAATCCAACCAAAGAACGAGCCGGGGTTCTCCTTAAAGGACTCCACATCTGCCCGCTGGCAGCCGCAGTCTTTCTTCAGCACCTGGGCCATGTATTCACAGGCCTGCTGCTCACCCTTAGAGCCAGGCTCGCGCTTTTCAAAATCCCGGCAAATGTGGGTGATCTCATCCACCATGTAGTCCGCATAGTGGTCTTTTTGATCAATAATGTGTTTTAGATCCATAAAAATACCCCTTTCCTATAGCGCATCGGTCCACAGCGGCACGCCGCTACCCTCTCCCAAAGGCAGCCTATCCTGCACAGCAAAATTTATGCAGCAACAGGCATACAAAGACCAATTTGCCCTCGCATAATATGATACTTTAACTTTACCATAGGAACGATGTCTATTTTTGTCTAGTTCGTTAACAATCTATGAATAAAATGTAAACACACGATTTAAGGTTCCTTTTGTTCCGCCACGCCCTTGCGAATGGCCCGATGAAGGGAGGTGAAATACAGCACCACCGCCAGCAGACAGGTGAACACATCTGCCACCGGCTGGGTAACAATCACGCCATCATAGCCCCAAATGCTGCTCAGTGCCCAAATGACAAGGCCGTAGATCACGCCCTGACCGCTGATGGACAGCACGAAGGCGCCCACCGCCTTGCCGGTGGCCTGGAAAACACAGGTGGTCACCAGGGTAAAGGCATAAAATGCGGTGCCCAGCAACAACCGCCGCAGCATGGCAACCCCCAGGTCGTACACGCTGCCGTCCTGCATAAACAGGCGGATCAGCAGCGGCGCAGCAGCAAAGACAATCACAGTTAGCACCAAACCCAGCCCAATCGTAAACTGGTAAGAAAAGCGCAGCACCTGGCGCAGCCGCCGGTAATTCTGGGCGCCGTAATTGTAGCCGATCAGCGGCTGCACCCCAAAAGCAAAGCCGATGAGCACCAGCACGGCGATCATACTCACCTTCAGCGCAATACCCATGGCCGCCACCTTATCCGTACCGTAAGGCACCAAAAACCGGTTGGTGATCAGCATACAAAAGCTCTGGGCAATATTGGTAATGGAAGCCGGAATACCGATGGCAAACACCTGACCCACTTCCCGGCGGCTCACTCGCAGCAGCCGAATATTCACAGAC
>OLOS01002810.1_pt1 | contig 11176 bp, 10 predicted proteins | sample 1672631 | NCBI WGS metagenome assembly OLOS01 (sample SAMEA3136707, study PRJEB25190) | human gut metagenome | biome: human gut; feature: human-associated habitat; material: faeces | place: Austria | collected 2013 | reverse complement strand
CAGCGGCGGAGTCGAGGCGCTCGATGCGGCTTCCGCTGCGCTTGCGGCGGCAGGCATCGCCGATGGGGGCGTGTCGGAGCTGCGCGCGTTGTTCGAGTCGGCGCAAAAAGCGGGCTTTGCCGACAACCTTGCGGTTGATTTTTCGGTCATGAACTCGTTCGGCTATTACACGGGCCTCGTGTTTTCCGTATATGCCGATGGCGTATCGACCCCTCTTGGATCGGGTGGGCGCTATGACGAAGCGTTTTCGCGGTTGGGCGAGCGCGATTTGCCCTCGGCCGGCTTCGCTTTATCGCTCGAGGAGATTGAGGAAGCCGTCGCGAACAACGCTGAAGCGCGCCCGCTGCGCATTGCGGTGCCGAAGGGGTCGCTGTTCGCTGATACGGTTGAGGCGCTTGCGGCGGCGGGGCTCGACACCGAACCGCTGCACGATGTGGGGCGACACCTTATCGTGCACGGCCAGGGCGTCGACTATGTCATCGTGAGGCCCACCGACGCCCCTGCCTTCGTTGCCTCTGGCGGAGCCGATTGCGGCATTTGCGGTCGCGATTCGCTTGTTGAGGCGGGCCTCGATTTGGTGCAGCTCATCGATCTTGGCTATGGCGCGTGCCGATTCGTGGTTGCCGAGCCTGCGAGCGCGAAGGGCGCGGCCGATGCCGCTTATGCGCGCCGCGGTTCCATTCGCGTGTCGACGAAGTATCCGCGCATCACCCAGGCGTATTACGATCGAATTGGCGTGCAGGCCGATATCGTTACGCTTCATGGCAACATTGAGCTTGGTCCCATGGTTGGCCTGTCCGACCGCATCGTCGACATTACCGCGACGGGCACCACGCTTCGAGAAAACGACCTGGTCATAGTCGATGAGGTGCTGAAATGCTCCGCGCGCTTCTTTGCAAGTCCTGCGAGCATTCGTTGTGATGAAAGAGTTCGCGACCTGGCAGCCAAGCTGGCCGCTTCGAGAAAGGCATAGATACCATGAAAACCATTACGCTTAACCCAGGTGAGCGCCTTGCGGCTGGTCAGCTTCCGCGCCAGGGGGTTTTGCCTGCGGCCATCATGCAGTCGGCCCAGGCTATCGTCGACGATGTGCGTGAGCGCGGCGATGTCGCTCTGCGCGAATATTGCAAGAAGTTCGATGGCGTCGACGTTGACGATTTCCGCGTCGATCCCAAGCTTATGGACGAAGCTATCCAGGCGGTCGACCCTGCGTTCATCGAGGCTTTGAAGAAGGCCGCTGCGCAGATTCGTGAATTCCACGAGCGCGAGGTCGAGCAGTCGTGGTTCACGTCTCGCGCCGATGGCACCATTTTGGGCGTGAAGGTTACTCCCGTTTCCGCCGCGGGCGTGTATGTTCCAGGCGGCCGCGCCCAGTACCCCTCGACGGTGCTCATGGACTGCATTCCGGCGAAGGTCGCTGGCGTAAAGCGCGTGGTTATGGTTACCCCGCCGCAAAAAGAAGGCGGCATTTCGCCGTACACGCTCGCTGCCGCGAAGGTTGCGGGCGTCGATGAGATATATGCTGTGGGTGGCGCCCAGGCCATTGCCGCCCTTGCGTATGGCACCGACTCCATTCCTAAGACCGCGAAAATCGTTGGCCCTGGCAATGCGTTTGTCGCCGCGGCGAAGAAAATCGTCTCGGGCGATGCAGGCATCGACATGGTGGCGGGCCCGTCGGAAGTGTGCGTTCTCGCCGATGCGACGGCCGATGCGACCGTGGTTGCTGCCGATCTTATGGCGCAGGCCGAGCATGATCCGCTGGCAAGCTGTTACCTGGTAACCTTCAGTTCTGAATACGCCGATGCGGTTGAGGCTGCTATCGAAAAGCACATGGAGGGTTCTACGCGTGCGGAAATCACCACGGCTTCCCTTACCAATAAGGGCCTGATTATCGTATGCCCCGACACTGAAACCGCCCTCAACACCGTGAACATTATTGCTCCCGAGCATCTTGAGCTGCACCTGTCCAATGCCATGGAGCTGTTGGGTGCTATTCACCATGCAGGCGCTATTTTCCTGGGTGAATGGACGCCTGAGGCAGTGGGCGACTACGTTGCCGGCCCCAACCACACGCTTCCCACCGGCGGTACGGCTCGTTTCTCCAGCCCGCTTTCCGTCGACGAGTTCGTGAAGAAGAGCAGTGTGCTGCAATATTCTCCCGCTGCCTTGATGCGCGATTCTGAGGCTGTTATCACTTTGGCTGATCACGAGGGGCTTTGGGCTCACGCCCAGAGCGTTCGCCTGCGCCGTAAGCTGGTTGAGCAGGCATTTGAGGATGCTCAGGCCGCCGGCGAGGTTGACGGCGCTGCGGAGGCGAAGTAGCCCATGCACAGCGTACGCAACTCCCATCCGAACCTTGCGGGCATTGTTCCCTACGACCCAAAGTACCTGCCTGCCAAGCAGTACCTTTCTGCCAACGAAAATCCCAGCAACGTCCCAGAGGAAGTTCAGCTGGAAATCAGAAAGGCGCTGAAGGGCTTTCCCTTCAATCGCTATCCCGATCCGTTGGGAAACGAGCTGCGTGATCTAATTGCCGAGGCAAACGGGCTTTCGCGCGAGAATGTGCTGTTGGGAAACGGCGGCGACGAATTGCTCTTCAATTTGGCGCTTACCTGGGGTGGCCCCGGGCGCACCTTCTTGAACGTACCGCCCACCTTTTCGGTGTACGAAGCCAATGCGCGCCTTACGGGTACCAAAGTGGTGAACATTCCGCGCAAGGAAAACTTCGATATCGACGAAGAGGCCGTGCTTGCCCGTATGGCCGAAGGCGACATCGACTTTGCCGTTATCACCAGCCCCAATAACCCCACTGGCAAGATGGCCAACGAGACGTTTTTGAAGAAGCTGCTCGATTCCTCCGATGCTCTTATCATGGTTGACGAGGCGTATTTCGAGTTCAGCCGTTTTTCGATGCGCCCGTATCTTGATCAGTATGAGAACTTGGTAATCTTGCGAACCTTTTCGAAGGCATTTAGCCTTGCGGGTGTGCGCATGGGTTACCTGCTGGCCAATACCAGCGTTATCCGTGAGTTCCTGAAGGTGCGTCAGCCCTATTCGGTTGATTCCGTTTCGCAGGCTATTGCTACGGCGGTGTACCGAAATCGTTCGCTGTTTGTGCCTGGTATCAACCAGATAATCGAACAGCGTGGCGTGCTGCTCGAAGAGCTGGGAAAAATGCCTGGAGTTACTGCGTTCGACTCGGATTCGAACTACGTCTTGTTCCGTGTGGCTGACGCTGGCGAGGTTTGGCAGGGGCTCTACGATCGTGGTGTGCTGATCCGTGATTTCTCGTGCTCTCAGTATCTGGAAAACTGTCTGCGTGTTTCCATCGGTTCCCCTGAGGAAAACCAGGTGTTTTTGGATGTGTTGGCGGAGATTCTGAATGAAAGGAGCTAGCGGTGGCTCAAGAAGAACGTGTTGCGGAGCTTTCACGCACCACCAAGGAAACCGATATCTCGCTTTCGCTTGATATCGATGGAACGGGCAAGACCAGCATCGACACGGGCGTTGCCTTTTTTGACCACATGCTTGATGCATTCGGCCGTCATGGCTTGTTCGATTTGAATGTTAAGGCCGAAGGCGATATCGAAGTAGACGCCCATCATACGGTAGAAGATGTGGGAATTGTTCTTGGTAAGGCGTTTGCCCAGGCTATGGGTGAAAAGCGCGGTATCACGCGCTTTGCCTCCCAGTACCTTCCCATGGACGAGACCTTGGTGCTTGCCGCTGTTGATATTTCGGGCAGGGGCCAGTTGCATTGGGATGTTGACGTGCCGTTGTGCCTGCTTGGCGCGTTCGATACTTCGCTTGCCAAGGAATTCTTCATTGCGTTTGCGACGAATGCGCAGGTTACGCTGCATGTGCGCATGGTAGTTGGCGAAAACGCCCACCACATCGTGGAAGCGTGCTTCAAGGCGGTCGGTCGCGCTATGTGTCAAGCGCTTGAGATCAACCCGCGTATTGCCGGCGAGCTTCCCTCTTTGTAGGAAACCAGGGGCGCAGTCCCCGTTTTCCGATTCTTCTTCCAGAAAGGCTGAAAGCAACCGATGATTGCCGTTGTTGACTATTGCAAGGGAAATTTGAAGAGCGTCGAACGCGGGCTTCGGGCGGTAGGCGGTGATGCCCATATCACCGACAACCCTGAGGTTATCCGAGACGCCGATGCTGTTGTGCTGCCCGGTGTAGGCTCGTTTGCTGACGCTTCGCAGCATATGGTGGAATCGGGTCAGATGGGAGCGGTACGCGATGCTATCGCTGCCGGGAAACCCTTTCTGGGAATTTGCTTAGGTGAGCACTTGCTGTTTGAGACAGGTGTGGAAGGTGCAGCTGGTCCAGGGGTCGACGGAGCTGCGGAAGATCCCAGCCTGCCCGTCGGGCTGGGCGTGGTTTCTGGCACTGTGGTTCGCATGCCTTCCAGGGATGCCCAGGGCGTGTTGTGCAAAGTGCCCCATGTTGGTTGGAACTCTGTTGAATTCACCGCCGAGTGCCCTCTGTTTGAGGGCATTGCCTCGGGCGAGTACTTCTATTTCACGCATAGCTACATTGCTCCCGAAAACGAATGCACCGTTGCCACCACCACGCATTCGGTAACGTTTCCGTGCGCAGTGCAGAAAGGGAAGGTGTTCGGCGTTCAATTTCATCCGGAAAAGTCGTCGGATGCCGGCGCTAAGGTGTTGGCAAACTTTTTGAAAGTTGTCGAAGCCTGCAAATAGGGGGCATCGGCAAAGGCTTGCCTAGGTTTGTCCAGTTGAACCGAACAAACTGGGCCTCAGCGAAAGGAACATCATGGATATTCTTCCTGCTATTGATATTTTGGGCGGTAAGGCGGTTCGTCTGGCAAAGGGCGACTATAACGCAGTAACCGTATACAACGACGACCCTGCAGCTCAGGCTGCCCTCTTTAAGGAACAGGGCGCGCGTTGGATCCACGTCGTCGATCTCGATGGAGCCCGAAGCGGTGTGCCTGAAAACATCGACATCATCGAGCGCATTATCAAAGAAACTGGCTTGAAGATCGAAGTGGGCGGTGGCATCCGTAGCTTGGAAACCATCGATCGTTTGGCCGAGGCTGGTGTTTCGCGCGTGGTGCTGGGCACCACGTTGGTAACCGACCCTGAATTTGCTAAAGCTGCTCTGGCCAAGTACCCCGATATGCTTACTGCGGGTATCGATGCGAAGAACGGCGAAGTTGCCGTGGCTGGTTGGCGCGAAGGCGCAGGCGTTCCCGCCGAAGAGCTTATTGCCGAAATGGGCAAGCTTGGTTTCAAACACCTGGTGTATACCGATATTTCCCGTGACGGCATGCAGACGGGCATTGATGCAGCTCGCTATGTCGAAGTTGCGCGCGTGTTCGGCAATCCTGTTATTGCGTCGGGCGGTGTAGCGAGCATCGAAGACGTGAGGAATCTGGCTTCTGTTGCCGATTCTATCGAAGGGGTAATCGCAGGTCGCGCGGTGTATGAAGGCTCGCTGAGCGTCGAAGAGGCCGCGAAACTCTGCGGCTAAGGCCCATCCGTTCGGTGTTCGCGTTGCCCGATGGGTATTCGAGTCACCCACTCCGCTACCGCTCACCTTGCTCGCTATGCGCTGCGTTCCGTCGTTCAATTTTCTTAATTAATTAAATTTGAAACGCCGAGTGCTCTCGCCTACCCATCGGGCAATGCGAACACCTACGTTGACTCGTTTCGGTCTGTCACTTCAGAAAGGAAACCAATGCTTACGAAGCGCGTAATACCGTGTATGGATGTTAAAGACGGCCGTGTGGTTAAGGGCGTTAACTTCGTTAACCTGCGCGATGCGGGCGACCCTATCGAGCTGGCTCAGCGCTATGACGAGCAGCGTGCCGATGAGGTCATCTTCCTGGACATCACGGCAACGCACGAGGGTCGTGCAACCACGGTGGACATGGCGAGTCGCGCAAGCGAAGAACTGCATTTGCCTTACTGCGTGGGCGGCGGGTTCCGCAGTGTGGAAGACATTCGTACCATGATTGCCGCTGGCGCCGACAAGGTTTCCGTGAATTCCGCCGCCATCGCCGACCCCACACTAATTACTAAAGCGGCTGCGGCATTCGGCACGCAGGCTATTCTGTGCGCTATTGATGCCAAGCAGGTTCCCGGCAATCCCAACAAGTGGGAAGTGTATGTGCATGGCGGCCGCAAGAACACGGGCCTTGATGCTGTCGAGTGGGCTGCCGAGGCGGCACGTCGCGGCGCAGGTGAGATCCTCCTTACCAGCATGGATCGCGATGGTAGCAAGGACGGCTTTGACCTGGCGCTCACGCGAGCAGTTTCCCGTGCAGTGAACATCCCCGTTATTGCTTCCGGCGGCGTGGGCAAACTTGAGCACTTTGCTGAGGGCATCATCGAAGGCGAAGCCGATGCCGTGTTGGCGGCAAGCGTCTTCCATTTCGGTGAGCTCACTATCCGCGAGGTGAAGGAATATATGCGCTCCCAAGGGATTCCTGTAAGGCTCTAACAATGCCTACGCGAAGGAAAAGCGCTGCCGCCATCCGTTCTCAGCAAACTCGTTTCCTGATTTTCTTCGGTGCTGTCGTGGCGTTGGTGGTGCTGACCGTTGTGACGATTCTGCCTGCCGTTGGGCCAGCTGAAGATCTTCCGCTTTGTGTGGAAGATCAAGATCCTGCACAGTTTCAGGAGCTGCAGCAATTGCGCCCCGAAGGTGATGGGTGGTCGGAGGGCTTGGCTTCCGCTTACAGTCTTGAAACCAACGACGGATGGGAAGAAACCGCCTCAGGCATACCTTTGAACAACTATTCTCCAACCGTTGCAGTGCCGCAGGAAAACAAAGATCTTCTGGGGCGTAGCATTGAGATTTTCTATGCGGGCAAAACGGTGGAAGCGAAGGTTACCGATACGGGGGCTTTGGCGCCTTTGGGCCGTGCGCTTGACTTAAGCCCCGCAACATGGCGTGCATTTGGCGCTAGCAGTATTAGCGATTGGGGCGTGCGCGGAGTGTTCTACCGATTTGTCGCCGAATGATTGTGGCAAGGGGTTTTGCTGCTGGATTTCGAATTGGCGGGGATATCGGGTTTGCGTACTATGGAACTCGTTTGCACTTTTGCGCTTTGGTGGTGCGGTTGTGCCACTCTTGCAGGTGGTAAAAGCAAGCATGCGCAGAGCTGCGCACGATGAAAGGGCCACCATGAATGAACGTGAAACCGCCGCGCTGCAGGTCGAGGATCTTACCTATAACGCCGATGGGCTTATCCCGTGCATCGTCCAGGATGAGCAAACACGTGAAGTGCTGATGATGGCATGGATGAATGAAGAAGCGGTGCGCCGCACCATCAGCCAGGGTACAACCTGGTTCTGGTCGCGTAGCCGTCAGAAATTCTGGCATAAGGGCGAAGAATCGGGCAATACACAGAAGCTGGTTGAACTTCGTTACGATTGTGATGCTGACACCTTGCTTGCCGTAGTAAATCCTGCAGGCCCTGCCTGCCATACAGGGGAAACCACCTGTTTCTATCGGTCTTTCTAGCATGGCCAATACGCTGAAAGCAACAGGTACGGAGGCATCGCCCTTCTTGCTCGGCCTTGCCGCAGTGGCTCTGTTGGTTGCGACCTTGGTTAAAAACCCTAGAAAGGCCGAGTGATCTGGGTGTTTGGCTATATACTTCCCAACCTGGAAAGCTTAGGCGAAGAAGAGAAGCTTCGCTATCATGCGGTGTACTGCGGCGTATGTCGGTCTATCCGCGCTCGTTATGGGCAGCGGTGCCGCTTGACTGTTTCCTACGACATGACGTTTCTTGCCATGGTTTTGGGTTCGTTATACGAGCCGGAAGAGCATGCTTCACAAAAGCGTTGCCCCGTGCATCCGCTTCAGCCACGACAGGTAGCTCAGTCGGAATTTACTGATTATGCAGCGGATCTTAGCGTTGCTATGGCGTACCACAAATGTTTGGACGATTGGCTCGACGATCATTCAGCCAAGGCAAGGGCAGCTGCGGTGGCTCTAGAAATGCCGTACCGCAAGGCAAAGCGTCGCATACCCCAAGCATGCCAAGCTATAGAAGATGCCATGGCGGGCATCCACTCCATAGAAGAGGCAGCGCTGGGCGAAAGTGATGACTCCCGAGTTCCTGAAGGCTGCTTGGCGGGTGGGGTAGTTAACCTCGATGCGGCGGCGAATCGCTTTGGGATCCTCCTGGGGAGCCTATTTGCCTACAAGGATGACTTTTGGGCAACGGATTTGCGGCGTTTTGGTGCGAGATTGGGAAAATTCGTCTATGTCATGGATGCCGTAATGGATCTGCGGCAAGATCAAGAGACGGGAAGCTACAATCCTTTTTCTTCTTCTGATCGTTCGATCGAAGACTTTCGTGAAGACTTGGAGCTTCTTGCTGCAGCTACAGCCGATGCGTTTGAGCGTTTGCCTCTGGAACGTGATGTGCATGTGCTGCGCAGCGTGCTGTATTCCGGAATATGGCAACGCTACAATGCAGAAGAGAGCAAGGTAGAACATGGTTAAGAACCCATACGAGGTTCTGGGCGTAAGTCCTAGTGCGTCGGCGGATGAAGTAAAGAAGGCCTACCGCAAGAAGGCGCGTGAGAATCATCCCGATTTGAACCCGAACGACCCCAAGGCCGCCGAGCGCATGAATGAGGTCAACGAGGCCTACGACCGCATAATCAATCCTGAAAAGTACGCAGCCAGTGACGCACGCGCTGCGGCGAGCGGCACAAGTGCAGGCTATCAGGGCCAGGGAAATCCTTTTGCGGGTAACCCTTATACGCGTGGATCGTACACAGGGGCTGGCCAACAGGGTCAGGGTGGTTACCAGTCGCAAGGGCCCTATGGCTGGACCACGGTCGATTTCGATGATCTGTTCGGCTTTGGAGGCTTCGGCGCTTCTGCCCCTATTCACCCTGAGGCTTCGGCAACCGATAGCGCTACGGTGCGTAGTGCCGTTGAGGCAATCAATGCCGGCCGATATGATCAGGCCCTTTCGTTGCTGAGCAGCGTCGTGAGCACCGAGCGCAATGCCCGCTGGTACTACCTAAGCGCGCTTGCGAACAAAGGCGCGGGCAATATGTTGGTTGCGCTTGAGCATATTCGCAAAGCGGTGAAACTCGATCCGAACAATGCTGACTATCGTCGCGCCTATCAGCAGTTCCAGATGGCTGGGCAGGCCTATCAGCAAGAAGGAACCAAGCGCGGATTTACCATAAGCGCTATGGATCCGGGCCTTATCTGCTGTGGGCTATGTCTGGCGCAGTATGCCTGTGCGGCAATGGGGCGTGGAGTGTACTTCTAGCAAGCAAGAAGCGAAGCCATGGGAGCTGATGCTCCTGAGGGGCTTCGCTTTTTTCGTTGTTGTGCAGATAGGGAATGAAGAAGGAATTGGTATGGCGCGCTTCGCGCTATAGGGCTTGGGCCGAGCATCCAGCACGGCTCGGAAAAGTTTAATCCGTTGGGCTGGCTGATGCATTTGTTCTCTCGGTTTTTTACGGAAGAGGTAAACAAATAAGGAGGACCCATATGGGTGCGACAATAGGAATCGATCTCGGTACCACCAATAGCTGCATGGCAACTATGGAGGGCGGCCGCGTAACCATTATCCCCAATGCGGAAGGGGAGCGAACCACGCCTAGCGTAGTGGCCTTTTCGAAAGAAGGCGAACGCCTGGTGGGTAGCATCGCTCAGCGGCAAGCAGCGGTAAATCCCGACAGAACAATTTCTTCGGTTAAGCGCCATATGGGTAGTAAGTGGAAAGCCCGCGTGGACGGGAAGTCGTTCACTCCCCAGGAAATCTCTGCCATGATCCTGCGTAAAATGCGCCGAGATGCCGAGCAGTATCTGGGTAGGGATGTTACCGATGCCGTTATCACGGTACCTGCTTATTTCGACGATTCGCAGCGTCAGGCAACCAAAGATGCAGGTCGTATTGCCGGCTTGAATGTACTGCGTATTATCAATGAACCCACGAGTGCTGCGTTGGCGTACGGTTTGGACAACGGCACGCCCCAGAAGGTTATGGTGTATGACCTGGGTGGCGGCACATTCGACGTTTCCATCATCGAGATTGGCGATGACGTCATTGAAGTTTTGGCAACATCGGGCGACAACCATTTGGGTGGCGACGATTTTGACGAGCGTTTGGTAGACCACATTGTTCAGGCGTTCAAGCGCGAACAGGGCGAAGACCTGCGCCGCAATGCTATGGCTATGCAGCGTGTGATGGAGGCAGCCGAGCAGGCTAAAAAGGAACTTTCTGCAGGGTTTTCCGCTCAGATTAACTTGCCGTTCATTTCCCAGAATTCACAGGGACCCGTTCATTTGGATATGACTGTCACCCGCGCCGAATTTGAGCAGATGACGCGCGATTTGGTGGAACGTACCACGGCTCCTGTTCGCATGGCCCTCGACGATGCGGGCATTGCCCCATCCGAGCTTGGGTGTGTTTTGCTGGTGGGCGGTTCGACGCGTATCCCTGCTGTTCAGGAACACGTACGCCGCATCACGGGCAAAGAGCCCTCTGCGTCGGTTAACCCCGATGAATGCGTGGCAACGGGAGCTGCCATTCAGGGTGATACCCTTTCTGGCGCTACTACGGGCATCGTTCGCTCAAGCAGCTTGCTCCTGCTCGATGTAACGCCGCTTTCGCTTTCCATCGAAACGGTAGGCGGCGTGGCAACGCGCCTGGTAGAACGCAATTCCACGCTTCCTGTGCACTATTCCAAGACGTTTAGCACGGCGGCATCTTTCCAGACCAGCGTTGAGATTAAGGTTTTGCAGGGCGAACGTCCTATGGCCAAGGACAACAAGGCCATTGGCACCTTCCGTTTGAAGGGCATCAAGCGTGCGCCTGCGGGGGTTCCGCAAATTGAAGTGACCTTCGATATCGACGCAAACGGTATCCTCACTGTTTCCGCTAAGGACTTGGACACGGGAAAAGAGCAGTCGATCACCATCGACGACTCCGACCGCATGTCCGACGACGAGGTGCAGCAAGCTATTAACGACGCCGAGGAATATGCCGAGGAAGACGAGTTCCGTCGCGCCACCATGGAGGTGCGCCAACGTGCCGAAAAGCTCCTTTCCGAAGTGGACTCAGCGCTCTCCGCGGTGGGAAAGCAGCTCGACGGCTTGGAGCTTTGGCTTGAATGGGCGAATAACGGTCAGGGCATGGAACCGATTGCCTGCAGCAAGC
>OLOS01002803.1_pt1 | contig 11198 bp, 9 predicted proteins | sample 1672631 | NCBI WGS metagenome assembly OLOS01 (sample SAMEA3136707, study PRJEB25190) | human gut metagenome | biome: human gut; feature: human-associated habitat; material: faeces | place: Austria | collected 2013 | reverse complement strand
CATCGCCGCCGCGCCTTTTCCCAAAGATTGAAAACGGGCGGGCGGGACCCTTTCCCACCGAGCGAGGAGGCATATCCATGAAAAAACGAATCTTCCTGCTGGCGGCGCTGGCCGCCGGTCTTGTGCTGTGCCTCGCCGCTTGCGGGGAAACCAACGGAGACCCCATCACCGTCACCCTCTGGCATGTTTACGGAGGTGAGGTGAACTCGCCCATGAACGCGCTGGTGGAGGAGTTCAACCGCACCGTGGGTCAGGAGCAGGGCATCCGGGTGCGGGTGGACAGCGTCAGCAACAGCGGCGTTATCCACGAGAGCGTGCTGGCCGCCGCCTACAAGGACCCCGGAGCGCCCGAGCTGCCGGACCTGTTCGTGTCTTACCCAAAGACCGTGCTGGCGCTGCCGGATGAGAACATTCTGGCGGACTACCGGGACTATTTCACCGATGAAGAGCTGGAGGGCTATCTCCCTGAATTTGTTGAGGAAGGAACGATCCATGACCGGCTGGTCATTCTGCCGCTGGCAAAATCCACGGAGATCCTCTTTGTGAACAAAACGGCCTTTGACCGTTTCGCCGCCGAAACCGGCGCAAGCCTGGACGAACTGGCCACCTGGGAGGGGCTGTACGCCATGGCGGAGCGGTATGCGGACTGGTCGGGCGGCAAGTGCTTCTTCGTTCACGACTACCACTTCAACTATTTCCAGGTGGGGGTGGAGTCGCTGGGCGAGGACTTTTTCGACAAGAACGGCATTGCCTTCGGCCCTAAATTCGCCTACGCATGGGAGCCTTACGCCAGAGCTGCGCTGACCGGCGGACTGTGGCTGGGCAGCGGCTATGCCACCGAGCCGCTGCGCACCGGCGACGTGATCGCGTCCGTCGCCTCGTCCGCCAGCGTGCTGTACTATTCCGACGTGGTGACCTATGAGGACAACCGCACCGAGCAGGTGGAGATTGTCTCGCTGCCCTGTCCCATCTTCGAGGACGGAGAAAAGCTGGTCATGCAGCGGGGCGTGGGAGTCTGCACGGTAAAGTCCACGCCGGAGCGGGAAAAGGCCTGCATGACCTTCCTGAAGTGGCTGACCGAGCCGGAGCGGAATGCGGACTTCGTTACATCCCTTGGATACATGCCGGTGACGAAGGAGGGCTTTGACCGCTACCTGCCTGCCGCCATCGAGACGCTGAGCGATCCCATGTATGTTTCGCTCTATGCAGCCTTTCTGAAAACGCGGCAGGACTACACGTTCTATGTGCCGCCCCAGCGGGAGGATTATCTCAATCTTGAGACTCACTTTGAAAAGGCGGTGCGTCTGCGTCTGGCGGCCGGGCGGGCCCAGTACCTGGAGCAGGGCGCGGACGCGCTGGAGCCGCTGCTTCGTACCGTGCGGGAGGAGCTCCAAAAAAGCTATGGCAAGTGACAAAAATGGGAAGGGAGGGATCTCCGTGCTGCTTTTGAGCGGGCGTCTGTCCAAAACTGACAGTTCAGCGGGTAACCGCAGCATCGGCGGCAGTCTGGTGCTGTACTGGCTGTGCATGGTGCTGGCGATGCTGGCTGCCGCGCTGCTTCTGCTGAGCGTGACGGGGGTCCTCTCCCGAACAGCACGCCAATTCGGAGAAACGGCGGCTTTGCAGCAGAGCAACACCGCCGCACTTTTTACTGCCCAGATGGATGCCCTCGCCGCGCAGGGCATTGAGCTTTCCGAAACGGTCGGTGGAGAGCTGGAGCGCTTTCTTGCCCGCCGCGGTCTCTCCTTTGACGCGCTGAATGACGATCCGGCGCTTATCGCAGAGCTGGAATCCCTGATGATCCCCGCTCTGGAAACCACCATGGCGGGAAGCACCTGCAGCGGCGTATATTTCTGTCTGGATGCCACAGCCAATACAACGCTGCCGGAATCCAAAACCTCCCGCATGGGGGTGTATCTCCGCTATTCCGGTCTGCGCTCTGCCCATCCCAGCGGCATCACAGCCTATTTTCGGGGAACGGTGGATGCCGCCCGGGAAAACGGCCTGCAGCTTCATAACCGCTGGAATCCGGAGCTGGACACGTCCCTGATCCCCGGCTACCGGCAGGTCATGGCGTGGGAGGGCGAGCGGCTCTCCGGCGGCTGCCTCTGGACGGAGCGGGTGCCGCTGCTGGATACCTGGGAGAGCGTGACGCTGCTGTGCGTTCCCGTGCGGGATGGGAGCGGAACGGTGCGGGGGGTCTGCGGCATGGAGCTCAGCGAGCTCTACTTCGGCCTGTCCCACAGCACGACCCCCAGCTCCTACGGCAGCTTTCTGATGCTGCTGGCCCCTATGAACGGGGATACTCTCCTTCTGGATAAGGCCATGCTGGGCAGCACGGAGGGGACGGACCTGTCGGCCTCCGGTGAGATGAGGATCCGAAGCGGCCGGGACTACGATACCTTTATCTGGAACGATACGACCTATCTTGGAAAGTACCAGGTTATCCCCGGACGGCTGGCGGATGGCTATCCCCTGGCGGCGGTGACGCTGATACCGGAGAGCGGCTACCGCCACCGTGCCCAGACCGCCCGCATCAGCTGGATCCTTGGTTCCCTGGGCTTCCTTGCGGGGATGCTGGTGCTGGCCGCCGCCCTTTCCCGCCGCTTTGCCATGCCCATTGCCCAGGGCTTTGCGGCGGCCAGAAGCCAGGCGCAGGACTGGCAGCCCACGGGGATCCGGGAGATCGACGAGCTGACGGCCTACTTCCACAGCCGTCTGCGGGAAAGCCAGCCTGAGGTCGCCCTGCCCCGGCAGGTGGAAAGCCTTGTGTCCGAGCTGATCGACCGGGCAAAGGGGCTGACCGGTACGGAGCGCGTGATCCTGCGCTACTATGCCGAGGGCTATGCGGTCAAGGACATCTCCGGCCTGCTGTTCATCAGCGTGGGGACGGTGAAGGGTCACAACAGCCACATCTACAGCAAGCTGGGAGTGGATTCCTACGACAGCCTGAAAGCTTATCTGGATGTTCTCCGGCGCTGTGAGCGGCTGGAGGAGCTGCTGCAGGGCGGCGGTAAATGATCGTACCGATGAAAAAGGCTGCCAACCGGCAGCCTTTTTCATATCAATAACGGACAGGGGCGTTTTTCCCGCGCCGCAGCACCTGCCCAAAGGGCGAACATCTCTATCAAAAGACGGAGGACGGAAAAACCGGCCTCCGTCTTTTGTTTGTTGAAAGCGCTCAACAGATGCCGATGGTTTTTATGTGTTCCGTCTATGACTGAGTCCTGTTTTTGCGGGTTTTGCCCCAAAACAGGACTCAGGCCTATATTTTTTCCCTGCGAAAACTGGTAGAGATAGAGTCAACAGAGCCACAATCGGGAGAACTGCCGGAGAGGAGGGACTACACATGAAGCAGGTCATAAAGGAGGCGATGGGAGACTGCTCTACCATAGGGGAGTTTCGCTTTCTCCTTCGCTGTCAGGAGTGCGGCAGAACATGGCACAGCAGCCCCGTCCGTTTTTTCAAGGCCGGCACGGAGCCGGAAACAGAGGGGATGCGCGCGGTGTTCCGGACGCTCTACGAGCGGGAACGGGCGGCCGCCCGGGAAAAAGCCGCGGCGGAGGCCTTAGAGATCTTCAGCCAATGCCCTGTCTGCGGCAGACTGGTGTGCAACCGCTGCTTCCTGATCTGCGAGGATCTGGATCTATGCACTGCCTGCGCGAAAGCATTGCAGGTGCGCGGCGATATCGTGGCAGGAGAAACTTCCTCCCCACGGGAGTTTCCTGCCGAATCAGCCGGAAGGATTTCAACAGAAGAAGATAAAACGACATGAGAAAACGGAAGCTTGCTGAGAGAATACTCTTTCCGCAAGGCAAACACAAATTATGGGAGAAAGGAACGTATCATGCAAGTAACACTCACCCATCTGCCGGATACGGCGGCGGAATTTGAGGCGTTGTCCCGCCGCACGCCGGAGGAAGTCTGCGCATGCTTCCTGTGCGCATTGAACCTATACATAAAGGACAAGGACGCGGGTGTGGCCGCCATGGACCTGCTGCGCGGGCCGCGTCCCATGACGCCTTATGACGCCCAATTTCTGCGGGACCGTCTGCGGGGCAAGGAGTATCTGCCTCTGGCCTACTTTGAGGGCGCAGCGCCGGAAAACAGCTATACCCCTGCGCAGCCCTATGTGCTGAACGTCCTGCCGGATCCCCGCCCCCAGGACATGGAGCCGGACTATCTCCGGCTGTTTCTCCGGACGGCAGGCGCGGATTCCCCCCGTCCCATCAAGCTGCGGCAGAAGCCCTCTACCGGGGAATGGTTTTTGTGGGAGTATTCCAGCCCCTTGAGCGGCATCCGCATCCCCGCCGCGCAGGATCCGTGGGCATGACGCGATGGGAAAGAGATGTTTGGCGCTGGTGCTGGCGCTGGCATTCAGCCTGAGCGCCTGCGGCAGCCAGCCGGGTACCGCCACTCCCCCCACCGGCAGCGGCGGAGAAAACGACAGCGCATCGCCCACACCTGCATCGTATGACACCACCTATTGGACTGCCGTGCGGTACGAGTCCTACAATCCCTCCTTCGGCCGCACGGAGGTCAGCGCTATGCCCACGGAGAAATGGTGGGCAGACCTCTACCTCAATGAGGACGGAACCGCGCTGTTTCGGGAGGCGCTGGGCTTTGGCTACGCCTCTTACCTGATAAACGCCGAATGGTGGCTGGGGGCGGACAATGCCCTGCGGCTGACCGGAGAAGACCTTGACGGAAGCTTCATCTCCATGGACGGACGCAAGGAGAAGGACGGCTCCGTGATGCTGGAGACCCCTTACGGGAATCGCTTCTATTTTGAGCCGGCGGAACGGCCGGCTTCCGGCGGGGAGCTCTGTATGGCGGATCTGGAGGGGACCTGGCGAATGAGCGCCGGTGAAGCGGAGGGCGACGAGTTCAGCCCGGAGGAGATGCACATGGCCTCTCTGCTGAACATTGAGCGCTGGTGGTTCGACGATGAGGGCGGCTATACCCTGCGTGCCGACTACTACAGCGCCCACCTTTTGGATACGGACGCTCCGGAATACGAGACGGAGGAGGATCTGCTGACGGAAAAGCTGGATGAGCCGCTGATGTACGGCCTTCCCAACGAGCTTTGGTCCGCTCGGCTCTACGCCGAAGACTCTGAGACGGAGTACTATGTCGCCCTGACGGACCGGAACACCCTGTACCTCCGGCAATACGATGAGCTGGACAACGCGCCGGCAGCCCGCACCGCCATCTATACGCGCGAAGAGGGCCTCTTGCCGGAGACGCTGACGCTGGCCCTGGCGGACGAACCCGATAAGTCTCTGATGTTTTACTGGCGTGACCCACCTGTGGAGGTGGCGCAGTCGCTTGCGGCGATCCCCATGACCGCGCTGGAGAAGGGCGAGCAGAACAAGCTGCTGCTGGTGGGACGCTGGTACGAGTTGGATATCCGGTTCTGCACGGGAAAGCCCCAGCTGAACGCGGACGGCACCATGCGGGAGTGGATCACGGATACGGTGCTGTATGAGGGAACGATCCGGATCAACGAACCCCAGTGGTTCTCTCTTACGATTCCGGAGAAAACGGCGAAGCTGTGCCTGTTCATGAAGCGGCCATGGGACGAGAGCTGGTTTACCTGGCCCATTACGGATCAGGATCCGTTTTTTGTCAGCGGAGACACCTTCCTGACGGAGATAGATTAGTGCCCCGCCGCCCTGACGGCGAAGCGGCAGTCACTGCAAGGAAAGCATTTCAAACAAAATCAAACAGAAAAGGAGACAGGAACTATGGGACTCATTAAAGCGGCATTGGGCGCAACTGGCGGCGTGCTGGCCGACCAGTGGAAGGAATACTTCTATTGCGAGGCCATCCCCTCGGATGTGCTGGCGGTAAAGGGCAGAAAAAAGGCCACGGGCCGGTCCAGCAACAAGCACGGCGACGACAACATCATCACCAACGGCAGCGTGATCGCCATTGCGGACGGCCAGTGCATGCTCATCGTGGAGCAGGGCAAGGTGGTCGATGTGTGTGCAGAGCCCGGCGAATACACCTACGATATGTCCACCGAGCCGAGCATCTTCTCCGGTGATCTGGGCGATGGCGTCAAGGACGTGTTCGCCAACATCGGCAAGCGCTTCACCTTCGGCGGCGAGGCCCCCAAGGATCAGCGCATCTACTACTTCAACACCAAGGAACTGACGGGCAACAAGTACGGCACGCCCAGTCCCGTTCCCTTCCGCGTGGTGGACCAGCGCGCGGGCATCGATCTTGATATCGGCATCCGCTGCTTCGGCGAGTACAGCATCCGCCTCAAAAACCCGCTGCTGTTCTACACCAACGTCTGCGGCAACGTCAGCGAGGACTATAAGACCGAGAATATCGCGGGCCAGATGAAAACTGAGCTGCTGACCGCTCTTCAGCCCGCGTTTGCAAAGATCAGCGAAATGGGCATCCGCTATTCCGCCCTGCCCGGCCACACGCTGGAGCTGGCGGACGCGCTCAACGAGCAGCTTTCGAGCAAGTGGCGGGATCTTCGCGGCATGGAGATCGTCTCCTTTGGCGTTTCCAGCGTGAAGGCCAACGAGGAAGACGAGCAGATGATCAAGGAGCTGCAGCGCAACGCGGCCTTCATGGATCCCACCCGCGCGGCGGCGCACCTTGTCGGCTCGCAGGGCGACGCAATGAAAGCGGCAGCCGCCAACACCGGCGCAGGCCCCGCCATGGCCTTCATGGGCATGGGCATGGCCGGTCAGGCAGGCGGCATGAACGCACAGAACCTCTTCCAGATGGGCCAGCAGCAACAGATGCAGCAGCAGCAACAGATGCAGATGCAGCAGCAGGCGGCGCAGCCCGCTCCCGCTCCGGCCCCCGCCGTACAGGGCTGGACTTGCAGCTGCGGCCAGAGCGGCATCACCGGCAACTTCTGTCCCAACTGCGGCAGCAAGAAGCCTGAGCCCAAGCCCGCCGGCGATAGCTGGAAATGCGCCTGCGGCGCGACCGTTACCGGCAAGTTCTGTCCCGAGTGCGGCAGCCCCAAGCCCGTCGCCGCGGATGACGGCTGGACGTGTTCCTGCGGTGCGGTGAACAAGGGCAAGTTCTGTGCCGAGTGCGGCGCGAAAAAGCCCGCCGGCGTCCCCCTGTATAAATGTGACAAGTGCGGCTGGGAGCCTGCCGACCCCAAGCAACCCCCCAAGTTCTGCCCCGAGTGCGGCGATCCCTTTGACGATGGGGACATCGTTGGATGAAGCGTCGGATGATCTGGATCCTTCTGGCGGGGATACTCGTAGGTTTAGCCCTTTCCGGGCTCTATAAGCACTTTGTCACAGATCAGATCATGGACGGGGGCGACGGCATGGAAAATCCGGATGCCGCGTTCCCACTGGACGGCGACCATACCTATGTGGACAATTCCGTCCTCTGGCCTGTGCTGGAGGGAGCGTGGGAAAGTGAAGACGGCCGCTGGCAGGCCGACATCGGCGAAGAGAGCGGCATCGTTCTCAGCGCGGACGGCGAGACCGTCTTGGCGTCCCCCCTCGATTTTACCTATCTCCGGCCGGGCAAGGTCGTCTGGACGGAGCTGGAAGTGGAGGAGCGCGAGCTTGTGACGCCGGACGGTGCTTCACTTGGCAGGATCAAGGAATTTGGCTATGAGGCATCGGACGGCGAGGGCAGCGGAACGCTGGAGCTGACGCTGGAACGGCCGGACGAGAGTGAAGAAACGGTGACATTCCAAAAAATACAGGAACAGGAGCAATAGATCATGGGCTTATTTGATAAGAAGTACTGCGACATCTGCGGCGAGAAGATCGGCCTTCTCGGCAACCGCAAGTTAGAGGACGGCAATCTCTGCAAGGACTGCGCGAAAAAGCTTTCGCCGTGGTTCAGCGACCGCCGCCGTTCCACGGTGGAGGACATCAAAGGGCAGCTTGCCTACCGCGAGGAAAACCGGGAAAAGGCGGCGCAGTTCCGCACCACCCGCTCATTCGGCGAGGATTGGAAGGTGCTGCTGGACGAGGATCACCGCTGGTTCACCGTCACCCGCGCACGGGATCTGGCGGAGGCCAACCCCGATATTCTGGACTTTGATGCCATCACCGGCTGCCGAATGGACATTGATGAGAGCCGCACAGAGCTGACGCGCGAGGACGCAGACGGCAAGGAAGTGAGCTATGTTCCGCCCCGCTACGAGTATTCCTACGACTTTTTCCTTGTCATCTCCGTCCGCCACCCCTACTTTGACGAGATGCGCTTCTCGCTCAACAGCAGTTCTGTGTACTATGAGCCGCAGAAACTGCCGCAGCGCGCTCCGATGAGTCACGCGCCGATGGATCGGCCCTCGGGACGCCCCAAGATGATCAATGCGAGCCGTGTCGATCCGGAGGACTGCGCGGAGTACCGCAAGTATCGTCAGATGGGCGACGAGATCTGCCAAGCGCTTGAACAGGCGCGCAGCGGCGACAAGCAGCCTGCCGGAGCTGCACCGGAAGAGAACAACATCATGCGCGAAGCTGCGCAGGACATTCCTGCGGCAGGCCCCTGGACGTGTCCCGCCTGCGGCGGCGCCAACACGGGCAAATTCTGCGAATACTGCGGTTCCCCCCGCCCCTGACAGCTGCCCGCGCGGCATGAATGCTGCTGCGGCAGAAATGACACAACCACATGGGAGGAACCCGCGAGGGATCAACAATATATAAATTTGAAAGTTTTAGGAGGAAACGATTATGGCGAACCTGACCGAAAATTTGAAGGACTCTATGACCGCAACCTTCCCCCGCGAATTTGATATCCCCAACGCAATGACGATCCAGGAGATCTATGACAAGCTGAACGCCCGCGCTGCGGCGTTCCAGATGCCGTTTTCCGTCAAGGGCGGTATTCCCGGCGAGCGCGTCGTCTTTGAGAAGGAACCAAACCTTGATGTTATCATCTGGCTCCATGTCAAGAACGGCACGCACATCAAGATCACGCCTGTCACGCAGGACAGCAGCGCCACGATCAACGGCATCAACATCGGCAAAAACAGCGTGATGCGCAAGGGCGTCAAGGGCGTTGCCAGCAGACCGCTGCTGCAGGGCCAGTACATCGACGGTGTGACCGACACCATCAAGAAGATCCTTGCCGACGAGACGGTTCCCGATTATGTAGCGCCTGCGGTAATGCCCGGTGCGGATAAGCCGCTGAACTGGCTGACGCTCCTGCTGCTGTGCATCTTCGTCGGCGGCGCGGGCATCCACCGCTTCTACGCGGGCAAAATCGGCACGGGTATTCTCTACCTCTTCACCGGCGGCCTGTTCGGGATCGGCTGGCTCATCGACCTCGTCAAGATCGCCACCGGGAAATTCACGGATAAGAACGGCAATGTCGTTCAAAAGGCATAATGCCGCCGCTGCAAGCGCAGATCGCGGAACCACAGGATCGATGATAAGGAGTTCACTATGAAAAAAATCGTTTCTCTTGCACTGGCATTGGTGCTGGTGCTCTCCCTTACCGCCTGCGGCGGTAAGGATGGCGGGAAATCCGCCGACCCCAACCTCGGCAAATACATCGGCACAGAGTTCTCCAGCGACGGCGACAGTTGGTATTCCTTAGCCGACCTCTATGACGGCGAGTGCTATATCGAGCTCAAGAGCGACGGCAAGGGCGTGTTCTGTCTGGGCGGCGAGGCGACCGACATCAAGTGGTCGCTCGAAAGCGACGGCGCTTTGACGCTCAAGCGCGACGGTTTGGAAAGCAATGGCCTTTTACAGGACGGCTGCATCATGCTCGACGATCTCTGGGGCAACGAGGTTTACACCCTCTATGAGAAGGAAGATGCCGACTCCTCGCCGGAAAAGACCGGTGATACGCTGCTGGACTGGTGGAACGGCGACTGGTACGGCTGGTGGAAGATGACCGGCTGCTCGGGCTATTACGAAGACATGGAGGGCGACTGGTGGGATATCTGCGGCAATATTGACATCGGCGCAGACAAGACCGGCGTCGTCCGTCTCTGGGATGAGGACTACTCAAGAGACAGCCTCATGGCGAAGGTGAATGTCACCCTGAGCACCGCCGGCACCGGTGAGCACGGCACGATGACCTCCGAGGACGGCCAGTTCACGGATATCGCTATCGAGCACGCGGACTGGATCGTTGACCCTGGCCTGGCGGATCGGGATGATCTCATCTGCATCGACGGCTGGTATGAAAACGGCGAGGATGAGTTCTACTACGAGATCTATCTGCGCCCGTGGGGAACCTACTGGGACGACGCGGATGAGGATTCTCGCCCCAAGTCCTACGACGACTGGTATCTGCCCCTCATCAAGGCGGGCAAGTCCATGCCGGACACCATCGGCGCGGACGCCCCGGCAAGCAGCGGCGATACGAAGTCCACAGCGCCGAGCGGCAATTCAAATGCTCCCAACGGTACCGGCCTTGTGAGCGAGGAAGCGGTGCAGAAGGGCTACGTGTGGATGAACGAGGTCAATAACAATATTTTTGACAGCACCTACGAAGACCTCGTCGATTACTTCGGCGTGGAGGGTGAGTTCGTCAAGGAAGAGTACAGCGACCACATGAAGAGGAACCAACGCTACTACAAGTGGGTCTCGAAGGACGATTCCAGCCACTACGTCTACGTCAACTTCGCCGAGGAGGAACCGGGCGTTTATAAGGTCAGCGCCTTCAACACCAGCGGCTTCTCCGGCAAGGAGGCGATTGAAAAGTATCTTGACACCGTGAAGGCTGAGGCGGCTGAGGTGAATAAGGCCGCCACCGCAAACGCCAAGATGAAGGACTTCTCCGTAACCGTCACGCAGTTCGCGCACGATGATGTCGCGGTCAAGATCACGACGAAGATCCCCGAGTCCGGCTGGTCGTATGACGAGGGAAAGAAATGCCTTGTGGAAAACGACGATCCCACAGCCTTCGGCGCGGGTGCCATCAGATTCGAGGTAAGAGCCAATGTGGAGGACTTCGACTACTACAAGGACAGCTTTGAAAACTATCAGGATATCGATGATCGCGTGATCGGCGGTATCACCTTCAAGGGCCGCACCTACAAGCGCATCGGCTACGACTGGATCGAGTACGTCGCGCAGATCGACGATGGGCGTGCGCTGTCCATCGGACTGACAGATATTGACTGCGTTCCGGGTACGATGCCCGACGTTATCCTCAGCGGCATGACGATCAAGTAAGGTCATCCCCGTCCAAGGCTTACTTTGCCTGACCACAGTGTATCAAACGGCGCCCGC
>OLOS01002796.1_pt1 | contig 11227 bp, 6 predicted proteins | sample 1672631 | NCBI WGS metagenome assembly OLOS01 (sample SAMEA3136707, study PRJEB25190) | human gut metagenome | biome: human gut; feature: human-associated habitat; material: faeces | place: Austria | collected 2013 | reverse complement strand
AAAACATCCGAAGTGGCTAACCTGCAAGACCTGTTACTCTTTGTAATACGTGGAATTGCCGTGTACAACGAACACCTGCGTAAAGAAGGACATTCCTCCGAAGAAGCGGACAAATTTATCTATGATTCTCTCTTTATCACTATTACCAATGCCAACTTTGACAAAGCAGCCATTATTGGGAAAATAAAGGAAGGACTACGCTTGAAAAAAGAACTGGGCGGTAAGGTTTCTATCAAAAACGCTCCCGACGAATGTCTTTGGAACGGCAATGAAGATGAATTTGAAGAAAAGGCTAAAACAGTGGGGGTGCTTCGCACACCAGACGAAGACATCCGTTCGTTAAAAGAACTGGTGCACTACGGACTGAAAGGAATGGCAGCCTATGTAGAGCACGCACATAACCTGGGTTACCAGTCACCGGAAATCTTCGCCTTCATGCAACATGCATTAGCTGAACTGACCCGCAATGATATAACTATGGAAGAACTGGTTCAACTTACACTGGAGACAGGTCAACATGGGGTGTCTGCCATGGCACAACTGGATACTGCCAATACAAGCAGTTACGGCAATCCCGAAATTACCGAAGTCAATATCGGTGTACGCAACAATCCGGGTATCCTTATCAGCGGGCATGACCTGAAAGACCTCGAAGAACTGCTGGAACAAACGGAAGGTACGGGAATAGACATCTATACTCACAGCGAAATGCTTCCGGCCCATTACTATCCCCAACTAAAGAAATACAAACATCTGGCAGGAAACTACGGGAATGCCTGGTGGAAACAAAAGGAGGAGTTTGAAAGCTTCAACGGGCCGATTCTGTTTACAAGCAACTGCATTGTTCCTCCACGTTCCAACGCCAGCTACAAGGATCGTATCTATGTCACCGGCGCTTGCGGACTGGAAGGAGCACATTATATCCCGGAACGTAAGGACGGAAAACCAAAAGATTTCTCTGCACTGATTGCCCACGCCAAGCAATGCCAGCCACCGGTAGCAATAGAAAACGGTACTCTTATCGGCGGGTTTGCCCATGCGCAAGTGACGGCTTTGGCAGACAAAGTAGTAGAAGCTGTAAAGAGCGGTGCGATTCGTAAGTTCTTTGTCATGGCAGGATGCGACGGACGTATGAAGAGTCGTGAATATTACACAGAGTTTGCCCGGAAACTTCCGAACGATACGGTTATCCTGACAGCCGGATGTGCAAAATACAGATACAACAAGTTGTCTTTAGGTGATATCAACGGTATTCCCCGTGTACTGGATGCAGGACAGTGTAACGACAGTTATTCACTAGCCGTCATTGCCCTGAAACTGAAAGAAATCTTCGGTTTGGATGATGTAAACAAGTTGCCTATTGTATATAACATTGCTTGGTATGAACAGAAAGCCGTTATCGTATTGCTGGCCTTATTAGCTTTGGGAGTGAAAAACATTCATCTGGGTCCTACCCTCCCCGCTTTCCTTTCTCCGAACGTAAAAAATGTGTTGATAGACCAATTCGGAATCGGTGGTATCAGTTCGGTAGATGAAGATATTATGAAATTTCTGTCATAACTAATAGAACCTGAATCTTACATAAAGGCGCGGACAATGCAATGTTTTTGTATCGTCCGCGCCTGAAATTTATAGTAGAATCAACTTATTCTTTCCGGTCAGTCATTTCTCGGCAAAATCAAATTAAGGAGTACGCCTACCAAAGCTGCCAGTCCGATACCGGATAAAGAAAATTCCCCCCAGGTAAAAACAGCTCCGCCGATACCGACAGTCAATGTTAAAGATACGATGATAATATTCCTTGTACGACTCAAGTCAATACAATTATTTACCAGATTGGCTATACCCGCACAGGCTATTGTACCGAAGAGTAAAAGCATAATTCCACCCAACACTGCACTCGGAATTGATTTCAACAATGCACTGATCTTACCTATAACAGAAAATAAGATAGCAGAAAACGCGGCAATCCGGATTACCTGCGGATTAGTGATCTTCGTCAGAGACATGGCACCCGTTACTTCGGAATAAGTAGTTACAGGAGGGCCGCCTACCAGTCCGGCAAAAAAACAAGCCAGACCGTCTCCCAATAAAGTACGATGCAGACCGGGGTCTTTCACAAAATCTTTTCCGGCAACAGTGTTGACCACATATACATCACCAATATGCTCTATCACCGGAGCAATAGCTACCGGAATCATAAACAGCACCGGTTCCCACGAAAACTTAGGGAAAACAAATTGAGGCAAACCAATCCATGCCGCATCTCTGACACCGGATAAATCTAAATCATAGAAAAGCCATGCGGCCAGATAACCTACTATAATCCCACAAAAGATAGGTATCAGTTTTAAAAGTCCTTTCGCTTTCATCGAAACAATAACCGCAGTAACCAACGACAACAAGGCCAGCACCCAGTTTTCTTTTGCCATATTCACACCGGTTCCCGCCAGAGACAGTCCAATCAGAATAATGACCGGACCTATGACAACCGGAGGAAACAATTTCTCAATTACCCTTATCCCCTGCCACTTGACAAGCGCACTCATTACAAAATAAACAAGCGCAACCCCTACCATGCCCGATAAAGTGCCGGGTAATCCGTAAAGTTCCGTCGCTTTTATGATAGGAGCAATAAAAGCAAAACTACTTCCCAAGAAAATAGGAACCTTCCCACGAGTGACAGCGTGAAAGATAAGAGTACCGATCCCGGCGGTAAATAAAGCAGTGGAAGGGTCGAGCCCGACCAATAACGGTACAAGAACCGTAGCTCCAAAGGCTACAAACAGGAATTGTACTCCCACTATCCCTTTCCTTAAAGGAGTAAGATTATTTGAATCCATAAGTATGATGTAGATTAATTGAGTGCAAAATTAATCTTTTTAGACAATTTAACTACCTTTTTTCACAAAAATACATCCAAAAAGCCCTTTAATTTGTTGTTAATAATGTGTAACTTCGCACGGTGAGAACGAATACGACAATTTTATAACTTAATAATATATTGCCTATGATATTTACAGCAGAAAACACCTTACTTATTGGTTCTATCTTACTTTTCGTCAGCATTGTTGTTGGAAAAACCGGATACCGCTTCGGAGTGCCCACTTTATTACTATTCCTTGTAGTAGGAATGCTATTCGGAAGTGACGGGCTCGGACTCCAGTTCCATGACGCCAAAGATGCACAATTCATTGGTATGGTTGCATTAAGCATCATCTTGTTTTCGGGAGGTATGGATACGAAGTTCAAAGAAATCAAACCCATTTTAGGTCCAGGTATCGTGCTTTCTACCGTCGGAGTTTTACTCACTGCCCTTTTCACCGGATTGTTTATCTGGTGGCTATCCGGCATGAGTTGGACAAATATTTATCTGCCTATCACGACTTCATTGTTATTGGCAGCTACTATGTCGTCTACCGACTCGGCCTCCGTATTCGCTATCCTGCGTTCGCAGAAAATGAATCTGAAACATAACCTCCGTCCCATGTTGGAATTGGAAAGTGGTAGTAATGACCCTATGGCGTATATGCTGACCATTGTGCTGATACAGTTTATCCAATCGGCAGGTATGGGAGTCGGTGCTATTGTCGGTTCATTTGTCATTCAGTTTATGGTAGGTGCAGGTGCCGGATATGTACTCGGAAAGCTGGCTATCCGTATGCTGAACAAACTCAATATTGACAACCAGGCATTGTATCCGATATTATTGCTGGCTTTTGTATTCTTCACCTTTTCTATCACCGACTTGCTAAAAGGTAACGGCTACCTTGCCGTATACATCGCAGGTATCATGGTAGGAAACAATAAAATCATGCACCGCAAGGACATCTACACATTTATGGACGGATTGACCTGGCTGTTCCAAATCATCATGTTCCTTTGCCTCGGACTTCTCGTCAATCCGCACGAAATGCTGGAAGTAGCAGTAGTAGCCTTGTTGATCGGTGTCTTTATGATTCTCATCGGGCGTCCGTTAAGCGTGTTCCTCTGCCTGCTCCCTTTCCGGAAGATTACCATGAAATCACGGTTGTTCGTATCATGGGTAGGACTACGCGGTGCCGTACCTATCATCTTTGCCACCTATCCGGTAGTTGCAGGCGTGGAAGGTTCGAATATCATCTTTAATATCGTATTCTTCATTACCATTGTCTCGTTGGTTGTGCAGGGAACAACGATTTCTTTCGTTGCCCGCATGCTGAACCTCTCCAAACCACTGGAGAAAACAGGGAATGACTTTGGAGTGGAGCTGCCGGAAGAAATAGACTCCGACCTTAGCGACATGACCATTACCACGGAAATGCTGGAAGAAGCAGATACCTTGAAGGATATGAATCTTCCCAAAGGAACATTGGTTATGATAGTGAAACGCGGAGATGAGTTTTTAATTCCTAACGGAACACTGAAACTTCATGTAGGAGACAAGTTGCTCCTTATCTCCGAAAAATCAAAAGAGGAAGTGAACGAATCCGAATAAGGCGGGGGACGAAATATGTTCAAACATCCCCCGTTAATTAACCGTAAAACTTAATTGTAAAATTCGGTTTACATTAATGAAGTATTAATTTTGCGCAGTTTTAAACTAAATGTGCAAAAACGAATGGAACAAGAACATCAGTTCATCGACTATATTGAACAAAGCATTATCAAGAACTGGGATAAAGACTCTTTGACTGACTACAAAGGAATTACCCTCCAATATAAAGATGTGGCTCGTAAAATAGCTAAATTCCACATTGTTTTAGAAAGTGCCGGTATTCAGCCGGGAGACAAGATAGCAGTCTGCGGACGTAACAGTGCCCATTGGGCTGTCACTTTTCTGGCTACTATCACTTACGGAGCCGTAATTGTTCCTATTCTCCATGAATTTAAAGCGGATAATATCCATAATATTGTCAACCACTCCGAAGCCAAACTGCTTTTTGTCGGCGACCAGGCATGGGAAAACCTGAATGAAGACGCCATGCCCCTGTTGGAAGGAATCGCGTCACTCACCGATTTCTCATCATTGGTATCACGCAATGAAAAACTGACATATGCTTTCGAACACCGGAATGCGATATACGGTCAACGTTACCCGAAGAATTTCCGCCCGGAGCATATCTGTTACCGGAAAGACAGGCCCGAGGAACTGGCTATTATCAACTATACTTCAGGAACCACAGGCTATTCAAAAGGTGTCATGCTCCCCTATCGCAGTATCTGGTCGAATGTGGCCTATTGTTTTGAAATGCTTCCCGTCAAACCGGGCGACCATATCGTTTCCATGCTTCCTATGGGACACGTTTTCGGTATGGTATACGATTTCTTATATGGCTTCTCCGCAGGTGCGCGTATCTATTTCCTGACACGTATGCCGTCTCCGAAAATCATCTCACAATCTTTCTCGGAGATTAAGCCCAGAGTTATCTCTTGCGTACCTTTGATTGTAGAAAAGATTATCAAGAAAGATATCCTCCCTAAAGTGGATAGCAAAATCGGAAAGTTATTGCTCAAAGTACCTATCGTCAATGACAAAATCAAATCGTTGGCCCGCCAGGCAGCTATGGAAATCTTTGGAGGTAATTTCGACGAAATCATTATCGGCGGCGCTCCTTTCAATGCCGAAGTAGAAGCTTTTCTCAAAAAGATAGGTTTCCCCTACACCATTGCTTACGGCATGACAGAATGTGGTCCGATTATCTGCTCCAGCCGTTGGGATACATTGAAACTTGCTTCCTGCGGAAAGGCCACTACGCGAATGGAAGTCCGCATTGATTCCCCGGATCCTAAAACTCATGCCGGAGAGATTGTTTGCAGGGGAGCGAATATGATGCTCGGATATTATAAGAATCCGGAAGCTACCGCACAAATCATTGATGTAAACGGGTGGTTGCATACAGGAGATCTGGGTGTTATGGATGAAGAAGGTTATGTAACTGTTCGCGGACGTAGCAAGAATATGCTTCTCACTTCCAGCGGACAGAATATCTATCCGGAAGAGATAGAAAGCAAACTGAATAATATGCCGTATGTGGCGGAATCATTAATCGTATTGCAACACGACAAACTGGTGGCGCTTATCTATCCGGATTTTGACGATGCATTTGCTCACGGATTGCAGCAAAACGATATCCAGAAAGCTATGGAAGTCAACCGTGTCGAACTGAATCAACAATTGCCTAACTACTGCCAGATCAGCAAGATTAAAATTCATTTCGAGGAATTTGAAAAGACAGCGAAGAAATCAATCAAACGTTTCATGTATCAGGAAGCAAAAGGATAAGATCTTTTTCGTATACAAAAGACAAGATAAATAAAAACGGTGAACAAACCCCTGTGCTTGTTCACCGTTTTTTCTAACCTAACCAACTTTATTTCCTTAATCTATCATCATTCAACAATCTTTTACCTTAAAACCAAACCTATCCCTAACACAATAAACCTCTATTAAATCTTAACCTATTTTTTCTTAAAGTTGTATGAACGAAATAGCCTGTCCTCCTCCGGCAGCCATACGTACAGTCAGCGTATTTTCAGCTGTGACAGTTTGTTCCGTAATCTGATAATCTGCCGGATTCGTTTTCCAGTCCGCCTTCTCACCGTCGGCATAGATAACAGCTTTATATTGTTTCCCCGGTTTCAGGAAGTCTAGTTTTATTTCCAGTGTACGGGGAGCCTCATTGGTAGCTGCTCCGAAGAAATAATTATTTTTCGCTTTACGTACAACAGCTACAAACTCTCCCGGTTCTCCTGCCAATGCCTTGGATTCGTCACAATCCGGGTCGAAATCGCGGAAGAACCGGAAAGCAGGATGTCCTTCATAATGCTCAATCATATCAGAAGCCATTTGCAAGGGAGAATATAGAATCACCCAATTGGCAATCTGCTTCGCCAATGTTGTGTTGACACGGCTGTTCCCCTTATCCTGGTCATTCCATTTCCGACGACGGGGAGAGTCTTTGGTTTGCTGGAACAAAATATCAAAAGTTCCCGGAGTGTAGTCCATTAGACCGGACAGCAAGCGGGTAAACGGCAACATTACATGATGAGACGGCGGATTTCCTTCACTCCATGCATTCCATTCCATACCTCTGGCTCCTTCGCGCGTCATCATGTTAGGCCATGTACGGCGGATACCGGTATCCTTAATCGGTTCGTGTGCATCCAATGTCATTCTATGCTCCGCAGCTGTTTCCACTACCTTCTGATAATGGTTGACTCCATATTGTCCATGATGTGAAAGCCCGTTCGGGAAAGCTCCTGCATAACCTGTTTTCAGGATGTGGATGCTGTGGTCGGTATACCATTGCATTGCATGATCCATTTGCCGTTCATAGTTCGGGATATTTCCTCCTGTTTCATGGTGTCCAATGATTTCGATTCCTTTTTCCTTGGCATAACGTACTATTTCATCTATGTCAAAGTCAGCGTAAGGTTTCGTAAAATCAAAATTTTGCATACCGCCCCAACTTTCCCAACCTTCATTCCAGCCTTCAAACAATACCGCTTCTATATTATTGGCAGCAGCGAAGTCGATATATTTTTTGGCATTGACAGTGGTAGCACCGTGGCGTTCATCCATTTTCCAAGTCTCTACACCCAGATGCATCCCCCACCATACACCGATATATTTCAAAGGACGAATCCAATCAGTAGTTTCTAACACACAAGGGTCATTCAGGTTCAGGATCAGGGAAGAATTGATTAATCCGACAGCTTCCGGAGCAATCTGGATAGTACGCCAGGAAGTTGTAAAATGGTTGCTTTTGCGTACCTTGATACCGTCCGGCCAAGGAGTAAGTTCCGCCTTCAAAGTGTAATCTCCGATTTGTTTCAGCGTCATTTCGGAGAAATCATACAATGCCGCTTCATGGATACTTCCGTAAACACCATCCGCCGTCTTAAAGGTAAAAGGAGTATTGGCTGTCTCCACTTCGGAAATAGGCTGCTGCTTATAAAGCAATTCATAAGTCTCGGCACTCGCAGGAATCGACCATGAGGTACCGTCCTGACGGAAGTGGAAAGTAGTCAGTTCATCAGTTATCATCAGAGAATCCACATTGGGAACATTATATTCATAACGGAACCCTACTCCGTCATTGAAAACCCGGAAACGAAGGGTCAACTGCACCTGATCCTCATTAATCAGATTGACAGCCATTTCATTATAATGGTTCCGGTTGGTTTTATTTTCTCCCCACGGCTGCGTCCATGTTTCATCTTTGCTGTCGAATGTGGTTTTCTCTATCCGGAAGCCTCCTCCCAGAATAACACCGTTTCCCTCCACAAAACCCATTTTTGAATTTTCTATCAGCAATGAATCATTTACCGACACATTATAAAACGGAGTACCATTCTCATCTACCGTCAACGTCATCTTGATGTGACCGTCCGGTGATTTTACTTCTGTTTTCGGACTGCTACACGCACAACATCCCAGCATACACAGAAAAGCTACAACTAAATGCTTTACTTTCATAGTACAATTATCTGTTTATATATAATACAATCCATAAAGAAGAAACACTTAATTGTATGCGACTTTTCTTTATAAAGAAAGTCCGAATCTGATTTGCTTTGCAGGCAAACCTCAGATTCGGACTTTTATTTTCATTAAAACACCGGATGTTATCTATCAAACATCGCTCATCCGGCAATTATTATTTATGCAGAAGAACATCAGTACCCGGAACAATCTTTCCCATTGACCACACACAACGTACATTCAACTCCTTATCGAGAATCACAATATCTGCATCCAACCCTTTAGCCAATGCACCTTTTCGGTCACTGACTCCAATCAAACGGGCGGGAGTCTCGGAAGCCATGCGCACTGCATCCTCCAAAGGAATATTTGCTTTCTTTACCATTGTACGCACCAACACATCCATTGTAGCCAAACTACCGGCCAGCGCGGAATGGTCTGCCATTTTACACACTCCATCTTCAATAATATAACGCGGGTCAATCGGTTCATGTCCTTCGTAAGCAGCGTAAGCCAGCGCATCAGTCACCAGACACGTATTCTCCACTCCTTTCAGTTTATAAACCAGTTTCAGAATAGTGGCAGGCAAATGAATGCCGTCCGCAATAACTTCCACCGTCATTCCGTCTGTCAGATATACACTCTCCACCGTCCCTTCATATTTATATTCACGGCGTTTGTGGAAACCCGGCATTGCATTGTAAAAATGAGCAGCATGTGAGAATCCCACCGCATACGCCGCTTTAATCTCATCATATTCGGCTTCTGTATGTGTAACTGCCGTCATTATTCCCTTTGAACGGGTATATTTGGCGAAATCATGCGCTCCACGTAATTCCGGGCTGATATCCCAACGCTTGATACAAGTAGTATGCTCCAATAACGGAATATATTCATTCTCATCAGGAGTTTTCAGAAAACCTTCATACTGGCTTCCTGCCATTTTCGGATTCAAATAAGGTCCCTCAATATGCAGACCGAGAATTGGAGAATCCGGTTCCTGCATCAATCCCTCACACACATCGACAGCCTGATAAAGTTTTTCAAACGATGTGGATGACAAAGTAGGAAACATACTGGTGGCGCCATGCTTCAAATGCGCGGTAGTTGCCATGCGGAATGCTTCTTCTGTAGCTTCGGTAAAATCATGTCCGCCGCCTCCGTGCGCGTGCATACTGACAAATCCCGGTACGATTGTCATTCCCCGGGCGTCAATAACCGTTGCACCGATAACTGCCAGGTCACTGTTGGTCACCTCTAATATTTTTCCGTCACAAATCAATACCGAACCGTCTTTCAGCCAGCCTTGCGGGGTAAGTATTCTACCGTTAATTATCTGAGTTAACATAGTCTTCTTTATTTATTAGATTTAAAACAGTTTATTGGTACCTTCCACTAATTGCCCCATTGCCCATACGGCTCTCACATTCAAGTCTCTGTCGAGGGCAATAATATCGGCATCCTTACCACGTTCAAGCGTTCCTTTGCGGTCAAGTACTCCCATTATGCGGGCAGGCGTTTCGGATACCATGCGTATCACATCCGCCAAAGGTATTTCCGCTTTCTGCACCATGGTACGAATCAAGCGGTCCATAGTAGCCACACTTCCTGCCAAAGCAGAACGGTCGGCCAGCTTGCATACTCCGTCTTCAATAATCACGCGCGGGTCAAAAGCAGTCTGGCTGTCACTGGCCGCACAAGCCAGTGCATCCGTTATCAGACAGGTACGCTCCACTCCTTTTATCTTATAAACAAGACGCAGAATAGTAGGTGGTACATGAATACCGTCAGCCACCACTTCAACCGTCATGTCGTCAATCAGGTAAATACTTTCTACCGTACCTTCGTATTTATATTCTTTCCGTTTATGGAATCCCGGCATTGCATTATAGAAATGAGTAGCATGGGTATATCCGGCTTCATAGGCAGTCTGTATGTCCTCAAACTCCGCCTGCGTATGTCCTACGGAAGCCAACACTCCTTTCGCCGTGATGTATTTACCGAATTGCATGGCTCCCGGAAGCTCCGGCGCAGCATCCCAACGCTTGATACAACGAGTTTCCTCCAGTAGCGGGATATATTCTTCCGGATCGGGGTTTTTGATATTTTCGGGAATCTGTCCGCCTGCCATAGCCATATTGAAATAATGTCCTTCCAGATGAAGTCCTAATACAGGGCTGTCCGGTTCCGCCATCATCTTCTCGGTAGTCTCTGCGGCTGCACGAATCATAGGAATGGTAGAAGAAGAAAGAGTGGGGAAAATACTGGTCGTACCATGCTGCATGTGAGCTTTGACAGCTACCCGGAAAGCTTCTTCCGTGCCTTCCATGAAGTCTCTTCCACCGCCGCCATGAACGTGGATTTCCACTCCTCCCGGAACGATATACATTCCTTTGGCGTCGATAAGTTTAGCTCCAATAATTGCAAGGTCACAATTGGTTACTTCCAGAATTTTGTTGTCGCGAATAAGCACTGATCCATCTTTCAGCCAACCTTGAGGCGTCAGGATACGTGCATTAATAATTTGTGTTAACATATCGCTATTATTAAATTAATTATAGGCCTGTGTGAATCAATGACACTCTTTTTGGGGGAAGTACACTGATTTTTTCAATTGCAAAATTACGCTTTTCTATTCAATCTATCGATAAAATAGTCCGGTAAACTTCCAATATAATACAAAAAAAGGTTGTCAATCTTATCGACTGACAACCTTGTTCTATTTGGAGCGGAAAACGAGACTCGAACTCGCGACCCTAA
>OLOS01002795.1_pt1 | contig 11231 bp, 10 predicted proteins | sample 1672631 | NCBI WGS metagenome assembly OLOS01 (sample SAMEA3136707, study PRJEB25190) | human gut metagenome | biome: human gut; feature: human-associated habitat; material: faeces | place: Austria | collected 2013 | reverse complement strand
TGATCGTCATCGAAATGAACCCGCGCGTGAGCCGCTCATCGGCGCTCGCGTCGAAGGCGACCGGTTTCCCCATCGCAAAAGCCGCTGCGCGCCTGGCCGTGGGCTACACGCTCGATGAAATCACGAACGACATCACGCGCGTCACGCCGGCATGCTTCGAGCCCTCTATCGACTATTGCGTGGTGAAAGTGCCGCGTTTCGCATTCGAGAAATTCAAGGGTACCGACACCACGCTGTCCACGCGCATGAAAGCCGTGGGCGAAATCATGAGCATCGGCCGCACGTTTGAGGAAGCGTTCGGCAAGGCCATGCGCTCGCTGGAAAACGGCCGCGCGGGTCTGGGCGCCGATGGCAAAGACGATTTCGACGAAGAGCATTTTGGTGAATGCGTGGCACGCCCCACGGAAGACCGCATCTTCTATGTGGCCGAGGCTCTGCGTCGCGGTTGGACCGTTGACACGAGGCGTGCGGCATCGACCCGTGGTTCCTGCATCGCATCGCCGATATGGCCGCTGTACAAAACCAGCTCGAAGGTCTGCGCCTTGAAGACCTCGACGCGCCGGCTATGCGCATCGCGAAACAATACGGTTTTTCCGATGCTCAAATCGCCCACCTCACGGGCACGAAAGAAGTTATTGTGCGTGCCTATCGCAAGGGTCTGGGCGTTGTGCCTACGTTCAAAACCGTCGACACGTGCGCGGCCGAATTCGCGGGCAAAACCGAATACCACTACAAGACCTACGAAACGCCCCATGTTGCAGCTGCGGGCGCGGCGCCGAGCTTCGGCGATTCTGAAATCGTGCCCGTCGACAAGCCCAAAGCCATGATTTTGGGCGCAGGTCCCAACCGCATTGGCCAGGGGATTGAGTTCGACTACTGCTGCGTGCATGCGAGCTACGCGCTGCATGAGGCCGGCTACGAAACCATCATGTTGAACTGCAACCCCGAAACCGTGTCCACCGACTACGACACGAGCGACCGCCTGTATTTCGAGCCGCTCACCTACGAAGACGTCATGGATATCGTCGATGCCGAGCAGCCCGACGGCGTTGTGGTGACGCTCGGCGGCCAAACGCCGCTGAAGCTCGCGCATGCGCTCCAGGAATCGGGCGTGACCATTATGGGCACGAGCCCCGAGGCGATTGACCTGGCCGAAGATCGCGAACGTTTCAGCGCGGTGCTCGACGAGCTCGACATCACGTACCCTGCTGCAGGCATGGCCACGGGCTTCGAGGAAGCCGAACGCGTCGCCAATCGCATTGGGTTCCCGCTGCTCGTTCGTCCGAGCTATGTGCTCGGCGGCCGCGGCATGGAAATCGCCTACGACCCGTCTCACCTGCGCACCTTCATGGCCGAGGCAACGCGCATCTCTCCTGATCATCCGGTGTATTTGGACCGCTTCCTCGAGGGCGCCATTGAATGCGATGTTGACGCGCTGTGCGACGGCGAGCAGGTGTATGTGGGCGGCGTGCTCGAGCATATTGAGGAAGCTGGCATCCACTCGGGCGACTCGGCCACCTGCATTCCGCCGTTCTCGTTCAGCGACCGTTTGGTCGACGAGCTGCGCGACATCACGCGCCGCCTGGCGCTGCGCCTGGGTGTGCGCGGCCTGCTCAATGTGCAGTACGCCATCAAGGGCGAGACGATTTATGTCATTGAGGCGAACCCGCGCGCGAGCCGCACGGTGCCGTTCGTGTCGAAGTCGACCGGTGTGCCGCTGGCGAAGTGCGCGGCTCTTATCATGAGCGGTCGCAGCATCGAAAGCCTGGGCTTGCCGGCTGACGATCGCCGCATGGATTACTTCTGCGTGAAGGAAGCCGTTATGCCGTGGGGTCGCTTCCCGGGCGCGAACGTGGTGCTGGGCCCCGAGATGAAATCGACGGGCGAAGTCATGGGCATCGCGAGCACGTATCCCGAGGCTTATGCGAAAACGCAGCTCGCCGTGAGCTACGAGCTGCCGAAGGAAGGCACCGTGTTCATCTCGGTATGCGATCGCGACAAGCGTCACATTCTTCCTATCGCGCGCACGATTCAGCGTTTGGGCTTCCGCATTGTGTCGACCGAAGGCACCGCGCGTACGCTGCGCGGCGGAAACGTGCGCTGTGAGGTCGTACGCAAGATTTCCGAGCCGCATCCCAATGTTGGCGACATGATTTCCAATGGCGAAATCGCGCTTATCGTGAATACGCCATATGGTTCGGAAACGCGTGGCGATGGGTACTTCATGCGCACCGAAGCCGTGAAGCATGGCGTGACGTGTGTGACCGCGCTTTCGGGCGCAAGCGCGTTTACGGCCGCGCTTGAAGCGCTTGACGAGAATCCGTATGGTTTGCCGGTAATCGCGCTGCAAGATTTGCCGCAGTACGAGGTGAAGTAAGCGGCAAGCTGAAAGGTTGACGGGCTGGCTGGTTGGCTTACTGACTGACTGGCCGGCCCGCTAATTGATTGGTTGGCTTGTTGGCCGACCTGACCGGTTGTTTGGCTGACCGCCAAGCGAAAACCCAGATTGCGGCTAATCGCGGGGCGGACTATGCGGCCGAGCACGCGGCGAACGTGGTTTGGAGTGGCGAGCTTGGGCGTCAATTAAGGCGATACGGGGTGCTTTCTCGTGCACGAGCGAACGCTGTCGGCGATGCGGCCACGCTGATCACTCTCCGTTCGGCGGAGCAAAAGAGCCGCTCGCCTGCCGTGTAGAATTGCAGCGTCTCTTCCAAAAAAAGGGGCCTTTGGGCCCCTTTTGTGTTCAGCTGCTAGAAATTCCCATATATAGGGGTGTTAACAAACTTGTTACTCTGTCACACTAAAGTAACAGTGTATAATCTCGCTTTAATTTGACGGTCGCCGAAAGGGCCGTCGCGTGCGGGTTGGCCACGCCTGCGGTGCGCGACGTTCGCTTCGAAGACCATCGTTTCATATTCGGAGTACTATTAACAAAAGAAAGAAGGGGGTTGGTCTCCATGGCGAACGAACCCATCGACAACGACTACTCACTGTCGCGCGTTCCTGAAGGAGCCAAGCAACCGCTCTGGCAAATTCTGATGATTCGTATCGGCGCCATTTGCTGCGTCTCGCAGTTGGTTTTGGGCGCAACGCTCGGCTACGGCATGACGTTCTGGGGCGCTTTTTGGGCAACCATGCTCGGCTCGGTTATTCTGCAGGTCGTAAGCTGGGCACTCGGCACCGCGGCCGCTCGCGAAGGCCTTTCGACGAGTTTGCTGTCTCGCTGGTGCGGCCTCGGCAAAAACGGTTCCGCTATTCTGGGCGGCGTCGTTGCCATTTCGATGGTCGGCTGGTTCGGCGTTCAGAACTCCGTGTTCGCTGAAGGCATGTTTTCCATCACCGGCGTGCTGAATTTCCCCATTTGGGCAATCATTACCGGCTTGGGTATCACGCTTCTGGTCATTGCCGGCATTCGTTGGATTGCCCGCTTTGCTACCGTGTTCGTGCCGCTGTTCATTGCCGCCGTCATCATTTCGGCCGCCATTGTGCTGCAGGACCACAGCCTCATCGAATTCCTTAACTCGCCGCATCCCGGTCCCGAGTTGACGTTCGGTACGGCAACCACCATGGTCGCCGGCGGCTTTATCGCGGGTTCCATTTGCACGCCCGACTACGCGCGCTACCTGAAGAATGGCACCCAGGTGTTCTGGATGACCCTCATCGGCACCTTTGTGGGTGAGCTCGGCATGAACCTGCTTGCCGTTATTCTTGCTCACGCAACCGGCACCAACAACGTGACCGATATTATGATGGCCACTTCGGGCGTTTTGGGCGTGATTATCGTCGTCGCTTCCACCGTTAAGCTCAACGATATGAACCTGTATTCGTCGGGCCTTGGCGTTGCCACTGCCATTAATGCGCTGTTCAACGTGAAGATTAACCGCAACGTTATGACTTGGACGCTCGGCATCATTGGCACGCTGCTTTCCGTCATTGGCATCATCAACTACTTCACGAACTTCCTGACGCTGCTCGGTGTTGCCATTCCGCCTGCGGCTGGCATTATGGTCATCGATTACTTTATCCTGAAGCGCAATCGTGGCGTTCTGGAGGAAACCCGCCCGTCGGGCAAGCTGCCTCAGAAGGTTGAGAAGTGGAACCCCATCGCGCTTATCGTGTGGGCGCTCGCGTTCTGCGTGGGCGAGGGCTCCTCGATTCTGGCTATTGGCATTCCGGGCCTGAACTCGCTTATCTTCGCCGGTGTTGCATACTGGGGCGCTATGACCATTTACAAGTCGGCCAAGAAGGTTGATGTGGTGAAGTTCAAGGAAACCGATCAGATTCTGTAGTTGAACTGCGCTGCGAAAACTGCATAGATTTGCGATTAAAAGGGTTGGCTTCGTGCCGGCCCTTTTTGCTGGGAAGACATTGCCGCGCTCTGGCTACGGTCTTGCGTGCTGGCTTGCGTATGCGGGATGGACAAGAACGCAGAAATGAATGCTTGATTGAAATTCCCTATCTTATCGGTAGGGAAATGTGGGGGAATTCATTCGCAATCGGGTGGGTTCCCTTTTTCTTTGGGCTATACTTGCCTGCGGAATTTGAGTTGCGGAAAGGAATGTTCCATGGTGAAAAAGGCGCTTATCGCGGTTTCGGGTGGCATTGCGGTGTACAAAGTGTGCCAGGTTGTAAGCGATTTGGGCAAGCGCGGCGTTGACGTGCAGGTTATCATGACCGAGAATGCGACGAAATTCGTGACGCCGCTCACGTTCGAGGCGCTTTCCAAGAATATGGTGTTCACCGATACGTTCGATTACAGCTACGATGCGTCCATCAAGCACATCACGTTTGCGCAGGAGGCCGACGTCATGTGTGTGGCGCCTGCGACGGCGAACATTATCGCGAAGCTTGCCAACGGCATCGCCGACGATATGGTGTCCTCCACGTTTTTGGCAACGACGTGTCCGGTTATTGTATGCCCGGCGATGAACACGCATATGTATGAAAACGCCGCAACCCAGGCGAACCTTGCGACGCTTGCCGCGCGTGGCATTGAACTGGTTGGCCCTGGTATTGGCAAACTTGCGTGCGGCGATGTGGCTAAGGGCACGCTCTCGCCAGTCGACGAGATTGTTGAGGCTATTTGCAAGAAGCTGGGCGCGTAAAGGCCGCGTCGGCTTTTGGGCTGCGGTTTTGTGCAATCGAGCACGGCTTCCATCTTCCATATCGTGGCGCGAATATGCGCAACCGGTCAAATCGACGTCAAAGCGGTAACGCTTGGCGTCGATTCGTTTTGCGGGACGTACTATGGCTGCACCAAGAAGAATTGCTAGGTCGCCCGAAGGGTTCGGGCGCGAGTCTGAAGGAGGCCCGCATATGGAAACGTATGAAGACATTAAACTCATTGCCTGCGACATGGACGGCACGTTGCTTGACGAGCGCTCGCAGGTTCCCCCTGAAACATTCGACCTTGTTCGCGCGCTCGATGCCGCGGGCATTCGCTTTGTCGCGGCGTCGGGCCGTCGTTACGATACGTTGCGCGCGTTTTTCGAGCCCGTGGCCGATCGCATGGATTTCGTTGCGAGCAATGGCGCGCAGGTATTCGTGCGCGGAAAGCTCGTCGATCGCGAAGTGTTCTCTCACGCTGCACTGCGCCGCTTGTATGCGCTTGTGGAAGAGTTCGACAACCTTCACATGGTGGTGTATGACCGCACGAACAGCTATTTGCTCGACGACCCCGCATGCTTCGATGCGGAATTCGACAAAGATTTGCCCAACCCGTTGGTGCTGCGCGATTTGCCGTCGCCTGACACGTCGATTGTGAAAGTCTCGATTTCATGCGACAGCGCTCAAATGGACATGGCGTATATCCTGTCGCGCGAGCTCGATGCCGATTTCGTGTTCGCTCCTTCGGGTGTGAAGTGGATTGACGTGATGCAGCGCGGCGTGAACAAGGCGACCGGCATTAATCAAGTGCTTGCTGCCCACGGCGTTGCGGCTGAAAACGTGATGGCGTTCGGCGATTCCATGAACGATTACGAGATCTTGCGCATGGTGGGCCACAGCTGCGCTATGGGGAATGGCCGCTGGGCGGTGAAGCAGATTTCAAAGCGCATTATTGGCAAGAATACCGAGCAGGCGGTGCAGGCTGAGTTGCGTGCTGTAGTTGAATCGCGCGCGATAGGGCATCATGCTTTCGATACTGAATAACTCGAACAGATATTCGAAAAGACATTCGCATATCACGTGACTTTGAGTGATAATAGCGCCAGAAAACGATTCGTTGAAAGGCGTGCAACGTGAATGAAATCAAGTGCCCCCATTGCGGCGAGGTGTTCCAGGTAGACGAGCGTGGGTTCGCCGACATCGTGCGTCAGGTTCGCACGCAGGAGTTCGATAAGGAAATCGCCCAGCGCGAAGGCATGCTGAAGCAGCAAAACGAGCAAGCTGTGGCGCTTGCCGTGTCGAAGGTGAAAAGCGAGGCGCAAAACGCCCAGGCCACAAGCGAGGCGCGTATCGCGGAGCTTGAAGCGAAGCTTGCGGCGGCGCTTGAACAGAGCGAACAGGCGGCGAAGGCGTCCGAGAAAGAAATGCAGCAGGTGCAGCAGGCGGAACGCCAAAAGGCCGATGCCGATATAAAAACGGCGCTTGCTGAAAAACAGGCGGAAATTGCCAAGCTTCAGGCCGAAGTCGAGAAGCTTTCGGCCGACCAGGAATCGCAAAAGCGCGCCACGCAGGCCGAACATGAAAAGTCGCTTATCGATGCCACCGCGAAACGCGACGCTGAAATCGCAGCGCTCAAAACCCAAATCGCTTCGCAGGAATCCGCGTTCAAACAACAAATCGAATCGCAGTCGAAGGAATACTCGCAGAAGTTGGTGTTGGAGAAGATCGAGGCGTCGCGACGTGCCGCCGAGGAATCGGCGAAGCTGCAACAGACCATCGCAACCCAGAGGCAGCAAATCGAATCGCAATCGCAGCAGTTCGCCGCCGAGAAAGATCTTGCTGTGTCGCAGGCGCGCGTTCAGGCCGAGCGCGAGCGTGACGAAGCGAAGGCGACTGTTGAACTCGAACGCGCTAAGGCAGCTCAGGCTCAGGCGGCGTTACGCGAGCAAATGACGCATGAGCTTGCTCAGAAAGATGAACTCATCAAGTACAAAGACGACGAAATTGCCCGCGTGAAAGAAATGAAGGCGCGTCTTTCGACGAAAATGGTGGGCGAATCGCTCGAACAGCACTGCGAAATCGAGTTCAACAAAATTCGAGCTACGGCGTTCCCGCATGCATACTTTGAAAAAGATAACGACATTGTCGAAGGCACGAAGGGCGACTTCGTATTCCGCGAGTGCGACCCCGAAACCGGCGAAGAAATCGTTTCAATCATGTTCGAGATGAAGAACGAGAACGACGAAACGAAGACCAAGCATAAAAACGAAGACTTCTTTAAAAAGCTCGACTCCGATCGAACGAAGAAAGGTTGCGAATACGCGGTATTGTGCACCATGCTCGAGCCCGACAACGAGCTTTATAACGAAGGCATTGTCGATATGGGGTATCGCTACCCGAAGATGTATGTCATTCGCCCGCAGTTCTTCATTCCGATTATTTCCATTCTGCGCAATGCTGCGCTTTCGGCACTGCAATACAAAACGCAGCTTGCCGAGGTGCGCAACCAGAATATCGATATCACGAACTTCGAAAACTCGATGGAAGAGTTCAAAACGAAGTTCTCGAAGAACTATGACCTGGCAAGCCGCAAGTTCCAAACGGCGATTGAGGAAATCGACAAGACCATCGACCATTTGCAGAAAACAAAAGATGCTTTGCTCGGCAGCGAGCGTAATTTGCGCCTGGCCAACGATAAGGCACAAGACCTCACCATCAAGAAGCTCACGCGAAAAAACCCTACTATGCAAGCGAAGTTCGCTGAACTTGCCGAACAGCGTGCTGTTGGCGCCATGATCGGCGACGGAAGCGATTCGGCCGAGGTTCTTGAAAGCGATATTGATGCGAAGGGTGACGAATAGCCATGCCTCGTGAGAATCTTACGCAGAAACGTGAGCGTGCGGCTGAAATTGAGCGGCGCATGTTTGAGCATTACGGCGAAGGCGCATGCTCACTCGACCATGTCGACCCGTTTACGCTTACTGTGGCGGTTATTCTGTCGGCTCAGTGCACCGATGCGGCCGTGAATAAGGTGACGCCCGAATTATTTGCGCGATTCGGCACTCCAGAGGCCATGGCGGCGGCGAGCATCGAAGACATAGAGGCGATTATTCATCCGCTCGGGTTTTTCCGCAGTAAAGCGAAGAACTTGAAGGCGTGTGCGCAAACGGTGCTTGCCGAATTTGGTGGCGAAGTGCCGCGTACTATGGCCGATTTGCAGAAGCTTCCTGGAGTGGGGCGCAAAACGGCAAATGTGGTTATGTGCCAGGCGTTTCGAGACCCTCAGGGCATCGCTGTCGATACGCATGTATTCCGCATCGCCCATCAGCTGGGGTTTGCGACGCGCAACGACGATACGCCTGAAAAGGTTGAGGCGAAGCTCATGAAAATCTACCCTCAGTCCGATTGGCTGTACATCAATCACCAGTGGGTCCATTTTGGACGCGAATTCTGCGTGGCTCGTCGCCCGAAATGCCAGGAGTGCTTCTTGGCTGATATATGTCCAAGCTCGGGGAAATAGCATAGGCGGTTGCATTGGTGCCGGCGCCTCTGCGGACGAAATCGAGCGGTTATTTCTCCAAGTACTCCTGCAGTGCGTTCCAGTTTTCCGCCGCGACCCGTAAACCTTGTTCATAAAGCGCGAACAGTTTGTCGGCATCACGTTCCATGCTGGAAACCGTTACTGGCTCGCTCGGTTGAATCATGAAAATTTTGCCTTCATCATGCAGGCGTTTGATCCATCGATAGCAGCGGTTGTATTCGAAATGGCGATATTCGACGCGATCGACGAAACGGGGGTAGTCGGAATATATGCGCTTGATCAAGGGCATGGTTTTGTTTGGGCCCTTCACGAATGTCGAGTCTTGCGTGAGCACCACGATGTGTTTGTCGGTATTGCCCATGAGCATGGAATGCAGCAGCGGTATGCTGTCGCACGGGCCGCCGTCGAGCAGCTTTTTGCCGTCGAGCTCAACGATATGCGACACCAAAGGCATGCTTGCCGATGCGCGTAGGTATTCGATATCGCGCTCGTCATCGGCGGTCTCCATTACATGGTAATCGGCTTCACCGGTTTCAAGGTCGCTTGCGACGGTCGTGAGCTCCATGGGGGATTCGCGAAATGCCTTGAAGTTAAAGGGTTCGAGCGTTTCGGGAATCTCGTGGAACACAAAATCGCGACCGAGGGCATCGCCCGTTCGTACAAAATTCTTCATGGAAAGATAGCGCAGGTCGTCGCAGTATTTCGTGTTCAAAAAGCAGGTGCGTCCGAGCTCGCCGGCAACGTAGTTGTAGCCATTCAGCGCGCCCGCGCTCGTGCCGATTACATGCTCGCACCAAAGGTTTTGGTCCATGAAGAAGTCGAGTACGCCTGCAGTAAACTGTCCGCGCATTGCGCCGCCCTCCAAAACGAGGTTCGCGTTAACAGTTTGGGCGCCTTCGTATGCCGGGGCCCGATCGGAGGTATCGTAGGCGTATGATGGTTGCATTGTTGCTCCTTCGGTTGAGCTTCCCGCGCGCAAGGGCGGGCTGGGTGCTGGATACGCATCGGAGTGCTTCACGTATTTGCCCAGAGCTTCCTGCACGCATGGGCAGGTTGTTTTGTTTCCATGGTGAACAATTTGAGCCCATGGGTCAAGCGTTGCTTAGTTGACGTTGGGGCAACGTTACAGAGATTTACTTGCTTTTCATATTCTATATGCTATCTTATCGGTAACAATTAAGAGGTCGCGAATGTAAGGCGACAAACGAAGGAGAGCGTTATGGCTCAGGTCATTACTTCTCAAGAATTCGATTCCAAGGTGTTGCAGGCGACCGGCCCTGTGCTCGTTGACTTTTTCGCAACGTGGTGCGGTCCTTGCAAGATGCTCGCTCCTGTGCTCGATGAGGTGGCGAACGAGGTTGCCGGCAAGGCTGCGGTGTACAAGGTCGATATCGATCAATCGCTTGATCTCGCCCAGCGTTACGGCATTATGAGCGTGCCTACGCTTATGGTGTTTGAGGGCGGTCAGGTGAAGCGCACTGCAATGGGCGCGCAACCGAAAGCGAACGTGCTCGCGTTGCTCGATTAATTATTGGGGTCCCTGATCGCATCGCGGTGGACCTTTTGAGAAAATGGCGTCTTGGCGGGCGCTTTAGAGCGAATGTACGGCTAAGGCGGCAAGGCATCAATGCTTGCCGCCTTTTTCTTAAAGGAAAGGGGTCGCGCCATGATTGATGAACGAACCGAGCTCGATGTTGCCGTAGTAGGAAGCGGGCCTGCTGGCATGACCGCAGCGCTCTATGCGGCTCGCGCTGGATTGTCGGTGGCGGTTTTCGAGCGAATGGGGCCAGGCGGGCAAATGACCCAAACGGAGCGACTCGATAATTATCCGGGTTTTGCCGAGGGCGTAGATGCGTTCGAGCTTTCGTTTGCAATGGCGTCGCAAGCCGAAAGATTTGGCGCTGAGCGCGTTTCCGATGAAGTGGTTAATCTTAATGTTGACGCTGTAAAGAAATTACTGACCTGCGCATCTGGCGCTCAGTATTCCGCTCGGGCAGTTATCGTTGCGACAGGAGCCGAGCCTCGAGAGCTCGGTGTTTCGGGGGAAGCTGAGCTGCGTGGCAGAGGCGTTTCGTATTGCGCAACATGCGACGGCGGGTTTTTCCGCGGCAAGGTCGCGGTGGTAGTCGGCGGCGGCAACACGGCTGTGGGCGATGCTCTGTATTTATCGCGTATTTGCGAGAAGGTGTACGTGGTGCACAGGCGCGATTCGTTCCGTGCCGATGCCCTTTACCTCAATGCTCTTTCCGAACTGGGTGATCATACCACCCTTGGGAGAACCGCCCACGTGACGGCCGCTTAAGTCTGCGTTCAGCGCGTACACGATGGTATGGTCGTAGCCCTTCCGGTAGTCATGGATGAGGATCTCGCTGTCCTCACCAAGAAATTTCTGGAGCCCCTCCAGAAAACGGATCAAAAAGTCAAAGTCCAGGTAGTTTCCTATCTCCACAATGTTCCCCTTTCGGTGCTGGTTCAGATTTGTCCGCCCGATGCGGACATCATATCTATTATAATTCCGCAGAGGCCATTTGTCAAATTCCGGAGGATGCCGGAGGCTGCTCCGATACAGGATACAGGGTGATGA
>OLOS01002794.1_pt1 | contig 11234 bp, 7 predicted proteins | sample 1672631 | NCBI WGS metagenome assembly OLOS01 (sample SAMEA3136707, study PRJEB25190) | human gut metagenome | biome: human gut; feature: human-associated habitat; material: faeces | place: Austria | collected 2013 | reverse complement strand
CCCAGCAGCTCGGCGGAGGTGTGCAGCGTCATGCCGGTGGTATCGGCGATGGTGTCGTACAGCGGCTGAATGGCGCTGCCGCCGCCGCACAGGCACAGCGCCAGATAACTCAACGTCAGGCTGGTAGAGGGCAGCTTCAGCTGCCGGTCGAACAGGATCAGCCCATAGGCCCAGAGAAACAGCCCGGCCAACAGAATTTGCACCGAACCCTCCCGACGCAGGGCCCGGAGCACCGCCTCCGCCGCCGCGTGGGTGACCAGCGTGCAGAGCGCAGCCAGAATCGTGCAGAGAACCAGCTCGTCCACCGTCAGGCCGATGAACAGGTACGCCAGCACCAACGTCAGCTGTAGAGCCATCAGAACGATGAGCTGTAGCTTCCGATAGGCGTTGAAGGCGTTCAGCTGGTTCAGTCCGACGTTCAGCTCGTTCAGCGTTTCGGGGGAGGGCGTTTCTTCCAGCTCGTCCAAGGCGATGGTTTCCCGGCTGCGCCAGTGGCTGAAGCCCTCCAGCGCAGCGCCCAGAACGTAACCGCATAGAAGGAGCACCGCTTCATTGACGGTTAGGCGGCAGCTTAGCAGCGGCCAAGCCGTTAGCCCCAGCGACAGCAGGTGGCACAGAAAGCACAGCCCCCAGAACGCCCGCGGGCTGACCGTTTCCCGAAGCCGGCGGCCCCAAAGGCGGCTGCACAGATTTTCCCGCAGGGCGGCAGTGGCGACAGCGGCAAACAGCGCCCACAGCGCCGCCGAGGACAGCGCCAAGGATCAGCTGGTGGTTGCCACCAACGCCGAGTTTGAGCCTTTTGAGTACAAGAAGGGCGACACCTTCTACGGCATTGACATGGAGATTGCCAAAGCACTGGCAGACAGCCTGGGCAAAGAGCTGGTAATCAAGGACATGAAGTTTGAAGCCGTGGTTACCTCCGTGCAGCAGCAGAAGTGCGACATCGCTATGGCCGGCTTGACCGTCAACGAGTCCCGCGCAAAGCAGGTAGACTTTACCGACTCTTATTATTCCGCTTCTCAGAAAGTGGTTGTAAAGGGCGACGACACCACCTTTGACGCTTGCAAGACCAAGGAAGATGTGGAGAAGATCCTGAACGGCCTGGACAGCAGCGTAAAGATCGGCGGCCAGAACGGCACCACCGGTCAGTCCTATGTGCAGGGCAGCAAGGACATGGGCTTTGCCGGTTTGAAGGCACAGTTCGTTGGCTATGACAACGCTTCTCTGGCTATGCAGGACCTGATCAACGGCAACCTGAATTATGTGATCGTAGATGCCGCACCGGCAGCTGCCATCACCACCGCCATCAACAATGTGGCATAATCAGGTCAAATAAGCAAAGACGAATCCGCACCTCACCCCCGCACGCGGGGGTGGGGCATTTTTTGACAAGAAGCCGCCTTGGCGGCAGGGACGCAACTTATGGATAATTTTAGCAACAAAGTTCAGGTTTTCCTTGACTACTTTATTCATCACGATGGCTACAAGACGGTACTGCTTGGCCTGCGCAATACGGCGGAGATCGCCATGCTGGGCTTGCTGATTGGTATCGTTTTCGGCACCGTGATCGCCACCACCCGGGTTATTCCACGCACCAATCCGGTGGCTAAGTTCTTTAACGGTCTGTCCGGGCTGTATGTGGGCCTGTTCCGAGGCACCCCCATTGTGGTACAGCTGCTGGTATTCTACTATGTGCTGATGCCACTGATGAACCTGCACATGAACCCCGTGGCCGTAGCCGTGGTGGTCTTCGGTATGAACTCCGCCGCCTATATCTCCGAGATCATGCGCGCCGGTATTCTGTCCGTAGACAGTGGGCAGATGGAGGGCGGCCGGGCCATTGGTCTGAGCTACGCCACCACCATGATGAAGATTGTAATTCCCCAAGCGGTCAAGAATATTCTGCCCACGCTGGGCAACGAGTTTATCTCGCTGATCAAAGAGACCTCGGTGGTCAGCTTCGTAGGCGCTATGGACCTGTATGTTGCGTTTAACCGCATTGGCTCCAACAGCTACGAATTTATGATCCCCTACTTGGTGATGGCTCTGATCTACATTGTGATCGTACTGGTAATCACCCTGGGCATTAAGTTGATGGAAAGGAGCCTGAGAAAAAGTGATAAAGGTATCTGACCTGCACAAAAGCTTTGGCAAGCTGGAAGTGCTGAAAGGCATAGACGAAAACATAGAAAAGGGCGAAAAGATCGTTGTGATCGGCCCCTCCGGCTCTGGCAAGAGCACCTTTTTGCGGTGCCTGAATTTGCTGGAAACCCCCACCTCCGGTCAAATCTGGTTTGACGGCCAGTGCATTACGGATAAAAAGACGGACATCAACCGGGTGCGCCGCAGTATGGGCATGGTGTTTCAGCACTTTAACCTGTTTAACAACAAGACCGTGCTGGGCAACATTACCCTGGCCCCCATTCAGCTGAAGCTGATGAACAAGGAGGAGGCCAACGAGAACGCCCTGCGCCTGCTGGATCGGATCGGCCTGCGGGATAAGGCAGACGCTTATCCCTCCATGCTTTCCGGCGGCCAAAAGCAGCGAATCGCCATCGTGCGCTCTCTGGCCATGAACCCTAAGGTGATGCTCTTTGATGAGCCCACCTCCGCCCTGGACCCGGAAATGGTGGGCGAGGTGCTGGATCTGATGAAAGAACTGGCCAACGACGGTATGACCATGGTGGTGGTCACCCACGAGATGGGCTTTGCCAAGGAGGTTGCCAGCCGGGTGCTGTTTATGGACGACGGCAAGGTGCTGGAAGAAGGCACCCCCACGAATATATTCGACCACCCCAAGGCCGAGCGCCTAACCACCTTCCTGGATAAGGTACTGTAATCCATCGTGTATAGCAAAAAGGAACGGCAATGCCGTTCCTTTTCTTTTTCACTTCGTTTCAAACTATTAAGTGTACTCTATTGGCATATAGAAAATTCACCAAAAAAAGCATATACTGCTGTAAATGGAAAAATCATAATAAAAGGAGAATCTGTATGCAACCAAATCCGGCCAACAATAACCAAACACCACAAAAAAAGAACAAGAAGAAATACATAATTATCAGCCTGCTCATTCTTCTTGCCGTGTGCGTATTGGCAACCACCATATCTATACCATTGATCTATTCTCAAAAGAGCAAAGAAACCACAGCCAATGTAGCAACGGATTTTGATATTGTAACTGAACAGTTTACGCAAATTGAAAACAGCTATTGGAATTCGCATGATAAAAATGAGAATGCGTTACCCGCTTTGTTGCAAAAAGAATTCGCATACGCCAACAAAATGAAAAACCTAGGCGTTTTTTCAGATGTTTCCTATGAACCAGATACCCTATGTGTTGTCTGCACACTGGCTAACGGCGGTGATGTTATCGTCTACACTCCAACAATTGATGATATAAAAGCCGGGGGAAAAGGTAGTCGCATCGTTACCACCCAACCCTTTTATAACAGTGATATTAAGAATGACGCATACGATACGACCGCCAAAAAAATAGCCAAAAAGGACAGCTTTCGCTTTAATGCCGGTGATAATCTTGATGACGAGCAGGTGAATCTGTCCACCCTAAAAAATCTCAGTGGTGCCAAAATTATCCTGTGGGACGGTCACGGTTGTTGGACAAAACAGCAGCACGCCTGTCTTTCATTAAATATCACTTATAAAAGTCTGAAGAAAAGCAAGGAATTCCGAAAATACTGTGATGGACAACGAATTATCGCCAGTTCTTCCGGCAGAGCCATGCTTACCGGCGACTTTTTCAAAGATTATTATGCAGACGGAAGCTTTAACGGCGCCTTCTTTTATCTTGCCACTTGCCTATCCGGTTATGATGCTTACCTCTCCGACATACTGATTCAAAAAGGCGCAGCTGTTGTCTACTCCAATTATTTTATCACCACCGTTAACTATGACGGCAATATGGTAACATCTGTGTTTGATTCGCTTGCAAGTGGAAAAACCGCCATACAGGCACTAAAAAAAGCGCAGAACGAGAACGGAAAGTATGGAAAAAAGGAAGAATATGAAGGAATCTGTGCGCGCAACGAGGTGCTTTGCCGCGGAACAAAAAACAAGAAGTTAATTGAAGATGGAGGAAAAGCCACAACTAAGAACGCCACTTCCACGACCAAATCAACTGCAACACAATCAACAGCCCCCATCGTGCAGAAACTCTCCGGTTGCTCTTGGTCACTTTACTTACCCGACTCACTCGGACTGGTTTCCACATACAAATTCAGCAAAAATAATCAGGTTCAGATCACAAGTTCTGCTGATGCGCCGGGAGACTCGGAGATAGAGAAAGCAAAATACAAAGTTCTCGACAAAAACACAGTGGAATTCTACAACAAACATAACTGCAAATTCACGGTCAAAAACGCCTATCCCGATACGGATATTCTGCTGATTCGACTGGATTTGAATGGTTTAAGCACAGGCATTTTAGTAAAATCCGACCAAATGAATCCGACCAAAAAGCCGTCATCCATTTCTCGCAATCTACTCAATACGCAATGGAATTCGCCCTATCTGGCCAAAAACATGGATATCTATCAACTGGTCTCTTTTTATGAAATGAGTGAATCAAGCAAAACGGTTCAAGGCGGTATCATGGTAAATCACGGAGAAGAAGGATTCACCACCGCCGATGTCACCGATCATTGCCTGTATGCCTATGGTGAAACATACGACAACTTTCTTGCCATCCAGTCCTCCAGAAATGACCGCCTTTATGTCATTTTGTACCCGGAAGATGCAAAGCAGCCGGTTCTTGAGACCTGGACAAAGCTGTCATAACCTTTAAAATTTAGCGTTAAGAACTGAGGCATCCTCTCCTAAGAGAAGATGCCTCTATCAGTTGTGCCAAACTATAATTTATCAACTTGTTCTCAACAATATTGAATACGCAGTATCACGCCTTATCCTGCATGGTATCATAAAGCTTATCCGGGTAATCGGACATAATGCAATCGGCGCCCAAATCCACCAGGTAGGCCATGTCCTCCGGGTCGTTCACTGTCCAATACTGCACGGCCATATCATGGGCGTGGGCATAATTGATTACCGTGGCTGTGCCCAGGTTGAAGCCCAGGTTCTTGTACGGCGCGCAATAGGGAATTTGCAGCACCTTGCAGGGCGGCGTGTAATTCTCGTCATTGCGCAGGGCTGCAGCCCAGAATTCCGCCACCTCGGCAATGGAAGTGCTGCGGGTCATATCCTTATAAGTGGCGTCCACATAGGCGCTCACTTCCTTATGGAAGGTGCCGAAGATCACCCGGTCGATAATTCCGCGCTCTTTCATAATATTATAGAGCAGGTCCACACCGTGGGTGCCCAAATCGCCGCTGTTTTTAATCTCGATAATATACTTATATTCGCCCTTGCCCTGTGCGATCAGGTAGTCCAGCGCGTCCTCCACCCGCAAAATGCGCAGATCGTCCGGCACCTGATCCCCGTGCAGGTTCGCATAGGGCTTTTCGCCGCTTTCCGTCTCAAACTGCGCGCCCATATTCAACTGGCGCAGTTCGTCATACGTCTTGTTCTCCGGGCGCACATCCTTCTCGCCAAACACCTGCTGGCTGTCCGAGGTGCGGTCCACCGTGTCGTCATGAAGCAGCACCAGCACATCGTCCTTGGTGACATGCAGGTCAAACTCAAACACATCAATGGAGAAGTCCGGGTTCTCGGCGCAATTCTTAAAGGCACGCAGAGTCTCCTCCGGTTCGATCCCGCCGCCGCTGCGGTGGCCGGAAATGTCTGTCTGTTCCAAAACATACGGGTTTTGGGTGTCGTACGTTTGAATTTGGCCCGGGTCCGACCGATGGTGGCACACCACCACATCCGTAATCACAATGGCCAGGATCAGTACCCCCAGTACCGCCAGCACAATGCGCCCGGCACGGTGTTTTTTCCGCCCGGCTTTCTTCTTGGTTTTTTGCAGCGTCTCCGCCATAATTAAAATCCCCCTTCTGCAAGGTAGTATCTCTGAATTTTGTATTTTTAGGTACTACTTGCTAATTGTAAGTGTACTGAATTCCCTGTAAAAAGTCAACCGAAAACGGAATTTTCTACTTTTTTTGGACGGATTTGAAAAAAGCAGTTGAAAATTATGTTCCTATCGGTTATTATACTGTAGAAAGGGGATTTTTTATTATGAATGTGAAACGCAAATCCAAACTGGATGTTGTCATCCGCATCCTTCTGATTGCGCTGGTCGCAGTTTTGGTTGTCTTTGCCGTTAAGGTGGTATTTTCTGCCGCTAAGACCGCACCCGTAGCTGCCGACGCCGCCGCTAATGAGGACAAGTCCGTAATCGGCGAGTTTCAGGCCGGCACTTACGGCGGTATTAAAATGGACACCGCTGAGGACGCAGTCAAGTACTATGTAGAGGCCTACAACAAGACCAAGGCTGAGACCGCCGAGTTCAACACCCCGGACGGCAAACAGACTTGGAGCGCCTTCATCGGCGATGAGGACTTAAAGATTAACAGCGTCATCATCGACGGTAACGAGAACAAAACCATCAACAGCATGGTACCCGGTATCGTAGGCGGCATTTTTCACTCAGGCACCTCTGCCCTGCCTCCCACCGCCGGCAAAGTGCAGAAGGACGATGTGGACGAGAAGGGCAACAGCTTAGTCACCTCTTCTCTGACTGCCGATGATGTGCTGGCTGTTGTAGTTGAGGACAACGGCGACGGCACCATCACTATGAAGATCCAGCCTAAGATGGCTGAAATGAGCCACAAGGGTCAGGACTCTCAGGGTCGGTTCTTCAATACACTGGGCGGCATCGACTCCGTTGTAGACAGCATTAAGCCGCTGTCCTGGTCTGAGGGCACCACTGCCGATAACTGCAAGGTATATTATAAGGGTGGCACCGGCGTTGTGAAAATCGACACCAAGACCGGCATGATCGTAGAGGCCGACTATGATATGGAAGTTACCGTAGATGTGTCCCACGCGAATGTAACCATTCTGCGCGACAAGAGCGCCGTGGTAAGCATCACTTACAAGAACCACTTCCCGGCCAGCGACGAGTATCTGGCAAAGCATGGCGAGATCAGCCGCGTAAAATAAGCGATAGATCACTTGCAACCCTGCCACGCGGCAGGGTTGTTTTTTGCCTATTTTTGGATTTTATCGGGGCATTTTGTGCCTTTTTCTACCGCTGCACAGCTAAATTTATACCCACTGTAATGATACACCATAAATAAATTCGTTAAATATCTGCAATTCGCTTGCCTTTTTGGCCGGAATATAGTATTATATTTTTGTGCTTAAGCACAGGTTAAGGTTATCATCGGCAGATGATGGGAGAGCAGTGGGTTTTCAGTGGCCCGCTGCTTTTTCATTGCCCAGGTCGCCCTCAATTTTTCCTTTGCCAAAATTTAGGTGTTGACAAAATGAAAATATCTGCTATAATGATATAGCACTAAGAAAGTGCACCGACCATATCGCGGAGTAGAGCAGTTGGAAGCTCGTCGGGCTCATAACCCGGAGGTCGTAGGTTCGAGTCCTACCTCCGCAACCACCAAGACGGCGTTTGTTTACGCCGTCTTTTTTCTTTTACAGGATTCAAGCCCACATTCATACTGCACATAAACAGGCACCGGAAATTCCGGTGTCTGTTTTTTATTGTCAACGCTAAAAGCGCATTGACTTGACAATAGAAAATATGGTATGATTCGGGTAGGAATTATGCCATTTTTTGGCGCGAAGAGGTGCTAAAAAAATGAACAAGATCAAGCGGGGTTTGGCACTGCTGCTGACCATGATTCTGCTATGCACGGCACTACCCATCAGTGCCCAGGCCAAGACCGCCGGCAACAAAACGGTCAACAAGGCCAACATTGTGCTGTTCGGCTACTTTGCAGACGACACGCAGACGGCGGCAGACGCCTATTTTGACCAATACGCCGGGGAACTGGTAGGCTATATCGACGGCAGCTTTGGCCGCTCGCTAAAGAACTATCTGAACAGCATTTCCTACGGTCAGCTGCAAATGAAAAACACCATTCCCCAGTACGACGGCACCACGGTGCACGCCCTGCAAGTACCGGTAAAGGAAAGCGACGCCCTGGTTCAAAATTTGGACACCCAAATCATAGAGAGTCTGATCCGTCAAATGCCCTCTATTGCAGACAAAGCCGTGGATCTGGACGGGGACGGCTATGTGGACAATGTGATGGTGATTCTAAAGGCCAGCCAGTCCAGCAAGGCCTCCTCCTCTGCCACACTGGTAGCCCACAAAAGCGACTACTCCGGCTCTGCCAAGATCAATAACAAGCCAGTGGTCGGCTACAATGTGTTTGGCACCGACCGACTGCGCTCCGAGGGCAGCAGTCTGCTGGCTCACGAGTACCTGCACACCTTTGGCTACCCGGACCTGTACCGCAATTCTGGCAACGACCGGCCGGTGTACAGCTGGTCCGTAATGGGCGGAGTAATCCCCGGCTCGCCCCAGTACCCCTTGGCCTACGAGCGGATGTATTTTACCCACTGGATCCACATAGATACGGTAACCCAAAACAGCACCCTAACCCTGGATGACCAAGCCAACGCTGACGGAAACCAGGCCTTTATCCTGAAATCGCCCTTAAACGACCACGAAATCTTTGTGGTAGAATACCGCAAAAAGCCCCCCATTAACTACACGGAGAAGGACTCCCTGGACTGCCGCATCGGCGGCACCGGGGTGATCGTTTACCGGGTGAACCTGAATGTGGACGGGCTGACCAACCTGCGGGGCTACACGGGCATTTATGTGTTCCGGCCCCAGTCCGGCCAACCGGGCTACACCGGCAACGAGATACTGGATGTGAGCCACGCCTACCTGCCCTACAAGGACGACAGCACCGGCAAAACCCGCAGCACCATCGGCTCTGCGGATATGAGCGCCACCCTGGCAGACGGGGCCCTGACCTTCAGCGACGGCAGCAACTCCGGCATTGTGCTGAAGAACATTGCCGTATCCGCAAACAAACAGCAGGCCACCCTGGAAGTGGAAATTCCGCAAAAAAGCGACTATGACCTGTGGCAGGATCTAAACTATGCCGCCACCGGAAACATGACCTACGGCGTAACCATGACAGAGGTAGACGGCGCCCTGTACACCGTAGCGGCAGAGAACAAAAAGATCCGCTCCCGCAAGTATGAAAACGGTGCCTGGACGGACTTTGCGCCGGAGATCAGCGAGAGCTTTGCCAGCGAATTCCAACTGGCACGGCAGGGCAGCAACCTGTATATGGCCTTTAACGACACCAACGGTGCCGCCCGACTGATGCGCTACGACCTAACCGCCGGGGGCAGCTGGCAAGCGGTACGCACGGTGGATAACGCCGGCACCGGGGTCAGCCTGCGGGTGATCGGCGGCAAGCTGTATATGGCCTGCATCACCAACCGGCAGGTGGGCTATATGTACTACAACGACCTGCTGCTGATGCAGGTGGACGGCACCACCGCCACCGACCTTAGCACCTATGTAACCGGCACTTTTATCGGCCAGCCCAAGCTGGTGGACTACGGCGGTCCCTGCCTGCTGTATCGCTCCGGTAACAGCGTGATCACCGCACTCAAATGGAACGGCACCGCTTTTGAAAAATTCTCTGACGATACGGTAAAGGGCAACTTTTACGATGTGATCAGCAGCGGCGGCAAGCTGTACTTGTCTTTGGGCGGCTCCACCCTGCAAACCGCCATCTATGACGGTAGCAACTGGACACTCGGCCCGGACAGCGGCATCACCTGCGGCGAAACCGCATGGACCACCCTGGGCGGCGCCCTGTACCTGGTGGCCAGCCCCAATACGGAGAGCGGCAACCTGCTGCTGTACCGCTACGACAACGGCACCTTTACCCAGGAGGGCGAACGCATTGACAGCCCGGTGTCTACCCTCACCGCCTGCCCGGTGAGCAATACCGTGTACCTAAGCTATGTGCGGGGCGCGGACCAAAAGATCACCTTTAAGAGCAAAACAGTGCGTCCGCCCAAAGCAGAGGTGGACCGCAGTGCGCTGGAAGCGGCGTTGTCCCTGGCTGCCGCCTGCAAAGAGGCGCAGTATTCGGCCGAGAGCCTGGCTGCCCTGCAAAAGGAAGTGGACGCCTACACCCCCTACCTGACTGGCGATGTGACCCAAGCACAGATCGACGCAGGCACCACGGCGGTGCTTACTGCCATTTATAAACTGGCGCCGTACTTCGACCTGACCGTCACCGCCCTGAACGGCACCTGCGCCGCCACAGTAGGCGATCAAACCGGCGGCTGTGGCGGCTACAAGCCCTTAAAGGGTGCCGACGTGACCCTGGTGGCACTGCCCTATGACGGCTACACCTTTGTGGGTTGGTACGACAAGATCAATCACCGCTATATGAGCCGCAACACCACCTACCACTTTACCGCCACCACCAATGCGCAGCTGCAAGCGGTGTGCGTAAAGACCGGCAGTTCCACCCTGACCTTTGCCACCGAAAGCGGCTGGATCAGCGCCACCGTTACCCGCACCACGGCGGAATGGGCGGCAACGGACAGTCTGGCAGATCTGCTGCCGGAGGTGCCCTATCGCTACGGCTACACCGCCACCGGCTGGGATTGTGACGAGCGCACCGTGCTGGAAAAGCTGCGCAGCGGCCAAAATGTGACCCTGCTGCCCACCTACACGGCGGATGACACCTCTCTGCCCACCCCCTCCCCGGCTAAGGACGGGGTACCGGTGCTGGATCTGTACTACAAACTGGACGAAAAGAACGACGTTGGCTCCTTTGTGATGGCTGCCGGGTGGCCGGATTACCTGGATATTCAGTCCGTGGGCGTAGCGTTCTACTACAAAGACGCCGCCGACTTTGACCCCACCGACTTTACCCTGCTGCTAAACAACAAAATGCTGGCCAGCAACTTCAATACAGACAGCCTGGAGGAGACCTATGTGGTGAATATAAAGAAACTCTCCAACCGCTACAACTGGGCGGCCAGAGGGTATGTAAATTACTACGACCAAAACGGCAAGCTGCAAACCGTCTACTCCAACCAGATCAATCTGATCGCCCGAGAGCAGGTATAAAAACAAGTGAAAAACCGTCGCACCGGTACGCCGGAGCGGCGGCCTTTTTTTGCCAAAAATGCGGCAACACCCACCCGAAAAATGACCAAGTTATGAATTTTCGATTTTTTGGCGTTTGGGTGTTGTGTTCCCTTTATATTTAATATATAATATTATCGCTGAAAGTTTATACAGC
>OLOS01002792.1_pt1 | contig 11242 bp, 6 predicted proteins | sample 1672631 | NCBI WGS metagenome assembly OLOS01 (sample SAMEA3136707, study PRJEB25190) | human gut metagenome | biome: human gut; feature: human-associated habitat; material: faeces | place: Austria | collected 2013 | reverse complement strand
CCGCGCACCGCTGCTTGCGGCCTTCGCACACCGCCGCTCGCGAGCAGTCGCACAACCGCTCGCGCGGGCAATCTGGGCTTTTCATGCGCATGCGGAAGACCCCGTCCAAAGCGCTATAAAATGATGAGTTGCGCCAAGGGCCGGCCCTCGGCGCGCGCAATGCACCCGACCGTTGAGGACCCTATGGCTCAAACCGCATCGACCAAGGCCACGCTCAAGCGGAATTGGTTCACCATCACATCGCTTGTGTCGAAGGACTTCAAGCTCAAGTACCGCCGAAGCGTCCTGGGCGTTCTCTGGTCGGTCCTAAACCCCCTGCTCATGATGTGCGTGCTCGCCGCCGTGTTCACGAACGTGCTCAAGTTCGGCGACGACGTGCAGAACTTCCCCATGTACCTCATCCTGGGCAACGTGCTCTTCTCGCTCATGGCCGACTCGACGTCGTCTGCCATGGGTTCCATCCTCGAATCGGCGCCGCTCATCAAGAAGGTGCGCGTGTCGAAGATGATTTTCCCGCTGGAGAAAGTGCTCTTCACGCTCGTGAACTTCGCCATCTCGCTCATCGCGGTCGTCATCGTCATGCTCTTCTTCCGCATCCCGCCGACGGTAAACCTGCTCGCGATGCCCATCCTGCTCGTGTTCATGCTGCTCTTCTGCGCGGGGCTCGGCATGCTGCTCTCCTCGCTCGCCGTGTTCTTCCGCGACGTGTGCCACCTGTGGGGCGTCGTCATCACCGCATGGACCTACGCCACGCCGTTGTTCTACCCAGTGGGCCTTCTGCCCGACTGGATGCAGGCGGCCGAGGCGTTCAACCCGATGTACCACTATGTGTGCTATTTCCGCGATATCGCGATGTACAACACGGTGCCCGGCCTCACCGAGAACCTCATCTGCCTCGGCATGGCCGCGATCACCTTCGCCATCGGCTTCGCCGTGTTCAAGGCGACCGAGAAGAAGTTCATCCTCTACGTTTAGGCGGAACCTATGCCCGAGAACATCAACACCACCCCGCTCGGCGACATCGAGCGCGAGCTCGCCGCCGCAGTCGACGACCGGCCCGTCATGGTCGACGTGGACCGCGTGTCCATGGTCTTCAACATGGCATCTCAGCAGCTCAACAGCTTGAAGGAATACGCCATCGCCCTCGCGAAGCGCGAGCTTATGTTCAAGGAGTTCCGCGCGCTCGATGGCGTGTCGTTCACCGTCCGCAAGGGCGACGTGTTCGGTATCCTGGGCACGAATGGCTCAGGCAAGTCCACCATGCTCAAGATCATCGCCGGCGTGCTCGAGCCCACCGAAGGCACCTGCACCATCAACGGCAGCATCGCGCCTTTGATCGAACTCGGCGCCGGCTTCGACATGGAGCTCACCGCGCGCGAGAACATCTTCCTGAACGGCGCGCTTCTGGGCTATTCGAAGAAGTTCATCCAGCAGCACTTCGACGAGATCGTCGACTTCGCGGAGGTCGAGAAGTTCCTCGACATGCCGATGAAGAACTACTCGTCGGGCATGGTCGCGCGCATCGCGTTCGCCATCGCCACGGTCATCGTGCCCGAGATCCTCATCGTCGACGAGGTGCTCTCGGTCGGCGACTTCATGTTCCAGCAGAAATGCGAGCGCCGCATCACGCAGCTCATCAAGGAACACGACGTCACCGTGCTCATCGTGTCGCACAACAACGACCAGATCGAGCGTTTGTGCAACAAGGCCATCTGGATCGAGAAGGGCCACACCCGCATGATGGGCTCGGCTGCCGACGTGTGCCGCGCCTACCGCGTGCTCGGCGGGCATGTGGGGTCGGCCGAGTCGGAAGCCGCCGTGTTCAGCATGCTGAACTCCCCCACCCGCGTGCCCGAGGGACTCGTGAGCTCCGTTGCCGGCGAGAACCGCTATGGCACCGCTGTGAAGATCGCGGAGAAGTGCAAGTTCACGCAAGGTGGCAGCGTCATCCTAGCCTCGGGCGACTTCAGCCTGCCGTGCATGTCCGCGCAAGGGCTCTCCGGCATGCTCGACGCACCGGTGCTGCTCTCGAAGAACGAGTCGCTGCCCGACGTGGTCGCGCAGGAGATTGCAAGCCTCGCGCCGCGCCGCATCGTCGTCTTGGGCGGCGAGGACGTGCTCTCTTCCGAAGTGGCCGAGCAGGCGGCCGACGCTGCAGGCGACGGGTGTACGATCTGCCGCATCGATTGCAACGAGTCGGTCGAGCTTGCGCGCCTCATCTTCGACTTCGGGAAGCGCGTGGCGGAGGAAGACGACGTGCCCGGCTGGAGTAAGCTCGCCATCATCGCGCACCACGACTGCCTGGGCGACCTGATTACGCTTTCGCCGTTGCTGTTCAATCAGCATATCCCCGTGTTCTATATCCGTGAACTCGGCGTGATCGACGACGCCACGGCAGCGTCGATCCAGGGCGGCGACTTCACCGACCTGATTGCGCTGGGCGTCGACAAGCATATCCCCGACACGTTCCTCGCCGCCTGCGCCGAGCACGGCGTGAAAAGCGAGCGGCTCATTGGCAAGAACCCCTACGACGCCAACGAGAAGATTAACGACCTTATCACTTCGGGCCAGGTCGAGGGCGCGCGACTCACGATCGACAACCTCATCGTGAGCTCGGTGTGGAACCCTGCCGACGCGTTCGCCGCCGGCGCCTGGGCCGCCAAGACCGATTCCGCCTTCCTTCTGGAAGACCCGCAAAACCTCGACAGCGTAGCGCACGCCATAAGCTACATCAAGAAGAAGGGCGGCAGCGTGAAGCACCTCACTTTCCTGGGCGATTCCTCGCAGTTCGGGCGCCTTGACAAGGAGATGCTTGGGAAGGCTGTGCAGGAAGCGCTCGTGGACGCAGGGCTTGCAGATACGGGCGCCGAGGACGCGCAGCCCGCCGAGACTGAGCGCACGGACTTCACGTCCGCCGACGCCGCGTCCGCGAATACGCAGGAAAACGAATAGGAGCATCATGTCATCTTCGCAGTTCGCACCGCTGGTTTCCGTCATCATCCCCATTTATAACGCAGAGCCCTACCTCGACCAGGCGCTCGAGAGCGTCGAGGGACAAACGTACAAGAACCTCGAAATCATCTGCCTGAATGACGGCTCCACTGATAACTCGCTTGACATCATGCGCGCCCACGCCGCGCGCGACGAGCGTATCGTGGTGATCGACAAGCACAACCAAGGTTACGGCGCCACCTGCAACCGCGGGCTCGACGAGTCGCACGGCGAGTGGATTTCCATCCTCGAACCCGACGACTGGATCGAAAGCGGCATGTATTCCGACCTGCTCGCGCTCGCGCGCATGTACCCCGAGCCGATCGACATCGTGAAGTCGGGTTATTGGCGCATCTGGTTGCCCGACACGCCCAAGCAGCGCAAGATGAACTGCAGCTATCACGGGCGCATCAACCCGCCCGAGCAGCCGTTCGCCATCAAGGACGCGGCACATCTGCTCTGCCACCACCCGTCCATCTGGTCGGCGATCTACCGCAAGCAGTATCTGATTGACAAGGGCATTCGCTTCCGCGAGATTCCCGGCGCGGGCTGGGCGGACAACCCGTTCCTCATCGAGACGCTCTGCCAGACCGACCGCATCCTCTATACCGATAAGGAGTACTACTGCTATCGCGAGGAGACGCCGGAAAAGTCCGAGGCGTTCGCGAAGCGCAGCACGCTTCTGCCGCTCGAGCGTTGGAACGACATGATGGATATCCTCGAGAAACTCGGCGTGACCGACGAGCGCATCCTGCGCGCGCACAACAGCCGCGGCTTCACGTACCTTTCGGGTATCCTGGAAGTTGTCGGGCTCGACGGCGAGGGCGTGCGCGAGGCAGCGACCCATATGTTCGAGCGCATGAACGCCGACCTGGTGTTTTCCGACCGCGAGATATCCCCTGGCTGCAAGCGCCTATTCGCCGATCTTCGCGGCCTGGAATGCCCGCATATCGACAAGCTCACCTATGTGCGCGGGCTTATGGGACAGGGATTCTACAACCTGAAGAACACCGGCGTCGTGAACACGTTCTTCGCAACCACCAACTACCTCAAGAAACACCGCGCCCGCGAGGCCAACGAGTAGCCGGCAAGCCCAACCACAGGGCGCAGAGGCGCAGTCAAACGACGGAGACTCCTTCGCGAATGCAACTTTGGCATTTCGCGCAGGGGATTCTGGCACAAAAACCGAGGTATCCCGCAAATTTGCTCACGCTGAAAGGTGTTTTCAAGCGCTCCCCATGGCGGAGAATGCAAAACCGCAGGTCAAATTATCTTGTTCCTAACTATAAATATCCTTACAAGTGGGACAACTCGGTTTTTGTGCCAAAATCTGCAGGATTGTGTGTCGTAATCGCTAAAGCTCTTCCGACCTCTTCGAACATGCCTGTCGAAGCTTGCGAGGAAGCGCAAGCAACATCGAGCCTACACGGTAAGAATAGGACTGCTCACACTCTTCCATCGCAACGCGCGCAGCATCCCGCTCGCATGTCGCTTCGTCACGCTGTCCCTTCATCTTCTCGATGTCAATAATCGCATCAGAGAGCTTTTCGGCACTTAACGAGCGGAATCGGGGGTAAAACGTAAGACTTCCTGCGCAGTCTTTCGTACAGCTCATTTGCCTTTCAACAGAGGAGAAGAGCTCGTCAAACGCCTCTTGGGCAACATCAGCCTTTGAACTTATCTTTTTGCAAATTGCATCTGATAGCTCATCATAGTGAGAGTCTACGGAACCAACCACCGCCACCATATCGTCTACCGAAGCATCAAGAGCAAGCAGAGCTTCATTCTGCCCCATAGCTTCAAAGTGGGCGCATATTTTGTCGTTGTAGTCTAGACCGATTGCTGGTTTTCCAAGAACGTGATGAAGAATCGAGCAGTGCAAACGCATCGCAAACGCAAAGCGCGAGTCAACAATCAGACCAAGCAGATCGTCTCTCTTAGGCCTTTCCCATAAGACAACCACTGCATCACGGTTCTTCATTAGCCTGATGATATCGCGGTGTATTTCAATATCCTCTTGGTCGAACGGAACGAAAGCAGCAACATATCCGGTTCTTTCCATAACCTGATCAAGCGTCTGAGCGATACGCTCGCAATAATCGGGGGGATTGAGATTCCAAGTTCGAAGCGAAACCATGAAATATTTGTTCTTGACAAGGCCAAACGACACGGACGCGCCTCCTTTTGGAAAAAAATCGAGTTCCTTCCCCAGTAAAAAGGCAAGGTCGACTTTCTTTGAAATAGAGCCTTCCGGAACCCCTGCCGCGCGCAGACATTGGCACGTCATCTCATCTCGCGGAAGAAAGCGAGCACCCGCAAGACCCATTGTGCGAACGGCAAGGCGAGGAGCTTCTTTTTCAAGAGGGCCAGCACCTATCCCCATAAACTTGATAGGAACGCCAAGCATCCACGCCATGAGGCACACTCCTGCCTGCCCCGTCGGCTCAATCCAGGCATCAGAAAACATCTCAACAATACCCGCTGTGTCTGCCATTGGATCATCAAACAACAGACCCCCGTAAAACGACAAGGAATTCGCCCCTCGTAGCATCTCGAAAATCTCATGCTTTCGCTCGGGAGTTAAAGCCTCAAACCCATAGTCATGCTCAATTATTTCCGAATTAGCGCCAATTACCTGAACGACCGATTCCGAATATCGACGAGTGATTTTCAGTGCAGCAATCTCTAACAGCAAGTCATCGCCGAAATTACGTGCACCGAACCATCCAAATAGAACGAATCGCTTTGTCCTTTCTCGTTGACTAAGCACACGTTTCTTGCCCCCCGAACAACTCAAACGCGAATCCATTTCATGGAAGACGGCCTCAATTGATTCTTCGAACGAAGGCAGGCTCAGGCAACGTTCCCATTGCATGTTGCGCATCATGTCGTAATGCGAAGAATCGTTCTCAAGCCGCCGAATCAGAGCACGAGCCTCGGAAGAATCCCTGAACCACATTATTTCGCCCTCGATTTCTGCAAGACAATCTTTGGTCCTGGGCGAAGCTTCAACAAGGATCACGCAGCCCTCTGCGATGCGTAGCAGCACATCAGATAGCGAAAGGTCTTGCTCGTCAAAGTACACAGCGTATTTTGCGCGCCTCGACAGATAGGCGCCATTTGATAACTCAGGGTTTCGATACCATCTTGCCCAAGAGGCATCGAACGACAACACGCCGCCATCAATCAGCTCTTCTTCCATCGTGCAGACAAGCTTGCTTTTTCGCTCATCGAATGGTTGAAGAACAAGCAGCCCACATCGATTCTTATCCAAAGAAGAACATCCTGCTAGCCCGTATGCCCTGTCAAACACCGTGGGAACAGTCAGAGAGACATACGCCCTATCAGGACATACGCCCTGAGGCACTAGCATGAAATCAAAAGAATCCCCTCGCGATACTCTAGCGACCCCATTTTGAGATCGAAGAAGCGCACAAACCGTAACACTTGATTTACGAAGAAGCACGAGAATACCGTTGTCAAGAGAGGCCGTCTCAACATCCCAGAGAACGAGCGTAGGGCGAAACGATTTGATTGCAGTCGAAATCAGATCAGCCGTGATAGGTTTACTCGCCCATGTTTTAAAATGGGCGACCGCATGTCCATTTCTTTCGAAAGCACATCTCAGTCGATAAAGATAATCTGCTTCGCCAAAACGATTATTTCCTACAATTAGAATCCTTGCATACATATTCCCCACCCCTATCAGACATGGCGCATTCTTGGCTATTGTCCAGTGATTATCGCTTTAAGCCGAGAGGGCAAAAATGTTAGCAAGCGTCCAATCCGGAAGGCATACGAAGCCTCTAGGTCTTTAAGCTCCATACGACATCCCTCCTCGCTAGCTCTTGCATTGCGCAAGTCTTCCTCCAGCTTTAGCGAGTGGGCCCTAGCGTCTTCGCAGTATGATCTCATATCGGAATAAAGATGATACGCATAATGACATGCATTATTGCAGTCGATACGATTGAAAAAGGACCTATAACGGTCGTCGATCATAGTCTCATTCTCGGCAATGTAGTCATGCCACTTTGAATGATATGCGTTAAAGAGTGTTTCATATTCCCGAGGGTCAGCAGCTGTTTCTAGCCCGTACCGAACAGTATCCAGTACAAGATTTACAAAATGGCGTTTAAGCGGATACCCCCCCCCCGCACTTTTCGAGGTAACTCCAGATATGACCGAGCGCCTTCATTCCGTCACCTTCTCGATTTGATCGAGTAAGACTCGTCGGAACATCACGACGATAATGATACAAACGCTCATCAAGAAGGACAATGCGCGCGCCGCTGAATAACGCCTTATAAATGAACGCCAGATCCTCGGCAGTGCGAAGATCATCCTCAAAACGAATAGCCCGTTCTTCAAGAAAGCTTCGGCTGAAGAGAATGCGCCAAACATTGGGCGTTGTCACTTCAGTCGAAAGGCATGAAATCTCATCGAGCGTGAACGACCGCTCATAAAGCGAGCAATCCTCACACAGCTCCCTCGCAAAAAAAGAATTCTCCACCGATTGATATTCGTCAAAGCCGAAGATAACCATGTCAGCGCTGTGTTTTTGCGCCTGGGAAATTGCATGCTCAAGAAGAGAAGGCGATATAAAGTCATCTGCATCAATAAATGCAACATAATCGCCCGAAGCGTAAGCAAGACCCGTATTGCGAGCGTTACTCACTCCTCTTCGATTATCCTGAAGAACAGAAATGCGAGAGTCCTTTTCAGATTCTTCACGAAGCACAGACAGAGAGTCATCAGTTGACGCATTGTCAACGCATAGAAGCTCAAAATCACTGTACGTTTGGCAAAGCACTGATTCAATGCTGTCAGACAAATACTGTCCCGAGTTGAATACGGGCATGACAACGCTTACAGACGGCCCCATATCATAATCCTTTCTTCATTAGCTATCGACATAATATCCCACAAACGCCCGCCAATCCGCACGAGAGTCGCACCCTTCAATCGTGCGCTAGTGGTTCTTCGTGAAGTGGTAGGTGGGCACAGCCTCTTCGAGAATCTTGATGGCCTGCTCATCGGTGTCGCGAATTGCCTCTTGCAGCTCGCCGAGCTTCTGCGCCACCTGCTCGTGGCTGATTTCCTGGCCTTGCGAAATCATGATCGAGTGGTTGGACGTGGGAAGCGTGTTCTCCTCGTCCATCAGCAGCTCCTCGTACATCTTCTCGCCGTCGCGCAGGCCGGTGTAGACGATGCCCACATGCGCACCCGACAGGCGGATGAGGTTCTTCGCCAAATCCGCGATCTTCACCGGCTCGCCCATGTCGAGCACGAAGATCTCACCGCCCTTCGCCATGCCGCCCGCCTGGATGACAAGCTGCACCGCCTCGGGAATGGTCATGAAAAAGCGCTCAATGTCGGGGTGCGTCACCGTCACGGGGCCGCCTTCCGCAATCTGCTTCTTGAACAGGGGAATCACGCTGCCGTTGCTGCCGAGCACATTACCGAAGCGCACCGCCGCGAACACGGTCTTCGATGTGCGGGCGTAGTACTGCATGATCATCTCGCCCATGCGCTTGGTGGCGCCCATAACCGAAGTGGGGTTCACGGCCTTGTCGGTCGAGATGAACGTGAAGTGCTCCACGCCGAAGGCGTCCGCCGCGCGCACCACGTTCAACGTGCCGAAGACATTGTTCTCAATGGCCTCGCGCGGGCATACCTCCATAAGCGGCACGTGCTTGTGGGCAGCAGCGTGGAACACCACCGCCGGGTGATACTTCTCGAAGACCTCGTTCACGCGCGCCTCGTTGCAAATACTGCCGATCTCGATGTCGATCGCGATGTCATCGTAGGAGCGAAGCAGCTCTTGGCGGAGCATGTAGGCATCGTTCTCGCAGATGTCGAAGATGACGATGCGGCGCGGCGCGACCTTCGCCAACTGACGGCACAGCTCGCTGCCGATTGACCCGCCGCCGCCTGTGACGAGCACGGTCTCGCCTGCCACGTACGCATACGCGATGCGCATGTCGAGCTGCACTTCCTCGCGCCCCAACAGGTCGGTCACGTCAACGTCGCGCAGGGCCACATCGCCCAGCTCGTCGATTCGCAGGTCGCGGATGTTGGGCAGCGTCTTGAGGACGCACTCCGTCTTCGTGCACACCCTGTAGATGCGCTTGCGCTCGGCAGGGGTTGAAGAGGGAATGGCGACGACAATCTGCTGGATATCATACTTGCGCACCAGCTCCTCGATGTCGTCGGTCGAGCCCTCAACCTTCACGCCGTGGATGCGCAGGCCCCGTTTGGCTGGGTCGTCGTCGGTCGCGACGATGGGGATGCCCGGCATGTTCGGGTCCTTCGTGGCCATGCGGTTGATGGTGAGCGAGCCGGTTTCCCCCGCACCGACGACGAGCGTCCGCGGGCGATCGACGTTATCCCCCGAGAACGCGCGCTTCTTACGGCGCTTGATGCGCCACAGCAAACGGTAGCCGCCCATAAGGAAGACGAGCAGAATCGACGCGCCGATGAACACGCGAATGGGAAGCCTCACGTTGATAACCCACAGGAACACGGCACCTACCAGGGTCGATATAACCACGGAAAGCACGATCTGGAGCGCCTCGTCGACGCTTGCGTATTCCCATAAGTTGTTATACAGACGAAACGCGCCCATGATTGCGATGTTCACCACGGCAAGGATTCCCAGGATGAAGAAAATCTCGTTGCTGGTGAACACCTCATCGAACACGTTGGTCAGAAGCGATGCGAGCCAATAGGCCACGTACGTGGCGATGATGTCCATGATCAACAGAGGCGCCGTGCGCTTCGCTATATGCAAATCCATGCGTGCCCTCACTTGGGTTTAACGGCACCGAGGCCGCCGATACACAACCCTATGATTGTATACGATTGCGAGAACAACCGACCGCATTGCAGAAACACTGCACGGATGGAGAATGCCAGCAGCGGGTCGCGCTTTGAGGCAGCGGATGGGACGGGGGTCGGGTGCTTTACCTCACATGGCGGTGCAGCGAGCTCTACCCTATCGACTTCGTCGCGATGAGGGAAATCCCCGTGCCGCACACGTTCTCGCAGATGACATCGCCCGATGCGATGGGGGCGCACAGGGAGAGGCTCACCGCCTTGCGAGCGACGTCCCCCGCAAGGGCCCTGGGCACCGGTGCGCTCGTCCGATAGCTCACCGGTTCCAGGCACCCCCGAGCACATACCGTACCGCACACGGTGCGGACCGGATTGATCGCCTCGGCCTGGGCATACTTCTTCCCGCGGCCACACGAGTTGCCCTCAACGCTTGTGACCTCGCCGTTCTCGGCAAACCCAACGTTCATGACGCACCCCATCGGACATTGGATGCACGTGATCCTCCGGCTCATCGCGCGCCCCCTTCCACGGCTGGCGCCCGTCGCGCGGAAAGCCCGCTTACCGCCGACACGACGATGCGCGAGCACCCGGCAAGGCTCTCCGCGTCGACTTTCATGCGCCTCATCTCAGCGGGAACCGCCACCATATCGCGAGCCCGCGCAAGCACCTCGCCCGCATCCGCGTCCTCGCTTTCGCACACTTCGAACCGCACGCCCTCGATGACGTCGGACACGCGGAAGGAAAGTATCACCGCCCCCTCCGCATCGTGGGAGATCATCTGGGGCACGACGTAGCGCACGCCTTCCCCGGCGACCACCTCGATAGGTGCCTCGTCCGCGCTCGCCAAGCCACCCTGCACCTCGCCCCGCGCGAAAGCGGCCGCAAAAGCCCCCGCCCGCTCGCCTTCCTCCGATGCGAAGTCCGCCAGATCGTGCACATGCAAGGCGTTTCCGCAGGCGAAGATTCCAGGCGTGCTCGTCGCCAATCGCTCGTCGACGATGGCGCCTCCCGTTATCGGCGAGAGCGCCACCCCCGCTGTTTTCGCGACCTCGTTTTCGGGGATAAGCCCGCACGAAAGCACGAGCGTGTCGCAAGGGATGCGCTCCTCGGTGCCCTCGATGGGGCGCCGCGTCGCGGGGTCGACGTCCGCCACGACGACGGCCTGAAGGCGCGTCTCGCCCTCAAGGCGCACCACCGTGCGCGACAGGTGCAGCGGGATGCCGAAGTCATCGAGACATTGCACGATGTTGCGGCGCAGCCCCGAGGAGAACGGCATGATCTCGTATACGCCGAGCACCTTGATACCCGAAAACGTCATGCGGCGGGCCATGATGAGCCCGATGTCGCCCGAGCCGAGCACCACCGCCGTCGACCCAGGGACAAGTCCCTGCAGGTTCATGAAGTTCTGCGCGCAGCC
>OLOS01002789.1_pt1 | contig 11253 bp, 7 predicted proteins | sample 1672631 | NCBI WGS metagenome assembly OLOS01 (sample SAMEA3136707, study PRJEB25190) | human gut metagenome | biome: human gut; feature: human-associated habitat; material: faeces | place: Austria | collected 2013 | reverse complement strand
GCGACCGGAAAGCCCTTTGGTGGGGCGATGGGGCAAAGCCCCATATCCTGAAAAATGCTGAGTTTTTGATTCTTGAAATGTTTGGGTTGAGCTTAACGGTCTTGTTTTTTGGACAGCCCTCTTGTGGCTAAGTGGAAGGGACTGTGCAGAAAAGGCCATGGCATAAGGTGCTTATACGGGAGATGAATGTTAAATTCTTTCACTTTTTGAGCGAATAAAATGAAAAAATAGAACAAATTGAAGGAAATGTGGTTTTTCTCCCAAATTTTTCTTGAAATCCGGGCGCGTGGTGATTATAATAGGTCGGTAGTTTTTTAATGATCGCGTTCGCGCGGACGGAAGGAAGGTATAGGATGCACACCAAGTTTATTTTTGTGACGGGCGGCGTCGTCTCCTCGCTGGGCAAGGGCATCACGGCGGCTTCGCTGGGGCGGCTGCTCAAGAGCCGCGGGCTCAGGGTTTCCATGCAGAAGTTTGATCCCTATATCAACGTCGATCCCGGCACGATGAACCCGTATCAGCACGGAGAGGTCTTTGTCACCGACGACGGCGCGGAGACGGATCTCGATTTGGGGCATTACGAGCGCTTCATCGACGAAAATCTGACGCAGGCGGCCAACGTCACCAGCGGCCGCGTGTACGATACCGTCATCACCCGCGAGCGCAAGGGCGAATATCTGGGCGCGACGATTCAGGTCATTCCGCATATCACCGACGAGATCAAGCGCCGCATGCTGGCGGTCTCCCTCCGGGAGGATGCGCCGGATGTGGTCATCACCGAGATCGGCGGCACGGTCGGCGACATCGAATCTCTGCCGTTCCTCGAAGCGGCGCGCCAACTGAAAAACGAGGTCGGCCGCGAAAACGTGCTGTATATCCACGTGACGCTTGTGCCGTACATCTCCGCGGCGGGCGAATTGAAGACCAAGCCGACGCAGCACTCCGTCAAGGAGCTGACCGGACTGGGGATTCAGCCGGATATCATCGTCTGCCGCAGCGAAAAGGCGCTGACGCGCGATGTGCGCGCGAAGATCGGCCTGTTCTGCAACATTCCGGCGGACTGCGTGTTCGAAAATCTCAACGCGCGCAGCATTTACGAAGTGCCGCTGATGATTCACGAGGAGGGCATGGACGAGCGTGTCTGCCGCCTGCTGGGTATCCCCGCGCCGGAGGCCGACCTGACCGAATGGCGCGGCATGGTCGAGCGGCTGCTGACCCCGGAAAGGGACGTCCGCATTGCGATTGTCGGCAAATATGTCGAGCTGCCGGATGCATATCTCTCTATCGTCGAGGCGCTGACCCACGGCGGCATCGCCCACCATGCGAAGGTGCGCGTGGAATGGGTGGCGGCCGAGAGCGTGACGCCGGAGAACGCGGCGGAGAAGCTGGCAGGCTGCGGCGGCGTGCTCGTGCCGGGCGGCTTCGGCGAGCGCGGGCTGGAGGGCAAGATTGCCGCCGTGCAGTATGCCCGCGAGCACGGCGTGCCGTTTTTGGGCATTTGTCTGGGCATGCAGATGGCCGTGGTGGAATACGCCCGCCACGTGCTCGGCCTGACCGGCGCGCACACCAGCGAGGTTGACCCCAACACGCCGTACCCGGTGATCGACCTGATGCCCGACCAGCAGCATATCGACGAGAAGGGCGGCACGATGCGGCTGGGCAAATATCCCTGCCGCCTGAGCCGCGATTCCGTCGCCTTCGCCGCCTACGGTGAGGAGAATATCTTCGAGCGCCATCGCCACCGCTACGAGTTCAACAACGCCTATCGCGATTTGTTCGTCGAGGGCGGCATGCGCATCGGCGGCGTGAACCCGGAGCGCGATCTGGTGGAGATCGTCGAGCTGCCGAACCACCCGTGGTTCGTCGGCGTACAGTATCACCCGGAGCTGAGAAGCCGCCCGAACCGTCCGCACCCGCTGTTCCGCGAATTTGTCGGCGCGGCGCTGAAGGCGCAGGAAAAATAAAAAGGGAAAATCGCCGTTATGCGAAAAAGCAAAACGGCGATTTTGCTTAATTTATGAAAATTTATTCGCATTTTATGTAAAAAGAGTTTAATAAAAGAAGAAAGTGCAGGATTTGAAACGAAAAAGGTCAAAAACATCTTGAAAACCGCGCAAAGAAACGGTATAATCGGATCATAGACAAATTGCCTTCCCCACAGACGAAGAAAGGACCGGATTTCCTGACTTTGCCGCGCAAAAACAACCGCAGGCTGTCAACGGGCTGACAATCGCGCTGCTCAAACCGTACTTTGAATCACATGGAGGATGAAACAATGGGGGCGTCATTTTCCGATCGTTTTTACATCGCCGCGCCGCAGGGCGTGGCCGCCAAACTCAGCAGCATGCTGCTCGCCGCGCAGATCATGCCCAGCGGCGTTGTGCACACGGGTGTGGAGGCGGTGCGCGCCGCGCAGGGCTGGGCGATGCTGCTGACGACGTATCGCCTGCCGGATATGACCGGGGAGGAGCTGGCGCGCCAGCTTGGCGAGGAGGCCGACGTGGTGATGATCGTGCCGCAGGATTACGCGGGCGAGGAAACGGAGAACGTCGTCATACTGCGCAATCCGATCAGCGCGGACGCGCTGGTGCAGAGCGTCAAAACGCTCGCCCATTGCCGCATGCGCATGCAGCAGCTCCGCGCGAAGGCCGAAAAGCTCTCGCGCACGCTGGAGGAGCGCAAGCTGATTGATCGCGCGAAGGGCAAGCTGATGGATGTGTTCCATTTGACCGAATCCGAAGCGCATTACAAGATTCAGAAGACGAGCATGGATTCCGGCCGGCGAATCGCGGACGTTGCGCGCGAAATTTTGGAATCCTCCGAAAACATGGCCAGCTAAACGGTTTTTTTCCTCAGTATGGATAGATTCTTCCCGTGCTATTGCATCCGGGCGAACGATGCGGCGCGGGATTTTTTTGGCGTTTTGCAGACTTTGGCGGAACGGAAGGCGGGCTCTGCCCATTTTTTTTTCCTCCGGATGAAAGAATTTCCTGCGCTCATTCGTCTAATAAAAGGAAACCCGCAAACAAAAGCACGAAAAAATGTGATATACTGTTCGAGATGTGATTTTGTTTCAAATAACATCTAAAACCTGTCCACAAACGGAGAGGCGTCGTCGTCTAATTCATGTCGGACATCAGGCGACCAAGGAGGGCAAACGCATGAACAAGAACCGAAAAGCAGCGCTGGCGCTGGCAGCATGGTTGGCCATACTGCCCGGCTTGACGGTGGCTGAGGGCTATACAGAGGGAACCGCGGCGGTCGATCAGCCGGGCGCGCAGAACGACGCGGCAAACGACAGCCAGCCGGAGGAAGAAACGGAAGAAACCGTAGAAGAAATCATAGATGAGCCAACAGAAGAGGAAGAAACAGAAGAGGAACAAACCCTTGACGAGGGTGAAACCGAATCATTGATGGAAGACGAATCCGAGCAGAAGGACGAGCCCGAGCAGAAGGACGAATCCGAGCAGAAGGACGAACCCGAGCAGAAAGACGAATCCGAGCAGAAGGACGGAACCGAACAGAAGGACGGAACCGAACAGAAAGACGGAACCGAGCAGAAGGACGAGCCCAAACAGAAGGACGGAACCGAGCAGAAGGACGGAACCGAGCAGAAAGACGGAACCGAGCAGAAGGACGGAACCGAGCAGAAGGACGAACCCGAGCAGAAGGACGGAACCGAACAGAAAGACGGAACCGAACAGAAGGACGGAACCACGCCGACTGAAACGCAGAATTCCGTACAGGAAGGCGAGCAAGAGCCGGAAGCGGACGACTGGAAGCCGCAGGGGGACGCTTGGACGGAACTGGAAAACGGCGAGCACACGGCGGGCGCGCTCGGCGATGTGCTCTCGTGGCTGGAGCATCATCTGGCGGAAGACGAGGAAGCGACGGTGTATATCCGCACGAGGGACGTGCTGACGGCGGACAACGTTTCGCGAAATCTGCTGGGCCGCGTGGGCTTCGAGCCGGATGGCGAGAGCGACAGCTTCAACATGGAGAAATACGAATATGTGGCGGTGCTCGATTCCAAGGATTTGATGACGCTGGAAGAGACGGGGGACATGGAGGACGTCCGCCTCTCCATCAGCGTGCAGGTGCTGCGCGAGGACGAACTGAACAAGACCGACTCGAACGAAACGCAGCCCCCCGAAACGGGCGAAACGCAGACCCCCGGAACAGGCGGGACGCAGACCCCCGGAACAGGCGAGACGCAGACCAACGGAACGGGCGAGACGCAGACCCCTTCGGCGCAGCCGAGCGCTACGCCCGCCCCGACGGAAGAACCGACGCCTACGCCCGTGCCCAAGCCAGTGCTCGAAGTGACGGCGGAGGACTATGAACCCGGCGTTTGGAAAAACTCTCCGCCGATGTTCACCCTCTCCGGCATCCCGGAGGACAGCACCGAATACGTCTACGGCGTGTTCATCTGCGACGAGCGGCTGATTCTGCTGTCCGACGGCAACAACACGTATGTGCCCAGCGAGGAAGGCCTCTCCAGCGTCCGCTTCGTCATTCTGGATAAGATGGGCGACGTGCAGTCCCTCTCGGATCAATACGACACGATGCTGGATTTCACCCCGCCGGACGGGCCGTATCTCAGCGGCGACAGCAAGAACAAAAAGGTCTGCTACGTGGAAGCGTATGATGATTTGAGCGGGCTGGACAGCATCTCCTACGACGGCGGCAAAACGTGGCTCTCCTGCAACGACCCGGAGACGGACAACATGACCTTCTACGGCGAGGTCGGCGAAACGGTGGACGCGGGCTGGATTCTGACGCGCGACTTTGCGGGCAACATCTCTTCAAACGACGAGGATTTCATCTTTGGCAAGAAGAAGCGCACCGGCACGGGAGACGGCACGGGAACGGGCAAAAAGCCCATCCGCCACGTGAAGGAAACGATGGATTATTCCAAGGCGAACTACAACGCGCTGGAGCTGAATGTTTCCGATCAGCCGCAGACGGAGCTGACCATCGGCGGCACGGCGCTGAGCCTGTCGCTGACCGAGGAGGAGCAGCTCAAGCCGTTCACCGCCGAGCTGACGACGTGGCAGACGAAGGCGGGCGAGACGAAGACCGCGCCCAACGCGCTCGTGCTCACCGCGGCGACGGATGCTCAGGCCAACGTCTGGCATTTCGGCGGCGAAACCTATAAGCTGCTGTACAACAGCGGCGTGGAGTATCTGGTGTTCGCTTCCGGCGAGTATATCGCCGTCATCCCGACGGATGGCTTCACCGGCGGCACGCAGTACGGCAAGCTCAAGGCCGGCGGCGTTTCGACCCGCAAGTTCGAATACACGCTCATTCAGGATGAAACGCTGCGCGAGACGACGCTGAGCGTACAGGTGGAGGGCGAAACTTATCTGCTCGAGGAGAGCACGGAGAGCCCGATGTACCGCTACAACGTGCTCATCGGCACAAAGGACATGATGAAGAAGCCCTACGAAAGCTATCAGCCCGGTAAGGAGGCCACATAAATGAAGAAAACAGCAACCCTCGGCGCGCTTCTCTTGGCGCTCGCCCTGCCCCTCGCGGCGCAGGCGGAAACCGTGTTCGCCGGCGAGGTGACGGCGGGGACGACGCAGGTGATCGCCGCGCCCTACGGCGGTCTGGTGGAGGATGTGCGCGTTCGCGTGGGCGACAGCGTGAAGATCGGCGACCCGATCGCCACGGTGGAGACCGGCAAGACCTACGCCTCCACGGATGGCACGGTCAGCGGCGTGTTTGCGCGCGAAGGCGACAGCGCGGACGGCGTGAAAACCCAATACGGCGCGCTGGTGTATATCGAGCCGATCAACCGCTATACGCTCGAGTGCAGCACGGAGAAGGGCTATAATTCCAGCGAGAACCGCTACATCCACATCGGCGAGAGCGTGTTTCTCAAGTGCACCAAGGACGGCAGCCATCAGGGGCGCGGCGTGGTGACCGGGCTGGACGAGAAGGAAGACAACAAGTTCACCGTCGAGGTGACGGGCGGCGAGTTTTACATGGGCGAAACCGTGGATATCTACCGCAGCGAGGATTATGCCTCCGCCAGCCGCATCGGCCGCGGCACGGTCGGGCGGACGAAAACCGTCGCCGTCAATGCCGAGGGCAGCGTGCTGAAAATGCACGTCAAGGCGGGCGACACGGTGGAGCGCGGCGAGCTGCTGTTTGAAACCGTGACGGGCACGCTGGACGGCCTCTACGCGCCGGACAAGCAGGTGGTCAGTGACACGGCGGGCGTGATTGCGACGGTGGACGCGGGCAACGGCACGAGCGTCGAGAAGGACGCGAAGATCGCGACGATTTACCCGAACGACGCCATGCAGATCAAGATGGTCATTTCCGAAGCGGATCTGATGGATGTGACCGTCGGCGGCAAGGCCGAAATCGAGTTCAACTGGGATGCGGACAGCGGCCGCCGCTTTGAGGGAACGATTTCCTCCATCTCGTATCTGAGCGAAAAGCAGAGCGACGGCGCGGCGAGCCAAAGCGCGCAGTATGTCGCCTATGTCGATTTCACGCCGGATGAAACCGTGCGCATCGGCATGACCGTGATCGTGTATGTGGAGTAACGAACTCCTTCCGTTTCGCTACGCTCAACACCTCCCTCAAGGAGGGAGGCAGGGGGGCGCTGCACCAAGGCTCCCTCTTCGAGGGAGCTGTCAGCCGAAGGCTGACTGAAGGAGTAAGAAGTAAACAAAGAAAGGACGCCAAAAATGAAAAAGATACTTTCGATTCTTCTCGCGCTGGCTCTGATGCTGGGCGCGGCGGCGCTGGCGGAGGGCAACGTGACCATCGCCGTGCAGGGCATGAACGACTTCAGCGACTACATTCAGAGCATGATCGTCTACGGCGACAAGCTGCTGCTGTCCAGCTGGGATACGCTCTATACGTGGGACAACACCAGCCGCAAGCTGACCCCTGTGGACGGCTATGACAAGCTGCAAAACGTGCTGACCGGGGACGGCGAGACCCACGGCGCGCTGGAGCTGAACGACGGCGAATATGCCTATCTGGACGGCAACCTCTATGCCGTCGGCGGTAAGCTCTACCGCATGGCGACCATCAGCGATGAGGACGGCAATTCGACCAACCAGCTCGTCGAGCTGCTGATTGCGGATGACGGCGCGCTGTCGCTGGGCGAGATCATCGATCTGGGCGACGCGCTCTGCATCGTCGAGACGTATGGCGACGAAACCTACACCTACACCCGCAACCTGAGCAACCCCTGCTCCTTTGGCAGCATGCTCTACGCGCTCTCCTACGGCGAGGAGCTGGAGCTGCTGGCGCTCAACCTCGAGGATGAAAGCGTGGAGACGCTGACGGTCGATGTGGATGGCGACGTGCAGAACATCGCGCCGTATACCGAGGGCAAGCTGCTGATGACCGTCGTCGATTATACGACCGAAACGCCCAGCACGGCGCTCTGGCTGTACGACATTGAAAACGAGGAGGCGGCCGAGCTGGGCGCGCTCCCGACGAACGGCTATGAAACGCCCGACGGTCTGGCGTATGACGAGGCGCGCGGCAAGATGTATTACGTGCTCGCCGGCAGCGTCTGGCGCGTGGACGTCAGCGAGGGTGGCCTCGGCGAGCCGGAGGAATTCGGCGACATGCCGCTGTCGTATGCCAGCGGCAACGGCGTGGTTTACGGCGATCTGTACGTGCTCGCCAGCTACGATGCGGTGGTCGGCCGCGACGTGACGCTTGACAAGCTGCCCGCGCAGCGCATGCGCATCGCCAACGGCGACTACGTCGATTCGATCAACAAGGCGTATTACGCCTTCACCGACAAGCACCCGGAATACATGATCTCCATCTCCACGACGCTGGACACGGACAGCCTGCTGCAAAGCATGATGAACCGCGATTCCTCCGTGGATATCTACACCCTCCCCAGCACGAGCAGCGCGTTCACCTCGCTGATGAATCGCGGCTTTATGGCCGAATTGGAGGGCAACCAGACCATTTCCGACGCGGTGAACGCCATGTATGGCTTCCTCAAGGATTACGTTATGAAGGACGGCCACATCTACGCGCTGCCGCTCTCCTGCTATGCCAATATGATGAGCCTGAACACCAAGCTGCTGACCGAAAAGCTGGGCTACGAGGTGCCGACCTCGTGGAAGGGGCTGCTGACGATTCTGGCCGACATTTCAAACAACAAGCGGCTCGAGGAGACGCCGGAAGTGATGATCGCCGAACCGGGCTACGCCAAGGATGATTTCCGTTCTCAGGTGTTCTACATGATGCTGGCCGATTATTTCACCTGGCTGGACGCGAGCGAGGAGAACCTGACCCGCGGCACGCAGGCGCTGCTCGATCTGTGCGAGGCGTTTGAAGCCATCGACTGGGACAACCTCGGTCTGGCCGAGGATTATGAGGACAGCGAGGACAAGGGGTACAACATGGGCGACATCCTGATCGAGTGGACGAGCCTGAGCGTGTACAACTATGTCGGCGCTGACGAAGAACAGGCGACGCCGGTCGCGCTCTCCGTTGTGGAGGGCGAAAAGCCGCTGGTCGGCCAGAGCGTGACGTTTGCGTTCATCAACCCGTTCTCCGAGCACAGGGACGAGGCCGCCGAATATCTGGCCGACGCATGGGCGCTGGAGCTGAAGGAAGACATGATTATGCTCAGCCCGGAGATGAACGAGCCGGTGCTCAACAGCTATTACGAGGAGAACCTGCAGAACATCGACAACTCGATTGCCGATTTGCAGAAGACGCTGGACAAGACCGAGGACGAGGAAGCCCGCGAATCGCTGCAAGCGAATCTGGATTCCATGAAGCAGTGGCGCGAGGATTACGAGAAGAGCGGCAAATACCAAATCTCCCCGGAGCAGATTGCGAGCTACCGCGCGTTCGGCGAGAACATGGCCGTGCAGCAGAGCCTCATCTGGAACACGAACGAGGGCTCGACGCAGGTGCAGCAGTATCTCGACGGCGCGATGAACGCCCGGCAGCTGGCGGCGGCGCTGGAAAAGACCCTGCAAATGCAGAAGCTGGAGGGCAACTAAACCCGCATGTTTGAAAAGAAAAAATCCGTCTGGCTGTTTCTGCTGCCGGGGCTTGCGATGCTGATGATCTTTTACATCGTGCCCTTTTTCAGCGGCATCGGCTACAGCCTGACGGACGGAAGCTACAAAAACACGTTCGTCGGCTTGCAGAATTACCGGGATCTGTGGCAGAACAGCATGTTTCTGCTGGGGCTGAAAAACACGATGGAGCTGTCGCTGATCTGCGCGCCGCTGCTGTGGCTGTTCTCTTTTCTGCTGGCCAGCGCGCTGAGCGCGATCAAGCCGTTCGGCGGATTCTTCCGCTCGAGCGTGCTGATGCCGTATCTCACGCCGTCCTCCGCGATTCTGCTGGTGTGGCTGGTGATCTTCGATTACGGCGGCCCGGTGAACCGCGCGCTTGAAGCGATGGGGATGGCGCGGGTGATGTGGCTGACCAGCGGCGCGCTGCGCCTGCCGGTCGTGCTGATGTTCCTGTGGAAGAATCTGGGTTTCTGCCTGATTATCTTTCTGGCGGCGCTGCAATCCATTCCCCAGCCGCTCTACGAATACGCGCAGCTGGAAGGCGCGGGCTTTTTCACCCGCGCTTTCCGCATTACGCTGCCGATGATTACGCCGACGGCGTTTCTGGTGTTCGTGCTGGCGTGGATCAATGCGTTCAAGATCTTCAAAGAGGTGTACTTCATCGCGGGCGCATACCCGGATTACTCGGTGTACACCCTGCAAAACTACATGAACAACATGTTCGGCAAGCTGAATTACCAGCTGGTGACGGCGGCGGCCTATTCCTTCGGCCTGATCGTGTTCGCGCTGTTCGGCGCGCTGTTCTTCCTGCAAAGGCGAGCTGCGCGCGGGCTGAATTGAGGTGAGGCGGATGGAAAAACAAACGGTTCGCCCGGCGCATATCCGGCGCAGGCACATTCTGGCGCGGCTGCTGCTGTCGGCGGCGGCGATCGTCATCCTGCTGCCGGTGGTGCTGACGGCGCTGTATTCCTTCTTTTCGCCCGGCGAAATCAAGGCGTTCATGCAGACGCGCGGCAGCTTCGACGCGAAGAGCCTGATGGAAATCAAGCTCTCGCCCAACATGTTTTCCCTCAGCCAGTATTATAAAATATTGATTGAGGACATGACGATTCTGCGCTACTTCGTCAATTCGGCGATGTATACCGCGGCGATTCTCTTCGGGCAGGCGCTGCTGATTCCGGCGATGGCCTACGCGCTCTCCCGCTTCAGGTTCCGCGGGCGGGACGCGCTGTTCTTCGTCGTCATCATGCTGATGCTCCTGCCGTTTCAGGTCACGATGGTGCCAAACGTCATCACCCTGCGCGCGATGGGGCTGCTGGATACGATCTGGGCGATCATCCTGCCGATGACGGTCGCGCCGTTCTACATCTTTCTGCTGCGGCAATACATGGTCGGCCTGCCGGGCGACATGATCGAGGCGGCGCAGATCGACGGCGCGGGCACGCTGCGCTGCTTCATCCACGTGGTTCTGCCCGTCTGCCAGCCGATTCTCGGCGCAGCGGTGGCGCTCTCGTTTGCGGATTGCTGGAATCTGGTCGAGCAGCCGCTGACCTATTTGACCACGCACACGGAGCTTTATCCGCTCTCTGTGGTCTTCAATCAGCTGACCCAGCAGAGCACCGGCGTGGAATTTGCGGGCGCGGCGCTGTATACCCTGCCCGCGCTGCTGATCTATCTGTATTTCCAGAACGACATTCTGGAAGGCGTCCAGCTCACGGAACTCAAGTAAAGGAAGACAAAAGCGATGAAAAAAATGGCCATCAAGGGACTGGTCACGCTGGCGGCGGTCGTCGCCCTGTGCATGTTCTTTTCCGGCACGATCAAAACCATTTCAACCGCCAAGGTCAAGCTGGTGACCGCCAAGCAGGGCAAGCTGGAGGAGGAAATCAAGCTCAGCGGCAATCTCACGTTCCCGGAGACGGAGGATGTGAAGCTGGCGCTGGCTTCCGACCAGAGCGTGACCATCAAGCGGGTGCGCGTGGCGAAGGGGCGCAGGGTTGCGGCGGGCGACGTGCTCTTTGAGGCGGAGGTCTCCGGCTACGACAAGGAGATGGAAAGCCTGCGCGGCGAATACGACGCGGCGCAGAAGGAGCTGATGGAGCTGGAGCGCAAAAACGGCGACGTTCGGCTCAAGCGCACCGAGGAAATCTGGGTGGAGGCCTACGACGCGCTGGCGAAAAGCAAGGACGACTGCATGACCGCGCAGACGCAGCTCGAGGTCGCC
>OLOS01002786.1_pt1 | contig 11268 bp, 8 predicted proteins | sample 1672631 | NCBI WGS metagenome assembly OLOS01 (sample SAMEA3136707, study PRJEB25190) | human gut metagenome | biome: human gut; feature: human-associated habitat; material: faeces | place: Austria | collected 2013 | reverse complement strand
GCTCCTGCCAGCTGGTTGCAGCGCCGTACAGCGCGTCCCAGATTTCCTTGCTGTAACCCCAGAATGGTCTGGAAAGGCAGTAGTCTCCAACCGCACACGGCTCTTTGTCGATTCCTCCGCGCACACAATTTCGCGCAATATTATGTTCCGCATCAACCGCAATCCATTCGAAGCGGTCTTTCCCGTGCGTCAGCGCGGCAGGATTGTTTAGAAGATTCTGGATGGAGGACGTTGCAAAACGTTCCTTTGCATTTGTACCTGTGCCGCGATATTCATCCCAGCCGTTTACGGCGCGGTCGACCAGCATCAGGCGGAAGTCTTTTCCGCCTATATCCTTGGAGCTTTTGTATTCGCAGCCTTCCATCGCAGTAAGCGAAACAGCATCCTGCGAATATGTGCTTTGGATTTGCGTAGCGCCGAATAGAAAAATGCCGGGGAGACGGTTTTAATCTCTCCGGCGTTTTTTGCCATCGTATCAGGAAAGAAGCAGCAGCACCATACCCGCAAGGACAGCGCCCATGCTCCACAGACGGAGGCTCTCGCAGCGGCGCAGGCGAAGACCGAGGTCTTCGGGAAGCGGCGTTTTTTTCGTGACGCTGCGGTAGAGCGTTCTGCGGTTCAGGTACAGCGTCATGGCCGCGCAGGCAGAAACAAGCAGCGCCGCGTCCAGAACCGGCATCGCGAAATTAAGTCCATCTGCCAGCATGAAAGGAACCGTCGCCACAAGGCCCAAAGCCGCCAGCAACACCCACGCGACACTCGAGCGGAGCGAGGCGTGATAGGCCCTGTAGGCGTTCTGAAAATCGGCAGCCTCGTCCTGCTCCAGAGGCTGGGCACGATCGTCGCACGTGTAAAAATACAGACGCCTGCGCATGGGAAGCAGGCTCTCATAATCGCCCACGCACAGAAGCTGCCAGCCCTTGCGCTTGGCGATGTCCAGATATTCCTGCACCTCGTCGTCATCCTCGACCCGCGGCTTGCTGCATGGAATTGAGATCACGCAAAGCCGCGCGTTTTGAAGCTGCCAGCGGCGAAAAAAGAAAAAGTTTCCCTTGCAGTGGTCGAGCACCAGACCGTTTTTCAATTGCTCCTTTAGAAAGTCCAGAAGCTCATCGTTGCTGTAGAGTCGGAAAAAGACATAGCGAAGACTTGTTTTTTCATGCTGCTGCATTTGTGTTCTCCTTATTACTGTAAGCCGTATTCCTTCAGCTTGTTCCAAAGCCCGCGCGGGCTGATGCCGAGCTCGGAGACCATCGCGCTGCGCTTTCCGGCGTTTGCGCGGTAAGAGGTCTCGATGGCAAGCCGTTCGAGCTCCTGCAATGTCTTTCCGGCAAGCACGCGCTCGACCTCGCCGAGTCCCGGACGCGCGTTTGTGAACTGATAGGGAAGGTCCTTCGGTCGAATCCATTCGCCGCTTGCGACGATGCCGGCATATTCGATTGTGTTGGCAAGCTCACGGACATTGCCGGGGAAGGTGTGGGCGCAGAGAATTTCCAGCGCTTCGTCCGTCACGCCGCGGATGCGCACGCGCTTATTGCGGAGCGTGGAGCTGCGGCTGATAAAATGGCTGCAAAGAAGCGGAATATCGGCACGCCTCTCGCGCAGGCGCGGCATGTGAATTTCCACCGCGTTGAGCCGGTAAAGAAGATCCTGCCGCAGGAGCCCGCTTTGTACCAGCTCGTCCGAGGTGCGGTTTGCCGAGGCGATGATTCGCGTATGGAACTGGTGCACCTCGCGGCTGCCGATGGGAGAGAAGGTGTGTTCCTGTAAAACGCGCAGCAGCTTCCGCTGGAACTCCGGCGGCATATCGCCGATGCCGTCCAAATACAGCGTGCCGCCGTTTGCATAGTCGAGCTTGCCGCGCCGGTCGCACAGAGCGCCGGGAACGGCGTCCATTTTGTAGCCGAAAAACTCCTCTTCCAGCCGCTTTTCATCGAACGCCGCGCAGTTGACCGTGACGAAGCGCCGTCCATCTGCGCCATTGTGGAGTGTGTGCGCCGCGATGCGCTTGCCGGTGCCGCTTTCGCCGGTAATGAGGACGTTGACATCGACATTTTGGAACTTCCGCAGCATCGTGCGCACCTGCTCGAGCGCGGGACTCGTGCCGATGAGCTCTTCTGCCTGGTTCTGCGCTTCGAGCTGGTCGTTGAGGTAGGTCACGTTTTCGTTCAGACTGCGAAATTCGAGCGCCTGCCGGATGTAAATTTTGAGCTCTTCGAGGTCCAGGGGCTTTGTCAGATATGTAAACGCCCCGCGCGTCATCGCGCTGACCGACGAGCGGATGCTGCCGTAGGCCGTCATCATGATCACGGCGGCCAGCGGCGCGAGCTTTTTGATCTTCATGAGGATATCGAGCCCGTCGTAGGGTCCGATGACCATGTCCAGCAGCACCAGATCGATGGGCTCGGTCTGGAGCCGCTCGAGCGCACGGATGGGGTCTGTCTCCCAGATGACCTCGTATTCCGGTTCGAGTGCCAGAGACAGGGAAATGCAGATGCTGCTTTCGTCGTCAACGATCAGGATTCGAGGAAGCATGGCTGGCTCCTTTCAAAAATCAGGGAGATCAGTGTGTATTCGTTTTTTACGCTTTCGATCTCCATAACGCCGCTGTTTTCGCGGATATACTGCTCACAGAGCGGAAGACCGAGGCCGGCTCCGGTCTGCTTGGTGGTGAAGAAGGGGTCGCGGCAGGCGCTCAGCTCCTGCTCGGTCATGCCTTCGCCCTCGTCGCGGATGGTGAGAAAGACCTTTTCGCAGCGGTTTGCGGCATGGACACGCAGCGTCAGAGGCTCAGAAGGCGGCGAAACGGCGCATTTGTACTCCATAGCCTCGATGCTGTTTAAGAAAATGTTGACAAGCACCTGCTTGAGCTGGTCGCGGTCGGCAAAGATGAAAAGATCGGATTCCAGCTTCTGGTCGAGCCGAAAATTGCTCTTGCGCAGCAAGGGGCGGATGAGACTCAGGCTGTCGTTTACCAGTTCCTCCACACTCACGCGCTTGGGATGGCGGTTGGTGGGCTTGGCGTAGTGGATGAGGTTGTCGATGAGGCGGTTGATGCGGTCGACCTCGTCGGGCACGTACCGGGCGAACGACTCCTGCACCTGCTTGCTGTCGCCCTTGGTGCCAATGAGCGAGGCAAAGGTGCGGATGGTCATGAGGGGATTTCGGATTTCGTGAGCGATACCGGCGGCGATGCGCGTCAGCGCCGAGGATTTCTGCCGCTCGAATTCCTCCTGCCGCTCCTGCTCGACCTCGGTTACGTCGATGACCGTCACCAGAACGCCGGTGACCGCTTTATCGCGAATGATCTGGTGGGTCATGTAGCTGTAGGCGCGGGTGTGAAGCGGAGAGTCTCCGAGACGAAGAATGCTGCGGTCGACCATCGTGCCGCTTGTAAAAAGTCGCTGACCCTCGCGCTCTAAAATATCACGGAAAACAGGGATATCGGACGCAAGCTTGCCCAGAAGCGGCTGACGCACACCGGCGATGGCGCAGGCGCTTTTGTTCATGAGCGTGACCGTGCCATCCAGATCGATGAGCATCATGCCGCTGGGGGAGTATTTGATGATGCGGTTTCGAAGATCACTTTCGGTTTGCAGCTGGGCATACTGCCGCTCGAGGGTCTGGTTGGCGCTGCGGATCTGTTCGGTCTGCTCGGCGACCTGCCGGTGGAGCACCTGCTGGATGCGGCGGGTGATGATGACGTAGCCCACGACAGCCAGCGCGGAAAATGCGGCGCAGACGCAGATGATGCGAAAAAGACGCTGGAACCGCGCTTCTCTTGTGCTGACGGGAAGCCAGCGGCTGCAAATGTTCTCATACTGCGCGGTGGCCTTGAAGCGGTTGATGCTGGTGTTCATCGTGCGAAGAAGCTCCTTGTCCGCGCTTCGAAGGACCATGGTAAATTCGAGCGCACCCAGATAATTATATTGTACGGTGTAGTTTTTGTCCGCGCCGTCCTGCGCCAGCTGATAGATCAGGCTGTCCTTGACGCCGATCATCGCCGAGCTTGGCAGCTCCTTGTGGCGCTGGTAGAGCTGGATCTGGTTGCTGACGGAGATAAACTGGTGAAAGCCGAGATTTGCCAGCAGCGTGTGCTGGATGGTGTCGGAGACGCAGATGGCCGTCCGGGCGCTTTTGCCGCTCTGGAGCATATCGTTTGCAACAATGACGCAAAGCTGTGAGCTCGTGAGAGAGTCCGTCACGCAAAAGTCTCCCGTGCTGTTTGCCTTCGTCGCAATTTCGCCGAGCACGAGATCGATTTCGCCGTCTCGCAGCGCCTCGAGACAGGCCTTGTCGGTTTCAAAGGGGACGAACTCAATTTCAAAGCTATCTGCCTCGGCGATCGCCGTGAGCATATCCACATGCATTCCGGCGCACGTGCCGTCCGCTTGCTGAAACTGAAACGGCGGCGTGTTCGGGTTGAGACCGACGCGAAGATAGCGGTTGAGCGCCCTTGCGCGTGGCGTGATGCCCAGCAGACAGACAAGCAGCAGCAAAGCCGCCGCGCACCTGAAAAACCGTTTCATCGCCAGCCTCCTCTCCGTATGCGCTTTGCGTAGTTTTCCGACATTTATATTAGTACAAAAGACCGAGCTTTTCAATGGACTTCGTGGAATCTTGACAGCTGCGCAAAATTTGCCGACGAAATTTCGGCAAATTTTGCCGATACATGGAAAACTTGCCGATTAGAGCGCTTGAAAGCGGGGGATATTTCTGCGAAAATATACAACAGATGAGAGCGGCTGCCGAAAGAAGCAGAGTCTTGCGACCGGCGCTTCTCGAAAGAAAATCAAAACAGGAGGAGAACCCATGAAAGCAATGAAAAAGATTGTGCTTTTGCTTCTGTGTCTGGCGATGGTGCTGAGCATGGCGGCCTGCGGCGGCAATGCCACGACCGAAACCAAGAGCGAAACCACGACCGCTGCCCCCGAAACCTCGGAAACTGCGACCGAGACCACCGCAGATCCTGCCAACACGACCTATCAGGATACCATCACCGTCGGCGTTGCCAACGACATCACCACGCTGGACCCGCAGGGCTCCAACACCGACGCCAACATGATGGCGTTCACGCTGACGCATGAGACGCTGGTTGAGGTCGACCCCGAGACCAACGAAGTCATCCCCGGCATGGCCACGTCCTGGACCACCTCTGACGACGGCTGCACCTTCACGTTCGAAATTCCCGAGAACGTGACCTTCTCCGACGGCACGCCCTGCACCGCCAACGACATCAAGTTCACCTTCGAGCGTGCGGCTGAGTCCTCCTTCACGAAGACCAAGGTCGAGCTCGTCACGAACATCGAGGTCGTCGACGACACCCACGTAGCCATCACCATCTCCAAGCCCTCGCAGGACTTCCTCATGCTCCTGGCTCACCAGAGTATGTCCATCCTCTCCGAGAAGCTCGTAAACGAAGATGAATTCGGCTACGAGATCGGCACCGGCATGTTCGCCGTTGAAACCTGGACGCCCGGCGACCAGATCTCCTTTGTCCGCTCCGACTATTTCCACGGCGAGCCCGCGCCCACCAGACGTATTGTCTACCGCCTGATCAAGGAAGAGTCCTCCCGCCTTATCGCGCTCCAGACCGGTGAGATCGACATCTGCGTTGACCCGCTGAACACCGACCTTGGCTACATTGAAGACGACCCCAACCTCGAGCTCGTCAAGGTTCCGAACTATGTCATGCTCTACCTCGCCATCAACAACGAGCGCAAAGGTCTTGACAACGTCCATGTCCGCAAGGCCATCGCCTACGCGACCGACAAGGCATCCATGATCGAAGTCGGCTACAACGGCGAAGGCTTTGTGCATGACCACTGGATCAACCGCGGTCAGTTTGGCTGGGACGACAACCTGCAGGTCTACGAATACAACCTCGACAAGGCCAAGGAAGAACTCGAGCTTTCCGGCTACAAGCCCGGCGATCTGAAGTTCCGCGTCATCTATAACGGCACCGCCAAAGAAAACATGGCCCTTGTTCTGCAGGCTGACCTCGCAGAAGTCGGCATCGAGCTCGAACTCATCAAGATGGAGACTGCCGCTCTCAAGGGCATTCTGAACGACGCGGCTCTCGACTATGATCTGTGCCTGTATCAGTTCACCGACAACCTCGGCACCGACTTCACGCTGCGCAACCAGTACGGCTCCTACGAGGAAGACGGCGTTCTGAAGAAGAACGGCTCCAACCGTGCCAACATGAAGGACGCGAAATTCAATGAAATGATCGACGCGGCCCTCATCGAGCAGGATTCTGCAAAGCGTGAGAAGATGTATAACGAGATCGAAGAATACCTCAACGAGATCGTCCCCATCGTCCCCATTGCGACCTCCTACGTCAACATCGGCATCAAGAAGGGCATCACCGGCGTCAAGTGGAACGGCACCGCGAAGCACGACTACCGCTACGTCTGCCTGCCCGTTGCGTAATCCCATTTTTCAGGTTCAAATTTCAGTTTGAATAGCAAACAGGAAGGGGCGTAAAGCCCCTTCCTTCCTACAAAAGTGTCCCCGCGCGCGGAAGTCTGTCTTCTGCGCGGTCTGTTGAAGCAGAGGAGATAGATTTATGCATAAATATGTCATCAAGCGATTGCTGATGATGATCCCCGTGCTGTTGTGTGTGGCGTTCGTCATTTATGCGATCATGAATGTGGCAGAAGGCGACCCCGTTTACTCCGTGGTCAGCGCCGATGCCACCGAAGCGCAGATCGAAGCGGCCAGAGAAGAACTCGGTCTGAACGGCACGCTGCTCGAGCGCTACTTCCGCTATGTCAAGGGTATGCTGACGGGCGATCTGGGTACGTCCTATGTGTCCAAGCGCGACGTCATGCAGACCTATCTGGAGCGGCTTCCGAACACGCTGAAGCTCGCCTCCGTCACGATGGTCGTCGCACTGGCCATCTCCATTCCGCTCGGAATCATCGCAGCGGTCAATCAGAATTCCATCAAAGATACGATAGCGATGGTGCTAGCTCTGCTTGGCCTGTCCATGCCGAATTTCTGGCTGGGTCTGCTTTTGATAATGCTGTTCTCGCTCAAGCTCGGGTGGCTGCCGTCCGGCGGCTATGAAAACGGAATGCTGAGCCTGATACTGCCCGCGTTTACCATCGGCGCAGGTCTGGCGGCGTTTATGACGCGTTCGACGCGCTCTTCCATGCTCGACGTCATCCGGCAGGACTACCTGCGCATGGCGCGTGCCAAGGGCGTCTCTGAGCGCAAGGTCATCCGCAAGCACGCGCTGAGAAACGCGCTCATTCCGATCATCACCGTCTTCGGCGTGCAGTTCAGCAACGTCCTTGGCGGCTCAGTTCTGGCCGAAACGGTCTTTGCCTGGCCCGGTGTCGGCCGTCTGGTCGTTGACGCCATCGATCAGCGCGATATCCCCATGGTCACGGGCGCACTTGTCATGACGACGATGATCGTCTCGATCGTCAACCTGCTCATCGACATCGTCTACGCCTTCGTTGACCCGCGCATCAAGTCGCAGTACACGAAGTAAGGAGGGAAAGCTGTGGAAAATACGAAACTCAGAGCCTCGCAGAAGTACAAAAAACGCAGTACCTTCGACTCCATCTGGCGGCAGCTGCGCAAAAACAAGGGCGCTATCGTCGGTATGATTCTGCTCGTTGTCATCATCATCATCGCCCTTGCTTCCCCGTACATTTTTAACTACGAAACCGATGTCATCGCCAACAACGTCAAAGAGCGCATGCAGCATCCGTCGAGCGAACACTGGTTCGGCACCGACGATCTGGGCCGCGATATCTTCGCGCGTGTCTGCTATGGTGCGCGTTACTCTCTGGCGGTCGGTCTCGTGGCCGTTGCGGTCGCGCTCGTCGTGGGCGTCACGCTCGGCGCGGCAGCGGGCTATGTCGGAGGCGTGTTTGAAAACCTCATCATGCGCGTGTGCGACATTTTCTCGTCCATCCCCAGCGTCCTGATGGCCATCGCGGTCGTCTCCGCGCTTGGAAAGAGCACGTTTAACCTCATGCTTGCCGTCGGTATCGCGAGTACCGCGCCCTTTATCCGCGTGGCAAGAGCCGCCGTTCTGACCGTCCGCGGCGAGGAATACGTCGAATCGGCCCGCGCCATCGGCTCTCCGGAGTGGAAGATCGTCGCGTTCCATATCCTGCCGAACTGCGTATCGCAGATCATCGTGCAGGCGACGCTGCGTGTCGGCTCGGCGATCATCTCCGCGGCGCAGCTGAGCTTCCTCGGTCTCGGCGTTGCGGCGCCTGCGCCGGAATGGGGCAGCATGCTCTCGGCAGGCCGCGCGTACATCCGCGATTACAGCTACATGACGCTCTTCCCGGGCATTGCCATCATGCTGACGGTGCTTTCGCTGAACCTGATCGGCGACGGTCTTCGGGACGCGCTCGATCCCAAGCTGAAGCGTTAAGGGAGGATACGAAATGAGCCACGAACATGATAATCTGATCCTTGATATTGAAAACCTCGTCGTCCGCTACGAAACAGAAGATGGCATCGTCCACGCGCTCAACGGCATCGACCTGCAGCTCGGCTACCATCAGACCATCGGCCTGGTCGGCGAGACCGGCGCGGGCAAAACGACCGCTGCGCTTGCCATGATGCGGCTCGTTCCGTCGCCTCCCGGCGTCGTTGAATGCGACAAGCTGATGGTGGACGGACGCGACATTCTGAATCTGCCGACGGCCAAGATGGAAGAGGTCCGCGGCAAGGACGTCTCGATGATCTTCCAGGACCCAATGACGGCCCTGAATCCAGTCTTCACCGTCGGTGAGCAGATCGCCGAGAGTCTGGAGCTCCACGAGCATCTGGACAAGAAGGCCGCGATGGAACGCGCGAAGGAAATGCTCGAACTTGTCGGCATTCCGGGCTCGCGCGCCAACGAATATCCGCACCAGTTCTCCGGCGGCATGAAGCAGCGCGTGGTCATCGCCATCGCGCTGGCCTGCAACCCAAAGCTTCTCATCGCCGACGAGCCGACCACGGCGCTGGACGTTACGATTCAGGCGCAGGTTCTCGAGCTTATGAGCGAACTGAAGGAAAAGTACGATACCTCCATGATCCTCATCACCCATGACCTCGGCATCGTCGCGGAGGTCTGCGACACGGTCGCCGTTATGTACGCCGGGCGCATCGTGGAGCAGGGCACGCTCGAAGATGTCTTTGACCACACGAAGCACCCCTACACCGAGGGCCTGATCGCTTCGGTGCCGCGTTTGGGCAAGCGCCTGCATCGCCTGCCGTCCATCCCCGGCTCCGTTCCCGATCTGTCCGTCATGCCCGAGGGCTGCCGTTTCGCTCCGCGCTGCAAGTATGCACAGGATTCCTGCAAGCAGAAGCTGCCTGAGCTCCAGACGGTTGCCGAGGGCCATCGTTGCGCGTGTCCGTTCTATCGCAATGCTCGAGAGGGGGCTCAGCAATAATGAGTGCAACTGAGACCAAGCCGTTGCTGTCCGTTCGTCACCTGAGCAAGAAGTTCCCTGTGGGCAAAGACTTCTTCGGTCGTGCCAACAAGTTTGTGCACGCGGTGAACGACGTGTCCTTTGACATCATGCCCGGCGAGACGTTCTCGCTCGTAGGCGAGTCCGGCTGTGGTAAGTCCACCACCAGCCGTCTGATCAACCACCTCATCAAGCCCAACGAGGGAGAGATTCTCTTTGAGGGCAAAGACGTGGCGAAGCTCTCCGAGAAGGAGGTTCGTCCACTGCGTGCCGAGATGCAGATGGTGTTTCAGGACCCGTATGGATCGCTCAATCCTCGCATGAAGGTGCAGGACATTATTAGCGAGCCGCTGCTTGTTCACACCAAGATGAGCAAGGGCGAGCGTCTGAAGAAGGCACAAGAGCTGCTCGAGGTCGTTGGCCTTTCGGCCACTCATGGCGAGCGCTATCCGCACGAGTTCTCTGGTGGTCAGCGTCAGCGTATCGGCATCGCCCGTGCGCTTTCGGTTAGCCCCAAGCTCATCATGGCCGACGAGCCCGTTTCGGCACTTGACGTGTCCATTCAGGCTCAGGTTCTGAATCTTCTTCGTGATGTTCAGGAGCAGTACAACCTGACGTACCTCTTCATCTCCCACGACCTTGCTGTTGTTGAGATGATTTCCGATCGCATTGGCGTCATGTACCTGGGCTCGCTGATGGAGGTCGCTCCCAACGAGGATCTTTACAGCAACCCGCTGCATCCGTATACGCAGGCCCTGCTTTCCGCTGTGCCCATCCCCGATCCTTCGATTGAGAAGAAGCACGTGCTTATTGAGGGTGACCTGCCGAGCCCCACGAACATTCCTTCGGGCTGCCCGTTCCACACGCGCTGCCCGCATGCTACCGAGAAGTGCAAGACCGAGGTTCCGCAGATGAAAGAGCACACCCCGGGCCACTTTGTGAAGTGCCACTTCCCGGGCGTGAAGATCTAACAGATCGTTCGGCATATATGCATCCAGGAGGGGAGACGTCCAAGAACGCCTCCCCTCCTTCTTGTGTGACAGCAAAACGACAGGTTTATTTTGTCACATTTTCACATGTCCTTCATATCGTGCCCGGATGACGGCTCTCCGTGCGAGATGTGACGAATAAACCCGGGGTGCGCCGTATGGAGGGCGCACCTTGAGTTCGTGCTACCATTTATTCGTTTGAGTACACCTGTGCAAATGGAGGAAAATCCATGGCTACCGTTCTTGTTTTTGGCCACCAGAACCCCGATAACGACGCCATCATGTCTGCTGTCGTGCTGTCCCAGCTTCTCAATCAGGTTGAGTATGCCGGCAACACCTACGAGGCATGCGCTCTGGGCGTTCTGCCTGCCGAGTCTGCGAAGCTTCTCGCCGACGCTGGCGTGGCGGAGCCACGTCAGATCGCCTCGGTTGAGGAGGGCCAGCTCGTGCTCCTCACCGACCACAACGAGAGCGCTCAGTCCGTTGAGGGTCTAAAGTCTGCAACCGTCTTTGGTGTGGTCGACCATCACCGCATTGGCGACTTCGAGACCGCTGGCCCTCTGCACTACCTCGCCTTCCCGTGGGGTTCCAGCTGCACGATTGTGACCAAGGTTGCCCAGATGCTGGGCATCGAGCTCACCGATGTTCAGGCCAAGCTGCTGCTTTCCGCCATGATGACCGATACGCTCATGCTCAAGAGCCCCACCACTACCGATGTTGACCGCACTGTGGCCGCCCAGCTGGGCGAGCAGGTGGGCGTCGATCCCGTTAAGTTTGGCATGGAGGTCTTCCTTACCCGTCCGTCCGGTTCCTTCACCGCTGCCGAGATGGTGGGCAACGACATC
>OLOS01002784.1_pt1 | contig 11272 bp, 11 predicted proteins | sample 1672631 | NCBI WGS metagenome assembly OLOS01 (sample SAMEA3136707, study PRJEB25190) | human gut metagenome | biome: human gut; feature: human-associated habitat; material: faeces | place: Austria | collected 2013 | reverse complement strand
CGTAACCGTACCGGTACTGTATTTCTTGCTCTTGTGTTTCAGAATTTTCTTGCATATTTAACACTCCGTTCATATTTATTGAACCTATCTTATCACAAAACATTCAGTTTGTCAATAATTTTATCTAAAATATTATAAAACTATTTGCAAAAAGGGTCGTATTTTGTCGTTTGGTAGGTTTTTCCTTTGCTTTATTTCTGTTTGGGCGTAAAAACGAACCCCTATTGGCGTAAAAAATAGGGGCGGTTTTTACAAACCGCCCCCGAAAAAAGGTTGTAATTTAAATTTTACAGCTGTGTAAGCTGGTAAAGGCTGTAGCCGGAATCACCCGCTATGCTTACAATTTTTCTAAAATCAACAATTTTGTTCACATCTAAATTTTCAATTTTTGAAAACACTTGCGGCTCAATTTTTTGAAAAACCTTTATTAAATTGCTGCGGTAAGAAACTTTAATAATTGTACCGTTTTCGTTTTCCCCGTTTTTTACTATTAAATAAGAATCGTTCATGGTTAACTCGTTTGCTGTCATAAATTCTTGCCCCTTAATTTTTGGTGCTATTCAGCTTAGGTAAAATAACCGTTTGCCCAACGCGTATAACATTAGAATTTTGAATTCCGTTAATTGCCAATATAATATTTTTATTCGCCAAAAAATCAATATTATTCTGTTGGCAAATTTGCTCTAAGGTCTCCCCCGCTTTTACGGTGTAAGCAATGTATTCCGGCTCCGGCTTTTCGTTGGCGGCCTTTTGCAGCTTTTCAATTTCTAAAGACTGTGCCTGCACCTTTGTAATAAGCTCGTTATTTGCTGCTTCGTAAGAGTTTATTTTATTTTGCATATTGGTACACAGGGTAATTACAACTACTGCCGCAACAACCGTAACGCCCAACAGGCAAGAAATTGATTTTTTTAATTGCTTTACACCGCTTTTTAATTCGGTGCTTACCGTTAACGCCGCAGTTTGCAGCTTTTTTTCTAACTGTATTTCAACCTCATTTTTTCCGGCTGCCTGCGTTTTCTTTTCCGTCGCCTTTTTCAGCGTTTTTTCTAAAGCGGTTGTTTCTTTTGGTTCCTTGGTTTCTTCCTTTTGGTAGCTGGGTTTTCCGCAAAAGCCGCAAATGTAGGAGCTTGCCATTTCGTTGCAATTCATGCAGCGCCAACGGTGGGTTGGGCAAACCTGTTCAATTTCTGCCATCATCATCTCTCCAATTCTCTTGTTTTATTTAAATTTGTTTAATCGGTTTTAATCCACATACAATACATGAAACTCCAGCTGCTATTCACATTCCACCCCTCATTATGAAAACTATACGACCCGTCATCCTTTGTATACTCATAAGAAAAATACGCAATTTTATCATTGCTTTTCCCCGGCGTTCTTAAACCCGTGTTGTGATAATACACATAACGATCACGTAACTCGCTAACTAAAGAATAATATTTTTTAACCTCGGTTTCGCTAAGAATGTAAATTTTATCCTCGGTGTCATTGCCGCCGTCTGTGCCCCAATCGGGGTTATCATCACTTACCACCTTTGTTGTTAAAATTCGCTTTCGCTCCGGCATGGTAAACGAATTGTAAAAATCGCTATTCAAATACTTTCGCAGGCTGCAGGTCTCCCAAGTAGTGGCGCCGCCTGGTTTATTATAATAGCTCCCATCCCCATAGGAGTTCCCGATAACAAACCTACAAATAAACGCCTTGTTCCCCTGCTTTTCTAAAACCAACCAACTGGAATTACCAAAGGTAAGCGAATCGCCAACGCTTAAATTTTTGGGTATGGCATCAGACGAATACGGCAGAACCTTTTTAGAACTGCTTTTAGCTGTACCGCTGCTTTTGTAGCCGCTGCTTTCCCGGTAGGTGCTTTCGTACTGCGTAGTTGTATCTATGTAGCTTTCATCGTACCCGTAACTTTCTGTGCCGGTGTCGCCGCCTATGGCGCAATGCCCGTTTCCGTCATCGTATTGATTATTGCTATTGTAACCCGAACTGCTGCCGGTTTCGGAACCGTAGCTGTAAAAAGAATACCCATAGCTATTGGGGTAGTACCCGCTGTAATAAGAGGAGGAGTAAGAGTACCCGTAGCGGCTATTGCTGTTTTTGTTTTTTAAACACACCGTAACAATTATTGCGGCTACCAGCACAATTGCCGTAGACGGTATTATAATGGCTAACGCCTTTACGCGCTTGTTACTTTTATTCGGTGCGCTTGGTAAGCTGTTGCCAACAAACGGGTTGCAGGCAACCGAATTTTCGGGAACCGGCGGCGGAGCAAAAGCCCCCTCTTTAGGTAACTCGGGCGGCAAAAAATTGGCCGAACAATCTGTTTTGTTTTGCATTGCTAAGCACCCCTCTTTTTAAAAAACTTTTTCCAGCTCTAATAGCTCGCAGGTACTACAGGAGGAAATTTTACATTCACTGTCTAACGAAACATCTGCCCGCATGTTAAGCTCTGCCCCGTAATTTGTTTTTACGGTATTTTCTATTCTTGCGCTGGCGGTTGCGTCGCTGTTTATTACAAACGATTCGTACGAACAAACCGTAGCGTTATGCTTGCTGCTAAAGTGCCGTTCAATAGCGGCTTTGTACTCCTGCTCGCTTTTTTGGCACCCGCAAACGCCTAACAAAACGCATAACGCCAAAAAAATTACGCCGATTTTTTTCATTTAACCGCACCCCTTTACCCCAAGCTGCTAAACCGCACCATGTTAATAATCATTAAAACTACGCCAATTCCACCAATAATCATTGCCGCTAATCCAAAGCCTTTGGCTTTGCTTTTAAACTTCCAAATTGGTTTTACGCCCATTTTTTCCTCGGCGGGGTTTAGGCAAAATGCAGTTAAGCCAAAAATAAAACCTAATACGCTAAATATAATGGGCAAAATAAAAAAGCCGATAATTGCAAAAATCCAACCAATAATGGCCAAAGCCAAGCCGCGGTCTTTTAGCTGAGCACCGGAGTCAGCAATTCCGTTTACCGAGTAGGTTCCACCCACCGGTGCAGCTGCCGGAGTGGGGGCGCCCTGCTGCATTTTTGGGGCATTTTGTTTCCACAGTTTGGTTTCCCTTAACGGCGTCCAATTTTTAAGTTCGGCATTTACCACCAATGCGTCGGGCAAAACCTCGTTATTTTCAATTTTGTGCTTTAAAACCGTTTCCGGAATCATTTTGGGTTGATTATCTACTGCTATATACCATTCCATAACTCTATTCTCCTAAGCTTGTTTATTAAATTATTAGTGAAATGCTTCTTTTAAAAATGCTTCTTTTAAATAATCCTCACTGAAAAACAAAGGGTGAAAAACGCCCTGCCTTACCAAGCCAAGAATTACTAAGCCCATTAGCAAAACTAAAATGGCCGCAATAGCTAACCGACGGCCAAAAAAAATATAATCAAAATAATCGTCGGGATAAAATTCTTTTAAAATATCAAGCCGGTCGTTGAAAAGCGTAATCAATGCTAAAACAAGAGCAATTACACCGGAAATAGAACAAACAATTATCCAACCCCGAATAAAATCGTCGTTGTGTATATAAAAATAGCTATTAACACTTTCCTCGTCCGGCACGCCGCTTAAAAACATCATAATAAAAAAAGTTAAAATTGCAATTCCTAAAGAAAAATATGCCAATCCTGTTTTATTTTTAAACCTATCTTTTAAGCATTTAGCTTCCTGTATTCTTTCAAACTCTTGATTTTTTTGCAGCTGCTCCTGCTGGGTGGTTTTCCAAATCTCGGTGTTTTTTAATTGAACCCAATCGTCCATTGTAGAATTTTTAACAAAAACATCCGGCGAAATATCTTTGTTACGAATCCTTTCAATTAAACCATTTTCCAAAATTTCCGTGGTTTCACAGTTGTTTGAATAAATTTCCCAATTCATTTTCTACCTCCTATTTTTACAACATAATTCGTATTATGTTGTAAACTGCTGCAAAAATAAAAGCCCGTGCAGCGCTGCACGGGCCAAAATAGCGTACGAAAAGCCAAGCCTTTTTGCGGGTGCAAATTGTTTTGCAGCAAAAGGGCTTGGTTTGTTGCGCTTATTTTTCCACAATTTTACTTTTTATGCTCTAAATATTGACAATTTAAAGGTTTAATGATATAATTTTAAAGAACGAAAAACAGTTTGCGTTAAAGTTTTCGTTTTTCATACAACATAATACGAATTATGTTGTAGCCGCTGTTTACAGCGGTTTTTTTGTTTTTTAAGGGGCGTTTTAGCCCTTTTGCCGGGGCGGTGCACTGCACCAGCCGACTGTTAAAACCGTTTTCCCCCTAAACCGCTGCCTTTTAAACCGTTGTTACAAAATTAAATGCATTTTTTCCAGCTTGCGGCGGTGCTCGCTGCCGGTAGAAATAATGTAAATTCTTGTGGTTTCAATGCTGGCGTGGCCTAAAATGTCGGCCAGCTTGGCCAGGTCTTTTTCCAAACTGTAAAACACCCGGGCAAACAGGTGCCGCAAATTGTGCGGGAACACCTTTTTGGGGTTTACCCCGGCGGCCGCGCAAAGGCCTTTCATCTCCCGCCAAATATTAGCCCGGTCTAACGGCTTGCCGGTTTTGGTAACAAAAATTTTGCCCTGCACAATGCCCTGCTGCGCCGCGTAGCGCAGCAACTTTTGCCGCAGGGGCTTAACCAAAAACACAGTTCGGGTTTTGCCCTTGCAGCGCACGGTGGCCTGCCCGCTTTGGGCAGCCTGCACCGTAATAAACGGCAGCTCGCTAACGCGAATACCGGTGCCGCACACCGTTTGCAGCAGCAGGTACAGCCGGGTGTTTTTTTGCAAAAGGGCCGCCCGGCAAAGGCGCTCGTACTCCTGCCTTGTTAGCTCCTTTTCCTCGGGGCAGTAAATTTGGCGCTGCAGCTTAACGCTTTTGCAGCGCAGCCCCGGCTGCCCTAAAAAGCTAAACAGGCAGTTTAGCGCCGCTAAGGCGGCATTTACGCTGCGGGCGGCGTACCGCTGCTGCAGCGCGGCCTTGTACTGCAGCACCAGCGTTTTGGTAACCGGCCGGCCGCCGGCAAATTTGGCAAAGACCGCGGCGCTGCGACAATACTGCTGCCGGGTGTTACGGCTTTTTTCCTGCCCCGTTAAATGCTGCAAAAATTTAGCTGCCACCGCCGGCGTTAGGGTTATTGGTTCCATGTTCTTTTTAAACCTCCAAAAATTGTATTACTTTTAGAGGTTATTATAAATTCGTTTTAAAAAAATTGCACCCCGGTATTTTAACCCGGCAAAAATTACAGCTTGCCGGCCAAAAGCCAAGGGTGCAAAATTAAAATTAATCTTCTAACGGGGGGAACAGCAGGCACCCGGCCTGTTTAAACTGCAAAATGCGGTTATCTAAATACGCTACGCTGCAGTTAAACTCCTTTGCCAGGCAGGCCTTACACAAAAAGCTTTCGGCCTCGCGGTTAATCATTTTGCGGTGCAGGCCAACATCGTCCCCGGTTAGTCGAGCGCCGCAGCGCTCACAGTTGCTGCCGCCCATTTATTTGTTTATTACCTTAGCGCGGAACAAGCGGCAATCGTGCGCTTTAAGGTTGGTCATATAAATGCCGTTTTTAACCTCAATTTTTTCGCCGCTCCAAACATCCAGCAGTTCAACCGTTTTGCCGCAGCTTTCGGGCAGGCCAATAGATTCCATGGTAATAAAATTGCGGTTGTCACGGTCGGAGAAGTTGAACATACCAATGGCAATATCGCCGTTGGCTAAATATTTGGCCCAGGTGCTGTTCTCTTTAGGGTGGTTGTAGCCCTGCGGGTCCTGCATATTGTTGTAAACCTCAAAAGCCTGGCCCTGAGCCGGGTCTTGGTTAATAGCCAGCACCTCTTTATTCTGCATCATTACGCGGTATTCCTCTTTAACCTTGCGAATGTCGCAGCCCATAATAAGCGGGGAATTTAACAGCGCCCAGAAAGAAAAGTGGGTGCGGTATTCGGTCGGCCCGCAGGCATTTAAATCGTCGTGGTCGTCGCCGTCAATATTGCCGGTGCGCTCCATGCCAACTACCAGCATATCCATATCGTTAAAGCAGCCCTTGCCGGCGTAAATGTGTTTGTTAAACTGCTCTAACGCCAGCTTACGAATAGAATTAAAGTTATCCATAATATCTACCGTAGAGCGCCAGGCACCGGCGCCAATTGTTTTGGCCCAGTAAGCCGTTTCGCAAATGCCCCAGGAGCAGGCGCTGAATAAAATCTCCCGCCCGCAGTTGGCTAAGGCAACGCCCATGCGGCGGTACAAATTAGGCCCGGTTACGGCAGCGGAATGGAAACAAAAATCGTACTTTAAGTAGTCAACCTCCCACTCGGCAAAAGTCTCTGCGTCAATTTGCTCGTGCTCGTAGCTGCCGGGGTAGCCGGCGCAGGTTAACGGGCCGGCGCAGGAGTACATACCAAACTTTAGCCCGTGAGCGTGAATGTAATCGGCAACCGCTTTCATGCCGTTCGGGAATTTTTTCGGGTCCGGTACCAGGCGGCCGTTTTCGTCCCGCTCTTTTAAAGACCAGCAGTCGTCAATAATCACATATTCGTACCCGGCGTCTTTGTAGCCTTTTTCTACCATGGTGTCAACGGTTTCTTTAATTAAGTCCTCGTTGATCTCCCAAGTAAAGGTGTTCCAAGAGTTCCAGCCCAAAGGCGGGGTGTTAATTACTTTCATCATTTTATATACCTCCAATGATTGCAGCCCGTGTTTTAAATTTTGTTTTTTGCAAGGGCTGACTCTAATTGTAAGTATAACAGCCCAAAAAGGGCAAAACAAGCCAAAATCGGGTATTAATTTATAAAATTGGGCATTTTTACTTGCAAAAAAAGCGGGGCAACCGGCCAAACCGATTGCCCCACAAACTTCATACAATTGAATTGCCGTTTTTATGCGGCTCAATTACCGTTAGGAAAACTGAACTGTGAGGAGTTGTATTGATTTTTGCTGCTGTTATCATCCTCTTTTGGTGTTGTTTTACTGCCGCTGCTGCTATTGCCGCTACTGCTGCTGTTATTGTAGCTGGAGCTGCCTTTATCCTCCAGCAGCTTTACCTGGCAGGTGTACGCGGTTTTTTTGCTTGCCGAATAAAGGGTAAGGTTTAAGGTTTGCCCGGCGGTGCTGTTTTCTAAAACATCAAACAACACCTCGGCCGAGGTAAGCTCTTTTTCATTCACATGGGTAATAATATCCTTCACTTCGGCTTTGCCGTACAGGCCGCTTTTCTCATCTATTTGGGCAATTTGCAGGCCACTTGGCACATTGTTAATTTCGGCCGCTAAAGAGGTTACATTGTAATAAGAAATGCCCAGCTTTGCGCGCCCCTTAACATAACCGTTCGCAATTAAAGAATCGGCCACCTTTTTCATCTGCACGGTTGGAATGGCAAAGCCAACATTATCGTACTGGGAATCTACCAGCTTGGCCGAGGTAATACCAACCACCTGGCCGTACAGGTTGCACAGCGCGCCGCCCGAATTGCCGGGGTTAATGGCCGAATCGGTTTGAATAAACTTGCCGGTGTACTTACTGGTAATTGAAAGGCGGCGGTTTAATGCCGAAATGCACCCCTGCGAAAGCGCGGCTTCTTCATCGGCCCCGTTAGAGCAGCCAACCGCTACCACCGTTTCGCCAACGGCTAATTCGTCGGAATTGCCGAAGGTAGCAGCCTTTAAGCCGGTGGCGTTAGTTTTTAAAACGGCCAGGTCGCTGCGGGTGTCCCCGGCTACATAGGTGGCGTCGTAGCTTTTACCGTCGTAGGTGTAAATTTTAAATTTTGGGTTTTGCGTGCCGTCGTAAATGTGGTCGTTGGTTACAATGTAGCCGTTTTTGTAAACCACGCCGCTGGCGCTGGAGGCAATGCCGTTTTCGTTATAAACATAAATGCCTACCACCGAGGGGTCTACCGCGGCGTAAACCTCTGAAATGCTTTTGGCATCCTTGGCCTCCGGCTTGGTGGCAAGGTCTACCTTGCCGCTGCCGGCCGAACGACCCGAGCCCATAAAGTAACCGCCCGTTACGCAGGCGCACATTACCAGCACGGCGGCAACAATACCGGCAAAAAGGCGAATACCGCCGCTTTTGGGAGCCTCGCCCTGCGATTGCTTAACATAGGGGGCTTGCTCAATAATCGGCATAAGCGGCGCAATCGGCTCCGGCTCGGCCGGCTGCTCAACCGGCGGTTCGGGCGTTTCGCCGTTTTCCGGCTCCTCAATGCCGCGGTCCAGCGCCGGGTCTAAATCCAGCTCCTGCTCCGGCGCAGCCGCCGTGCGAACCGGTTCGGGCTGCGTCTGGGCGCCCGACTGCCCAGCTTCAGGCTGTTGAGCTATTGGTTGCTCCGCTTTGGGCTGTTCAGACTTAGACTGTTCAGGCTTGGTCTGTTCGGTCTTAGATTGTTCGTCCGGCTGCGGCGCATTTTCAAGCGACCCGTACGGTTTTTTAAAATTGTGTTCATCCATATTACGAACCTCCCTGCAGCAATGCTGCCAAAATAAGATGATTATTTTTGTTGCTCGGGCGCCGCCCGACGCGTAGGGCGTTTAAAAATCAGCTTGTGCTTTTAAGCGCAGTCTTAAAATTTTAAGGGGCGGCCTTAGTAAACCCTCGCCGGCCTTAGGCCGGTAAAAAGAATTCAAACTCGGTAAACCGGTTTACCTCACTGCGTACCTGCATGGTGCCGCCGTGAATTTGAACAATGGTGTTAGCAATGTAAAGGCCTAAACCGGTGCTGTCCTTTACCGCTGATCGGGAACGGTCGCTTTTGTAAAACCGCTCAAACACGCGGGGTAAATCCTCCGGCGCAATGCCCGGCCCGGTGTTGCGTACGGCGAACCGCACGCCTTCGGCGCTTGCGTGAACAATAAAGCGAATTTCGCCGCCCTCGTTGGTAAATTTAATGGCATTATCTACCAAATTGTAAATCACCTGGTAAATTAAATCGCGGTCGGCAACAACGGTAATTTTGCCGTCGTCCTCCAGCCCGGCAATGGTCAGCCGGTGCTGCTCAATTCGCTGCTCCTGCGAGATTACAATGGTGCAAAGCATTTCGGTAAGGTCAAAGGGCGTTTTGTTTACCTGCATTTCGCCCGATTCCAGCTTAGCCAAGCTTAGCATAGACTGCACCAGCCGGGTTAGCCGTTTAACCTCGCTGGAAACAATGTTTAAATAATACGGCTGCTTTTCCGGCTCTATGGTGCCGTCTAAAATGCCGTCTATAAACCCGCCAATGGTGGTCATAGGGGTTTTTAGCTCGTGCGAAACATTTGCCACAAACCGCCGGCGGGTGCCCTCAATTTGCACTAAAGCGTTGGTCATTTTGTTAAAAGCCACAGCCAGCTCGCTAATTTCGTCGTCCCCGGTAACGGGTATTCGTTTAGAAAAATCGCCTTGCGCCATGCTGTTGGCGGCCTCGGCCATTAATTTTAACGGGCGCATATAGCGGTAGGAAATATAGTATTCGGCAAAAAACATAATGGCCAGCGGCACTAAGGCCGAAAGCAAAAAAATGCGTAAAATAGAAAGGAAAAACACCCGCACATTTTTGTTGGAGATAGAGGAAAAAACAGCGCCGATCATATCGTTATTGCTGTTTCTTAAAGCGCTGCCAGTGGTGTAATAAATTTCGTTAAACACACCGCCCAGCGTGCCGCTGCCGCTGTAGCCCTCGCTGCTTAAGGCCTGCTGCATTACCTGGGTATCCAGCCGCTGCCGGCTGTGCTTACAGCTGTTGCCAAACCTAAAATTTTCGCAGCTGCAAAGCAAAACCTGGCCGTTTTGGTCGGTAATCAGCAAAACCGAATCGGTTACATTAGAAATAGCCCGAAAAAGGTTTACCACATTTTCACTTTTCACCTCGTCGGTGCTCATGTAGGAAACGGTTTTGGCAACCGCCGCGCAATTTTCGGCCGTTGTGTTTTGCTTTTCGCGAATTAAAAAGTTGCTAACAAAAAAGCAAAGCAGCGCCGTAATAACGGTTAGCGAGGCCAAAATTAAAACCGCCGTTGTTAAAAAAAACTTTTTAAAAAATTTAAGTTGCATTTTTTAAGCTCCGCCCGGCGTTTATTTTACCTCAAACTTGTAGCCAACGCCCCAAACCGTTTTTAGGGACCATTTATCTGAAACGCCCTCCAGCTTTTCGCGCAGCCGTTTTACATGCACATCTACGGTTCTGGAATCGCCGTAATAATCAAAGCCCCAAACCTCGTCTAACAATTGGTTGCGGGTAAATACGCGGTTGGGATTTTTGGCTAAATGAAAAATCAGCTCCAGCTCCTTCGGCGGGGTGTCAATTTGCTTGCCGTCAACAATTAACTCGTAGTTAGAAAGGTTAATTTCTAATTTATCGTACTTAACGGTTTTGCTGCTTTCCTCGTCGTTATAAGTGCGGCGCAGCACGGCCTTTACCCGGGCCATAACCTCTTTGGTGTCAAACGGCTTGGCAATGTAATCGTCCGCGCCAAGCTCCAGCCCCAAAATTTTGTCAAAGGTCTCGCCTTTGGCGGTCAGCATAATAATCGGCACATCCGAGGTTTTGCGAATTTCGCGGCAAACCTGCCAACCGTCCAGCTTTGGCAGCATCACATCTAATAAAATCAGCTTGGGGTTGTGCTGGGTCAAGGCCTCTAAGGCCTGGCGGCCATCGTTTACAACAATGGGCTCGTAGCCGTCCTTTTCCGCATAAAGGCGCAGCAGCTCGCAAATATTTAGGTCGTCGTCTACAATTAAAATTTTAACTTTACTCAAAACTTTCCACTCCTTTAAAAAGCCGGCAGCTTTACCGAGCTTTGCATTTACTATAATAAAACTTTACCACAGGAATTGCAAGTTATTATGAAGTAATTGTAAATTCTAAGGGTATTGCCTTTGCTCAGGCCCCTTAGTCCCCCCTGCCTTAGCAAAAAAATTGCAAGCCGAAAGCCAATGCTTTAAATTACTGATTACGGTATTGCAGCGGCGTTAAACCAACCGCCTTTTTAAACACCCGATTAAAGTTCGAAAGGTTTTCAAACCCCGATTCAAAAGCAATTTGCGCCACCGATTTTTTTGTGTTGGTTAACAGGCTGCAGGCGTTTTCTACCCTTACTAAATTTAAGTACTGCATTGCCGGCAGCCCAACCGCCCGCTTAAAGCAGGCCATAAAGTAGCTGGGGCTTAAACTGCAAACCTTGGCCAACTGCCGCACGGTAACGACATTTTTAAAGTTGTTTTGAATGTATTTTAAAGCCGGCAAAACCAATGCGCAGCCGGCCAATTTTGAAGCGGATTCCACCGGCTT
>OLOS01002781.1_pt1 | contig 11276 bp, 9 predicted proteins | sample 1672631 | NCBI WGS metagenome assembly OLOS01 (sample SAMEA3136707, study PRJEB25190) | human gut metagenome | biome: human gut; feature: human-associated habitat; material: faeces | place: Austria | collected 2013 | reverse complement strand
GAGCAGCGTGTCCATGGCCCGCGCCGCGCCGGATAGCTCCGCCTCCGCCGCGTCCCGCGCGTTCCCCGCGAGCGTGACGCGGAAGATGTTGAGCATCAGCACCGTGAAGATGAGCAGCGGCACGACGCCGATGAGCAGAAAGGCAAGCAGCAGTTTGTTGCGGAAGGAGAGGCCGCTCAGACGCTTCATGCCCCGCCCTCCTCTATCAGCGCCGTCCAGCGCGCGATGAACTCCTCCTTGATGGAGCCCGCCCAGTGGACGTCGTAGTCGATGATGCCGAGCTCGGCCTCGCCGGGCAGGTCCTCTGGGGCGTGCACGTCGGTGCGCACGCTGCGGCGGCTGAGGTCGGAGACCAGCAGCTCCTGCACGTCGCGGCCTATCACGAACTCCAGAAAGGCGCGGGCGTTCTCCGGGTGCCGCGCTCCCTTTATCAGCGCGCAGCCGTCGGGTACGGCGCTGGTGCCCTCTGCGGGGTAGACTATGGCCACCTCGGGCGAGAGCTGCTTGAGCGCGGTCTCCTCGAGCGTGACGCCTATGTAGCGGCTGCCGCTGCGCACGCTCTCGACTACGTCGCCGGAGTCGGGCAGCTCGCCGCCGTCGAGGTTCGCGACAAGCTCGGCGAGGATGTCCCAGTCGTCGCCCTCGATGCAGCTGAAGAGCGTCAGCGCCGCGGTGTAGCCGGAGCCGGAGACTGTGGGGTCTGCAAAGGCGATGCGGCCCTTCCAGCGCGGGTCGAGCAGGTCGGCCCAGCCGGTGACCTCGCCCTCCGGGACGAGGCGGGTGTTGTAGACGAGCACCATGGGCAGGCTGGAAAACGGCGTCCACAGGTCGTCCGCCGAGAGGCCCACATCGCGCAGATACTCCACGCCCTCGGGCTTGCAGGGCTCAAAGCAGTCCTCATAGGCCGCGAGGCTCTCCACGCCGCCGCCGAACATGAGGTCACAGACCGGCTCGCCGCTCTCGGCCTCCATGGCGATGCGCTCCAGCAGCTCGTTGCTGCCGCCGGTGACGACCTCGACCCAGATGTCCGTGCGCTGCTGGAACTCCTTGACGATGGGGCCGTAGACCTCCTCCTTGTGCGAGGTATAGATGACCAGCCTCTCGCCCTCGCCGGGCGCGAAGCCGGAGACGTCCGTGCCCCCGGCGCAGCCGGAGAGCGCGAGCAGGAGTATCGTGAGCGCAAGGGCCAGGGCGCGTTTCATCTATATCTCACCCGTTTCAAGGAAGTTTTCCAGCACCTTTTCCACGTTTTCGCACTGCAATGCAAACTGCGCGCGGAGGTTCGGGTCGGACGTGGCCATGATGTAGCCGCGGCCGGCCTTTTTGAGCATGGGCGCGTCGTTCCAGTTGTCGCCGAAGGCGGCGCACTCGCCCGGGTCTACGCCCAGCGCCGCGCAGAGCGTCTCGAGGCCGAGCGCCTTGTCCGCTATCGTAAAGTCCACCCAGTCCGGCCCGGCGGAGCACATGCTCAGGCGGCCGTCCCACTTTGGGCCCAGGGCGTGGCGGGTCGGGCCCGTGCCCTCCGGGCAGTAGGTGGCCAGCTTTATGATGTCCTCGGGCACGTCCTCGGGCCGGTCGATGACGGCGACGTTGTTGCCTTTTATGTCGCGCATGAGGTGTTCATAATCCGGGTCGCCGGGCAGGATGTAGCTGGTGTTCGCGCCGGAGATCAGCGGTCTGCCCCCGGGCAGGGCCAGTATGTCGCGCACGAGGTCGAGGGCCGTCTCGCGGTCCATGACCGTCTTGCCCAGCACGGCGGCCTTGTCCTCCGGGCCGGGGCCGTAGACTATGGCGCCGTTTTCGCAGAGATAGGTCAGCTCGTCGCAGACCGGGGCGAAGAGCGCGCGCAGCGAGTGGTACTGCCGCCCGGAGGCCGGGCAGAAGATCACGCCCCGCTCGCGAAGGCGCAGTATCAGCTCGAAGAGCTTTTCGTCCAGCGCCGCGGAGCCGTAGGGCAGCAAAGTGCCGTCTATGTCGCTTACTATGAGTTTTATCATGCAGACCTCACCAAAAATACAAAAATGCGGCGGAGGCTTTCCGCCCCCGCCGCACTGCCGTAAGGTCAGCCCAACTCGACAGAGCCTAGGGATATCAGCCTTCCGTTCCTTCGGCTGAATAATACCACACCGCTGCCGTCAAAGTCCATACGCACTTTCTCGCCGATGCGGTAGAGCACGCCGCCGAACACGACGCCGGTGAGCAGATAGTCGCCTATCCTGATCCGGACGGTGGTCTCCATGCCGGTGGGCATGGCGCTGTATATCTCGCCCTCGAGGGCGCCCGTGTCGCTCAGCTTGAGGAACTCGGGCCGCACACCGACGATGAAGTCGCCGTCCGCGGGCTCGGCGTCGTCGCCGAAGTCCTCGGTCTCGGTGACCATGGGGATGTGGCAGCGGAAGACCGTGTCCTTGTTGGCCTTCTCGACGTGCTTCTTGTCCTTGGCGAGCTCAGCCTCGCGGGTCTTTTTGTCCGCGTCCTTGGCGTCCTCGTCGGCGTACCACTTGGCGAGGTCGAGCGGCTGCTTCGGGCGGAACACGGCGCTCTTGCCGCCGAGCAGGCTGAGTTCGATGGCGCCGTCCGCGCGCTGCTTGCCCGCGGCCTCGATGAAGTTGATGGCCGGGTTGCCGACGAAGTCTGCGACGAAGAGGCTGTTCGGGCGGTTGTAGACGTCCAGCGGGGCGTCGTACTGCTGCAAGACGCCGTTGTCTATGAGGCAGATCTTGGTGGCGAGGGTCATGGCCTCCATCTGGTCGTGCGTGACGTAGATGAAGGTGCTGCCCGTGTCGATGTGCAGGCGCTGCAGCTCGGAGCGCATCTCGAGCCGGAGCTTGGCGTCGAGGTTCGAGAGCGGCTCGTCCATGAAGAGCACAGTCGGCTCGGGCGCGAGCGTGCGGGCGATGGCCACGCGCTGCTGCTGGCCGCCGGAGAGCTCCGAGGGGTAGCGGTCCATGAACATGCCTATCTTGACTATGCGCGCCACGCGGCGGACGGTGAGGTCGATCTCCTCCGCCGTCAGCTTGCGGACGCTGGTGAGCACCTTGCCGTCCTTGACGTAGGCGAAGTCCTCGTTGAAGGTGCAGCCCTCGGCGGCGCACTTGGCGCGCTCGGCCTCGAGGGTCTTTTCGCACTCGGCGAGGCGCGCGGCGGCGACGGTGCCGGGCTCGAGCGATTCGTGCAGCTTCCAGCCCATTATGGTCTTGGCCGAGAAAATGGAGATCTCGAAGCGGTCGATGAGCTTCACGTGGGCCTTGTTCACGTCCAGCTTGCCCTTTTTGTCGATGCACTCCTTGATGATGCGCACCGTCTCGTCGGGCCTTTTCAGCACCTCGATGAGCTGCGCGGCCTTTTTGGCCTCGAAGTCTATGCGGGGCAGCTCGTCCTTGATGTTGGTGAGGCCGAAGGAGATGTTCTTGTAGACGGTCATGTTCGGCCAGAGGGCGTAGTTCTGGAAGAGGAAGCCCACCTTGCGCTTGTTGGCGGGGATGTTTATGCCCTTCTCGCTGTCGAACACCACGCGGTCGCCGATGGTGATGCGTCCGCTGGTGGGGGTCTCGAGACCGGCTATCATGCGCAGCGTAGTGGTCTTGCCGCAGCCGGAGGGCCCGAGCAGCGTGACAAAGGCGTTGTCGTCGATGACGAGGTTCAAATCGTCGACGGCGTAGAATTTGTCCCAGCGCTTTGTGACGTGGGAGAGTACTATCTCGGGCATGGTTTAACCTCCTATCCCTTTGTCCAGACTGGCGCCGGTCACCTTGTTGACGAGGGTGTTGCAGACCAGAATGGTGATGATGAGTATCAGATTTATGCCGCTCGAGAAGGCGTAGAGGCCCATCTCGTCGAAGTAGTCGAGCGTCGTCGAGAGGATGAAGCCCTGGACGCAGAGCAGCATGAAGAGCGAGAGCTCGCGCAGGCAGGTCATGAAGGGCAGCATGTAGCCGCTGATGATGGACGACTTCTGGATGGGTATGATTATGCGCGTCATACGCTTCACCCAGGGCACGTCCTGGATTATGGCCGCCTCCTCTATCTCGCCCGAGAGCTGGAGCATGGAGTTGAGCGAGCTGCGCGAGGCGAAGGGTATGTACTTCACCGTGCCCGCGATGATGAGCAGCGTGTAGGTGTTGAAGAGGTTGAGGTGCTCGTTCGAGAACAGGATGAAGAACGCCGCGCCGACCGCGAGGGAGGGCATCAGGTAGGGCAGGAAGGCCACGGAGTTTACGTAGTTGGCCCATTTACTTCGCCGCTTTTTGGCCACCGCGTAGCCTATCATCGTGCCTATCGTACCGGCTATCAGGGCACAGCACACCGCGACGAGTATGGTGCCCTTGAAGGCAGACCAGATGGTTTGGTTATAGAGTATGCCCTTCTGGCCGTACATGCCGTTTTCGGTGATGTTCTCGCTGGTGGTCCACCACTTGGTCGTAAGGTTCGAGGCGTCGCCCGTGTAGAGGAAGCTGTAATCGCCCGGGTTCGGCAGGAAGGTCTCGAAGGCAAAGGAGACGATGGGGAATATGCTGGTGAAGAAGGTCAGGATGACCAGAATGAGCGCGATGATGAAGCGCCCGGCCTTGCCGAGGTTTATCTTGGAGCTCTGGCCGGACTTGCCGGTGACGGTGGTGTAGCTCTTGCGGCTGCGGAGCGACATCTGGTTCATGAGCATGATGACGATGCCGAAGATCATCATTATGATGGCGAGTATGCTGGCCTCGCCGGTGTATCGAGAGTTCAGGGAGACGTACTTGGTCGAGAGGGTCGTGAGGCCGAGGTAGTGCGGTACGGGATAGGAGCCCATCGCGCTGGAGAACACGAGCAGGATGGTGGAGAGTATCGCGGGCTTCACCATGGGCAGCGTGACCCTGAACATGGTTTTCCACTTCGGTGTGTCGAGGATGGTGGCGGCCTCCTCGAGGTTGGCGTCCATGTTGCGGAAGATGCCGCCGACGAGGATGTAGGCGAAGGCCGAGTAGTGCAGGCCGAGGACTATGACGCTCGGGAACAGGCCCTTGCACCACCACATCGGCATCTGGACCCCCAGCGTCGCGGCGAGCAGGCCGTTGGACGTGCCGGTGACGGCGTTGGAGTTGAACACGTTCTGCCACACGACGGCCAGCGTCCACTGCGGCATGATGTAGGGGAAGATGAAGATGGAGCTGAGGTATTTCTTCCACGCGAGGTTGGAGCGCGTGACGAGGAACGCAAAGAGCCCGCCGTAGAGCACCGCGACAAAGCAGCTGCCCACCGAGAGCACCACCGTATTCCATAGCGGCGTCCAGAGGTTGGTCTTGGCGACGTTGCTGGTGAAGAGGTCTATGTAGTTGACGATGGTGTAGCCCTCGCTCTTGCCGGTGAGGTGGGCGTCGATGGTGCCGGGGTGTATCTTGAAGGTGTCCTGCACTATGGCGACGATGGGCGCCACGGTGGTGACGGTCAGGATGATGCCGAGTATCAGCAGAATGACGTTGTGCGGCTTTGAGAAAAAGGTGCGGAGCCTGTTGAGTACGGCGCCCGCGCCGCTCTGTACCGGTATCGACTGGTTCATGCAGCTCTCCTTCCTTTCCGGAGGTTGGGGTTTTCTAAAAAGCGTCCCCGGACGCGGGTCCATCCGGGGACGCAGGTGTGTTCAGCGGTTGTGTCAGCTCACGGAGTATTTGTCGAGGGTCTCGATCCAGCTGCCGACCGTGAAGGAGACGGAGGCGCAGTACTCGGGGTCCTCGAGCACGAGCTTGCCGTCGGTGGTCCACCAGTCGTAGCCGGCGTCGTTGAGCGCGGCGAACTCGACGGTGGTGCCGTCCTCGGCCATGCCGCCGGTCTGGTGGTGGAAGATCTCCTCGTTCTCAGCGGCGACGAGCGGGTTGGAGGAGTAGCCGCCGATGTCCTTGCCCCAGGCGGAGAAGCCGTCGGCCGTGCAGGTCATGTAGGCGATGAAGGCGCAGGCGGTCCAGGGCAGCGGGCTGTTCTCGGTGACGAACAGGTAGTGGCAGTAGCCGTAGCCGCCGATGCCGGTGTAGCCGTCGTTGTAGGCCGCTATGGTGATGTTGTTCTTGGAAACGGAGGCGCTCTCCTCAACGGAGCGGAGCTTGGAGTACACCAGCAGGCCGAACTGGTCGGTCGCAGAGGCGTCGACGAGGGTGTTGCAGATGGGGCCGTCGTCGGTCTGGGCGTTGTAGCTGCCGACCCAGAGCTTTATCCAGGCCAGGGCGTACTTGCCGTTCTCACCGAGGCCGAGGTCGGCCGCGTCGGCCGCCATGGCGTCGATGGTGGGCTGGAAGTAGGCCTGCTCCTCGGCGGAGAGGGCGTCAAAGGCCTCCTTGAGCCAGGCGGAGTAGGTGTCGCTGGTCAGCATGTAGAGGAAGTTCTTGCCGACGACCTCGGAGTCGATGTCCATGAAGAGGCCGTGCTCGCCCTCGGCCACGAAGTCCCAGCAGTTGTCGTAGGTCTTGGAGCCGGTGTTGTTGTACATGAAGACCTTGTTCAGGGTCTGGAGAGGCAGATAGCCCTCATAGGTGTCGGCGGTGACGCCGTTGGCGTCGGCCCAGTCCTTCGGGATGAAGGTGTCGAGGATGCCGGTCTGGACCATCTTGCTCTCGATCTGGTTGCCGTCCTGGATGAGCGTCATGGCGAAGGTGCCGGTGTCCTTCAGGGAGTCGGCGGTCAGCTGATCGAAGATCTTGTTGTTCTTCGGCTGCTGCCAATCATACTCGAGGGTGTAGCTCGGGTCGATGCTCTGCAGGTACTCGATAAAGAGGGGCAGGGCGGTCTTGCCGCGGCTGGAGTTGCCGACGCCGAAGAAGGTCTGGCCGTTGGACTCCTCGATGGCCTTGGCGGCCAGCTCCTCGAGCGTCATGGTCTCGGCCTCGGCAATTATCTGCTGAGTGGCCGTGAGATCAACGTCGGGGGCGGTGTCGTCCGCGGGGAGCGCGCTCACTTCGCCGCCGTCGTCAGCGTGCGGGTTGGAGGTGGTCGTCTCGGTGGTGCCGCAGCCGGCCATCAGGCCGACCAGCATCAGGGCGACAAGGAGCAGAGACAGAAGTTTTTTCAAGTTGGTGTTCCTCCTTCTTTATTCAGTGTTGACACATTGCCGGGACGAGGCCGTCGAATTATACAAACGCCGACGCCGCATGCCCGGTCTTTCTGCGTATATTCTACAAAACTTTTCCGCCCTCTACCACCGAGAATCCTGCGATTTTTTTGAAATTTATGTCATGTGCAAAAAAATCCCCGTGCCGGAGGGCACGGGGTCGTAAAATATGTACATCAAATATTGTGCAATGCTTCCAAAATTTCCTCAGTGACATGTCCGTTGGCGGCGACAATGTCGCTGGGCGTGAACATGTCCGGGCTGCCGCCCCTGAGGTCCGTGACGGTGCCGCCCGCCTCGCGGACGATGAGCAGACCGGCGGCGTAGTCCCAGGGGTTGAGGCGGCACTCGGCGTAGGCGTCCAGGCGGCCGCAGGCCACGTCGCAGAAGTCGAGCGAGGCGGCGCCCATGCGGCGGATGTCTATGCAGCGTTCGAAAACCGCGCGCATGATGCCGAAGTTGCGGTCAGCCAGGTCACGGAAGGCGGGGTTCGTGCCGACGCCTATGAGGCCCTCGGCGAGCTTTTCCGTGGGGCTGACGTGTATCTCCCGCCCGTTGAGCTTCGCACCCCGGCCCGCGATGGCGGTGTAGAGCTCGTTCGTGTCAGGGTTGAAGATGATGGCCAGCACGCCCCGCCCTTCGGCGACCAGCGCGAGCGAGATGGCGCTGTGCCCGAGCCGGTGGATGAAGTTCGTCGTGCCGTCCACGGGGTCGAGTATCCAGACGAGGCCCGAGGTGTCTAGCCCGGAGTTGTCCTGCTCCTCGCCCATGAAGCGGGCCTCGGGAAATATCTCCGCAAGGCGGCGGCGCATGAGCTCCTGCACGCCGGTGTCCACCTCGGTGACAAAATCGGTTGCGTTTTTGTGGTGTATGTGCCCGGCAAGGGCGCGGTCGGCAAATAACAGCCCGGCCTCGCGCACCGCGAGCTCGGCCTCCGAGAGGAGGGCCTCAAGATCAAGTTCCTGCGCCATGGCGCGCCTCCGTTTTCTAAAAATTGCGGATATATTATACCAGCTTTGCGCCGGCTGTCAAAGCGTAAATAATCCGGCGCGTTTGCGGCAAAATATGCTTGGGAGTTGATTTTATGCCGGATATGACGAACCAGCAGTACGCGGAATACGTAAAGCGCAAGTCCCCCACCTCTCCGCTCTGGGGCGACCTGCTGCGCGCCTTTCTCATCGGCGGAGCCATCTGCGCCCTGGGCCAGGTGATAACCGAGCTCTGGGTCATGTCGGGCCTCCCGCGCGCGGACGCAGGCACGGCCTGCTCCATGACGCTGGTGTTCCTCGGCGCGCTCTGCACCGGCCTCGGCGTCTATGACGACGCGGCCAAGCTCGGCGGAGCGGGCACGCTGGTGCCCATCACCGGCTTTGCAAACGCCGTGGTATCCCCCGCCCTGGAGTTCAAGAGCGAGGGCTTCATAACAGGCACGGCGGCCAAGATGTTCATAATCGCGGGCCCGGTCATAGTCTTCGGCACCTGCGCGAGCATCATCTACGGCCTCATCCTCTGCCTCGCGCATTGAGCGGCTGCCCCCTTTTCAAATCGCCCGGGCTGTTGTATACTTTTGGCATAGCCTTATGAAAGGACATTTGGATATATGTGGGCATATGACAGCGTATTCTATCACATCTACCCCCTGGGCTTCTGCGGCGCGCCGCATGAGAACGACGGCGTCGTGACGCCCAGGATACTCAAGATTGCCGATTGGTCGGAGCACATCGAAAAGCTCGGCGCGGACGCCGTGTATCTCGGCCCCGTGTTCGAGAGCGACTGCCACGGCTACGACACGCGCGATTACCGCCGCGTGGACTGCCGTCTCGGCACCAACGAGGACCTCAAGGCCGTGTGCGGCGCGCTGCACGCGCGCGGCATCCGCGTCATCTTCGACGGCGTGTTCAACCACGTCGGCCGCGGCTTCTGGGCCTTCCGCGACGTGCAGGAGAAGAAGTGGGACTCGCCCTATAAGGACTGGTTCAACATAAACTTCGGCGGCAACAGCGGCTATAACGACGGCTTCTGGTACGAGGGCTGGGAAGGCCACTACGAGCTCGTGAAGCTCAACCTCCGCAACGGTGCCGTCGTGGACTACATACTCGACACCGTCCGCTTCTGGCGCGAGGAGTTCGGCATAGACGGCCTGAGGCTCGACGTCGCCTACTGCCTCGACCTTGACTTCCTGCGCCGCCTGCGCAGCTTCTGCGACGACCTGGGCGACTTCTTCCTGCTGGGCGAGACGCTGCACGGCGACTACAACCGCTGGATGAACGACCAGATGCTCCACAGCGTCACCAACTACGAGTGCTACAAGGGCCTGTACTCGAGCCTCAACAGCATGAACCTCTTTGAGATAATCCACAGCCTCAAGCGGCAGTTCGGCCCCGAGAACTGGACGCTCTACAAGGGCCGCCACCTGCTCTCCTTCTGCGACAACCACGACGTCACCCGCGTGGCGACGATATTGCAGAACAAGGCGCACCTTCCGCTCATCTACGGGCTGGTGTTCTCCATGCCCGGCATCCCCTGCGTCTACTACGGCAGCGAGTGGGGCGCCGAGGGCGGCAAGAGAAACGGCGACTGGAGCCTCCGCCCGAGCTTCGACGCCCCGGAGTGGAACTCCCTCACGGACACCATCGCCGCCATGGCCAGGGCCCACCGCGAGAGCCGCGCGCTCCGCTACGGCGACTTCACCGACCTGCTCATAACAAACAGGCAGACGGTTTTCCAGCGCGCCGTCGATGGCGAGCGTGTCATCGTCGCGATAAACGCCGAGGACAAGCCCTTCCACGCCCACTTCAACGCCAACTGCGGCCGGGCCGTGGACCTCATCACCGGCGCGCCCCACGACTTCGGCGGCGGCAGCGAGCTGCCCCCGTACAGCGTGGCGTTCTGGAAGTGCGAATAAGTCAAGCGGCACGGGAAAGGAGCTGCACATGAAAAAGGCGCTGCCCCTCATCCTTCTCTGCGCCCTTCTCCTCACCGCCTGCTCGTCCGGCGGGACGCATGGCGTGAGCGGCAAGGTCGTGGAGCTCAACACCGGCCCCGAGGGTCTTGAATCCTTCGTAATGGATTCCAACGGCGAACTGCTCGGCGTTACGCTGACGGACGGGACCTACGTGAAGTCCTGGCTCGATGCGCTCAGCGCTGAGGACTTCCTCTCCGGCTCCGCGCCCGACGCGGACGTGACCGTATATTTCGACGGCCCGAAGAGCAGCCTTGTCACCGGCTCAGGGGAGGAAATAAAGTCCCAGGAGGCCGAGGCCGTGTACCTGACCGGTTTCCTGAGGCCCGACGCCGCCGCCCTCGCGGACGGCACCAAGCTGGACATCTGGCAATACGTGGGCTCGACAGCCTACACAGCCAAGGACGGCACGGAGCTGCTGAAGGTCGAGGAACCCGTCGGCCCCGCGGACGCACATTACAGCGGCCTCAGCCTGAGCGACCTGGGCGAGGCGGCGCAGGAGAACATCACCGCCTGGTTCGAGGCCCGCGGAGTGCTGTACGACGAGCAGGCCGAGCTGGAGCGCGCCTACACGGCCTGGTCGGGGGCCGAGGACGCCTCCGACTTTCAAACCTGGGGCCTGAGCCAGCGCATCGTGCCCACAGCCCTGAGCGAGGGCGTCGCCTACTTCCTAACCACCGTGGAGCGCCCTGTCGGCAACTTCGTCATGGAGCAGCAGCGCATCGGCTCGGCCTTCGACCGGGAGACCGGCGAGTACATAGAGGCCTGGGAGCTCTTCACCTGCCCGCCGGACGAGGCCGTGCGGCGCATCCTCGACCTCTCGGAGCTCACGGAGCCGGAGCAGCGTGCGGAGATGGAAGCCGCCTTTGAGCCGGAGTGTCTGACCTTCTTTGAGGACCGACTGGAGGTCAGTTTCGACCGCGGCGTCCTGCCAAGCTGCGAAACCGGCTTTACCCTTGTCCTCGACCTGGACGAGGACGTCCTGCCCCTCATACAGCCCTGGGCCGTGCCTCAAAAAGGCTCGGAAACTTGAGAAAACCCCCTGATGCAGCCAAATCAGGCCGCGTCAGGGGGCTTTTATTGTGGCAAAACACCGGCATTCTGGCACTGTGAGCTCAAAATTTTGCCGTAAACTCCATGTCGCGCCCGCCGCTCACGGCGGCGGTGAGGGTGCCGCCCATGCTCTCGGCCAGCGCGCGGGCTATGGCGAGGCCGAGGCCCGTGCCGCCGCTGCTC
>OLOS01002780.1_pt1 | contig 11277 bp, 10 predicted proteins | sample 1672631 | NCBI WGS metagenome assembly OLOS01 (sample SAMEA3136707, study PRJEB25190) | human gut metagenome | biome: human gut; feature: human-associated habitat; material: faeces | place: Austria | collected 2013 | reverse complement strand
CGGCGTTGGCGATCCAGTAGACGCACAGGGCGGCGGGGAGGATGTAGCCCATCCACACCGTCATCAGGGGCATCATGTAGAGCATCGCCTTGGAGGAGCCGTTCATGTTGCTGTTGCCGTTGGTCTTCATGGAGATGCGGGTCATCAGGAACTGCAGCGCGGCGGAGATCAGCGGCATGAGCATGATACCGATGACGGGCCAGCCGCCGGAGGGGAACTGGCTGAACAGATCCTTGGGCACGGCGGACAGATCCATGCTGAGGAAATTGTAGTTCAGGTCGATGAGGCCGTCGAATTTGCCCTCGAAGCTGGACCAGTTATCGTGGATGAACTTGGCCAGATAGATCTGGTCATAAGCAGAGGCCTGACCACTGGCGCCGGACACATATCCCAGGGACACCGCCAGCTCGGTGATCTTAGCGATGACCTCGTTGGACAGGGACATGAAGTAGCGCAGAGGTGTGCGGATGATGTAGTACAGGGCGATCAGGATGGGGAAGGGCAGGAAGGACCACAGGCACCCGGACATGGGGTTGACACCCTCGCGGGCATAGAGGTCCGCGATCTCCTGCTGCTGCTTTTCTTTGTTATTGGCGTATTTCTTCTGGATCTCCTGCACCTTGCTGTTCATGCGGCCCATGCGGAGCATACTCTTCTTGCTCTTGAGCTGGAAGGGAAGCAGCACCAGCTTGACGATCAGGGTGAAGAGGATCAGAGCGACGCCGTAAGAGCCCGTCCAGGTATAGAACAGGCGGGTGAGCCACGCGAACGGCACACAGATGTAGTAGCCGAGTTGTGCGAACATAGGCTTTTATTCCTCCGTAGTTTTTTGAGGGGGTTGGTTCAGGGCACCGGATCATACCAGCCGCCCTTGTGATGGTGGAAGGGATGGCACCGCATAAGACGCTTGAAGGCCAGCCAGCCGCCCTTGGCCGCACCGTATTTCTCGACCGCCTCAAGGGCGTACTGCGAGCAGGTGGGGATATAGCGGCAGCGGGGTGGGAACAGGGGCGAGACGGCCCGGCGATAAAAGCGGATGGCGGAGAGAAGAAGTCTTTTCATACATCCTCCCGCAGCAATCCCAGCTCTGCAAGGCAGCGGAGGTATTGCTTTTCCAGCTTGTGATAGGGCAGCTCGGCGGCACGGACACGGCCCACCATGATAATATCCCAGCCGGGGAGCATATCGGCCCTGTGCAGGCGATAGAGCTCACGAAACCGGCGGCGGACACGGTTGCGGACCACGGCGTGACCCAGCTTGGTGGAGACGGTGACGCCCAGGCGGCTCATTCCCTGTCTGTTCTTCAGGCAGTAGACCACCACGCCGCCGGAGACGGCAGACCGGCCCCTGCGGTAAATGCGGCGGAAGTCGCTGTTTTGCTTCACCGTTACTCTTGCGTCCATGTGTTCCCTCGCTATACTGGTTTTGCCTCGCCAGATACACCGATAGGGACGGGGATCTCGATCCTCCGTCCCTCAGGGCTTATCTGTATGTGCGATGCACCTTCCGTGACCTCAATGGGTCAGACGGGCACGACCCTTGGCACGACGGCGCGCCAGAACCTTGCGGCCGTTGCGGGTGGCCATTCTCTTGCGGAAGCCGTGCTCCTTGGAGCGCTGACGCTTCTTGGGCTGATAGGTACGGAACATTGCATGACACCTCCATTTTTAAGATTATCCGGCGGGACAACAAGGCCCCGCGCTTACTCGACAGCGGTGAGATATTCACCGCCGCAGTAAACATTTCCACGCCTGTTGCACATCTGCGTGCAACCACGCGGAGTATATTATACAGATACAGGGGGGCACTGTCAACAAAAATTTACCCACAAGCGCCCGTTTTTGCGGGAAAAACAGGGAAAAAGCCGGCAGTTTATATTTAGAATAGGTGTAGACTTCCGGCGTGTTTTCTGCTATAATGTAGTGGGATATTTTGCGGCGGTACACCCCCCGCCATTTTACCGCGGAGGAAAACAGACAGCCTCCGCCGAAAGGGGAGCTTTTGCTTGAATTCCATGAAAGACCTGTGGGACAGCGTGCTCAAGCGGCTGAGCCATGAGCTGTCCGAAACCACCATCAACACCTGGTTCGACGAGGTAACGGTGGTGACAATGGAGGACTCGGCCTTCGTGCTCCATTGCAGCAATACCTTTAAAAAGAGCACCATCGAGGCCCGGTTCCTGCCACACATCAAGGCGGCGCTGCGGGACCTGTTCTCCACGGACCTGGAGGTAAAAATTCTGGACGATCAGCAGCTGGCGGCTTATCACGGCGTGGCGCCGGACAGACCGGGCGATCTGTCAGAGTCGGAGGCCTTCACCTTTGAGACGTATGTGGTGGGACCCCAGAACAAGCTGGCCTTTGCCGCCGCCAAGGCGGTGACCGAGAAGCCCGGAGAGAACTACAACCCGCTGTTTATCTACGGCGACTCCGGTCTGGGCAAGACGCACCTGCTGTACGCTATCGCCAACGCCCTGCGTAAAAAGCGGCCGGAGGCACGGATCGTCTATGTGAAGGGCGATGACTTCACCAATGAGCTGATCGCCTCCATCCGGGAGAACCGCAATGCGGAGTTCCGGGAAAAGTACCGGCAGACGGATATCCTGCTGATGGACGATATCCAATTCATCGCCGGCAAGATACAGACCCAGGAGGAGTTCTTTCACACCTTCAACACCCTGTACGAGTCGGGGCGGCAGATTGTGCTGACGTCAGACCGGCCGCCCAAGGAGATCACTCAGCTGGAGGACCGCCTGCGGACCCGGTTCGAGTGGGGCCTGATGGTGGATGTGGCGCCGCCGGACTTTGAAACACGGTTCGCCATCGTGCAGAATAAGGCTGCCATGCTGGGCGTGAAGCTGCCCAACGAGGTGACGGACTACATCGCGGAGAACATCACCTCCAACGTGCGGCAGATCGAGGGCACGCTGAATAAGATCCTGGCCTATCGGGATCTGCTGGACGACCAGGTCAACGAAGAGACCGTCAGCCGGGCCATCCGTGATATGCTGAAGAAGAGCAACGACTTTGCCCCCACCCCCAGCATCATCGTGGGATACATATGCAGCTACTTCCATGTGGACGAGGAGACGCTGCGGGGACAGAGCCGCAGCCGAGATGTGGTGGCCGCGCGGCAGATCGCCATGTACCTCATCCGCCGTATGACCTCCATGAGCCTGAACGACATCGGCAAGGAGTTCGGCGACAGGGACCACTCCACTATTCTGCACTCTCTGGACAAGGTGGAGAGCACGATGCGCTCCAACCCCGCTTTTGCTGAAAAGGTGAAGGAGATCACCACCAACATCAACAGCAAAAAGTGAGAAATCGCATGTGCTGGCGAGACAGAGCGAAAGGGGAGGGTTTTCCCCATTTCCTGTGTAATCCACGTGGAAAATCTGTGTAACATCCGCATCACACATACAACTGTGGGAAACCCGGCGTGTTTTCCATAACGGTATGTCTATAAAAAAGCCGATAACAGCGCGGGATAAACATGGATGTCCACATAAAATTTTCCTACTAATAAGACTACTGAAATAAAAGATTAGTTTATGATTTGAGTTAGAAAAATAGAACCGCTTTTTTGCATAGGGCTGATCTTTCAGACAGCGCAGGCGGCAATGACTTTCGGAAAGCGAGGAACGACGGATATGGTGAGATTTTCCTGTGAAAAGGCACTGGTACAACAGGCGGTGGCCGCGGTGTCCCGGGCGGTGGCGGCTAAAAGCTCCATCCCGGCGCTGGAGGGTATCCTGCTGGAGTGCGGCGAGGGACTGCGGCTGTCCGGCTATAATATGCAGACCGGCATACGCACCACGGTAGAGGCCGCAGTGTCCGAGGCAGGGCACATCGTGCTGAACGCCAGACTGTTCGGCGAGATGATCCGCCGCCTGCCGGATGATATGGTGACCTTTGAGGCAGACGACAAGTTCAACGTGAAGCTGAACTGCGGCGATGCCAGCTTCGAGCTTCCCGGCCTCAGCGCCGACGACTATCCGGAGCTGCCGGAGGTGGACGACCAGTTCTCCGTCACATTGGAGCAGCGGACGCTGAAGGCTATGATCAACCAGACCAGCTTTGCTGTTTCCGTCAATGAGGCCCGTCCCATCCACACCGGCGCTCTGTTTGAGATCAGCGACAAAGGACTGACCATGGTGGCGGTGGACGGCTTCCGTCTGGCGCTGCGCCGCGAGCCGTTGGAGCACATCGACGGAGGGGCCTTCAAGTTCGTGGCCCCCGGCGCCGCCCTGAATGAGGTGGAGAAAATATGCGCCGACACCGACGACATGGTGACGGTGACCCAGGGTAAGCGCCATCTGATGTTCGAGGCCGGGGCTACCCAGCTGATATGCCGCCGGTTGGAGGGTGAATTCCTGGACTACAAGAATGCCATACCTACCACCAACCCCATCTGCATCGAGGTGGACAACAAGACGATGATCGAAAGCCTGGACCGCGTCAGCGTGGTCATCAGCGAGAAGCTGAAAAGTCCGGTACGCTGCCTGTTCAGCCAGGACCGGGTGTATATGTCCGCCCGGACCGGAAACGGCGAAGCCCGGGATATCTGCCCCGTCCGCGGCGACGGACAGGAGCTGGAGATCGGCTTCAACAACCGCTATCTCATGGACGCCCTGCGCTATGCCCCGGCGGACACGGTGAAAATGCAGCTGAACACCGGTATTTCGCCCTGTATTATCACGCCCGTAGATGACAGTGACAACTTTCTTTATATGGTGCTGCCGGTGCGCCTGAAGGCGCAATAAAGGCACATCTCTTGTGCCCTGCCATCGTTACACCTCCTCGACACACACCCGGTACGCCGTCGTTGGTTTGCCATCGGCAGAACGCAGGAGCTGCACCTTTATCGAACTGTGTGCGCTTTTTATTGAAGAAAAAAACGGCATATTATATCTATGAACGAGGTTCATTATTATGGAGACTATCACCATCACAACGGAATATATCAAATTGCAGGATCTGCTGAAGTTTGCCGCGGCGGTAGAGACCGGCGGCGAGGCCAAACTCGTCATCCAGGAGGGTGACGTGACGGTCAATGGCGAGGTGTGCACCATGCGTGGCAAGAAGATCCGGCCCGGCGACGTGGTGGCCTTCAACGGGCAGACGCTGACGGTGACGTATGAGAGTTGACGCCCTGCACCTGCAGGGCTGGCGGAACTACGGCACGCAGGCGCTGACGTTCGACCCCAGCTGCAACGTTATTTACGGAGAGAACGCCCAAGGAAAAACAAATCTGCTGGAGGCCATCGTATATCTTAGCTGTGGAAAAAGTCCCCGTGCCCACGGGGATAAGGAGCTGATCGGCTTTGATATGCAGGAGGCCGCACTGTTGGGAAATATCTTTTCCAGGCAGCGGGAGTTTGTGACGGACATACGGCTTTCCCGCGGAAAGCGTCGGAAAATGACCGTTAACGGTGTGCCCGCCAAAAACAGCGCCGCCCTGTCCGACGTGCTGCATACGGTGTTTTTTGCGCCGGAGGATCTGTTTTTGATCCGGGCCGGTGCGGCGGAACGGCGGCGGTTCATGGACCTGTCGCTGTGCCAGCTGCGGCCGCGGTACGCCGAGGCGCTGAGCCAGTACAGCCGGCTGTATGAGCACAAGACCCGCATCCTGCGGGACAGCGAGGACAAGCCGGAGCTTTTGGACCTGCTGCCGGAATTCAACGAAGGCCTGTGCCGCAGCGGCGCAGTGCTGGTAGGCTATCGGGCGCGGTTCTGTGCGGCGCTGGCGGAATATGCCCGACAGGCACACTATGAGTGCAGCGGCGAGAGGGAGGAACTGACCCTGACGTACCAGACCGTCAGGACCGTCGCCGACCCGCTGGGCAGTCAGGCAGATATCTACGCGGCGCTGGCGGCGCATATGGAGAGCCATCAGGCGGCGGAGCGTGCGTCGAAGCTGTGTCTCTCCGGCGCCCACAAGGACGATATCGAGGTGCTGGTCAACGAGCGCAGCGCGCGGCAGTTCTGCTCGCAGGGGCAGGTACGGACGGCGGCACTGAGCCTGAAGCTGGCGGAGCGCGAGATACACAAAAACGCCATGGGGGAGTATCCGGTAATGCTGCTGGACGATGTGCTCAGCGAGCTGGACCCCCGGCGGCAGGAATACGTACTGAATCGCATCAGCGGCGGACAGGTGTTTATCACCTGCTGCGAAAACGACCGGCTGGACACGCTGCTCAGCGGCAGGGTGTTCCATGTGCGGGGCGGGGAGGTACTGTGATGGCGTATCTGCACATCGGTATGAACGTGATGGTAGAGGACCGGCGGGTCATCGGTATCTTTGACCTGGATAACACCTCTACCTCAAAAAAAACGAGAGAGTTTTTACAGGGAGCCGAGCAGGAGGGCGTGGTACAGAGCGCCTGCGAGGACATACCGCGGTCTTTCGTGGTGTGTGATCATCCCTATCACCGGCAGATCGTATATCTGTCGCAGATCAATTCCCGGACGCTGGGCAAGCGGGTCCAAGGAAAAGGAGAGTAGTACATGGCAGAACTGGAAAAGACCGTGGTGGATACGGAATATAACGCATCAGAAATACAGGTGCTGGAGGGGCTGGAGGCTGTGCGGAAGCGGCCGGGTATGTATATCGGTTCTACCAGCGCCAGCGGTCTGCACCACCTGGTATATGAGATCGTGGACAACGCCATCGACGAGGCGCTGGCCGGCTACTGCACGGACATTACCGTGACCATCAACGAGGGTGACACCATCACCGTCACCGATAACGGCCGTGGTATCCCCGTGGATATCCAGGCCCAGACGGGCCGGCCCGCCCTGGAGGTGGTGTTCACCGTGCTGCACGCCGGCGGCAAGTTCGGCGGCGGAGGCTATAAGGTCTCCGGCGGCCTGCACGGCGTGGGCGCGTCCGTGGTGAACGCTCTGAGCGAGTGGCTGACGGTGCAGGTACACAAGGACGGCAAAATCTATGAGATGAAATTCTCCCGGGGCAATATCACCCAGGAGATGAAGGTCATCGGCGAGACGGACCATACCGGCACCACCGTGACCTTTAAGCCGGACCCGGAGATGTTCGACACGTTGGAGTATGACTACGAGACGCTGCACACCCGTATGCGGGAGCAGGCGTTCCTGAACGCTGGTCTGCGGATCACTATCAGCGACGCCCGGCCGGGCAGAGAGAAGTCCGAGGCCATGTGCTATGAGGGTGGCATCCGGGAGTTCGTCACCTACATCAACCGGAACAAGACCCCGCTCCACGAGGAGGTCATCTATCTCTCCGGCGCCAAGGGCGACAGCACGGCGGAGATCGCCATCCAGTATAACGACGGCTACAACGAGACGCTGGTGTCCTTCGCCAACGATATCCATACGCCGGAAGGCGGCATGCACGAGACGGGCTTCAAGGCGGCCCTGACCCGCGTACTGAATGCCTACGGCCTGAAATACGGCATGATCAAGGAGGGCGACAAGGTCTCCGGCGAGGACGTGCGCGAGGGCATCACCGCCGTCATCTCCGTGAAGCTGACGGAGGCTCAGTTCGAGGGCCAGACCAAGGCCAAGCTGGGCAACGCCCACATCCGCACGCTGGTGGACGGTATCGTCAACGACCAGCTGGCGGTGTATCTGGAGGAGCATCCCATGGTGGCCCGCACCATTCTGGATAAGGCCATGACCGCCAACCGCGCCCGGGAGGCGGCCCGCAAGGCGCGGGAGTCCATCCGCCGCAAGACGGTGCTGGGCGGCGCGGCCATGCCGGACAAGCTCCGGGACTGCAACGAGAACAACCCCGAGCTGACAGAGCTGTACATCGTGGAGGGCGACTCCGCAGGCGGCTCCGCCACGGCGGGACGGGACAGCCGTTTTCAGGCCATCCTGCCCCTGTGGGGAAAGATGCTCAACGTGGAGAAGGCCCGGGTGGACAAGGTCTACGGCAACGACAAGCTCCAGCCCGTCATCATCGCGCTGGGCGCCGGTATCGGCGAGGAGTTCGACGAGAACAAGCTGCGCTATCACAAGATCATCATCATGGCCGATGCCGATGTGGACGGCGCCCATATCCGCACCCTGCTGCTGACCTTCTTCTTCCGGTATATGCGGCCCCTCATTGAGGAGGGCTATGTCTACTCCGCCGTGCCGCCGCTCTATAAGCTGACCCGGGGCAAGACCTCCCGGGTGGCCTACTCCGACGAGGAGCGGGATCGTATCTCCGCGGAGATGCGCGGCGGCAATCCCAACGTGACCATCAACATCAGCCGGTTCAAGGGTCTGGGCGAGATGGACGCCCACGAGCTGTGGGAGACCACCATGGATCCCACCACCCGTACCCTGCGGCGCATTACGCTGGACGACGCGGTGAAGGCGGACGCCACGTTTACCGTCCTCATGGGCGAGAAGGTGGAGCCGCGTAAGGAGTTCATCGAGCAGCGCGCCAAATACGCGGTAAATCTGGATTATTAAGGAGGTCGTGTCAGTATGAGCAAAAAGCCCCAATACGACCCGGAGGAAATTCGCTATCCCGATCAGCACATTGTGGAATCCCCCCTTGTGCCGGAGATGGAGAACTCCTATATCGAATACGCCATGTCCGTTATCGTAGGCCGCGCCCTGCCCGATGTGCGGGACGGCCTGAAGCCCGTACACCGGCGTATCCTGTACGCCATGTACGAGGATAACCTGACCAGCGACAAGCCCTTCAAGAAATCCGCCACCTGCGTGGGCGATGTGCTGGGCCGCTATCACCCCCACGGCGACGCCTCCGTGTACGATGCGCTGGTGCGTCTGGCGCAGGATTTCTCCATGCGCTATATGCTGGTGGACGGCCACGGCAACTTCGGCTCCGTGGATGGCGACCCCCCTGCCGCCTACCGTTACACCGAGGCGCGTCTGAGCAAGATCTCCAACGAGATGCTCCGCGACATCGAAAAGGACACGGTGGACTGGGACCCCAACTTTGACGAGAGCCGGAAAGAGCCCCGCGTGCTGCCCTGCCGGTTCCCCAACCTGCTGGTCAACGGCTCCAGCGGCATCGCCGTGGGTATGGCCACCAACATCCCGCCCCACAACCTGCGGGAGGTCATCGGCGCCTGCATCTGCGTGCTGGACGACCCAGACGCCACCCTTGGCGACCTGATGGAGCACGTCAAGGGCCCCGACTTCCCCACAAAGGGCATCATCATGGGCCGCAGCGGTATCCGCGCCGCCTACGCCACGGGCCGGGGCAGGCTCATGGTCCGTGCCCGGCATGAGTTTGAGGAGTTCAACAACGGCCGCACCCGTATCATCATCACGGAGCTGCCCTATCAGGTGAACAAGCGGATGCTCATCAAGGCCATTGCCGACCAGGTGGAGGACAAGCGCCTGGAGGGTATCTCCGACATCCGGGACGAGTCCGACCGCAACGGTATGCGGATCGTGATCGAGCTCAAGCGCGACGCCAATCCCCAGGTAGTGCTGAACCGTCTGTTTGCCCAGACCCAGCTGCAGACCACCTTTGCCATCAATATGCTGGCGCTGGTGGAAAACCAGCGGCAGCCGAAAATACTGTCCCTGCGGCACATCATCGACGAGTACCTGAAATTCCAGGAGGAGATCATCATCCGCCGGACCCGCTTCGACCTGAAAAAGGCCCAGGAGCGCGCCCACCTGCTGGAGGGTCTGCTGATCGCCCAGGACAACATCGACGAGGTCATCAAGATCATCCGCAGCAGCTACGACAACGCCAAGGAGAACCTGATGCAGCGCTTCGGGCTGGATGACGTGCAGGCCCAGGCCATTCTGGATATGCGCCTGAAGGCGCTGCAGGGTCTTGACCGGGAGAAGCTCCAGACCGAGTACAAGGAGCTGGAGGAGAAGATCGCCTACTTCCTGCGTATCCTCAGCGACGAGGGACTGGTGAAGTCCATCCTCAAGGAGGAGCTGACCGCCATTGCCGACAAGTTCGGCGACGACCGCAAGACCGAGATCCAGGACGTGGAGGACGAGCTGGACATCGAGGACCTGATCGAGGAGGAGCAGTGCGTCTTCACCCTGACGGAGAACGGCTACATCAAGCGTACGCCGGTCAGCGAATACGCCGCTCAGAGTAAGGGCGGCATGGGCAAGAAGGGCATCACCACCCGTGAGGAGGACACGGTGGTGGACGTGTTCACCGCGTCTACCCACGACTATATTCTGTTCTTTACCGACACCGGCAAGGTCTACCGCAAGAAGGGCTATCAGATCCCGGAAAGCGGCAAGGCCGCCAAGGGTGTGAACATCGTCAACATCATTCAGGTGGAGACGGGCGAGCGCGTACAGGCCATGCTCCACTTCCGCGAGACGGGAGACGAGGAGCTGTACCTGTTCATGACCACCCGGAACGGCACGGTGAAGCGTCTGGAGGTCAGTGCCCTGAAGAACCTGCGGAACAACGGTATCCGCGCCCTGACGCTGGACGAGGGCGACCAGCTGATCTCCGTGACGGAGACGCGTGGGCATGACCGTATGCTTATCGCCACCCACGACGGACAGGCGGTGTGCTTCGACGAGACGGATGTGCGCGCCATGGGCCGCACGGCCGTGGGCGTCCGGGGCATTCGCCTGCGGGAGGGCGACTATGTCATTGGCGCCGCCCGCGCCGACGCGGACAAGACCGTGCTGTCCATCACCGAAAACGGCTACGGCAAGCGGACGCCTATTGAGGAGTACCGCATTACCAACCGCGGCGGCATGGGTATCCGCAACTATATGGTCACGGACAAGACCGGCCCGGTGGTGGGCATGAAGGTGGTGGATGGCACGGAGGACCTGCTGCTGGTGACGGCAGCGGGCATCCTGATCCGCACACCTGTGGAAAATATCCGCGTGGCGGGACGTGCCACCCAGGGCGTCATCGTCATGCGCTTCAAGGAGGAGGGCGACCGGGTCATCTCGCTGGCTCTGGCCGATCCCGAGGAGAAGGAGCAGCCAGCGCCGGAGGAGGCCCCGCTGTGAACGGCTCCGGGCTGGACATCATCGCGCGGATAGAGACGCCCTTTGCGGAGAAGTTCGGCGTGCCGCGGCAGAGCGGCATTGCCGACAGCCCCGGACGCATCGTGTTCGAAAAGCCCTTCCGGGACGTGGATGCGGTGCGGGGCCTGGAGGGCTTTTCACACATCTGGCTCATCTGGCAGTTTGACCGGGCGCAGCGGCAGAGCTGGTCGCCCACGGTGCGGCCGCCCCGGCTGGGCGGCAACGAGCGCGTGGGCGTGTTCGCCACCCGTTCGCCCTTCCGGCCTAACGGCCTGGGGCTCTCCGCCGTGGAGCTGGAGCG
>OLOS01002778.1_pt1 | contig 11288 bp, 9 predicted proteins | sample 1672631 | NCBI WGS metagenome assembly OLOS01 (sample SAMEA3136707, study PRJEB25190) | human gut metagenome | biome: human gut; feature: human-associated habitat; material: faeces | place: Austria | collected 2013 | reverse complement strand
CCGTTTTCAATCATATACAAAATCGTTTCCATGTTCTGATCTTCGGGCGGGGCCTTATGCAGCAAATAAAGCATGAGCGCAGAATCCAAAGCCGTTTCAGACTTCTCCCAGAACGGATCGTTTGCTTTCGCACCCTTCGGAGTGGTGTTTTTAATGAAGTTGTCGATTAGTTTGAATACATCTGCGTCTTTGCGGATGTAGCGAAATGGATTATAGCAGTCCGATTTTGACGGGTCGATCAGGTCAAAAACGCGCAGAACATAACCTTCCTCCAGAAACAGATTCCCAACAGCACGGAGCATTTCTCCCTTTGGGTCTGTGCAAATAAAACTGGCATTTGCAAGCATAAGATTCGGTTTTGCAAGGAATCGCGTCTTGCCCGAACCAGAACCGCCGACGATAATTTGCAGAAGATTTCGCCGGTGCAGCTTGCCGTTCATGCTCATTTGCAAATGCTGCGTCAGAATGACATTTTTGCCTGCATCCTTGTCGCGGTACTTCTTATCCAGCTCCCTGACGCTGCCCCACGACGCGGAGCCATGTTCCTCACCGGGTCTGGTGTTCTTCTGCCCAGTGTAATAGAACAAGATTGCGCCGCCGTAGAGCAGTAAAAAGATACCGATAAACTTTGGCGTGTAGGCTGTCCAGTGCAAAGAAAATGGATTCTTCGTCGCGGCTGGAAAGGCATCCATCAGCGTGAAAATTGTCATGCCAGGTTCATAGCATCCTGCCATGAGAACCGCAAGCCAGATGATGGGGACGACAAACGCCGCCCACACTGGGGCGGCGCTGCGAAATGACTTCTTTTGATTCCTCACAGGTCAATATCCATGCAGGCAAGACCGCTTCGCTCGGCATGGTGCTTGCAGAAAACAAGCGTACCAGCTGCCAACAGCAGCAAAACCGACGGAATGATAAAAAGCAGTTTTTTCATAGATGTTTTAATCCCTCCATTTTCAATAGAATACCATGCCCTGCATGGAAGGGGGGAGCCTTTTGGTATGCGGTATCCGGTGCATTTACGCCAGTTTGTATTTTTCTTCAAACGTATTGTACTGCATCAAAAACTCGTTGCTGCCGGATTTGACGTCGCCGAGGTACTTGTGCAAGTCGATGCGCTCGTTTTTCATGTCGAGCAGGCAGCCTGCGATGTTCGAGCAGTGGTCAGCCACACGTTCCAGATTTGTCAGCAGGTCGGACAGCACAAAGCCTGCGGCCAGCGAACATTCGCCGCGCTGGAGCCGGGCAATGTGATTTGTGCGCAGTTCATTCTTCAGCTTGTCAATGACCTGCTCCAGCGGCTCGACCTGCCGCGCAAGTGTCAGATCGTCCTGCAAAAATGCCCGGCTTGTGAGATCAACGATCTCGCTCACGGCGTTCAGCATCGTCTGAAGTTCTTTTTTTGCAGAGTCCGTGAACGAAACGCCCTTTTCCTTTAACTCCTCTGCCGATTCGATAATATTGACGGCGTGGTCTGCAATGCGCTCAAAATCGCCGATCAGATGCAGCAGCTTGGACGATTCCACGCTGTCCTGTTCGCTCATCGGCTGTGTGGCCAGATGCACAAGGAAGGTTCCCAGCGTGTCCTCATAGCGGTCGGTGTCGTCTTCGCGCTGCCGGACAGAGGCGGCCAGTTCCGGCGTAAAGCCGAGCACGGCCTGCAGGCTTTCGTGCAGCGCAAGTTCGGAGTCCGCCGCCATGCGCTTGGCCAGTTCCTCGCTCTTGACGAGCGCAATAGCAGGTGTTGCAAATAGACGCTCGTCCAGTTCCGTCGTCGCGTCTGCGTGCTGTCCCTCCGGGATGACCTTATACGACAGCTTTTCCAGCAGCCCGCAGCACGGCAGCAGCATCAGCGTGCAGGCCAGATTGAAGATCGAGTGGATCAGTGCGATATGGAAGGTGTCAATGGCGGTGGAGACGAAGGCAAAGCGGAAGATCGCGTTCGCCGATTCAAACAGCGTCAGCCAGACAACTGTGCCGATGATGTTGAAACTCAGGTGCACAACGGCCGCGCGCCGCGCATTCTTGTTCGTGCCGACGGAGGACAGCATAGCCGTCACACAGGTGCCGATGTTCTGACCCATAATAATGGGGATTGCCGCGCCGTAGCTGACAGCCCCGGTCGAGGACAGCGCCTGCAGAATACCGACCGATGCGGACGAGGACTGTACAATGCCCGTCAAAATCGCGCCTGCCAGAACGCCCAGAATGGGGTTCGAGAACATCAGGAAGAATTTTGTAAAGTTCGGGTCGTTCCGCAGCCCGGAAACAGAGCCGGACAGCGATTCCATGCCGAACATCAGCGTCGCAAAGCCCAGCAGAATCAGGCCCGTGTCCTTTTTCTTGCCCTTTGCGGTCAGATACAGAATAATGCCGATCACAGCTAGCACTGGCGTAAACGACGAGGGTTTCAGAAGCTGCACGAACAGGCTGTCGCCGTTGATGCCGGACAGCGACAGCAGCCACGCCGTCACGGTCGTGCCGATGTTCGCGCCCATAATCACGGGGATAGACTGCTTAAGGCTCAGAAGCCCCGAGTTGACAAAGCCCACAACCATGACTGTCGTAGCCGAAGAAGACTGAATGACTGCCGTGACGGCAAGACCCGTCAGAAGTCCGGAGAACCGCCCGTTCGTCAGCTTCGCCAGAATGGCCTTCAAGGACCCGCCCGCACGCTTTTCCAGCGCTGTTCCCATCACGCTCATGCCGAACAGGAACAAACTCAGCGAGCCGAGCAATGTTAAAAAGTTAAAAATCGTCATATCCGCACAGACCTCTTTCTAAATTCGTTTTATCTGATATAAATATAGAAAGAGAATGTCAAATGCGCGTCCAGAATTATGTTAAATCTTCGTGATATTTCGCTGAGAACCTTAAATCCAAATCAATTCCCGGTTAAACAACGCACCAAAGGCTCCCCTGAAAGGGGAGCTGTCAGCGAAGCTGACTGAGAGGTCGCAGCACGCAAACGCGAAGAGCATACACCCGATGCAAATCCGTATACACTGTCAAATTTCATTGTAGGGGCCGATGCCCATCTTCGGCGCTAAGAGCCGCGCAAAGCGCGGTTGCGCCTCGAAACTAGCCTGCGGGCATCGCATCGGCCCGGCAGATTGCAACAGTTTTTCGGTAATCTTCGGCAAATTCGCAATTTCCCAACGGGCCGATGTAGGCATCGGCCCCTACGAACAAGCAGGAACCTGCCTACCCCCCTCAACAGAATAACATTCTCTTTCAGGAGGCCTTGTCGCGGTTGATTTTCCAAACCCGGTACGATATAATAAAATAAGAAACAAAAAACGGGGGCCTTGAAATGAAAAAATACCTCATACGGCTGCTCTTTGCGACACTTTTGCTGCTTGCGCTGTGCATCGGCGCGTCTGCGGCGGGGACGAGCGGGAAGTGCGGCCCGTCCGCCTACTGGTCGTTTGACAGCAGCACCGGCACGCTGACCATCTCCGGCAGCGGTGCGATGGAGGATTATGAGTACGAAAACGACTATCCGTGGATGGATTACCGTGATTCGATTCAGACGATCGTGATCGGCGACCAGATCACGCAGATCGGCCGGAACACTTTTCCGTGGACGGCCTGCAGTACGATCAAATTCGGGAAAAACGTGCGGAGTATCGGCGCGAGAGCCTTTTATGGCTGCAGAAACCTGAACGGAGATCTGACGCTCCCGGACAGTGTACAGATTGTTGGCAACGACGCGTTTTCAGAATGCACCGGCCTGACCGGAACGCTGACACTGGGAAGCGGCCTGCAAACAATCGGTGCCGGTGCGTTTTATGATTGTTCGTTTTCCGGCAATCTTGTGATTCCGGACAGCGTGACCTCGATTGGGCGCTATGCTTTCTACAGCCGGCCATATCTGCGCCCGGAAACACAGGGGACGCTGACACTCGGCAGGAATCTGCGCACCATCGGCGAGTCCGCGTTCTGCGAAAGCACATATACAGGCAGTCTGACAATTCCGGATTCTGTTGTGGAAATCGGCGAAAGAGCGTTTTATCAATGCGAAAATCTGAACGGCACGCTGACGCTCGGAAGGAGCCTGCGGACAATCGGCAAGGAGGCGTTTTACTGGTGTGCGTTTACCGGCAGCCTGACGATTCCGGAGGGCGTTGCGGAAATCGCAGACGGTGCATTTTCTTCTCTGTATCAATTCAATAGAGACGGGATGTTTAACGGTACGCTGACGCTGCCGTCAACGCTGAAAACCATTGGCGCAGAAGCGTTCTCATACACAGACTTTTCCGGCGAACTTCTGATCCCGGACGGCGTGACAAGCATCGGCGCGAACGCGTTTAAGGAATGCGACGGCTTCGGCGGAACGCTGTCCCTGCCGGACAGCGTCAAAACGGTGGGGGAATGGGCGTTTTACCTGTGCAAGGGCTTTACCGGCCTGAAGCTTTCCGCCAGCCTGACCAAAATTGAAGAGCGGTCGTTTGCGCATATGTACGGCCTGAAAACAGAGGTCGTGATCCCGGAGGGGGTGACAGAGATCGGCGAAGGTGCGTTCTCCTGTTCTTATATGCCGTCCGTCCGCTTGCCATCCACGCTGAAGAAAATCGAAAAGCAGGCGTTTATGTATGCGTATAACCTGACAAAAATTACGCTGCCGGATGGACTGGAAACGATAGGGGACGAAGCGTTTAGCGGCTGCCATCCTAGAAATGCGGTGGTTCTTCCAGCGAGTATAAAATCAATCGGGAAAAAGGCGTTCGACAGAGATGGGGCGATTTACGGAAATCTCAATGAGATCCCTGTCGGCGCGTATTTCCTCGGCGATGCGCCCCAGATTGTCGGGACGGGGAATGCCAACTGCTCGTTCCCGTCGGACTGGACGCTCTATTACCTGCCCGGCACGTCCGACTGGACGGGCGATACCTACGAGGGCTACCAGATCGCCCCGTGGGACGGCGAAACACGCTGGGACAACCTGCGTACGAGTAAGTTTGGATACGGTTGGGATAACAAGGGGAACGAGATCGAAACGTCATGGAGCGTCAACACGGACACCGGAAAGATCACCCTGACCGATGATCTGAACGAAGGCTGCGCCGTCGCAGTCTCCTATGACGCGGATGGCCGCGTCACGAGCATCGGCGTCCTGCGTACCAAAACGGATTCCGTCAGGCTCAATCTGCAGGACACCTGCCGCCTGTTCCTCCTGAACGCATCCTCCGCCCCGCGCCTGAACACGCCGGTCACCATCAATGACTACCTCCCAACCTGAGGCGCACCTAAGGCTCCCCCTGAAAAGGACTGATTCCCCCCTATCAGGGGGAAATGGCCCGAAGGGCCAATAGGGGGTAGGGACGCTGGCCTGCAGGGCCTGAGGGGATGCGAACGTCACAAATTTAGGAGCATGCAGAAACGCGTGCCCCATCCCCTCCGTCATTTTCTTTGAAAATGCCACCTCCCCTTATCATGCAGGGCATGACAAGGGGAGGCATTTTTACGCTATTCTGCATACCAATCCGCCTGTGGGGCGATGGGCTGGGAAATATCATAATAGGTCAATCCTGTTTCACCGATGATGGACAGCTGCACGGCGGTGATGCCGTCCAGCGCGCAGAGCGTGGCGGCAATGGAGCGCACAGCGTTTGCCGCCTGCTGCGCCGAAGTGTCGCAGCCCATGAAATCGTCGGACAGCACGACGCTTGCCGAGCCGTTCGTAACGGAAAGGTCGAGCACCTGCGTCCGGTAGGGGATGGCCCGCGTCAGATTCACGGGAACCTCGCGGCTGACAAGCGCCTGAAGCGCAAGCAGCGGAAGCTGCTCCATGTCAGCGGTACGGACAACAGCATCGCGCGCGGCGAGCAGGCCATCTTTGTTGGGATAATACAGCCGCACGACATATTCCGGCTGGTCGGCAGATGTGTCGTACAGTAAAAACTGCTCTGCCGTATAAGTGACTTCCGTCTGCCGCTGCGTGCGCACGAGGCGCACGCGGTCTACGCCGTCCAGCTGGGTCAGCGTCAGCGTCAGACAGGCTGCCGCCAAAGACGCCTGAAGTCCTTCTGGCGCATTTTCATCTAAAAGCAGCGTCAGCGTACCGTCCTCGCAGGAATCGAAGGAGCAGCTGCCCCTGAGTCCGTCCGGAAGCGCGAGTCCTTCCTCCGCAGGAGCGATCAGATACTGCTGCAAAACGGCTGCGGGGCTGCTGTCCGGTACGGAGGCCGGGGTGGCTGTGAGCGCGCCGGTTTTTGCATCCGCGCTTTCGCGGACGCAGTAATAAAACTGAATCTGCGGTTCCTCCGGACTTCGGAGATAGACCGATGCGGAGCATCCGCACAGAAAGCACACTGCCAGCAGCACGGCAAGCAGGCAGTCCTTTTTTTTACGCATCCGGGTCGTCCTCCTCTCCGGAACCGAAGCTTGGGAACGTGACGGTAAAGCACGAGCCCTCGCCGACTGTGGAACGAACCGAGATCGTGCCGAAATTCCGCCCGACCATCTCATGTACGATGGAAAGGCCGAGTCCCGCGCCGCCTGCCTGACGGCTGCGGGCCTTGTCAACGCGGTAAAAGCGGTTGAAAATAGAGTCCAGTGCGTTTTCGGGAATGCCGCTGCCGGTATCCTCTACATCAATGACAACAGTATCTTCCTCATGCCGCACCCGAACATGGACGCTGCCGTTTTCCCGGTTATATTTGATGCCGTTTTCCACGAGATTGAACAGGATTTGATACGCATCGTCCTCAAAGGACAAAATCGTGCAGCCCTTTTCTACGCTGGCCGTCAGCTTGACCGCCTGCCGGTCGGCCAGCGGCACGAGCATGCGGAACACGCGCGAGAGCGTCTGTCCGACATCAACGACCTCATGCTCTCCGCCCTCTGTTTCATCGGCTGAGGCCCGGCTGAGTGTGAGCAGCTTCTGCGCCATGCGCGTCAGCCGGTCGGACTCCGCGCCAATGTCGGCGACAAATTCCCGCATCGTGTCCGTATCCATCTCGTTTTGCAGGATGGAGTCGGACAACAGCTTGATAGATGCCAGCGGCGTTTTGAGTTCGTGCGACGCGTCGGAGACGAACTGCCGCTCGGTGATCTCCGTCTGCTGCAGCTTGTCGGTCAGCTTGTTGAACTCCGCTGCCAGCGTTGCGTATTCGTCCGAGCCGCGCATCTGAATTTTGTGGCTGTATTCGCCCTCGCGCACAAGGCGCATGGAGGTCATGATCCGCCGCATGCGGCTTGAACCGGTCATGGTAAAGATGACCGCGCACAAAAAGATGATCCCGATCAGAACCAGCGACCCGCGGAAGATCGTCCGCTCAAGGCTTGCGATAATGCCGCCCTGCGAGGCATCGTATTCCATCAGATATACGCACCCAACGACCGTATCGTGCATCAGGACCGGCGACGCAGCGTAGCTTTTGAGCGTGTTGTTTTCATAGACGCAGGAAAAGACGTCATTACAATCCAGCGCCTGCACGATCGGCTCGAGCAGGATGAATTTTCCCTCCGCGTTCTGGCTGGGCACAGAATCGTAGAGCGCGCGGCCCGATGCGTCGGTCACGATGAGGCGCGTGACGTTCATATCGCCAATGACAGAGATGATCTGCTCCGCCGTCTCCTGCGTCAGCGCATCTACACCGGAAAATGAGGACGTGACGACCTTCAGCTTATCCTGCGCGGACGAGCATTTTGCCTTGAACATCAGATCGCGCGAGGCGGAGGCGGAATAAATATTCAGAAACACGAGCACGAGAACCGTAACGGCCATATACGCCAGCGCGTTGCGGATCTGCGAGCTTGACGGCATGAGCCGCCTGCGCCGTTCAGTACTTGAAATAGTAGCCAACTCCCCACTTGGTCAGAATGTGTTCCGGCTGGGCAGGATTTTTCTCGAGTTTTTCGCGCAGCCGTCGGATGTGCACATCCACCGTGCGGATCTCACTGCTGACGTCGTAGCCCCAGATTGCGTCGAGCAGTGTCTCGCGCGAATATACGCGGTTGGGGTTGCGCATCAGAAGTTCCATGAGATCAAATTCCTTCGCCGTCAAATCAACCGGCACGTCCTCGCGGAACGCGCTGCGGCTGTCTCGGTCGAGCGTGATGTGCTCGCAGACGAGCGTCTGCTCCGGCGTCTGCTTTTTTGCTGTTCCGGCCCGGCGCAGAAGCGCGCGGATGCGTGCCTTGAGTTCGAGAATGTTGAACGGCTTTGTGAGATAGTCGTCCGCGCCGTGCTCAAAGCCCAGCAGCTTGTCCATATCCTCGGATTTGGCGGTCAGCATGATAATGGGAACCTGCGAAAACTCCCGGATTTTCGTGCAGGCCTCCAGACCGTCAAGCCGGGGCATCATCAGATCGAGCACGATCAGATCCGGCGTTTCGCTCGCCGCCAATTCCACGGCTTCCATGCCGTCACAGCCGGTTACGACCTCGTAGCCGTCGTTTTCCAAGTTGAACTTAATGCCCTTGACCAGCAGCTTTTCGTCATCCACAACCAGAATTTTCATTCGATTTCCTCCACATAGACATACGGCCGCAGCTTTTCCAGCAGCCCTTCTCCAATCCCCTCGACGTCCAGCAGCTGCTGGGTCGTGACAAATTTTCCGTATGTGTCCCGGTATGCAAGAATCCGCTCCGCCGTCTTTTCTCCCACGCCCGGAAGTTCCAGAAGTTCTTCCATCGTTGCCGTGTTCAAACAGACGCGGCCGCTTCCTTCAGCGGCGGAAGCCGCCTTTTTCTCGACTTGGCTGATCCAGGCGTCCTGTGCCGCGCCGCCGGGCGCAGCGTGCTGCGTTTCGAGAACTGGCCCGCGCACCGTTGCGCGGCCAAGAAAGAATGCGCAGGCGCACAGGAGAATTGCAGCGCTCCACAAGACAAGCGCCGGATCGACACGCTTTTTCCGCATACAGCTGCCTCCATTTGACATACCGGGCCAACCTGTTATATAATACGTTAAGTGTCAACTGACGCAATCAGTATACCATATTTTTTTGATTCTGTACAATCCGAACAGAATAAAATGGAGATAAAAATGAAAAAAACGAAGGTTCTTTCCCTGCTGCTTGCCGTGTTCCTGCTGCTGTCTTCCCTGACGTTGCCGCTTCTCGCGGTGGACGCTGAGACGGCGGAAGACCCGGAGCAGACGCAGAGCGACGGCGCGGATGCCGCAGCGGCAGACGACAGCGTGCCGGAGGATCAGCTGCTGTCCTCGCGGACAAGCTTTTCTGTCGCGGCCAAGGCCGCGCTCCTCGTCGATCTCAACACGGGCCGTACCGTCTATGAACAGGACGCGGACGAGCGCATCTATCCGGCCAGCCTGACGAAGATCATGACCTGTCTGCTGGCACTGGAAAACGGCAATTTGTCCGACGTTGTGACCGTTTCGGCATCCGCGCTCGAGGATCTGGACATTGATTCGAGCGTCGCAGGGCTTCAGGTCGGTGAGCAGATGACGCTGGAAAATCTGCTGTACTGCATGATGGTCGTCTCCGGCAACGACGCCTGCAACGTCATCGCCGAGCATATTGCCGGTTCCATTACGGATTTTGTCCGCATGATGAACCAGCGCGCCTACGAACTTGGCTGCCTCAACACGCATTTCAGCAATCCCCACGGTCTGCACGATGAGAATCACTATACCACCGCGCGCGATTTGTCCATCATTACGCAGGCCGCGCTCAAAAGCGAAAATTTCCGCCAAATCGTTGATACCTATGAATATCAGCTGCCCGATGATAATGTACGGCAGAACATCCCGAAGCTTAAAACGACAAACATGCTGATTTACCGCTCGATGTCCAACTCACTCTATTATTCGCGTGCGCATGGCATCAAGACCGGCTATACCAGTCAGGCGGGCCGCTGCGTCATTTCCGAGGCGACGGGAGACGGTCTTGACCTTTTGGGCATTGTCTGCGGCGCGGCCACAACCATCCTTGACAGCGGCGATCTGCTTATGGAGAACTTTACGGAGTGCGCACGGCTGTTTGACTATGGCTTTGATAATTACTCATACTTACCGATCATGTCGCCGCTGTATCCGGTCGATCAGGTGAAGATCAACAACTCTGCCGGTGCGGAGGCGGTCGCCGTTGCGCCGCAGGACGAGATCAAGGTTCTGCTGCCGAACGACTATGACCCCGACAAGCTGGTCACAGATATCCAGCTTAACAGCGACAGCGTTGACGCGCCTGTCCGCGAGGGCGACGTGCTCGGCTCGGCCACCGTTACCTATGCCGGTGAGATCCTCGGTCAGACGAAGCTGCTTGCCATCACCGATGTGGCGCGTTCCGAGATTTCCTCCGCCGCTGCCGGAACGGGAGCCTATATCCAGAAAAACTGGTGGAAGTGGGTCGTGATTGCAATCTTTGTTGCCGTTGGTGTGATACTGGCCCTTATCGTGCTCTATCAGCTGCGCAAGCGCCGCTACCGCCGCATGCGCATGGAGCAGCGCCGCCGTGCGCTGGAAGATCGCCGCCGCCGTTTCCGCGAAGGCTACGACCTGCCGTTTGACGAACTGGAACGAAAGTAAAGGAGGGCAATCGCATGCTGAACTGGGAATCGCTTCAGGCTGCCTGCCTGTCCTGCACCAACTGTCCGTTGTCGCAGACGCGGCACAACGTCGTTTTCGGCGTCGGCCCGCGGGACGCGGAGGTCATGTTCGTCGGCGAGGGACCGGGAGAAAACGAGGACTTGCAGGGCGAGCCGTTTGTCGGCGCGGCTGGAAAGTTTCTTGACGAAATGCTCTCCATCATCGACCTTGGCCGGGAAAACTGCTATATCACGAACATCGTCAAGTGCCGCCCGCCCAAAAACCGCGACCCGATGCAGACCGAGCAGGATGCGTGTATCGGCTTCCTGCGCGCGCAGACGAAGCTGATCCAGCCGAAGATCATCGTCTGCCTCGGCCGTATCGCGGCCATGCGCCTCATCCGTCCGGATTTCAAGATTTCCCGCGAACACGGACAATTTACTGAAAAGGGCGGCATTCTCTTCACTGCACTCTATCATCCGTCCGCGCTCCTGCGCGACGAAAGCAAGCGCCCGGACACCTTTTCTGACCTCAAGGCCCTTCAGGCCAAAGTCCGCGAGGCCTGTACCAGAACCCTGTAATGACAACAGGACGCGCCGCTCCCGGATGGGCGGACGCCTATTTACCGCTACCCCGTCTGGGACGCACGGATACAAAGCGAGGACAACCACCTCTGGCTGGTCATGGACGCCTATCACATCGCGCTGGAAGAGGGAAACGTTTCGTACCTCGACACGCAGGCCCCGTATTTCGACGGCGGCAGCGGCACGATCTGGGAGCACATCAAACAGTCCAT
>OLOS01002773.1_pt1 | contig 11310 bp, 10 predicted proteins | sample 1672631 | NCBI WGS metagenome assembly OLOS01 (sample SAMEA3136707, study PRJEB25190) | human gut metagenome | biome: human gut; feature: human-associated habitat; material: faeces | place: Austria | collected 2013 | reverse complement strand
CCCCATGCTGTCCTGCACCGGTCTCAGCGATTTCTCTTGTCTTTCCCATCTTCTTCGCAAGAAGAACCTGACCTAACACATTGTTGATCTTATGGGCACCTGTGTGATTGAGATCTTCTCGTTTCAGATAAATTTTCGCCCCGCCAAGATCTTCTGTCATACGTGCTGCATAGTATAAAAGAGACGGTCTGCCTGCATATTCATTTAATAATGTATTCAGTTCGTCATTAAATTCTTTGTCATTTTTATAGTAGTTGTACGCCTTTTCCAATTCGATCACTGCATTCATCAGTGTCTCCGGAATGTACTGTCCACCATGGATTCCGTATCTTCCTTTTGTCATGGTTGTCTCTCCTTCTTTCTTGTTTCTATTGTTTTGGTAAATTTATTCGTTCACTTGTATACTCTTTTGTTTTCAAAAAATGTTTACTGCTTTCAAAATTTCTCACAGTTTTCACAGCTTGAAGAATTTTCTCACGATCTTTCTTTCCATCTGTCTCCACTGCACTGCTCAGGTCAATTCCCCAAGGGTGTATTCGCTGTATTGCCTCCGGTATGTTCTCCGGATTCAGTCCTCCTGCGAGGAAATACGGCCGCTTTGTCCAGCCTTCCAAAAGACTCCAATCAAATGTCTCGCCGGTTCCGCCTTTTCCATGATCGAGAAGAATCAGATCTGCACTGCTCGCTGCCGCCGCATCAAGATCTTTTTTCTCCTGAATCGAAAATGCTTTCATCACCGGATGGTCTGTCAGACTTTTCAACTTCTTTATATATGCCTCATCTTCCTGCCCGTGAAGCTGAGCGATCTGAATGGTTCCTTCATTTAATAATTGTGCGACCTCGCCGCAGTCTTTATTGACAAATACTCCGACCGGGCAAATCTGCGATTCAAGATTTTGAACCAGTTCACGAACTTTCGAAATGGATACATTTCTCCAGCTCTTCGGAACATCTATAATAAATCCACAATAATCCGGTTTTACCTCATTTATATTGGTAATATCTTCCGGGCGGCTTAATCCGCAGATCTTAATCTTGGGCATGTTCATTTTTTCTTGTCTCATACTATATCTTCCGCTAATTCATATCTAGCTGCCTTCCTGTCTGCTGCTTCAACTCCATCAATGCCGCTTTCCGATCAGATTTTCTCATCAGAAGTTCTCCGATCAGTACCGCATCGGTTCCATTTTCATAAAGTGCTTTCATATCTTCCACTCCGCGGATACCGCTCTCAGATACGAAAACTGTTTCCGAACTGACCATTTCTCTTAGCCGAATGCTATTCTTGATATCCACTGTGAAATCTTTCAGATTCCGGTTATTTACACCGATAATCTTTGCACCGATCTTCTGTGCTCTTAAGATTTCTTCTTCGTTATGTGTTTCTACCAAAGCAGATAATCCGAGTTCGTCTGCCAGCTGATGATACGCTTTTAACCTGCCATCTTCTAATACCGAACAGATCAGAAGTACTGCCGAGGCTCCCATTGCTTTTGCCTGATAGATCATATATTCATCACAGGTGAAATCTTTTCTGAGCACCGGAATGGATACATTTTGCACGATTTCTTTCAGATACGCATCACTGCCCCGGAACCAAAACGGTTCTGTCAGACAGGAGATTGCTGCCGCGCCGCCTGCTTCATAGTCTCTGGCGATCTCAACATATGGAAAATCCGGTGCGATTAATCCTTTGGAAGGAGAAGCTTTCTTTGCCTCGCAGATAAAGGATAATCCGTCTGCCCGAAGTGCCTGTTCGAATGCAGGGATTTGATCTTTAATTCCTTTTTCTTCCGCCTGTCTTCGAACCTCTTCTAATGGAACTATTTTCTTTTCTTCTTCGATCCGCTCTTTCGTGTGCTCGGTAATTTTCTCGAGTATATTCATACTATTTGTTCCTCTTTTTCTTTCAAGTTGCTTCTTCCATTCTCCCCTGCATAGCCGGGGATCAGACTTTTTATTTATTACTTTCTTCTTTAAACTGCTCCAGCTTCTTCAGTGCAAGTCCTTCGTCAATGATCTGTTCCGCTTTTCTTACACCTGCTTCGATTGAATCTGCTTTTCCTGCAAGATAGATTGCTGCTCCTGCATTCAGGCAAACTGCATTTCTCTTTGCTCCCTGCTCTTTTCCTGAAATGATATCCAATGTGATCTGTGCGTTTTCCTGAGGTGTTCCTCCTGTCAGTGCGCCTTTTTCGCATCTCTCATAACCAAACTGCTCCGGTGTGATCTCATAGCTTGTAAATGTTCCGTCTTTAATCTCACAGACTGTAGTCGGTGCACACATGGAAATCTCATCTAACTTATCCTGTCCGTAAACGACTATTCCGCGGACGACTCCGAGATTCGCCATGACTCTTGCAAGTGGCTCTACAAGGCTTTCATCATAAACTCCCATCAGTTCCATGTTCGCTCCTGCCGGATTGGACAATGGCCCGAGAATATTGAATACCGTGCGGATACCGAGTTCTTTACGAATCGGTCCGACGTATTTCATTGCAATATGATAATTCTGTGCAAATAAGAAACAGATCTGAATGTCTTTGAGAAGCTGTGTGCTGCGCTCCGGTGCGACATCGATCTTCACTCCAAGTGCTTCAAGTACATCTGCCGCACCGGACTTAGAAGATGCTGCACGGTTACCATGCTTTGCGACCGGGATTCCTGCTGCCGCAATCACAAGGGAGGATGTTGTTGAAATGTTAAATGAATTTGCTCCGTCTCCCCCTGTTCCTACGATTTCCAGCACATCCATGTCATGCAAAAGCTTGATGCAGTGTGCACGCATTCCCGCTGCTGATGCTGTGATCTCATCGATTGTCTCACCTTTCATGGAAAGTGCTGTCAGATATGCTGACTTCTGAACATCCGATGCCTTTCCTTCCATAATCTCATTCATTACTTCTTCTGCTTCTGTATAGGTGAGATTTTCTTTCTTTGATAATTTTATAATTGCTTCTTTGATCATTTCTTAATTCTCCTTCAATGCTTTTGCATAGTTAATAAAGTTCTCTATCATCTGAAGTCCTTGTGGTGTCATTACTGATTCCGGATGGAACTGTAACCCAAAGATCGGATATTCTCTGTGTTCCATCGCCATGATCTCGTTATCTTCGCTTCGCGCTGTCACAACCAGTTCTTCCGGAAGTGTCTCTTCCTTTACTGCAAGCGAATGATATCTTGCCACCTGGATTGGAAATGTCAGATTCTGAAAGAGGACACTGTCTGTCTTTACATCTTTCAGCTTTGAAGTCTTCCCGTGCATCAGCTGTCCGGCGTGACCTACGGTTGCTCCGAATGCTTCCGCCATTGCCTGATGTCCGAGACATACCCCGAGCATTGGAATCTTTCCTTTCAGCTTCTGAATTGCTTCGATACAGATTCCGGCATCAGAAGGTTTTCCCGGCCCCGGTGAGATTACCAGCGCCTCTGGTGCAAGTTCCAGAATCTCTTCCGGTGTGATCTGGTCATTTCGAACAACCTTTACTTCTGAATTCGTCTTATCTTTTTGTATGCCGCTTATTTCTGATTCTACTCCTGCGATAAACTGATACAGGTTATAGGTAAAGCTGTCATAATTATCAAGTAATAGTATCATTCCAATCCTCCTTTCGCAGTTTCCACAGCCTGAAGTACTGCCCCTGCCTTATTTAAACACTCCTGGAATTCATTTTCCGGGATACTGTCTGCTACGATTCCGGCTCCTGACTGTACACGAATGTATCCATTTTTCTTATAAGCAAGACGGATGGAAATGCATGTATCTACATTTCCTGCAAAATCGAGATAGCCGACTGCTCCTCCGTAGATGCCTCTCTTCTCCTGTTCAAGTTCTGCGATAATCTCACATGCGCGGATCTTCGGTGCTCCGGAAAGCGTTCCTGCCGGGAGAATCGCATCGACTACGTCCAGTGCATCTTTATCTTTCCGAATCTTGCCTGTTACTGTGGAACCAATATGCATCACATGGGAATATCTCTGGATTTCCATATATTTATCAACTTTAACTGTTCCCGGCTGGCCGATCTTGCCGACATCATTTCGCCCAAGATCTACAAGCATGTTGTGCTCTGCAAGCTCTTTCTCGTCTGCAAGTAGCTCTTTCTCCAATTCCTGATCTTCCTCTTCGGTCACGCCTCGCTTCCTTGTACCGGCAAGAGGAAAAGTGCACACCTGTCCGTTTTCTAACTTCGCCAGCGTCTCCGGTGAAGCCCCTGCCACTTCAATATCATCACTTGAAAAGTAGAACATATACGGAGATGGATTCGAGGTTCGAAGCACCCGGTAGGTATCAAAAAGACTTCCTTTTGCCTTCGCTGTCAGCGGATTGGATAAAACGACCTGGAAAATATCACCTTCATAAATGTATTCCTTAGCTTTCTCAACCATCTTGCAATAATCTTCTTTATCCACTCCCGGATGGAACTCTTCTTCTAAAACAAGTGGTCGGAAATCTGCCTGCGCCCCGCTTCGGATCAATCGTTCCATCTCTTCTAATTCCTGCTTCGCGTTCGTATAATTTTCTTCCAGATCACCTTCCAGCTTCACGCCTGTAATCAGGATCAGCTTCTGTCTGTAATTGTCAAATACGATGACACGGTCAAATAACATCAAGTCCGCATCCCGGAAATCTCTTACTGCCGTTTTTGCTGCTGTCTTTCCTGTAGTCTCATTCTTCTCTTCCAGGACTGGCTTCAATGTCGGTTCTGCATATTTGATGTAGTCATAAGAAAAATATCCGACAAGTCCTCCGGTAAATGGAGGAAGTCCCGGAACAACCGGACTTTTATATGCTTCGAGAATTTCTCTTAGAACCTTTCCCGGATGGTCGGTTAAAACTTCCCGTCTGGTCTTATCCTCATCTTCATGCCCTTCGCTGATGATCACACGCCCATCGGTACAAGTGATCTCCATCGTTGGTGCATATCCAAGGAAGGAATATCTTCCCCACTGCTGTCTGTCCTCCGCACTTTCCAGCAGATAGCAATGCTTGCTTGCCGCCCGCAGCGTCCGCATCACATTAATCGGCGTAAATGCATCTGCATACAGCTCTTTGCTGATCGGAACTCGCTTGTATCTGCCTTGTTCAGCGTAGGATCTGATTTGTTCTAATGTCTTGTCCATGTGTATTCCTCCTTGAAGTTATGCTGCAAAATGAATTTCTCTTTTATCCCGATAGGAAATATATGTTTATGGTAGAAAAAAAGTCCTTGACAGAATATTCCTATTCTGTCAAGGACGGTAAATCTAAATCTTTTCCGCGGTGCCACCTTGATTCACGGGTACACTCCCCTGCGCTCTGTAAGATACTAACATATCTCCGGCAACTGACGTATGCCCACACGTCACAGAGTACTCGGATTCTCAAATCCTTTGACTGTGCCCTCAGCGGTCCATTTGGCAACCTGCATCTCGATCCGGCTCTCAGCTTCCCGGACTCTCTGTGCGCGCATAATTACTTTGATCTCCGCTTCATCGGTTTAAAGCGTTATTCCATTTGCTAGGAGTTTATCACTTTAAAGTGATAGTGTCAATGCACTATTTTAATCTTTTTCGCGAAATTGTTGAAAAATTTTCTCAATTTTCTTGTCTTTATTTTCTTTTTCTCTTCCATGCAAATCCGCCAACTCCTGCTCCGAGTGAGGAGAATGCAAGTCCTAATAAGCCAAGAACATTTGCCGGATCACCTGTCTTTGCGGCTTTTGATCCACTTGTTCCTTTGGAGGCTGATCCATCCGTAGTTGTTCCTGCCTTCTTTGTAACAGTCGGAGTTGCACTTCCATTCTGACTTCCCACCTGATTTCCATTCTTTTCAAGTGCTTTGATTGCTGCATTCAACTCATCTGTTGCTTTATCAACTTTTTCCTGGCTTTCTTTTGCATTTAATGCGCTCTTAGCGTCTGTCAGTGCACTCTGCAATGCCTTCCAGCTGTCAACTGTGTAATCAGCTTCTTTCAGAGCTGCCGCATCACTGATTACTTTCTCAAGGGAAGAAGTATCAACTGCTGCCGGCTCTTCTATCTTAACAAGTGCTTCAACAGCTGCGTTGAGGTGGCTTACTGCCTCGTCTACAGTTGCCTGAGTTTTTGGATTTTTCAATTCATCTTTTGCTTCCTGAAGTTCCATCTGCATAGATGCCCAGCTTTCCGCTGTGTATTCAGCTTCTTTCAGGGCTTCTGCTTTTGCAATAGCTGCCTCAAGCTCTGTTGTTGTGATTGTTTTATCCTCAGATGCTTTTACAATGTTCTCCTCTGTTGCCTGGAATTTGTATGTCACGTCATTATATCCAAGTGCTGTCAGTGTAATAGTCCAATATCCTGTTCCATCCGTTCCTTCTGGAAGTGTACAACGAAGAGAATTTGTCAGTCCAAGCTGGATTCCCATTGCTTTGTGCATCCAGTTATCTGCTGCAAATTTTGTTCCATAAGTAGCTTTTGCATTTGTATATGTACTGTCATCTCCATAGTAAGTCCATGTAACAGTCTGGAGATTTGATCCAAGATCACCATAATTTCCTGTCAGATCAACTCTTAAGAATTCTCCATAAGATCCGCTTGCTTCTTTTACTGTCAGCCCTGCTTCCTCTGCTGTTGGTGCTGTCTTGAGTGCCTGATCTTTGATTCCAGACTCTGATCCATTATTCACTCTTGCAGAGAAACTGAAAGATCCATCCTCATTCTTTGTTGCTGTTTTCAGACCGTTTGTATTCTCTGTTACATTGGCAACCAGTCCTGTATAGCTTACCAGATTCTTTTCTGAATATCCTCCTGCAAGTTCACTTCCGTTTTCGATCACACGATAGCTTGCTTTCAGTGCATCCAGATCAGATGTTTTTACTTTCACCGGCACATATTTCAGTCCGAGTACATCATACTCTGTCATCTTTGTTGTTGCACCGGATTCTTCTGTGATTTCTCCTCTGTTAAATGTAATCTTGCTTCCGTCTGTCAGAACTGCAGTAGTTCCATCTGTCCAGTACTCTACTGCATACTCTTTTCCATTTTCCGCCTTGATTACTGCGTTGCACTGGAAAGAACCTCTGTGAAGTCCATGATTTACTGTAGCTCTTGTTACAGTATCGAATGCACCCTTGTCAGACTCTCCTTTTGAATCCTTTGCATCTGAAGAAGATGTATTTCCTGCTGCCTGCACATTTTCAGCAGCCCAGTACTCTGCCCAGCTAAGTCCTACATATGCGTAAGTATACTCACTCTCCTGTGATAAAGTATAAGTGAATTCGTAATCCTTTGCATAGCCTGTTGCCTTTACTGAGATCTTAAATCCATGTCCATTTTCTGCATCCTTAAATGGAGCCGCAGTCGTATCAATTGTTCCATCTTCTTTGATGATCTTCACTGCACGTTTTCCTGTTGCCGCATACTCTGTTCCGTCAACTGTTACGGATTCGATATTCTTTACATAAGAAGTTACATCCTCTGCTACATATCCTTCTGCTGCTACAAGTGCTGCACTTTCGCTGTTAAATACAACCGGTACAGCTTCTGTTGTCAATTCAAAATCTGTCGTAAGATCCGCATATTTTCCAGATTTATCAGATACTTTCAGAGTATATTTGCCTATCTCAGCGCCTTTTGTCTTATAGGTAAGTACTCCGTCTTTTACCTGAACATCATCAAGACCTTCAACTGTATATTCTGCCTGATAATCACCAGGAAGTCCTTCTACAGTTACATTTACTTTTCCACTTTCAACATCTGCATTCTCTGCTGCGACATTCCCATTGAATTTAACCGGCACATACTGATCTGCATCAATCTCATAGATTCCATTATCTGTGTAATATGTGATTTTATTGATTGTCTGCCCCATCATCTTTTCATAATCTTTTGAGTCCAGTGTGTTTCCATGAGATGTTGTCACAAATCCTGTACTCCATGCCAGTTTTGTCTTTTTCCAGATATTTTCAAGATGACGAAGTCCGTAGTTGTCTCCTTCTTTTGTGCTGATCACAACTCCATATACTGTATTAACTGTATCTGGGAGTCCATTTACATCTAATTCATAATCTCCATACTTTGTGTCTGTTGTGAAATCAATTGATGCATCACTCAACTTCTGTGCAGTTGCACCTTTCACTTCACTAAAGCTGAGTGAACCATCTGCATTTACTGTTGCTTCCTTATAATAGGAAGGAGTCTCACTTAAAATATAGTAAGAATAGCTTGCGCTCTCGAATAACGCAGCTTTTCCATTATATTCTGTTGTTGTCTCTTTTCCTTTCATATTCACTGTAATAGAAAGCTTGCTGTCATCTGTGATCTGTGTATAGTTTTTCAGTACAGATGCATCACTAATCTTAACCGGATATGTAATACCTGTAATATCTGTTCCATCACTGTTTACATGATAAGATCCAGCTACAAGTGTTGATCTTGTTTTCGCTTTTGTAGCGGAGGATACACTGTCTGCTCCTGCTACCTGATCAGCTGCATAAAATTCAGAATATGGGATATTCATCAACACATAAGTTTCTTTCGCAACTTCTGCCTTTTTCAATGCCTTCACTGCTGTATTTAACTCATCTGCCGCTGTGTCCACTGCACTCTGGGATTCCTTTGCTTTCAGAGCTGCCTTCGCTACAGTTAATTTTGTCTGCATTACACTCCAGCTGTCTGCTGTGTAATCAGATTCTGTCAGTTTCTCAGCCGCTGCGATTGCTGACTCCAGCTTTGCTGTGTCAATGGTAACTGTCTCCCCTGCTACCGGAGCTGACTGGATTGCTTCAAGTGCAGCTTTTTTAATCGCATCAGAAGTACGTGTTGCACCGGATACTGTATCCCAGCTGTTAATTGTATCTTCTGTAGCGGCCTGGCCTTCAAGTTTTGTTTTAAATCCTTTTGATTTGGAATATGCTTTATTGAAATAGGATGCATTTTCTTCGTCATATCCTTCTTTCGGTGTGACTGTGATCTCAGAGAATTTTCCATCCTCTACTTTCAGACTTACTTCTACATCATATTCTTCCCACTCATCGTCACTGTCATCTTCTGTTCTGGTTACATGAGCCGTCTTTGTATAAGTTCCATCCTTTGCAGTCTGACTTCCTGTTGCCGCAAAGATGGTTGACGGGCAAAGTCCTACTACCATAGACATTGCCACTGCCATGGACATTGCCTTTACTTTCATTTCTTTGTTTTTCATAGAAACCTCCTTTTTAACTAAAATAGTTACATACAGATCCTGCCTGTCGCAGTTCTGCTTTCCTGCTTCCGCATGGAATATATTATCAAGTTAGCTTTCGCTAACCTGTAATCAAAAAGTATATATCTATACTGTCCTTACAGCTTCTTTCTTCACAACCGGTAAAATCTTTCCTGCGACAATTCCAATCACGAACCCTGTCACTGTTCCTGCCACAAGAAGAACCGGCAGATAATAAATCAGTTTCAGATTCTCCACCACTGCCAGCGCAACAAGAATCTGTCCTATATTATGAAAGACGCCGCCAGTGATACTGACTCCTACAATGGAAATTCCATCCATCTTCTTTACAAGTACCATGGCAAGAAGGCTGACAACCGCCCCTGCCAGACTGTAAATGATCGACATTCCATTTCCAAAAAGAAATCCTGTCAGAAGTACACGCAGTACCGATACCTCCAGTACCTCCGGAATTTCCAGAAAATAAAGACCTGTTACAGTGACCAGATTAGCCACTCCAAGCTTCATCCCCGGCACTCCAAAATTAATTGGGATCAGGCTTTCCACATAACTAAAAATCATTGCCAGCGCAACAAGCATTGCCATGTTCGCAAGTTTTTTATTTCTATTCATACATTCTCCTTTACAGTCGAACAATTGATTTATTTAGAAATTGTATCCGGTAGATGTTCCTTTTCACTTTGAGAATCATCAGAATTCTCAACCTCTTCTATTTCCACAACCAGCTTGTGAGGCAGGCAGACAATTGTCTGTGTCCGGTTATTGATCTTTCCCTGCTCTTCGCAATATCCATCCGGACAGTCAGCCTCTTCCATGTAAGCTTTTCCATCCTCAATCCGGACACGGTTGTAAAAATCTCCTTCCTGCACTTCGATCACCTGATCTTCATCCAAAGCATATCTTCCGTAAACTTCTCCATCCACCTTGATCACAACCTGTTTTTCCTGAATTTCTTTTTGCCCGCTTTCCTTTGCCTGTACATACTGCATCAGGTTCATCACAAGAAACAGTACACATGCCGCAAAGAGGATTCCGCCTCCTAAAAACAGATCTTTTTTCTTCATCTATTACACTCCTGCCCAGATCATAATTACAAGTAACAGAATTGCCCGAAGAATCGTAAACCAGAATTCATTTCCCTTCAGACCTTTGATTCCTGTATGGATATGCTTCTTTGGACAGGTATCAATACATTTCTGGCATTGGAAACAATCTCCCTCGACTTTGAGTGATCCGTCTTCCGGGAGTCCGATCCCGGATGGACATTTCTTCGTGCATCCGCTGCAGCCTTTGATGCAATTTTCTCTGTCGCGGTGCAATGCAAAGAACGGAAGCACCGGAAGCAATGAGAATACTGCTCCCATCGGACACAGATTCCGACAGAAAAATCTTTCTTCCAGACACATTCCTACAATGATAAGAAGTAGTAGTGTCACTCCCGGCAAATATTCCTGCAAGTGAAGATTTCCTGCATGCAGCATAGAAAAAACATCCCACGGGCTTGTCCCTTTTGCCTTTCCGTATACTCCCGCAAAACAAAGTACTGCGATTACGGTCAACACCAGATATTTCAAATAGCTTAACTTCTCTGTGATCTTTTCTGAAAGTAGCACCGGCTTTTTCTTTCTCTTCTTAAAACACCAAAGATAAAATGCATGAATTCCATCTCCAAGACTTCCGAATGCACATGCGAATCCACAGAAGAATCTTCCGAAAAGAATCGTATACGCACAAAGAACTATAAGCACCGTTACAAAAGAGGTCAGCCCGATTACCTCGCCTGCTCCTATCTGTGTAAAAATGTATTTCACGCCGGCAAATGCCGCTGTATACACAGATGGCAGAAACAAAAAATAAAGGATCTGAATCAAGGCACGAAGCCAAGTATGCAATTTTTTAATTTCTTTTGCTTTTAAATTATGTATATTCAACTTCTTCAAACTACTTTACCGCCTGTTCTAATGCCTGTTCTGCTGCATTTTTAATTCCTGTCGAACTGAACGTTGCTCCGCTGATCGTATCAACTTCTGCACTCTGCGCCTCTATGATCTTTGGAATGATATCTTCCGCCATCGCAAGATATGCACCGTCTTCCTTCTCAGCGGAGGTCACTTCTACCGCTTCGAT
>OLOS01002770.1_pt1 | contig 11322 bp, 7 predicted proteins | sample 1672631 | NCBI WGS metagenome assembly OLOS01 (sample SAMEA3136707, study PRJEB25190) | human gut metagenome | biome: human gut; feature: human-associated habitat; material: faeces | place: Austria | collected 2013 | reverse complement strand
ATTTTCGTTTTTATATTGTTATTATATCCTCTTTTTTTACTTTTATCAATATTTATTTTTAGATTTTACGTTATTATATTAAATCGGCAGGCTGTCCCGCACACACAGCGCCCCATACCCCAGCTGCGGATTGGGCCAGGTCCCGTATCCCGGCAGGTGCCTGGCTCCCCGGGCCAGATATGCCTTTACCTTCTCCCCATAGAGAAAAGGATCATTTCCATCCACGATGCCCCACTGCATGAGGAGGGCCGCGCTGCCGGACACAAAGGGCGCCGCAAAGGAAGTGCCAGTCACCGCCTCATATCCGCCGCCGCTTCTGGCTGTCACGATGTCCACCCCGGGAGCCACAAGGTCCGGCTTTACCTGCTGTGTCTGGCGCGTAAAACCGCGTCCTGAAAAATCCGCGTATGATTGGTAGGAATCATCATAGGCGCCCACGGATATCACATTGGCAGCCGTGGAAGGGATGGTAAGGGTGGTTTCCGGCACAGGCATAAGGAACCGGGTGGATGGATTCAGGATTCCCCTGGAAGGCAACCACATATCATACTGTCCTGTCACAATCCGTTCCGGCGTAAGGCGGAAGGTCCAGATTCCGCTGTCCAGGTAGTCCCTTATGGGGATGAAATCAAAATAAACTTCCTGCGCCTTGCTGTAAGGGCTGGGCTTGCCATAATAAATCAGGATCCTGGTCCCCCCGTAATTCAGGGTCTGGGGTCCCAGACGGCTGTCTATGGGACCGATGGTGCCGCCTGAAGGCGTAATCAGACGGATGGCAAACCCGTCCACATAGGATTTCCAAAGCTGGACCCCCATGCCGGTCTCAAAAGGCGCAATGGATAATTCCACATCCGTGTCACTGCCCATGACCAGCCGGCCCGCCGTGTGCCCGTTTCCAGTGCCTTCATTTCCAGTCCCTGCAACCAGTACGCTCCTTCCATAATTCGATATATCGTTCATGAAGGTCTCCAGAAGGCTGGTGCCGTCATGGGAACCATAGGTGTTGCCAAAACTCAGGTTGACTGCAACAGGACGCCCCAGCTCCTGGGCCTGGCGGATTACAAAGTCCAGTCCCTTCATCAGCTGTGTGGTCCTTGGGAAATTATCAGCCACAGGGGCGCCCAGTTTTACCACCAATAAGTCACTTTCATACGCAACCCCGCGGTAGACCCCCTGGCTTCCCCTTCCATTTCCGGCCGCAATGGCTGCCACAGCTGTCCCATGGCCGCTTAAATCCACGGAAGGCACAAGGTCAAGGGCGCCTGCCCGGTCAGATGCGTTCAGTGCCTCATTGATTTCTTCCCGTGTATAAATCCTGTCCCTGTCCTGGTCCATGAGCATGAGTATCCTGGTGGTCCCGTCCTCATTCCTGAAGTCCTGGTTCAGATAGTCGATGCCAGAATCAATGACCGCCACCAGTACACCGCGTCCGGTCAGTCCGCCCGGCAGTCCGCTTATGACCCCGCCCGTCACATTGCCCGCGCCTGAGGGGGATTGGACCACGGAAAGACAGGAGGCCGCCCTTGCCATGTTGCTGGCAAAGAACAGCCTCTTTGGTTTCTCAATATATTCAATCTGGTTCAGCTCACTGACCTGGTCCACAAGGTGTTCCGGCACCACCAGGACAGCGTACCCGTTAAGGAGTTCATCCACCTGGATTCCTACCCCTGCAAGGCCCGCAAGACTGCCTGAATGCCGGACAATCAGTTCCCATGTCCGTTCTTCAGGGTCATAGCCCACGTCCAGGTTTTCGGAGCGCTCCCGCTCCTCGTCCGTGGCGCTGAGGGCCAGATTCAGTAGATTTTCCCGTTTTTGATTCTGCATGGTCGTTCTCCGGCATTCCTTATCATTAGATGCTATTGATCATTGCCGGAAATTATTCCAAATAATATGATTACCGTCCTTATCCGCGGACCGTCATGTAGATATTATAGAAGCCGGTCAGGGTCACCACCAGTACCATGATTGGTGTAAGGAAACGGATGCAGAGTATCCACAGTTTTTTGAGTTTAAAGGGTATCCCGTCTTTTTCTATCTCATCCACCAGGTTGTTGGGGTCCCATTTCCATCCAATGTAATAACACATGGTCACACCGCCCAGGGGAAGCAGGATATTGTCTGTTATCATGCCCACAAAGTCAAACACGCTGTAATTCAGGATGGTCACATCACCCAGGGTCCCAAAGGACAGGGCGCTGGGGATTCCCACAAGGAAACATGCCGTCCCAAGAAGGATGGTCCCGGTCCGCCGGCTCAGACGCATGGTGTCCAGGGCAAAGGAAACCGTTACTTCCAGCAGGGCAATGGCGCTTGTGACTGCCGCAAAGAATACAAGGGTAAAGAACACAAGGGCGAAAACGGGACCGAACCGTATGGCTGAGAACACCTTGGGAAGGGTTCCGAAGATTAACCCTGGTCCCTGTCCCGGTTCCAGGCCAAAGGAGAACACCGCCGGGAAAATAGCGGTTCCCGCCATCAGCGCAATGATGGTGTCAAGTCCAGCCACGCTGAGACAGCTCCTTGGGATATTCTCCTTGTCGCTGAGGTAGCTTCCATATGTGATCGTGATGCCCATGCAAAGGCTGAGGGAATAGAACACCTGGCCCAGGGCAGCGCTGACCGCTGTTATGTTAAAGGCTGAGCGGTTCGGTATGAATATGAACCTAAGCCCCTCCGCCGCATTGGGAAGGGTCACGCCCCTTACGATGATCACGATCAGCAGCAGGAACAGTAAGGGCATCATGACCTTACTTACCCTCTCAATACCGTTGATTCCGAAACAGCAGATGACCGTGGTCACAAACAGGAACAGGAAATGCCAGAATACCGGTTCCACCGGGGAGCTGATAAAGGCGGTAAAGTCCTCAGGCGCCTGATAGGTGGACGCATAGCTGACAATGTATTTTAAGATCCATCCGCCAATGACACTGTAATAGGACAGGATAAGAAATGCTGCCGCCACGCCGAACACACCCACAATACGCGCATTGGAATTGATGTCGCCATAGGCCTGTACCGGGTCATGGCGCGTACGTCTTCCAAGGGACATTTCAATCATCATGACCGGTATGCCCAGTATACAGATAAAAAACAGGTAAACAGCCAGAAAGGAGGCTCCTCCGTTGCGTCCCATCAGATAGGGGAATTTCCACAGATTGCCCAGTCCGATGGCAGCGCCTGCCGTAGCCATGATAAAGCCCAGTTTACTGGCCCACTGATTCTTTGTCTTCATATTTTAGTCTTCCTACTCTCTTGTGCGTTTTTTTATAAATATAAATACCAGACCGCTGACCCCCATCAAAATGGGGTAAAAGCAATATGGGATAATCTCAAAAGGCGTAAGGCCCGTCAGGGTCGCCGCAGCAAGGAGCTGTGCCCCATAGGGAATCAACCCCTGTCCCATGGAGCTGAACATGTCCAGCAGGGATGCGCTGCGCCTGGGAGTCACGCCAAAGTCATCGCTGATTTCCTTTGCAATAGGCCCGGACATGACAATGGCCACCGTGTTGTTGGCCGTGCACATATCCACCAAAAGGGCCAGGGCGGCAATTCCCAGCTCCCCTCCCCGTTCCCCGTTAATCCTTTTCCTGATAAAGGACAGGATGAAATCAATGCCCCCGTACTCCTTTACCAGGGCCACGATACAGGCCACGATGATGGAAATCACAGTAATATCATACATCCCCATGATTCCCTCCCCCACGTGGGTGAACATGTCCCCCAGGCCGAAGGCTCCCGTGCCCACGCCTGCAATCAGGGACAGCACCGTGCCTGCAATCAGGACGATGAATACATTCACGCCTGCCAGGGCGCCCACCAGTACCACCAGATAGGGAAGGACGCGGAATATGTTGTAGGTCAGTTCATCCTTTAGCTGGAAAGCAGCGTCCCTGCCCAGAACCAGGAACAGCAGGATGGTCACGATGGCTGCCGGAAGCACTATCAGGAAATTCTCCCTGAATTTATCCTTCATCTCACAGCCCTGGGTCTTTACAGCAGCAATGGTCGTGTCGCTTATCATGGACAGGTTATCCCCGAACATGGCGCCGCCCACAACGGCGCCGGCGCATACGGCCATGGAAAACCCGGTTTTCTGGCTGATTCCCACTGCAATGGGCGCCAGCGCCGTAATGGTCCCCACGGAGGTCCCCATGGATATGGATATGAAGCAGCCGATAAGGAACAGTCCCGCCACCGCCACATTGGACGGCAGGATGGACAGGCCCAGGTTCACCGTGCTGTCCACACCCCCTGCTGCCTTTACAGCCCCTGTAAAAGCGCCTGCGGCCAGAAATATAAGGCACATGGTTATGATGTTCTCATCCCCCACGCCTTCTGCAGCCAGCCTGATCTTATCTGCGAATCCCAGCTGCCGGTTCTGTACAAAAGCAACCAGAAGCGCAATTAAGAACGCAGCAATTGCCGGCATGCTGTAAAAATCCCCGGTAATGAATCCAGAACCTAAGAATATTAACAGAAACACCAGAATAGGGAGAAGGGCAGACGCCCTTCCCTCTTTTGTATTCCCCATCATATAATCCCCCTGTACATCGTGTCCGCCCCTGTTACTTCAGGAAGCCATTGACAATCTGGGCCTCTGCCTCTTCCTCTGTCAGCCCCAGCGTCATCAGCTTCACAATCTGCTCCCCTGCAATCTTACCGATTGCAGCCTCATGGATCAGGGCGGCATCGATATCATTGGCAATCAGGCCCGGAATGGCGAATATCTTGGCATCGTCCATGATGATGGCATCGCACTCCGTGTGTCCGCTGCACTTTGCATTGCCTACGATTTTGGAATTGAAGGTCTGCTTTGACCGGTCCTTTGCAACGGAACGCGATACCACGTCCGCGCTGGAGTCATCCCCGTTCAGGTTCACGATATAGGTGCTCTCCGCATCCTGGGTCCCATGGGTCAGAAGGCGCTCCCTGACAATCAGCTTGGCGCCTGCGGCCAGCTCCGCCGTGTTGGTCCTGTTGGTGGAATCCACGCCTTTAATCTGGACCATTTCCATCTCCATGTAGCTGTTTTCTTCCATATATACCTCGGTTCCGGGATTCAGGATACGCTTACCCTCCCCATCTCCTTCGCCGTAATGCTTTTCCACGTATTTAACCCTGGCATTCCTGCCCACGAAGAAACGGTGGATGCCGTCGTGTTCAGAATCCTGGTCCCCGCAGTTATGGATGCCGCAGCCAGCCACGATGACCACATCCGCGTCATCCCCGATGAAAAAGTCATTGTATACCATTTCCTTTAAGCCGCTGGCGCTGACCACCACCGGGATATGGACGCTTTCATGTTTTGTCCCCGGTTTGATGCGTATGTCGATTCCTGCCTTGTCCGTCTTGGTGGTTATATCTATGTTGGCCGTTGTGGCACGAGCTGATGTCTTTCCATTGGAACGGATATTATAAGCTCCTTCCGGCACGCCGTGCAGGTCAGCCACTTCTTCTAACATTCTCTCCTGTATTGCGTCTCCCATCATTGCTTCCTCCCCTTACTGTGCTGTCTCGTAAAACTTACTGCATGCATCCACCGCGGAAGCAGTACCCATGATCTGAGGAAGCACCTCATCCTTGGGGCCCTGGTTCACAACGCGGCCGTCTGCAATTACCACGATTTCATCTGCAATATTAAGAATCCTCTCCTGATGTGAAATAATCAGGATGGAGCCGTTGGTGTTCTGGCGCATACGCTCAAATACCTGAATCAGGTTCTGGAAGCTCCACAAATCGATTCCGGCCTCAGGTTCATCGAACACGGAAAGCTTGGATGCCCTGGCAATGACAGACGCAATCTCAATCCTCTTAAGCTCGCCGCCTGAAAGGCTGGCATTGACTTCACGGTTAATATAATCCTTGGCGCAGAGGCCTACCTCGGCCAGATACTGACAGGCTTCCGCCACGCTCAGCTTCTTCTTGGCTGCCAGGCGCAAAAGGTCCAGCACCTGCACGCCCTTAAAGCGCACCGGCTGCTGGAATGCAAAACTGATTCCCAGGTTCGCCCTGTCCGTAATGCCCATATCCGTGATATCCTGTCCGTCAAACAGGATACGGCCCCCAGTGGGCCTCTCTATTCCCATAATCAGCTTGGCAGTGGTGGACTTGCCCCCGCCGTTCGGTCCGGTGATGACAACGAACTTCCCATCATCCACTGTAAGGCTGATATCCTTGATGATCCCCTTTTCTCCTTTTTCGTCATTCACATCAAAGGAGAGATTCTCTAATGTAAGCATTCTGTTTCCTACCTCTCTTTATCTCTTCTTTTTATTTCCGGGTACGGCAAAAAGCCTGTCCCCCCTACGGTTTTTAGGCCACAAATTACAGTATAAACTATTTCCCACCAAATTACTATCAAAACTTTACCTCTTATGGCAGAAAATGTCTGTTGCAAATGCAACATTGCTAGTTTTCCCTTAAAACCATATTTATATTTATGTTTCAAGGGAATATTCCCCTGCATGCAAAAAAACAGGAAGCCATCAGCTTCCTGTCCGTACTGCAGAAGAAGGGAGTCGAACCCTCAAGGTATTACTACCACACGGACCTGAACCGTGCGCGTCTGCCAATTCCGCCACTTCTGCGTTACGCTGCTCTCGCAAGCAACGTAGGTAATTATAATAGATGAATCGAAATTTGTCAATGGCTTTTTAATAAAAACTTTTCAAAGAACTCATCCATGGGAATGGGCTTTGAAAAATAGTAGCCCTGCCCGATGGAACAACCCATCTCCGTCACCATGTCCAGCTGTTCCTTTGTCTCAATTCCCTCACACAGGGAAACAAAACCCATTTTGTTGGTCATCTGGATCAGCTGCCTTAAGAATTCCCTTCCTCTTTCCGTATTCCGGCAGGACTGCACAAAACCGCAGTCCAGTTTAATCACATCGCTGGGAATATCCGCCATCATGTTCATGATGGAATACCCTGAACCGAAATCATCAATGGATGTGGTAAACCCGCTGTCCCGCAGTTCCTTCATCACGTGGAAGGTCCGGTCCGTGTCTTTCAGGAATGCGGTTTCCGTCAGTTCAAACTCCAGGAGCCCGTGGTCGATTCCGTACTCCTGCGTCCCCTCCATGATATCGGACAGGATACTGTCCATCCGGATATCCACACTGGAAAGGTTAAGGGAGATACAGACAGGTCGCACACCTTTGTCCAGCCATTCCCGGAGTTTCCTGCATACCTGCCTGAAAATACTTAAATCCATCTGTGAAATAAAACCGTTCTTCTCAAACAGAGGCAGGAACTCTCCCGGCGCAATGATGGTGCCGTCCTCCCTCTGCCATCTGACCAGGGCCTCGGCTCCGGTCAGACTGTGGTCCTTCAGTGAAAGCTTGGGCTGCAGGTATACCTTAAACTCATGGTGTTTCAGTGCGTATTCCATCCGGTTGATGATTTCATTTTCCCGGAAACTGCTGTCAAATGGACCATCATTAAACACCACCACGGCGGACTGTATGATATAATCCACTGACCGTCTGGCAATATTGGCCCTGTCAATGGCCGCGTCAATCTCCCTGCATTCCCTCTCAATGAAATAAATCCCGGAACGCACCATGAGATTGACATTCGTGAACATCTGGTTCTGTATCCTGCAGAAATCCCCATTCAGGCGCTGGACCATCTCCACGAATTGATTACGGTCCATCCTGCATATGCCAAAGCACAGGAACTGGTCCGCGCTTACCCTTGTGTAACGGTTTTCCTCCCGCCCATTCTGTGTCAGCATGTCTGCAAACATGCGCAGGATATTGTCCCCCTGGGTGTACCCCACTGCCTCGTTAATGAATTTGAATCCCTTGATATCACTGGCAATGATGACATATCCACCTGCCCCGGCGTCCATTATCTTCTGGCACTCATCCTTAAAACAGGCATAACTCATCAGTCCGGTAAGGATATCCCGGTTTTTATAATATTCAGCCTTCTGCCTGGCCTCCATCAGGCGCAGGGATGTCCTGGCATTGGTCCCCACCACCTTGGCCAGCTCAGATATGGCGCTACGCTCTGACTGTGTCCACTCCCTTTCCTCCTCCGTATTCACAAGCACCATCATCCCAACGTACCTTCCATCGATGAAAATGCCCGCAAACAGCATGGTCTTTGCCCTGGCCCGGTCCATGATCCTTCTCATGCCTGTATTGTAAACTTCCAGCTTGTCCCGGTTCAGCACGGCAATCCCATCGCTGTCATACAGATTGTAACTGAGATAAAATTCCTCCTGCCGGAATGAATCCGAAGGGTCAAACAGCATGGCCGTCCTGTCATCCACCCACTGGTAAGCGCTGTGTCCCTCCCCTTCCCTTTCCCCGTTCATGTAAATGGCAATGCGGTTAAGGCGGAACCGGCTGCCGATAAAGCCCATGAGGATATGCAGCGCCTCCTCAAAGGAGGAGGTCTTCTCAAACACCTCCAGGGCAACCGCTGTGCTGGTCTTTCCCTGCAGGCTGCTCTGCTCCTTCAGCTTTTTATCATTCAGTTCCTTCAGCCGTTCATAGGTAAATATATCATCCTCTTTATCAGTGACAGACTCATAGAAGCGGACCCCGCCCTTGCCATCCCTCTTAACCTGGTGCATGGCCTGGTCCGCCTTTACCATGATATCGTAAAAGCCCTTTTCGTCCTCCGCAATCATCCGGCCGCCGATGCTGCAGCCCACCGTCATTCCTCCGTACTCGCTGCTGTCCAGTATACCGCTTATCTCCCGGACAATGAGCGCCGCTGTCCTTGATGCTTCCTCCATGTCCGTGTCCTTTAACAGCACAAGGAATTCATCCCCGCCGAACCGTCCAATCAGGTCTCCCTCCCTGCAGGTGCGTTTCAGGCAGCTGGCAACATTCATCAGTACAACATTGCCGAACAGTTTGCCGCGGGCCTCATTAATCTTATGGAAATCATCCATATCCAGCAACAGTGCCGCTGTCCGCTCCGGCTTTGGCACTGTTTTCAGGTACTCTTCCATCTGCCGCTCAAATGCCCCCACCGTAAGCAGGTTGGTAAGCGCATCATGGTCCTCCGAAGCCTCTTCCTTGCTGCTTCTTAGTTCCGTCACATCATTGAGCACGCTCTGAAGGTGGTCCAGTTTCTGCATCAGTATGTTCTGTACCCTGTCCTTTAACAGGAAGGTCCCCACAATCTGTGCCACATAGGTGAGGACTGATATCTGTTCCCTGGTCCAGCGCCGGTTCTCCCTGCACTCGTCAAAGCCGATAAATCCCACCAGACGTCCATTATCATAAATCCCGCACTGAAGGATGGCCTTAATGCCCTGGGAGGTCAGCACCTCTTTCTGTACCGGATGGAGTTCCTCCACATCCATGCACAGGAAAATCCCGTTCTTATCAAAATTATCCCTGTATCCCGGCGCATCCTCTTCATAAGACATATCCTGCAGATTGTCAATCTGCGGACTGATTCCCTGGTTGCACCACTCAAAGGTATTACTCATGAACAGACCGTCCGGGCTGTCCTCAAATATATAGACACGGCTTACATTAAACTGAAGCCCCACTATCTTAAGGATGGTATTGATGGCCTGCCTCGTATCCTCCGATTCATACAGCACCTTGAAAACATAGTGGATTACCTTATCACCGCCATATACCGGGCCATTATCAGAATCTATGTCAGGCACGCGCCCTGAAAATGCCTCCCACTTCTTAGCGTCCACCGAAGGCAGGGAAGGTTCATAAAACACGCATTTGCCTTTTCCTGTCTGCTTACCGGAATAAAGGGCAATGTCCGCCTTGGTAAAGAGCTGGTCAAACTCCCTTCCATTCTCCGGATACATGGACACGCCGATACAGCATCTCAGTTCAATGGGATTATCACCGGCAGCGGAGATTCCTGACATTCCCTCCATGATGCGGTCTGCATAAGCCATGACCGCTTCACGGCTTCCCATGCCTGCGAGAAATACAAGGAACTCATCCCCGCCGATCCTGGCCACCACATCGCTTTTCCTGGACACGCTGTTTATACATCCGGCGGCCTCGGTCAGCACACTGTCCCCAAAAAGATGGCCCTTTGTATCATTCACTTCCTTAAAATTATCCAGATCCACAATCATAAGGGCGGCCGTCATCCTGCTCTTGCCTGCCTCTTCCAGGAACTCCGATATCCGTTCCCTGGAGGCTTCCCGGTTCAGGAGTCCGGTAAGGGAATCCCTTCTGGACTTCTCCCTGTAGGTACGGATCCGGTTCTTATCGTCCGTGTCATCCAGCATCATGGCATAGAACCAGATCTGCCCTTCATCCCCCTTAATGATACGCCCACGGCAATCCACCCAGCAGGTGCTTTTATCCTTCCTGACAATACGGAATTCCGTCTTAAGGACCTCCCTATGCTCCCTCAGCTGCTGTCTGCACTCTGAAAGCGCATGATGGTAGTCCTTCTCCAGGATCATCCCCTTAAGCGTACCTCCGGTCAGCACATTAAACTCATCCTCATCCCCGCATCTGAAAAGTTCCAGGATACCCTGGTTCACAAGGTCCACCCGTCTTTCCTTATCCGCTGTACAGCGGAAGAAACCGGCCGGCATGGAATCCATCAGAAAATGAGTCCCCCATTCAGCCCGTACCCCTTTTATCATTTGCCCATAATCACCCATATCAAGTGTGCCTCCGCATACGCCGACCTTGTGTCATGATTTGATTATACTGGAGATTCCAAACATTTACAAGTGTTAGAATTTAGGTTTTGGGAGGGCGGTAGGGGGAGGTGCATCCGTCCGTGAGGGGAATGGCGGCGGGGGAGATGGACGCGGCTTTGGGGCTAGTGCTTCTAATGCTCCGGGATCCGGCGCTGGACAAGAGGCTGGCTGCCAAACTCGCGCTTTGTCTTCTCCAACCATAACGGTATCGGGCTCAGACAAAAGGCACCAGCCTCTTAGCACCGGTTCCCACAGCATAAGAATCACACGCCCCTGCAGAAGCATCCATCTCCCCCGCCGCCATTCCCCTCACCCACTACGTACCTCCTCTTACACATGGCAAAATCTAAATTGGGGAGGAAGATAAGATTTCCGCCCCCTTTTTTGGCTATTCTTTTTCACCGCCGCTTCCCTTATTTCACATCTTTACCTCTTACTCTCCCGTTGTTTGATTGTTTGGACGCAGTAGCCGGATGGCACAGCAGCCTCTTCATAAACTTAGCTGGAGGCAGGGGCGGGAGGCGGGCGGGGGTGCGGGGCCTTGTGGAGGGGGTAGGGTCTGCTTGCTCAAAAAGGCCGTAAAAACAGGGCCGAGTGAGGGCATCAACGCCCGAACGCAGAGCGCCTACGGAAGAAAAATCATCAAGATTTCTTCTGTAGTTG
>OLOS01002754.1_pt1 | contig 11371 bp, 7 predicted proteins | sample 1672631 | NCBI WGS metagenome assembly OLOS01 (sample SAMEA3136707, study PRJEB25190) | human gut metagenome | biome: human gut; feature: human-associated habitat; material: faeces | place: Austria | collected 2013 | reverse complement strand
GGAATAAAGCTTTGACGGGAGGGAGGCGCAAACTCAGGCGGGCCCACGGCGCCTTTCTCGCCAAAGGGTTTGCGCCTGCCGACGGTGAAATAAGGCTTTGACGGGGAGGAGGCGCAAACTCAGGCGCCGCCTTGGGCGCACGGAAAGCAAAAAGCAGGGACACGCCCTGCTTTTTGCTTTCTTTACTTATGATAAGTCTCGTTATTGGCAATCTTGAAGCTGCGGTAGATTTGCTCCAGCAGCAGCACCCGGGCCATCTGGTGGGGAAAGGTCATGCGGCTGAAGGAAAGCCCGAAGTCCGCCCGCTTTTTCACCGCCGGGGACAGCCCCAGGCTGCCGCCGATGATGAAATCCACGGTGGACCGACCGCTGTCGAAGGTTTTCGTGAGGTGCCGAGACAGTTCCACGGAGTCCAGCATCTTCCCCTCTACCTCCATGGCAATCACGTAATCCGACTCTCCGATTTTGGACAGGATGGTCTCCCCCTCCTTCTCCATCACCTGACTCTCATCCGCCGGCGGTGCGTTCTTCGGGAGCTTCGATTCCTTCAGCTCCACAATCTGAATCCGGGCATACCCCCCGATTCGTTTGGTGTACTCCGCCACCGCCGCCTGCCAATATTTTTCCTTTAACTTTCCGATGCAAATAATATTGATGTTCATTTTCTTCCTATCCTAGAATCCGATCAGCGGTCCGGCTGCGCTCTTGGCCGCCACCTCCATGCGGAAATTCACGTTCTTGTGATAATCGTTCTGGTCCAGCACATCCCGCACCGTCAGCGCCGCATTGAAGGGCGTGTTGTTGGTGGTACTGAGATGGGCTAAAAGAATTTTCGGCAGCGCCAACTTCCCGTCCTCACAAGGGTGTCCGGTAAGGCTCAGGGACGGCCGGTCTTCCAGCATGCGGGTCAGGGCTTCGCCGCAAGCCACGTTGGAAAGATGGCCTTGGTCGCTGAGAATTCTTCTTTTTACCGGATACGGGTAGGGGCCCATTTCCAGCATGGACACCTCGTGGTTGGCTTCCATCACCAGCACGTCGGAGGTGCGAATCTCTTCGTAGATTTCATCGGTGACGGTGCCCGTATCCGTCACCACCGTGATTTTCGTGTTGTCCTTCCGGAAGGAGAAGCCCAGCGGCTCGCTGGCATCGTGGGAAAGGGCAAAGCCCTTGATCTGAATGTCTCCGATTCGGGTTTCATCCTGAGCGGAAAAATACCGAAGCCGGTCCTCCGGCACGTACTGAAACTTGTCGCAGTTGTGAGCCGTGCCCCGGGAGGCGATGACCTCCGCGTTCTCGCAGATGCGGGACATCATGCGGATGCTCTTTACGTGGTCCACGTGCTCGTGGGTCACCAGAATTCCGGAGACGGCGTCCTCGGAAATGTTGGCGTCCGCCAAAGTCCTGCGGATATTTTTGCCGCTGAGGCCCACGTCCAGAAGCAGGTGGGTGGTGCCGTCGGTGATTAAATAGGAATTGCCGGAGCTGCTGCTCCCGATTGATTGTATTGCTAAATTCATGAATTTCTGCCTATGTTCTATATCTGTCTGTACTTGTTGTTTCTGTAAGTTAAGTCGAATTTGCAGATGGCACGATACTGGCAGTACGTGCATTCTGCCCGTTTGTCCTTCTTCAGGCGGGTCGGAGAAATGTCGATTTTGCCGCGGACGATACCGTCGCTGAGTACCTCGATGGTTTTGTGCACATCCTCCCGCAGGGTGCGGAATTCTTCTTGGCTCAGCTTTTTCGGCTTCTTCTCCAGCATTTCCACCGGCATGCTGCTGAGCACCGCCGGGTCGTCCAGCACGGCGCCCCGCAGGCTGAACCGCTCGCCCTCTTCCTTGGCCAGTTGTTCCTGCTGCTTGACTTCATCCAGCTTGTTGGCGTTGAGCTCGCTGTCGCTGATGTTAAAGTAGAACATGCCCACCGGATTGTATTTGTCGCCGCTGGCTCCTTCCAGGTACACCATCAGCTGCATCTTGTAGCCCATGCGCATCTGCTCGATGTCCAGCTTGTCCTTTCCGGTTTTGTAATCGATGATGCGGATATTGCCGCCCCGCATCAGATCGGCTCCGTCGATTTTGCCCCCGATGTAGACCTTCTGGCCGTGGAGGGGGTATTCAATGGGCCGGAACCTGCAGCCCCGTCCGAACTGCTCTTCGAAGAAGGAAATTTCCACATTTCCCAGGCGCAGCTGTTCCGCCAGCACCCGCACCGCATCCTCACAGATCCGGCGGATTCGGCTCATGCGGTATTTCTCCCGGTCACCGGAAACGAAGAGTCCGCCGCGATAGGACTCGGACAGCTGCAGGAGCTCCTCGTCCACCATTTCCGACAGGTGCTCCATGGAGATACCTCCTTCCGCTTTCACCTGCGATTCCGACGTCTTCGGTTCCTCCGCTCCCTCACCGATACCGGTGTCGGAAGCTTCCGCCTCTTCCATATTGCTTTTATCCTCCAGAATGCCCTCTGCCAGAAGCCGTTTGGAAACCCGCATGATGCACTCGTGGTACACATCGCCGATTTCCCGGCCGCTGCTTCGAAACTCCCGCGGCTCTTCCGCCCGAAGTCCGTGCATCACAAAGAATTCAAACGGACAGTGGTTGTATTTCTCCAGCTTGGAGGCGCTGAAGACGAAATCCTCCCCTCGGCGGTACAGCCGTCCGGCGGTGTCGATGTCCAGATCCCCAGCGCTGTTCTCATCCAGTCCCGCCCGGCTGAGTTCCTTCAGCTGCTCCGGCCGGTGCTTCTCGTACCAGCGGAGGATGCCCTCTGCCAGATATTTTTCTTCCTCTTCCGCCGATTCCGTGGTCGCTGCAGGTGCCGGTGTCGGAATTGCCTCCGCCTCTTCTCCCTCTGACGATGCCTCCTCTTGAAGAGCTCCGATCATCTGATCCATCGGCCGCTCCTTGAAGTGGTTCATCATGTGGCGCAGGGACTCCGGTCCGTTCTGTATCAGATCCGCATTAAAGCCCCGGCTCACCGCATCCTTTCGGATTTTCAGCAGGGGGAACAGGTCCTTCAGGTAATCTACCAGAACGGACGGCTTCATATCGCTGCCGTCGCTTCCCGCCAGAGAATAGCTTACGTACAGCTTCTCCGATGCCTGGGACACGGTGCGGTACATGGCGCCGTTCTCTTCCATCATCTTCAGGTCGTCCAGGCTCCCCAGAACGAATTCGTGCCGCGCGAACTGCTGCTTTTCATCCACGGAAAACAGCCCTTCCGGCGACGGGGTCTGAGGCAGGATTCCCTCATTGGCGGACAGCACCATCACCACCTTCGGCGGTGCCGGCCGGGTTCGAATCATCACGCCCATGGTCAGTCCGTCCTGAGTCGGCGGAATCAGCCCCACTTCCGCGTTGAGAATTCCCACGGAATACAGATCCACGAACTCCTTCAGGTCCATGTTCTCGTCCCCCATGATATTCCCCACGCATCCCAGAATCCGAACCACCTCGTTATAGCTCTGGGCGGTCCACTGAGCCTCTTCGAACCGATCCCGGTTGTACTGACCGTCTTCGATCTCCCGGATTTTATTCCGAAGATCCCATACCTCATTCAGGTAACGGTAGAATTTCTCGATAAAATCCGCCATCCGCTCCGATTCTTCCGCCAGTACCTTCAGCTGTTCAATTCGTCCGGTAATTTCCACCCGGCTCTCCTCCAGCTTGGCGAATTCCTCCGGATCATACTCGAAGTCCCCGTATTTAAACGGCTTCGTCCACATAGAGCCCTTGATGCCGAAATCCCGGACGTAGTTCTCCAGATTCCAGATGGCCTCCCGCTCCAGCCCGGTGAGGCCGCTCTTCAGCAGCGCCATCATCGCCGGCGTCCGGTACCCGCCGCTGCAGATTTCCAGAAGGTTCATCACGAAACCCACCACCTGCGAATCCCGAATGCTTCGCCGGGCGTCCCGGAACAGAGGCAGTCCGTACTCCCGAAAGGTGCGTTCCACGATGGGCTGCATCTTCTCCGTGTCGTTGCAGATGATAACGATATCCTTCATGCGGTATCCCCGGTGCAGCAGGTTGTACACCTGAATCGCCGCATTTTCCGCCTCGTTGTACAGGTTGGCGCACTCCACCACCTTAAGATCCGCCGGACGGAAATCCGCCGAGGCGATTCTAATTTTATCCGATTGGGTAAAAAGACCCTGTTCGATGCGCTTCAGGGTTTCCGACTTCTCCAGCACGTCGCCGGTCAGGGTTTCCACGGAAACCGTCAGGCCCTTCTCTTCGGCGGAACGGCGGATGCTCCGAATCAGCACGTCTTCCAATCCGAAATCCGTCCGGTTCACCATGACGTATACGTTCCGGGCCACTCCGGCAATCTCTGTCAGGGAGCGGACGAACTTCGCCGTCATGCTGTCGAATCCGTAGACCCACACCGTTTTTCCCACCAGTTCCCGGGATTTCCCGATGGCGTCCGTGTACAGGTCCACGTAATCCTCCACATCCTTGTACTTTCCCTGCACCAGGGATTCGTACTCCTCCAAAATGCCGGAGAGCTCCCGGATTTTCTTCCGCAACAGTTCGTCGGTTTCCGGATCCGCCAGAATTTCCTCCAGTTCTTCTCGGGTGCATTCCTGCTGGCGGAAATCCGCGATGAAATCGTGGACCATCTCCACGAAATTCCGCTTGCCGGCGGAGGTGCGAAAAATATCCAGTTGTTTTTCCCGATTGCGAATAATCCGCGCCAGGAGCATGTACCGCTCATACCGGTCCAGCATCCGCACGTTATCCGTGCCCTGCTCCTGCAGCATGCGCAGGCCCAGCCGATTCATGCTGAGAATCTCCACATTCAGCAGACAGGAGGTGTTCAGGTATTTCAAAGCCTGTTCCTCCGCCACCAGGGTGTACTGATTGGGCACGATTACCAGGGTCTCCCCTTCGGTATGCTCATAGATGAATTTTTCCTTGTCGATGTTCTCTCGGCCCTGATAGATCTTCAGCATGTCCCCTCCTATATCCGTTTCTGCGTATTCTCTAGATCAGCTTCAGCACGTCCGCCGGTGTCTCCACCCGGTACGTCGGCCGGAAGCCCAGTTCTTTTAGCTCCTTCTCGTCGATATCATGGCTCCAGCCCACCAGAATGCTGTCCACGCCGGCGTTGTTGCAGCAGCCGATATCGAACTTCGTGTCCCCCAGCATGATGGCGTCCTCCGGTTTCGCGGAAAGCTCCTCCAGCGCCATGCGCAATGGGGTGGGATCCGGCTTGTGTTTGTCCGTGTCATCGCAGGTGATGAGTACGTCGAAGTAGTCCCGGATGCCCAGTTCCTTCATGTAATTTAACGTGGTAACTTTGGTGCGGGAGGTCACCACCGATAATGTGTGGCCCCCTTCCACCATGCGGTCCATCATCTCCCGGGTTCCGTCAAAGAGCCCCACCATTCCGTCGTAATGGGCCTGCTGGTAGTTCCGGTAGATCTGCACCGCTTCGTTCACGTTCGCCTGAGGGAAGAACTTCTTCACGGTGTACCGAATGGTCTCCCCAAAGGTATGGTAAATATCTTCCACCCGACCTTCTTTGCCGGTGTAGTGGCGGAACACCTCCTGCCAGGAAGCCACGATGACCCGGTTGGAATCGAAAATTGTTCCGTCGAAATCAAAAATAATATGCTTTTTCTTCACCTACAGATTCCTCTCTTTCGCATCCTGAGACAGTTTCGCACGTACAAAAAGATCCAGATCCCCGTCCATCACCGCGCCGATGTTTCCGGTTTCCGCGCCGGTACGGGTATCCTTCACCATAGTATAGGGCTGGAACACGTAGTTCCGAATCTGAGCGCCCCAAGAGGCCTGACTCATATCCCCCTTCAGCTCGTTCAGGTTCTCCTTGTGTTCCTCCTCCGCCAGCTTGGTGAGCTTGGAGGTGAGGATTTTCAGCGCCACTTCCTTGTTCCGCAGCTGAGACCGCTCGTTCTGGCAGGTAACCACGATGTTCGTCGGCAAATGGGTGATTCGAATGGCGGAATCCGTGGTATTGACGTGTTGGCCGCCGGCCCCGCTGGCCCGATAGGTATCGATCTTCAAATCCCCCGGATTGATGACCACATCCAGGTCATCTCCCAGGTCCGGCACCACTTCCACGCCGGCAAAAGACGTCTGCCGCTTTCCCGCCGAATTAAACGGCGAAATTCGAACCAGCCGGTGGACGCCGTTCTCGCTCTTCAGATATCCGTAGGCATTCTCCCCGGACACCATGATTGTGGCGCTCTTGATGCCCGCCACGGTATCGTTCTGAAGGTCCACCACTTCCGCCTTAAAGCCCTTCTTTTCGCAGTACCGAAGGTACATCCGCTCCAGCATTTCCGCCCAGTCCATGGCGTCCACGCCGCCGGTGCCCGCATAGACGGAAAGGATGGCGTCGTTGGAATCGTAGCGGCCGCCCAGCAACATGCGGAGCTTCAGCTCTTCCATGTCTTCCTGCAGCGCACTGAAATTCCGGCGAATCTCCTTGGCTTCCTCCTCGTCGTTCAGTTCTTCCGCAAGGTCGATCAGATCCGCCGTATCGTCCAAGCCTTGCCGGATGCGTTCGTATCCATCAATCTCATTTTCCAGGGATTTCTTTTTCTTCATGAGCTTCTGCGCCGCCGCCGGGTTGTCCCAGAAGCCCTCCTTGCTCATTTCTTTCTCATATCCCTCCAGGGTTTTCTTCAGCGCCGGCAGGTCAAAGATACTCTCCGATTTCCAGCAGCTTCGCCTTCTCCTGAGGGATTGCGGATTTAATCTCTTCCAATAAAACCATGTTTCGTTCCTCCTGATCTTTCGTCTATCCAAAAGCACCCGGATAAAAATCTTATCCGGGCACCCTGTTATTCCTATGCGTTTCTTCCGCAGCAGTTCTTGTATTTCTTTCCGCTTCCGCAAGGGCAAGGATCGTTCCGTCCCACCTTCGGCGCTTTCCGATGTACCGTCTCCTGATGCTTCTCCTCTTCCGGAGCCGCATCCGGTCCGTTTGCGGTATCCTCGTCCCGATATTCCGCCTTGGAAGATTCCTGGCTGAGAATTCGGCTGGTCCGCTCCGTGCGGGTGGTAACCGTTACGTTATAGCAGTATTTTACCACTTCCTCCCGGATATCGGAAATCATTTCTTCAAACATGGAGAAACCTTCCGATGCGTATGCCATTGCCGGGTCCTGCTGACCCAGACCCCGAAGTCCGATACCGGTCTTCAGCTGATCCATGGCGTCGATGTGATCCATCCAGCGGTTATCTACCACTCGGAGCATAATCATCCGTTCCACTTCACGCATCTGCTCGCTGCCGATCTCCGCTTCCTTGGCATCGTATACCTTCTCGAAGGCCTGCTTCAGATCGTCCTTGAAGCTGTCTCCATCCAGGTTCAGCTTCTCCTCATCGGTATATCCGGCAAACTCCTCCCGGTATCTTGGGGTGATGTTGTCCAGCGCATCGTAGATTCGGTCGAAGTCCCATTCTTCCGGATACTTGGATTCCATGGTCACCGGATCCACAATTCCGTCCACCAGTTCGCCCATCATGCCCAGGATGTACTCCTTCAGGTCCACACCGTCCAGAACCATCCGGCGCTGGCCGTAAATGATTTCTCTCTGCTTGTTCATTACGTTATCGTACTGGAGCACGTATTTACGGATGCCGAAGTTCTTGCCTTCCACCTTCTTCTGCGCGTTCTCGATGGACTTGGACAGCATGCCGGCTTCAATGGCCTCATCGTCCTCCAGCCCCACGCGCTCTACCAGGCGCTGCATCTTCTCGCCGCCGAAGAGTCTCATCAGATCGTCTTCCAGGGAAATGAAGAACTGGGATTCACCCGGGTCTCCCTGACGTCCCGCACGGCCTCGCAGCTGGTTATCGATACGACGGGATTCGTGACGTTCCGTACCGATGATGCACAGTCCGCCCAATTCTTTTACCTGCTCCTGCTCCGGCTTTCTCTCCGCTTCGTACTCCTTGCACAGCTGCTTGTAGGTATCTCTGGCCTCGTTCAGCTCCGGATCCTCCGACTTGGTGATTCCGGTCATAAAAGCAAGCTGCTCCGGCGTATACTCCCGGCGCTTCATCTCTTTCCGCGCTTCAAACTCCGGATTTCCGCCCAGGATGATATCCGTACCACGGCCCGCCATATTGGTGGCGATGGTTACTGCGCCCAGGCGTCCCGCCTCGGCAACGATTTCCGCTTCTCGCTCGTGGTGCTTCGCGTTCAGCACGTTGTGCTTGATACCTCTCTTCTTCAGCTGCTGGCTGATGAGTTCGGAAATCTCAACGGAAATGGTACCCACCAGTACCGGTTGTCCTTTCTCGTGGACCTCTGCTACTCGGTTTACGATGGCCGCATATTTTCCGGATTCGTGAGCGTACACCGCATCCTGCTTGTCCACACGGGCAATCGGCAAGTTGGTCGGAATGACCACAACGTCCATGTTGTAGATATCCCGGAACTCGTCTTCCTCGGTCTTCGCCGTACCGGTCATTCCGGACAGCTTCTGGTACATACGGAAGTAGTTCTGCAGGGTGATGGTGGCCAGGGTCTTGGACTCCGCCCGGATATTCACCCCTTCTTTGGCTTCGATTGCCTGATGCAGGCCGTTGCTGAAGCGGCGGCCGTACATGAGACGACCGGTAAATTCGTCGACAATCAGGATCTCGCCGTCCTGCACGATGTAGTCCACATCCCGCTTCATCAGGTAGTTGGCACGAAGCGCCTGATTCACATAGTGATTCAGCTCCATGTTGTCCGGATCCGAGAAGTTCTGAATGTCGAAGTACTGCTCGCACTGCGCCACACCTTCATCCGTCAGGGAAATCTGGTTGTCCTTCTCGTCGATCTTATAATCCGTATCCTTCAGCAGCGTCTTTACAAAACTGTTGGCGGATACGTACATTCCGCTGGAATCCACGCCCTGTCCGGAAATGATCAGCGGCGTTCTGGCTTCATCGATGAGGATGGAGTCCACCTCGTCCACGATGGCGAAGTTCAGCTCTCTCTGAATCAGCTCTTCCTCATAGGTCACCATGTTGTCCCGCAGGTAGTCGAAACCGAACTCGTTGTTGGTTCCGTATGTAATATCGCAGCGATAAGCCGCCTTCCGGTCTTCTCCTTCAATGGCGTGGGTCACGCAGCCCACGGTAAGTCCCAGGAAATTGTAGATCTTTCCCATCCATTCCGCGTCACGGCTTGCCAGGTAATCGTTGACGGTAACTACGTGCACGCCCTTGCCGGTGAGTGCATTCAGGTATGCCGCCAGGGTTGCCACCAGGGTCTTACCTTCACCGGTCTTCATCTCGGCAATTCGTCCCTGATGAAGAACCACACCGCCGATGAGCTGCACCCGGAAGTGCTTCATGCCTACCGAACGCCACGCACCTTCCCGGCATACCGCAAAGGCTTCCGGCAGAAGGTCATCTAAGGTCTCCCCCTCGGCCAGTCGGTCTTTGAACTCCTGAGTTTTTCCCCGCAGCTCGTCGTCCGTCAGCTTCTGCATATCCTCGTCGTAAGCCTCGATACGGTCGACAATCTTCTCCACCTTCCGGACTTCCTTCGCATTAAGATCTCCGAATATTTTTTCCAAAAATCCCATTCAACTTCTCCTTTAATTAAAACTATTCATCTTCCTCCGGAATGTCCTCAATCCGGATTTGAACCATTAACGCCCTTCTTTCATCCGCCCGGGTTACCCGCACGTGAAAAATCTTATGTCTCGACCGATAGGTGAAGGTGTCGCCCACCTTTGCCAGCCGGTCCAGTTCAATCATCACCCAACCGTTGATGGTGGTGGCATTGATATCGATGTCCTCGCCCACCATCTCGAAGAACTTCTCCACATTGGCGCCGCCGGCAACGGAGTAGGATCCGTCGTACAGCCGAGTCACCTCTCGCATCTCGATGGCATCGTGTTCGTCGTAAATCTTTCCCACCAGCTCCTCGATGATGTCTTCCATGGTGACCAGCCCGGTGGTTCCGCCGTACTCATCCACAATGATGGCGATGTGGGTCTTCTTGGTCTGCATCTTCTTCAGCAGCACCGCCGCCTTAATGGATTCCGCCACGTAGGCCACCGGCTTGATGTACTGCTCCAGCTCCCGATTCTCGCCCACCACGTAGTTGTGAAAGTCCTTCTGATTGATGATTCCGATAAATTCCTCGATATCATTATCGTTAATAGCAATCTGATTGCGCAGGACGGTCTTACCAGTACCGGATAACCCAGTCTGTTTGCAACTTTCTTCGCTTCTTCTGCTGTAAATACAGTTCCACCTGTCGGTCTTGGGATCTCGCACTGCTCAAGAATCTCATCAAAAAGTTCTCTGTCTTCGGCTGCATCTACGTTCTCAGCACTTGTACCAAGAATTGGAACACCGATTTTATTTAACTTTTCTGTTAACTTGATAGCTGTCTGTCCACCAAACTGTACAACTGCTCCGTCCGGTTTCTCTAATTCTACGATATGTTCTACATCTTCCTCTGTTAAAGGCTCGAAGTAAAGCTTATCTGCGATATCGAAGTCAGTACTTACTGTTTCAGGGTTATTATTTACGATAATCGTCTCGTAACCCATTTCTTTAAATGCCCATACACTGTGTACAGAACAGTAGTCAAACTCAATACCCTGTCCGATACGGATTGGACCAGAACCCAGTACCATAATCTTCTTCTTATCAGAAGTTTCTTCTACTTCATTAAAGCTTCCAAAACAAGAGTAATAATATGGTGTTTCTGCTGCAAACTCAGCCGCACAAGTATCAACAACTTTGTAGGCAGGAACGATATCCATCTGTCTTCTTAAGTTCTTTACATATTCTTCACTCTGACCGATAAGCTCTCCGATAACTTTATCAGGGAATTCCATTTCTTTTGCTTTAAGTAAAAGGTCACGGTCTAATTCTTCTGCGTTCTTAAGTTTTGCTTCCATCTCAACGATGTTATTTAACTTATCGATGAACCATAAATCAATTTTTGTAATGTCATGAATCTTCTGTGGATCCACTTTACGGCGGAGTGCCTCTGCGATACAGTAAATACGAAGATCATCTACAATATGAAGATGTTCTTCTAATTCTTTGTCGCTTAACTTGTCAAAATCGCCATGCATCAGGCTGTCTACATGCTGCTCTAAGGAACGGAGAGCCTTCATGAGACCACCTTCAAAGTTAGTGCAGATACTCATTACCTCACCAGTTGCCTTCATCTGTGTTGTCAGATGACGGGAGGCAGAAATGAACTTATCAAATGGAAGTCTTGGAACCTTTACTACACAATAGTCAAGTGCTGGCTCAAAACTTGCGAATGTCTTACCTGTTACGGCATTCTTAATCTCATCTAAGTGGTAACCAAGCGCAATCTTTGCAGTAACTTTGGCAATCGGATAACCAGTTGCCTTAGAAGCTAATGC
>OLOS01002753.1_pt1 | contig 11371 bp, 11 predicted proteins | sample 1672631 | NCBI WGS metagenome assembly OLOS01 (sample SAMEA3136707, study PRJEB25190) | human gut metagenome | biome: human gut; feature: human-associated habitat; material: faeces | place: Austria | collected 2013 | reverse complement strand
GTTGCCGTTATGCTCACCGCGCGGCGGGCGCTGGCCGCGCTCCGGTGCGGGCTGGGTGCGTTTGATGGACAGTGCAATTTTGCCGTCAGGTGCAATCGAAATCACCTTGACGGAAACAGTCTGCCCATCGCTGAGCACCGTGGAAAGATCCTGTACGAACTCGTAGGAAACCTCGGAGATGTGGACAAGACCAGTCTTACCCTCCGGCAGAGAAACGAACGCGCCGAACGGCTTGATACCAGTGACCTTGCCCTCGACAATATCCCCAACTTGTAATGCCAAACTATGATACCCCTTTAAAAATGATTTTTATTACAGGGGGTTGCCGCAAAGCGCCCCCGCTGGTAACACGATTTATTTGCCGCTGATATCCACAAACACGCGCTCGTTGGGCTTGGCGTAGCCCTGCTCGCGGGCATAGCGCTCAATGATGGCGCTGTCGCCCTGCTCCAGCGTGCCGGAAAGTTCAGCGTTTTCGGTAAGCTGTGCGCTGAGCTGGTTCTGCACGGATTGCAGCTCCTGCTGTTTGGACGCAATGGACACCTGATACTGCACGAGATTGACGAACAGCGAACCGCAGATAATCAGAAACACCGGCACGGTGATCCACCACGGCAGGAATCCCTGCGAGGACAGCCCTTTGCGTTTGTTCATTGTAGGGTGCCCCCTTTCCCATAAAAATGCACACAAATTTACGCATAGCTAATTATATAATATTATCGACGGCTTTTGCAACTGTTTTTCGGCGGAATTTTGGGTTTTCTGGGATTTTTTTGCAGTTTTGCGGCTTTTGCGCACCGTGCGGGCCTGTGCGGCGCGATCCTGCAGCGGCTGCAGCAGCATTTTGTGGGCTGCGTGCAGCGGGCCGAGCAGCAGCACCGCCAGCATTGACGCCGCCCGGTGTACGGCGGGCTGCACGGCCCAGTGCCAGCACAGCGCCCCCAGCAGCACTGCGGCGCTCATGTACCAGCGGGCCAATCCGCCTGCGCTGGTCCCGGCCGCAAAGCCACAGATGAGCACCGCCGCTGCGGCGAAAAAGGCGGCATCCCGCAAAAAGCAGCGGAGTTTTCCTTCCCCCAGCGCCAGGCGCAGAGCATCCCGCGCTGCGGCCAGCAGGCACCCCAGCCCCAGGCACCACAGGGCATCCCCCAGCACGGCCCAGGGGGCAGGCGCAGGGGCCATCAGCGGAACAGCCGGGCCAGCAGGCCGCCGCCCGATTGCTGGTTCTCGGCGTATTGCAGGTATTCGATTTTGCCGGAAAGCTGCACCTGGCCGCTCTGGGTGGACAACTCGCCAATTTGCAGCTCCTGCCCGCCGATGGTCAGGTTACCCAGCGGCGTTTCCAGCACGGCGGTGTTTTCGTCGCAGCTGATGACCCGGCTGACGCCGGTCACAGCCAGGTGGCGGCGGTCTTTCAGCGCCAGGCCGTGGCTTTTTGGCTGCTGCGGCGCAGGCTCTGTGCGGGGTGTGCGAGGTTCCAGTTTTGTTTCCGGCATGATGGTTCCTCCCCTTTTTGGTTACAGTGGTACTATATGCAGGTACAGGGGAAAGTAGAACCAACGGCAAGGCGGCAAAGCCCACTCACCCTTCGATGACTTCAAACATTTCCCGGGCGACGTCCTTGCCTTTCTGCTCCACGTCGGAGAGAACGCGGATTTTCACCGGGCGGTTGCCAAAGGTCACTTCAATGATATCACCGACCTTGACGGTATAGCTGGCCTTGGCGGGCTTGCCGTTGACGAGCACGCGGCCCGCGTCGGCGACCTCGTTGGCGAGGGTGCGGCGCTTGATGACGCGGCTTACTTTCAGGTATTTATCCAGACGCATGGTAGGTATGTTTCCTTTCGGTTTGATACAAAACCGCCCCGCCGCAAAGACGCGGTGGGGCGGGCCAGTCAATTTACGATTACTGGACGGAGTCCTTCAGGGCCTTGCCGGCCTTGAAAGCGGGCAACTTGGAAGCCTCAATGGTGATTTCCTCGCCGGTCTGGGGGTTGCGGCCCTTGCGTGCGGGGCGCTCGCGGACCTCAAAGGTGCCGAAGCCGACCAGCGTGACCTTGTCGCCCTCCTTCAGGGCGTTGGTGATGGCGTTCAGGGTGCTGTTGACAGCATCCTCGGCGTCCTTCTTGGTCAGGTTAGCTTCGTTCGCAACAGCGGCGATCAGTTCAACTTTCGTCATGGTATTCTACCTCCAAAGTATTATATCAGCAAAAAGCGGCTGCGGAAATTTCCGTCCGCTCGGCTCACTTCTTAGCTCTCTTGGGTTTGGGTGTTTTCTTCGGTAAAAGCAGCGTTGCACTTTTGCAGGGCCTGCTCAGGATCCAGCCCAGCTTTGCGTGCCAGAGCTGCGGCGGCAAACAGCAGTTCACCCATCGCCTGCTCGGCGGCGGCCTTATCCCGCGCCGTTTCCACCGTTCCGGCAGCCTTGGCGACTGCGGCGGCATCGGCGGGCGTCTCCACACCATAGCGGGCGGCGCGCTTTTGCAGCTTGGCTGCACGCATCAGGGCAGGCAGCGCCTTGGGTACGCTTTCCAGTTCGTCGGTCAGTGTCAAACGGCCCTTTTCCTTATTCTTGAGCGAATCCCAGTCTTTTATGCTCTCGTCGCCGCCAAAAATATGCGGGTGGCGCTCAATGAGCTTGCGGCAGACGCCGTCGCAGACCTCGGCAAAGGTAAAGTGCCCGGCCTCACGCTCGATCTGCGCATGAAAAACCACCTGCATCAGCACATCGCCCAGTTCCTCACACATCAGCTCCGGGTCATCCAGGTCGATGGCGTCCACGGCCTCGTAGGCTTCCTCCAGAAAATTCATGCGGATGGACGTGTGGGTCTGCACTTTGTCCCAGGGGCAGCCGTTTTCGGGGTCGCGCAGGATGGCGATGATGGCGGCGAGGTCGTCGGCGGTATACTGCTGTTTTTCAGGGTATGCGTTCATAGACCTCTCCGGCTTTGGCGGCGTGTTCAATACGCTTCATTTTACACAGTTCGCGGAATTTGTCAAGTGCTGGCAGCGCGGCCTGCACGTAAACCACGCCGCCTCGTTGTTTTTCTTGACTTACAGCTGAGCGCCGCAGTGGTTGCAGAACATCGCGTCGCCGTCCACTTCGGCCTTGCAGACCGGGCAGATCTTTGTCTCACCGCGCAGGTGGATAGGCTCCTCCTCAATAGTTTCCTCGCTCTCGGCGTTTTTTTCGGCAGCGGGTTCCTCAGCGGGGGCTTCCTCGGTCTCGGCAGTTTCCTGAGCCTCGACCTCGGCGCGCTCGTCATCGGTCATGTTGGCCTTGATCTCCTCAATAGCCTTCTCGACCTCGGCCACGGCGTTGATATACTTCTCGACCAAGGCGGGGTTTTCCTCACCGGCCTTGTGCAGGCTGTACACCAGGGCACCCAACTGGCGCTGTGCCTTGGACAGGCGTGCCTGCTGGTTCAGCAGGTCCAGCTTGTTCTTGCCCTTGTCGGCCAGGTCCTGTGCGGTCTTTTTGGCAGAATCCACCAGCTGCAGGCCCTGCTCTTTCAGCATTTCAATATCCAGTTCAAACATAAAGGTACACCTCTTTCTCTAGTCTGTACCGCAGCTGCTCCACTGCGGGATTTGTGTCTATTATAGCCTATTGCGGCGCGGTTTGCAACGCGCAAATGTATATTTTCCGTGAATTGTATGGCATTATTCGCCAATAAACTCCCGCAGCATACTGTTTTGCGGCACAAGCGCGGTGGAAAGCGCCGGGAATGCAGCGAATTTTTCCCGCAGGGAGGCCAACTGGCGGGCCTGGGTAGCGGTCAGCGCCGGGTCGGCGGGCATCGTGTCCAGCACAGTGCGCCACAGGCAGACCTCGTAGGTGTGGGTCGTGTCCAATAAAAGATTCGCGCGGGGCTTGTAGGGCTTGATGTAGCGATCCTCGCCTGCACAGACATGGCCCCACAGCCCCAGCGTGAACGCTGCGCCGTGGCCGCGGAAAAGGCAGTCCCGCACCAGGCGGCGGGCCAGCCGGATATCCCGGGTGGCCAGGCAGCGGGCGTCGCGCTCGTCGGCGTATTCTTCCCGCAGACCCGCGTACAGGCAGAGTGCTGCGTCATCGGGCAGCTGCTCGGTCAGCGCGGGGTTCAAGGCATGCAGACCCTCGATGATGACCACGCCATCCCGCGCGTCGATGCGCCGGGTGCCGGTGGGCTGCTGCACAGTAAAATCGAACACAGGTGCGTCACATACGCCAGTCTTGTACAGGTCTTTCAGGCAGGTGTGGAGCTTTTCTAAATCCAGCGCCTGCAAGCTTTCATAGTCGTCGCTGCCGTCGGGGTTTTTGGGGTAACGCCCCTCGCCGATGTAGAAGTCATCGAGGCTGACGACCTGGCTGTGGTGGCCTCGGGCTGCAATGGCGTCGGCAATTTTGTGGGCGGAAGTCGTTTTGCCCGCGGCGGACGGCCCGGTCAGCATGACGATACGCTGTCCTGCGGCCAGGACTTCCCCGGCGATTGCCTCGATCTGGTCATGGTAGTGCTGTTCGCTCAAAGCAGCCAGCTCCTGCGGGCGGCGGGCCGCCAGCGCAACAAGGTCACGGCTGACAAAGCGTTTGCGATGTGTAATGTGCATAGAAATCCTCCACGGCCTTTTTGCGGTTGAGCAGTTCCGCAAAGCGGTCGATATATTCGGTGGGATATTTGAAGTTGAAGATGCGTTCGATCTTGCCACGCCGCTGCCCCGGGATGACCAGCTTGGTCGAACCGCCCGCACCGGCGGAGAGGATGGTGTGGACTTCCTCCATAATATAAATATTGTAAAGGCACTCAAAACCGGGCTTGGCCCAGCCGATATTTTCCAGATTTTGCAGCGTACCCTTCTGGCGGTACATATAGTACGGGCGGTAGCCCGCATCGGCCAGCAGTCTGCACTTGTCCAGCATAGCAGCCACATCGGCATAGTCTGCGGCGCGGTGCTCCACCACGATGTTGGACGCACGTTTGAGGGTCAGCGTGTGGACCGTGATGTTTTCGGGATCCAGGGCGATGGCTTTGCGCAGGCTTGCTTCAAAGCCTTCCACCGTGTCCCCCGGCAGGCCCGCAATCAAATCCATATTGATGTTCGTGTGCCCTGCTGCCCGGGCAGCGGCGAAGCAGTCCACGATATCCTGCGCGGTGTGACGGCGGCCGATGTTGCGCAAAACCTCATCCGAGAAGGTCTGCGGGTTGATGGAAATACGCGTGGCGCCATACTGTTTGATGATGCGCAGCTTCTCGGCGTCGGTGCAGTCGGGGCGGCCGGCCTCGACGGTGTACTCATCGAGTTTCGCTAAATCAAAGGTTTTGGCGATGTGGGACATGAGCTGTTCGAGCTGCGGTGCGGACAGGCTCGTCGGCGTGCCGCCGCCGATGTAGAAGGTGCGGATATGCAGCCCGCAGCGGTCAGCGGTCTCACGGATGGCGGTCAGCTCCTCACACAGTTTGTCCACATAGGGCTGCACGAGGGCGCGGGTAGCCTTGTCCCCCACCGTGCGCGACACAAAGCTGCAATAGCTGCACCGCGTCGGGCAGAACGGAATGCCTGCGTAGACGCTGCAATCCATCGGGTCAGCAGCATCCAGCACCGGCTTTTGCAGGTCGGCAATGCTGAGGGCCAGCGCAAATTTTTCCGGTGTGCAGGCAAAATGGTCAAGGAACCGCGCGCGCACTTCTTCTTCGGTCGCGCCGCTGGCGCGCATATCGTGGATGATGCGCACCGGGCGCACACCGGTCATCATGCCCCAAGGCGGCGTGGTACCGGTGGCCTGGCAGAGCAGGCCGTACAGTAATTCGCACAGCGCGTACTCCGGGTCTGCCCCCTGTGGGCGCAGCTGGGTACGCCACTGCATTTTGCCGTTATAACGCAACAAAATCGAGTCTGTGCAGAGATGGCTCTGCGCCAGCACAAAATCGTTCTCCAGCGGTAAGGTGTCGGCTTTTTCAGCACTGGGAAAAAACAGCCGCGCGGTGTGTTCGGCTTCATAGCCCGCTGCGGGGCCGCGTAAAATGATCTGCATTAGTACCATGCCCCATTCATGTAAGGATTGGTGTTGCGCTCTTGCCCAAGGGTGGACGATTCCCCATGCCCGGGCAGGACGGTTGTTGCATCGGGCAGCGGCAGCTCTGCCAGCAGGGAGAGGCTTTTCTGCATCTCCTGCATACTGCCACCCGCGAAATCCGTGCGCCCGCAGGAGCCTGCAAACAGCGTGTCGCCGCTGAACAAAAGCCCATAGCAGGACAGGCAGACGCCGCCTTTGGTATGCCCGGGCGTGCGGTAGATTTCAAACCGTAATTCGTCAATCACAAGTTCGCCGTTGGCGGGCCATTCGTCGGTGATGACGTCGGGCGTCAGCGGCAGAAGCTGGCTGCCCTCAGCGTCGATCTTATCCATATAGACTTTGCAGCCGGTCGCCTTTTTCAGCGAGGCCACCGCCCCCACATGGTCAAAGTGGCCGTGGGTCTGCAGGATATGCGTTAATGTTGCACCAGCCTCGTCCAAGGCTTTCAGGTAGGTTTCCGGCTCGGCGGCGGCATCGATGATGATGCCGTGCTTTGCATTGGTGATGATCAAAAAGGTGTTGGTGTACAGCGGCGGAACGCCGTGGAAGTGCTGGATATTCATTGCATCCTCCCCTTGGGTTTGTGGGTTTATTTCTTCCATTCGTCGGTGTCGATGACGATGGTGACTGGGCCGTCGTTGACAAGGTCAATTTTCATGTCCGCGCCGAACTCGCCGTGCTGGACGTCTTTGAGGCCCTGATGACCCATCTCCTCCAGGAATTTTTCATAGCACGGCACGGCCAGCTCGCCCTTGGCGGCATGGATAAAGCTGGGGCGTTTGCCCTTGGCCGTATCACCGTAGAGTGTGAAGTTGGACACGACGAGGGCCGAGTAGCCAAGCTCCACAGCGCTGCGGTTCAGCTTGCCGTTTTCGTCCTCAAAAATACGCAGATGGGCACATTTTTCGGCCAGCTTGGGCACGATGGCGCTATCGTCGGTGTCCCGCACGCCCAGCAGGATGACCAGGCCCGGCCCGATTTTGCGCGGTTCACCGCCGTTGACGGTGACGCTGGCACGGGTAACGCGTTGGATGATGGCTCGCATAATTGTTTCCTCAGTTTCTCGTCACGCTAACGACGTCTTTGATTTTCTTCAAACGGGCAACGACGCTGTTCAGGTGTTCCGTGTTGGTGATGCCCACGGTCACGCTCATGCGAGCGCGGCCCTGCTCGGCGGCGCGGGCCATCAAAGAATAGATGGGCACCCGCATATCCCCCAGCGCCAGCGCCACGTCGGACACAAGGTTCGGGCGATCCATACAGATGATATCCAGCGTAGCTTTGTAGTTTTCCTTTTCTGCCTCATCCCAATAAGCGCGAACCCAGCGGTCGGCGTTCTCGGGGTGGCGCATACTCTCGCGAGCGTTGGCACAGTCCTTTTTGTGGATGGAGACACCGAAGCCGCGGGTGACAAAACCGATGATCTCATCCCCGGGCAGCGGTGAACAGCACTTGGCAAACTTGATGGGACAGTTGTCGATGCCCTCTACAATAACGCCGTCGGAGGAGTGCATCCGCTTGAGTTCCACCTCGACCGGCTTCGGCTCGGTGGCCTGCAGCTTGGTGTACTCCTCTTTCAGTTTTGGCAGCATGCGGGAAATCTGCAGACCGCCGTAGCCGATGGCCGCGTACATTTCCTCAACGCTGTTGCAGCGGTTGCGGCGGGCCAATGCCTCCATAAAGACGTCGTGCTGCTCATCAGTCAGGGTCATGAGATTGCGGCGCATTTCGCGTTCCAGTGCGTCGCGTCCCTCCTGAATATTCTCTTCCCTGCGTTCTTTTTTGAACCAGTTGCGAATCTTGTTTTTGGCCTCGCTGGTCTTGACGATGTTCAGCCAGTCGCGGCTGGGGCCGCGGTTTTCGGGGCCGGTGATGATTTCAATAATTTCGCCGGTCTGGACCTTGTGGTCGATGGGCACGATGCGGTTGTTGACCTTCGCACCGATCATCCGGTTGCCGACGGCGGAGTGGATGGCATAGGCAAAGTCGATAGCCGTTGCGCCTGCGGGCAGGTTGATGACGTCGCCGCGCGGCGTGAAGGCGAACACTTCCTCGGGGAGCAGGTCGCTCTTGATATCGCTGAGCAGGTCGGCGGCATCGGCGCTGGAACGCTGGCTTTCCAAAAGCTGGCGCACCCAGGCCAGACGCTCGTCCAGCTTGTCATTGCCGCCGGTGATGCCGGCCTTGTACTTCCAGTGGGCAGCGATGCCGTACTCGGCCATGCGATCCATGTCCCATGTGCGGATCTGCACCTCAAAGGGGATGGCCTCTCGGCCGATGACCGTGGTGTGCAGGGATTGGTAGCCGTTTGGTTTTGGCGTAGAGATGTAATCTTTGAAGCGGTTGGGCAGCGGGTGGTACATATCATGGATAAGGCCCAGTGCAGTGTAGCACTCGGGGACGTTGTCCAGAATGATGCGCACGGCGTAGATATCGTAGATTTCCTCGAAATCCTTATTCTGCATATACATCTTGCGGTAGATGCCGTAGATGCTCTTGACGCGGTGGCGGATGGTGGCCTTCTGGATACCGTTCTCGGCCAGGTGCTTGGCAATGGTGTGGCAGACCTGGTGCAGGAACTCGTCGCCGTGCTTATTTAAAAGGTCGCGAATCGTCTCATAGCCCACCGGGTCCAGATAATGCAGGCTGCGGTCCTCGAGTTCCTCCTTGATGTTGGAAATCCCCAAACGGTGGGCGATGGGCGCGTAGACCTCCATCGTTTCCAGGGCCTTGTCGCGGCGCTTCTGCTCGGGCCAGGCGTCGCCGGTGCGCATATTGTGCAGCCGATCGCACAATTTGATGATCATAACACGGACGTCCTGGCTCATAGCCAGCAGCATTTTGCGCAGGTTCTCGGCCTGGCGGTCCTCGACGTTGGAGAATTTGATTTGGGTCAGCTTGGTGACGCCATCGACGAGCAGCGCGACCTCGGGGCCGAATTTCTGCTTGATCTCGGCCACGGTCACAGGGGTGTCCTCGGCCACATCGTGCATCAGGGCAGCGGCAATGCTCTCGCTGTCCATGCCCAGTTCGACCAAAATCTGCGCAACAGAAAGCGGATGGCAGATGTACGGCTCGCCGCTGCGGCGGCGCTGTTCGCCGTGGGCTTTTTCGGCCAGCGCATAGGCGCGGTCGATCATAGTAAAGTCGTAGGGCCGCCCGCTGTCAATCAGGCTCTGTTTGAGGTCATCATAGGTAATGGGCATTTTTACTTCAGGCACGTTCGTGTTTTCCATAATCCATTCCCCTCTCCATTTTTTATAAAATCGCACAGCTCTTTGTAGGGGTCGATGCTTGCATCGACCCGGGAACGTCGCCGTTGCCGCCACGCCCCGCGGGCGGATGCTCGCATCCGCCCCTGCAGTCCCGGATAAAACCGCGTTTTATCCCTGTTTCGCCATGGCCGCCAAACGCTGCAAAACCGGCGCGGACGCCAGATCCTGCTTAGCGGTCACGGCCACCGGCTGCCAGTGGCCGTTTTGCTCTTCGATAAGGCCAAGCTCCTGCAGGGCCGTCAGGCTTGCCAGCGCCTTGCCGGTGTTCTGCGGGCCCTGCGCCGCAAAGACAGGCTGCAGATCCGCTGAAACGACCTGCCCGGTGCGGATGCGCCGATAGAGCGCGACGGTGTCGGCCCGCTGCGGCAGCAGAGCGGCTGCACGGTCGGCAGGCAGGTCACCGCCGGTGCGGAACGCCTCGAACCAGGCGGCCTGTTCGCTGGGCGTGTTGCCCAAATCGGCCGGGCGGATGGCTTTCAGGTGTGCGGAGACCATCGGCCCGCTGCGGCCGTTAAAGACGGAAACTTCCAGCGCAGCTTCGACCTCGCTGCCGACAGGATACGCGAACGCCTGCGGTGCTACGCCGAAAATCGAGGCGAACAGCGTGTCGTTGCCCTGGCGCAGCCGCACGCGGGTGTGGCGTCCCTCGGCGCCCATGGGCCACAGACCATCCACAAAGGCGTGCTGCACCAGCAACACCGGGGTCGGGTTTTCCCGGCCAAAGGGGGCCAGGCGGGCCAGTTCCTCCACATTGGACAGGCTCAGCTCCGCCAGCGTAACAGCGGCATCCAGCCCCAGGCTGACCGGCCCGGGCTGGGCGGCGTGGTCGGCGGCCCAGGCGTTGATGGCCTGACGGAAGGCGGGTAAATTTTCTTCCTCAATTTCCACACCCGCGGCGGCGGCGTGGCCGCCGAACCGGATCAGATAGTGGGCGCAGCCCGCCAGGGCGCTGTGCAGATCAAAGGGGTCCGGCGCACGGCCGCTGCCGCGTCCCTCGCCCTCGTGCGTTGAAATGACGATGGCCGGGCGGCTGAACCGCTCCATGAGCCGTGCCGCCACAATGCCGATGACACCGGGATGCCAGTCCTCACCGCTGACAACGAGCACCCGGTCGCGGGTTCGGGCGGGGTCAGCCTCCAGCGTTTGCAGCGCCGCTGCGAACACCTGCTGTTCGGTTTGCTGGCGTTCGGTGTTGATCTCGGCCAGGCGCTCGGCAATGCCGGTGGCCTGATCCTCGTCGCCGCAAAGCAGCAATTTCAGCGCCACGGCGGCGTTATCCATGCGGCCCGCCGCGTTCAGCCGCGGGGCCAGGCTGTAACTGACCGTGTCCGCCGTGACAGGTTTGCCGCTGCAGCCCGCGCTTTCCAGCAGGGCGTGCAGGCCAGGGCGCATCGTGTCCTGCAAAAGGCTCAGCCCCTCGCGGACGATGGTGCGGTTCTCACCCACGAGCGGCATCACGTCGGCCACGGTGCCCAGGGCGGCCAACTCGCCGTACATTTCCAGCAGCTCGGCGGGGTCACAGCCTTCCAGCGCGGCGCAGAGCTTGAACGCCACGCCCGCGCCGCACAAATCTTTAAACGGGCTTTCGTCGTCGGGCCGCTTAGGGTCTACGACGGCAATCGCGTCAGGGAGCGTGTCACCGGGCAGGTGGTGGTCTGTGACGATGAGGTCAAGGCCCAGTTCCTTGGCACAGGCGGCTTCCTCGACGGCGGAAATGCCGTTGTCCACCGTGACCACGAGCTTAAAGCCCTTAGCGGCCAGGGATTCCAGCGCAGCACGGGTCAGGCCGTAACCGGAGCCGCGGGTGGGCAGCTTGCAGCGGACGTGCGCGCCCTGGCTGGTGAGACATTCGTACAAAATCGCGGTGGCGGAAATGCCGTCCACATCGTAGTCGCCGTAAATGACCATGAGTTCTTCGTTCTCAATGGCTTCCTCAATGCGGGCGACCGCTTTGTCCATATCCTTTAAAAGGAAGGGGTCAGTCAGCGGCGTGCCCTCGCCCAGCAGCGCTTGCGCGGCGGTAGGGTCGGCACAGCCGCGG
>OLOS01002752.1_pt1 | contig 11379 bp, 7 predicted proteins | sample 1672631 | NCBI WGS metagenome assembly OLOS01 (sample SAMEA3136707, study PRJEB25190) | human gut metagenome | biome: human gut; feature: human-associated habitat; material: faeces | place: Austria | collected 2013 | reverse complement strand
CCATATTGAATGCGTCTACACCCCACGTGTTTTTCATCGAAGCGGAGAAGCCGTGCGCCATCTCAACCCCCTCGGCGTGTTCGGACGTGGTCGTCCAGTCGTTTGTGATGCTGCTCGCGCCGAAGCCGAGTTCGTATTTCTGCTTACTCAGCGATTCAAATTGCGTAACCGAACGGTCGGTTGAGCCGGGATCCGACCAATAGGCAAACGGGTCGCCCTCGGCATTCTCCGGCAAAACATGGCTGTTCAGTATCGGCAGAGCCTTTGCCTTTCCCGCTGCAATATCCGCCTTGTAGGTTTCGTTATAAAGCACCGCAAACTCGTCGTAATATTCACGGTCAAGCATGGTGTAGACCGGCTGCCCGGGGATCATCAGGGCGATGGTGTTTTTCTCGCTGAGATCAAAATCGCCCTTTTGCGGGTCATAGAGTGAATAATAATAGGTCGTTGCCGGCACGCGGTACAGCACCACAGAATCGTTGCCGCCGGCATTGAAGGATACGCTGTATTCCTTTGAAAGGGTATCCTCGGTGCTCTTGGTAAAGTCCATGGTATATCCGAGCGTCGCCTCGTATCTCCACACTTTCAGATCGCCCTGCGCGACAATGGACGCGCCGAAGGAGGTGTTGTGCGATGAGGATTTCGTGTCCGAATAGCCGGAGGAGAAGGTATAGGTGGTTGAGCCGTCGGAGAAATCGAGGTCATAGTCGCCGAGCTCCGCAAAATAGGGAGCCGCCTGAAGCACCGCCTGCACCTGTGCGTCGGAATATCCGTAGCCCTTGCCCTCATAGCGGGCAAACAGACCGTCCTTGTTCACGTCAGCCGCAAGCAGTATGCAGTTATACGGCATATCCCATGCGAGGTCGACGGCGTGACACAGCTTTGAGTATTCGTCTTTTTCGGCTGTCGCCGTATATTTGCCGGCAACTGACAGTGTGCCGCTGCCGAAGTCCTCACCATAGAACACATCGGTGAACAGATCGAATTTGCGCGCATTTTTGGTGCCGTTCTGTCTTTCGGCGGCAAGTGCGATCACCTGCTCGCGGCCTTCGGTGTTGTGGTCAAAGTTGCCCGCGATGGCATCCTGATAATACCACCACCATCTCGCACTTGAGTTCTTCTCGCGCGTGGTATCGCACAGAAGATTGAGACCGCCGTTTTCCTGCACCTCATAGAGAGCACCCGCGATGAAGACCTGCTCGGGCGTGCCTCTTCCGTTGATGGCAACGCCAGTCATGGCGGGTTTCGGCTTCACGCCGTTATTGTTTGTTCCGCCTGCCGTGTAGCTGCTCATCGCGATCTTCTGAACATTTGTGATCGCATCGTTTTCGCTGTAATACACGGCATATCCCATATTTGAAGCATCGGTATCCGAATTGGCAAGAAAACCGTAAGCCTTTTCTTCCTTTACTTCGTTGTAATATCCCGCAACGACGATCTCTTCATATCCGTCACAGTTGACGTCGGCTGTCGTGATGTTCGGGAAGCGAATATGGTCATAGTACCTGTTGCCGTCCTCTTTCTCATCCTCACGATTGAGGGTCATCAGTTTTTTCTGCGATATTTTCTTAAAGGTCCCGCCGCTGTTTTTATACACCGTCAGCTTTGAGACAAAAAGGGCATACGTATCCGCCGAAACGCCGGGGATCCCGGGCAGCATACCGCTGCTGTAAGGGAACGGCTCGGCGGCGCCGGCGACAACCGCAAGTTCATCACAGCCGTCACGGTCGATGTCTACCGAAACGAGTGACTTCGTGATCTGATCTTTTTCGTATTCGGTCGTTTCCCAACCGCCGAAGTAGGTATTCGCTCCCGCGAAGGATCTTTTGAAAAACGCCTGCTCGCCGGCAATACCCGTTCCGGCAATGCCCCACAGATCATCACTGCCGGCATAGGTGATAACGGCGGTCATTTTGCCGTCACCGTCATAGTCGCCCGCCGTGACATTGAAATAGTGGCGGAATTCTTGATATTCCAGCTCGCCGTAATCGGTCTTGCACGCCCACTTCGGCGCGTCGGCAATTTCCTGAAGCTCGGAGCGCTTGTTGTTTACAAGATTTTGCACCCAATAGCAGACCCTTGCCGTGTTCTTGTTGTTATCCATGTTGCAAAGCCCGACAAAGATGGCGTGATCGTTTCTGCCCGTGCCGAGCGGGTCGTAAGCCAAGCCGACAGCGAAAGCGACATTATCGACCGAGGAAACGCTGTATGTACCGCTCGGAGACTCGATGATATTTTTTCCGAGGGTCAGCTTGTCATACACTTTGGTATGATCCTTTGCAGCTTCGTTTTCCGCATTGCGGTAGCTGTAAATGATCGGCTCATACCATGGGGTGATAGCAAAGGGCTGACCTTTCTTGGTGCCGTACGGGTTGCTTTTGTCCTCTGCCCATCCGGCCGGCGGGGTTGTGTCGGGTGTGAGCAGTGCGCCGTATGCACTTGAGCCGGATGCTGATACTCCCGGGTTGGCGTAGCTCATCACAGGTGAAATGGCACACATCACCATACAAAGGGCGAGCAGGATACTGAGTATTCGTTTTTTCATATTCTATTACCTCCGTTTTCGTGTATGTCGGCTCAGTCAAGAGCGGTGATTGTAATGGTGCCGTTGAAGCCGAGAAGCGTAGTTTTGTAGCTCGACTGTTCAATTTTAAATCGCAGGGGAATATCTTCGTCCGATGCTATATATATCCGGCTGAAACTGAAATGGTGCTGATCCCTTGAATAAGGCAGCTTTACGCCGTCTCTCTTTATGCGCGTAGCTTCTCTGCAAAAGCCGTCATCATAATTGTCCGTCATTTGAACAGAATAATTACCACTTCTGTCTTCGTGAGATTGCAGTTCCATAGATGCGCTTATGGTTACGCTGTATGTGTGACCTTTTTTCAGATATATCTCATCCATGTATGTAGAAACAAATCCGCCGCTTTCGGCTTCTTTATAAACTTTTATCCCAACGGGCCGTTCGGCGCCGTCCTCTTTGTAAAGATCGCCTTTTGTCCAAAGCGTACCATAGAACCAGCCGGCGCAGCTGCCGTTCTGTCCCTTGTCTCCCTTGTCTCCTTTGTCTCCCTTGTCACCTTTTTCGCCGGGGTCACCTTTGTCGCCCTTGTCTCCCTTTTCGCCGTCTGTGCCGTCAACACCGTCTGTGCCGTCAATGCCTGCGGCTTTTACGCCGGTGTCGGTTTCTCCAATCCACCAGTTGCCATTTTCACCGATGGAGGGGGTGTTGCCGTCTTTGCCGTCAACACCGTCCTCACCGTCAAGCCCCTTCAGAATGGAAAGATCGTACAGATTCAGCCATATTTCGTCGCCGACATAGCGCCACTGCAGGGTGCTTTCGTTCACGCGGAACTCCGGTGTTTTTCCGTTTGCTCCGTCTGCGCCTTTCTGCCCGGCGGGGCCTGTGATATCGGCTATCGCAACAAGGTTCTGCCACTCGCCGCCCTCGTAACGCCACTGTATGTGGGTTTCGGCTCGTTGCACCTCTATGTTTTTGGCGTTAATGCCGTCTTTGCCGTCGGCACCGTCTTTTCCGTCGGTGCCGTTAATGCCGTCTTTGCCGTCAAGACCGTTTTTTCCGTCGGTACCGTTTATACCGTCCTTACCGTCGGCACCGTTTTTACCGTCAACGCCGTCTTTGCCGTCGACACCGTTCTTTCCGTCTGCTCCATCCTTGCCGTTTTCTCCGGCAGTGCCCCGCAGCTCGGAAAGCGCCACCAGGTCGCGCCAATCGGTTTCATCGCTGTATTTCCACTGGATCGCCGTGCCGTTATTCCGCACCTCCGGTAGCGCGGCGGCGTTGGTCTTTGCCGCCTTGCTCCATCCTATGGCAAGCACGCTGCAAAGCACCAAAAGAGCGGCGCAAAGCGCCAAAAGTGTGCCTGTGAGTAGTTTCCTTTCTGTTCTCATCTTCTTTCCTCCGTTCGGAATTATTACGGCGGAGTTTTGCACCGACGCCCACGCCGTGAACAGGCGGCGGCAGACAGCCTTATGCTTGGTTTTCCTTGTACTTATCCGCAAACAGGGCGACCCCCTGCTTTAAGACCTCCATTTTCTCTGGTTGCGCGGTTGCTCTTTTGTTTTCATATAGATCACGCCTCCAAGACAAACCGACCGTTCGTTTATGATTAGTACACTATAGAATCATGCTCCTTTCAAGAGCGACTTGCGAAAAGCTGCGAAAAAGGCGGGACAGATAGCCAGCGGTAGAAAATTTTATAAATTTCTGCTATAATACCGTCAAAAGAGCCTGATTTGGGACAATGTTATTTTGCGTTGCTTTCCGTTATCCTGATTAGCGGAAGGATTAAAAAGAGAAAATGGTAACGCTCCGCTTCCAAAGCCGAGCAACTCTCCAAGCACCTGTTTTCGATACTGAAAGCAGGTGCTTTTTTGCTTCCCAAGCGGCGGCATTTTCAGAAAACAAGCAAGCCGGGAAATCCGTTTATCCCCATTCCTGATCCCTGTTTCCTAAGCAAAAAGCAGCCCCTCCAGCTCATGCCGGAGGGGCTGCTCAGCCTCCCTTTGAATTTCCCTCAATCTGCGAACAGCGGGGTGGATAGATAACGGTCGCCGGTATCCGGCAGCAGGGCCACAATGGTCTTGCCCTTGTTCTCCGGCCGCTTTGCCAGCTGGATGGCGGCCCATACGGCTGCGCCAGAGGAAATGCCTACCAGAACGCCCTCCTTCTTGCCAATCAGCTTGCCGGTGGCAAAGGCATCCTCGTTTTCCACAGGAATGATCTCATCATAGACCTTGGTGTCCAGCACATCAGGTACAAACCCTGCGCCGATGCCCTGGATCTTATGGCTGCCGGCCACACCCTTACTCAGCACCGGAGAGGACGCAGGCTCCACGGCCACCACCTTTACATTGGGATTTTGGCTCTTGAGGTATTCGCCAACACCGGTAACCGTACCGCCGGTGCCCACACCTGCCACAAAGATGTCCACCTCGCCGTCGGTATCCTCCCAAATTTCGGGGCCTGTGGTGGCCTTGTGGACAGCGGGATTGGCGGGATTCACAAACTGCCCGGGAATAAAGCTGCCCGGAATTTCCTTGGCCAGCTCATCTGCCTTGGCAACAGCGCCCTTCATGCCCTTGGCACCCTCGGTGAGCACCAGCTCCGCACCGTAGGCCTTCATCAGCTGGCGGCGCTCCACGCTCATGGTCTCGGGCATGACAATGATGATGCGATAGCCACGGGCGGCCGCCACAGAAGCCAGGCCGATGCCTGTATTGCCGGAGGTGGGCTCAATAATGACGGAGCCGTCCTTCAGCAGCCCCTTTTGCTCCGCATCGTCAATCATAGCCTTGGCGATACGGTCCTTCACGCTGCCGGCGGGGTTAAAATACTCCAGCTTGCCCAGGACCTTGGCCTCCAGCCCCTCGGCCTTCTCAATGTGAACCAGCTCCAGCAGCGGAGTCTTGCCGACCAGCTGATCGGCGGATGTATATACCTTACTCATCGTATTTTCCTCCTAAGTAGTTATTGTTTTATTTAGTATTCTGCTCCCGGTTATCTGTATGCCTGCTCACTGACAGCGGCAACATCGGTATCTCCATATAAAGCCCATTTAATAACCAACCTTTCCTGTATGTTTATATGGATTATAGTGCCGCCTCCCCCATTTGTCAATAGGCTTTTCAATTTTTTATTGATTTACCCACTTTCCCGCTGTAAAATAGGCTTGTTCTTAAAAGGAGGGCGCAGAAATGCTGATTTCAACCAAAGGCCGGTACGCGCTCCGGGTCATGATCGACCTGGCCGAGCATCAGGCAGACGGTTTTATCCCGCTGAAGGTCATTGCCCAGCGGCAGGAAATATCTGAAAAATATCTGGAGAACATTATAAAGCTCCTGGTAAAAGCAAAGCTGCTGACCGGCGTGCGGGGAAAGGGCGGCGGCTATCAGCTGGCAAAGGCGCCCGAGCAGTACACGGTGGAGAGCATCCTGCGCGTTACGGAGGATTCTATCGCCCCTGTTTCCTGCTTGGATCCCAACGCGGATGCTTGCCCTCACTCCGCCGAATGCCGCACGCTTCCCATGTGGCGGGGCCTGGATAAGCTTATTACGGAATACTTTGAGAATATCACCCTGGCGGATCTGACCCACAGTGACCCCGGCGGGTATGACTATGTGATATAGCGGCTGACCACGACGCAGCCGCATGGGCCCAAATACACAGCAAAAAAGAAGCAATCCTCGGCATGACCGCTGTTCGGTCATGCCGAGGATTGCTTCATCAAAATTTTTACTTAATTATGGGGCAGTAATTATCCCCGCCCGGCCGCCGCCCTTGAAAATCGCCGAGCTTTGCTCATTTCCCTTTTCTTCGCTTGGCGAAGGCTTCCTTCTTCCGCTGGGGCATTTTCCCCTTTTGGCCCGGATTCTCCGGCCGCTTGTGGCGGAAGTTGCCGCCCCGGGGCTTTTCCCGCCGGTCAGGCCTTGTCGGCTCCTCCGGCTTCTTGCCAAAGTATTTCTCCCCCTTCTGGGGGCGAATCAGGCACTTTTCCTCATACCCGATCAAATCCGTCCGCTCCGCCTTCTCCAGGGCCTCTATGACCAGGGGCCGCAGATCCTTGCGCCCCCACTGCAGCAGCGCCCGCTGCAGGGCCTTTTCGTGAGGACTCCGGGCCACATACACCTCCGTCATGTCCCGGGGATCGATGCCCGTGTAGTACATGCAGGTGGAGATGGTCCCCGGCGTGGGGTAAAAGTCCTGCACCTGCTCCGGCAGATGCCCGGTTTTATGCAGGAACTCCGCCAGGCGCACGCTGTCCCGGAGGGTGCAGCCCGGGTGAGACGACATGAGATACGGCACCAGGTACTGCTCCTTGTGATCCGCCTCATTAAGCCTCTGATACCTACGCCAGAACTTCTCGAATACATCGAAATGGGGCTTTCCCATGTAGTCCAGCACCGAGGACACGCAGTGCTCCGGAGCCACCTTCAGCTGGCCGCTGATGTGGTAGTCCACCAGCTCCCGGAAAAAGTCTCCCTTCTTGTCCAGCAGCATGTAGTCGTAGCGGATGCCGCTGCGGACGAACACCTTTTTTACCCCCGGCAGCCTGCGCAGGCGCCGCAAAAGCTCCGTGTATTCCGTGTGGTCTGCATCCAGATTTTTGCACGGCTCCGGGGCCAGGCAGCTGCGGTTTTTGCAGCAGCCGTGCTTTTTCTGCCCCGGGCAGGAGGTGTGGCGGAAGTTGGCCGTAGGCCCGCCCACATCGTGGATGTATCCCTTAAACTGCGGGTCCTTGATGAGTATTTCCGCCTCCCGCAGGACGGATTCAATGCTCCGGGAGGTGACCATCCGCCCCTGGTGAAAGGTCAGCGCACAGAAATTGCACCCGCCGAAGCATCCCCGGTTGTGGGCAATGGAAAAGCGCACCTCCTCAATAGCCGGAACGGGTTCTTTGTACATGGGATGCACCTCCCGCACAAAGGGCAGGTCGTAGAGCCTGTCCAGCTCCTCCCGGGGCAGGGGGCGCTGGGGCGGGTTCACAATGAGGAACCGGCCCTCACAGGGCTGCACCACGCCGCGGCCCCGGATGGGATCGTTTTCATCGTATTGCAGCTTAGTGGCTATGGCATACTGTTTTTTATCCTCCCGGACGCTCTCGTAGGAGGGCGCCGTCACCGGCCGATAAATGCACTTTTCCGGACTTTGGCTCAAAAATGCCGTGCCCCGGACGTCGGTAATATCCTTCACCGGCGTCTTTCGGGAAAGCCGTCGGGCGATTTCTCTCGTGGCCGTCTCCCCCATGCCGTACACCAGCAGGTCCGCCGGTGCATCAAAGAGAATGGGCCGGCGCACCTTATCGTCCCAATAGTCGTAGTGGGCAAAGCGCCGCAGCGACGCCTCCAGCCCGCCGATGATAATGGGTGTGCCGCTTCCGAAGGCCTCCCGGGCCCGGTTGGCATACACAATGGTAGCCCGGTCGGGGCGATACCCCATCTTACCCCCCGGGGAGTAGAGATCCTTGTCCCGCCGCCGCTTCGCCACGGTGTAGTGGGCCACCATACTGTCCAGGTTTCCCCCTCCGATGAACACGCCAAACCGGGGCTTTCCCATTTCGGCAAAGGCCGTGTAGTCGTGCCAATCCGGCTGGGCAAGCACTGCCACCCGATAGCCCTCTGCCTCCAAAAGCCGGGCGATAAGCGTGCTGCCGAAGCTGGGGTGGTCGATGTAGGCATCAGCCATCACCACCAGGAAATCATAGTAGTACCAGTCCCGGGCCCGCATCTCCTCCCGGCTCACCGGAAGGAATTCCGTTCCTCTCATGCCTTTTCTCCGTATCCTATGTAGAGATCCATGTCGCCCTGGGGAGTTTTCTCAAATCCGTAATGGCGGAAGAAGCTCTCCGTCTCCGCGTCCTGGCAGTGCAGGCGGATATGCTGTGCGCCCTTTTCCCGGTAATACTGCACCGCCTGTCCCAGGGGGCCGATGCCCCGGTTCAGACCCCGCCAGGTGGGGAGCAGACCGTACCAGCCAATCCAGCCCACCCCGGGCTCCTTCTGGGGCAGCAGCTGTACGCCGCCGGCCAGCTCACCCCCATGCAGCACGGCAATGGCCTCTCCCTCCGGGCCGATGCCCAGCTCCTTCCGCTGGGCATCGGTCATGGGCAGATAATACATATCGCTCTCCAGCATCCGCTCATCCTTCCACCACTTCTGCTTGGCAAAGGTGGACAGGTTCACATCGATCAAATGGTGGTTGTCATCCCGGTACAGCACGGTAAAGCCATCCTCGTCATACTCTACCAAAGAGATAGCCGTGTTGTCCCCATGGGGCGTGCTGCCCAGCTCGCTGAGGGGCCTGCCCTCCAAAGTACCCAGCACCATCCGCAGCGCCGCCCCATGGCTGAATACCGCCACGGTTTTGCCGTCGTTTTCCAGGGCGATCTTCGTCAGCGCCGGGATAAACCGATCCAGCACCTGCTGAGCCGTCTCGCCGCCGGGCACCTGCCAGCGGTCCAGATGGCGGTTAAAGTCCACAATGCGCTCCTCGTCCTCCATGCGCAGCTGCTGCCAGGTGTGGCCTTCCCACACGCCCATATTCACCTCCCGCAGGTTCGGGTCGGTGTGCAGGGGCAGGCCCTTGGGCAGATATACGGCCCTGGCCGTGGTGCGGGTGCGGAACAGGTCACTGCTGTATACGGCGTCGATATGTATGTGCTCAAACCGCTGCTGCAGGGCTGCGATCTGCTTATACCCCCGGGCGGTAATGAGTCCGTTATAATGGCCGTGGGCAATGCGGTAGAGATTCCCCTCTGCCTCGGCGTGTCTGACTAAATAAATGCGGGTCATGGCGTTCTCCTTACAGTACTTGAATGATTTTCTTCATGTCGGCCACCGCCGCGTCTATGGCCGCGGACAGATCCTCTGCATACTGCAGCTCTCCGTCCGCCACCAGGGCGCCGCGGCCATATTCGTCAAAGGCGGGATAGGCGTTGTCTCCATCGCAGCAGGCCAGGATCAGAAAGGCGTCCTTCAGCCGCCTGCGCAGGTCCTTGATGTCCAGGCTAAATCCCGTTTCTACCATGCAGGCAGCGCCGAAGCGGGCCATCTGCTCCCCGGCCGCCTGAAACACCTGCCGGTCCCCGGCCATAAGATTCTGCACGGAGGCCACCCCGGCCTCCCTGGTGCGCAGCACGGCGATGACCAGCTTGTCCTCCGCTACCCGGCAGCTCTCCGCCCCGCCATAGGGCAGGATGGTCACGGCGTCGGCGTTCACGCCCCCCTGGAGCCACGGCTCCGTCCCGGCGCACCGGGCGTCCACAATGGTGTATAGCCCCTGATTTTTGGCCATGTTCACCAGGTTTGAGAGCACATCCATCCCCATGAAGCCCTGTCGGAGATACGGCTCCGCCCGCAGCATCACCGCCGGCAGCTTCCCCGCCGCCTGAGAGATGGATTGGCTGCCATGGTAGCGCAGGGCCTCGGCATGGGCCATGGGGCAATCCCCGTACAGATCGGTAAAATTCTTCAAATATTTTTTCTCCAGCCGGTCCTCCCGGGGATCCAACACCAGGGCCACCGGCGTCTTTGTGCGGCGGATGGCCGCCTGCAGACGTTCAGCAGACATAAAAAGCTCCTTTTCTTATCTGTCCGATTTTTTTATGGATATTATACGCCACGCGGCGAAATTTGGCAACCGCCCTGACGGTTTTTTCCGGGCAAATGGGAGATACTATCCGCGTGGACAAAGGAGTGAATTGCAAATGTGTAAGAGTCCGTTTCTCTGGGGCATGGCCGCCGGAATTATGGTGGGTGTCACCGCAGAAATGATCGTCTGTCCCCGTCCCAAGTGCCGGAAAACCGCTGTGGGCCAGGCCATGCAGCGGATGGGTAACGCTCTGGACACGGTGATGGTGACCGTGGCGAAGAAGCTGGATTAAAGGAAATTTATGGGCAGGGTGTTTTCCGGAACATCCTGCTCATAAATTCTTTCAGATTTTGGGAAATATGTGTTGACAAGCGCCAAAAATTTGGTATAATAAATTTTGCTGTTCGCAGTAAAAAGAGAATACGCAGTGGTATCGAAGAGGTCATAACGAGCACGACTGGAAATCGTGTTGTCGTCAAAAGCGGCACGAGGGTTCGAATCCCTCCCACTGCGCCATATTAACTAAACGGTATAGATGCGTCTGGCGAAAAGCCAGGCGCATCAACCGTTTCCGGGCTTTTTCGGGCCCGGATTTCTTCTTTCAAACCATAGATGCAAATCGCTGTTTCAGAGCGTCTGCCCCGATTCGAACCGGGCGTTTTCCCTTTTCGGGCAGATGCATTCAGCCAGCGCCCTTTTTGGATGGCGATTTTTTCGACTGGCAGCGGTATTTTTCTCAAAAAAACTCACAAAGAATTGGGCGTCGTTTTGTTGGTCCTGACGGACTGAGAAAGCGGCGCCCTTTTTCATTTCAAAAAGGGCGCTGGTTGTAGCGTTAATATTTTGTGGGCCGGAGTCTTAGCAATAAGATTCCGGCCATTTTTTTGTTTCAGAGAGGAGTTCACTTATGCCGCGCTATTTCATGCGAGACACGCCGCTGCAGGCGTTGGAGCAGTTGATGATGTCTCAGCCCGGTCAAAAGCCCCGAGGCGGTGGGATATACCGCAGCCCATTTCATTACACGCCCAAAGATGTGGCGTGCGAATACTGCCAGAACTATGACCGCAAGCATCCGTGCCGCCTGTGTGAATGCACCTGTCTGGAGGAACGGATCGAAGCAGGTGTACTGGAGCTGAATGAGTTTGTGCGGGACTGCTTCGCACTCTCTATGGGGCTACAGCTCCGAAAACGGATGCATCAGCAATTCAGAGAACGGAAACCTCAATTCTTCCTGTCAGATGCCCACCGGCGAAGATGGACACACTGGC
>OLOS01002751.1_pt1 | contig 11383 bp, 9 predicted proteins | sample 1672631 | NCBI WGS metagenome assembly OLOS01 (sample SAMEA3136707, study PRJEB25190) | human gut metagenome | biome: human gut; feature: human-associated habitat; material: faeces | place: Austria | collected 2013 | reverse complement strand
TGTCCCTCCGGCACGGAGAGGATCATCGCGTTTTTCACCGCGCCCGTATCAAACTCCGCCGGGCAGACGAGGTTGCCGACGTTTTCGAGCACCGCGAGATCGACGTCCGCCGTGCCGAGCTCATTGAGCCCCTGCTCGGTCATTCCGGCATCGAGATGGCACATGCCGCCGGTGTGGAGCTGGATGCTCTTCACGCCCGCGCGGGCGATGGTCTCGGCGTCTACGGAGGAATCGATGTCCGCTTCCATAACGCCGATGCGAAGATCGTCCTTCAAGCGCTCGATCGTGCGCAGAAGCGTCGTCGTCTTGCCTGAGCCGGGCGAGGACATGAGATTGAGAAGGAATGTTTTTTCCTCCTTGAGCTTTGCGCGGACACGGTCGGCCTCGCGGTCGTTGTCGGCAAAAACGCTCTCCTTGATCTCTATGATGCGTACACTGTCCATTTCAGCAAGCCTCGATTTCTTTGAGATTGATCTCGTTGCCCTGCAGGAGCACGGTTTCCTCGCTGCCGCACAGCGGGCAGACGCGCCCCTGCGGGACGGTCGGATATGTTCGATTGCAGCTCTCGCAAAGCGTCACGGCGGGAATGGTCTCGATCCTAAGCTCCGCGCCCTTCAAAACCTCCGTCTGCGCAGCGGCCCAGTTCCAGCAGGATGTGAGCTCATGCGGCACAACGCCGGACACCTCGCCAAGCTCGAGCGTGACGGAGGAAACGCTCGTAAGAACGTTTTCCTCCGCGATGCGCTCGACGGTTTTTATCATGTGGAATACGATCCCAAGCTCGTGCATGCTCAGCCCTTTTTGCCCTTGAGCTTGATCTTCACGGCGCGCTTGAGCATATACGGCAGGATGGCCTTCATCTTGTCCTCGCTGCGCACCATGGTGCTGCACTCGGGACGCTCGCGGTGGAGACGGATGGCGTCAAAGCCGCAGCGCGTCGTGCAGATGCCGCAGCCGATGCACTTGTTCGGATCGACGACGCTCGCGCCGCAGCCGAGACAGCGGGCAGTCTCGGTCTTGACCTGCTCCTCGGTGAAGCATGCGCGGCCGTCCTGCATCGTGCGGCGCAGCTCCTCGTTGTAGCCGGGGCGCTGGCGCGGCGTGTTGTCAAAGCTGTTGATATCGAGAAGAACGTTTTTCTTATCGAGCTCGATGAACTGCCGGCGGTTGCGGCCGATGGTGAGGCTCGTGTTCGGCTGCACAAAGCGGTGCAGGGACACGGCGCCCTCCTTGCCGGCGGCGATGGCGTCGATGGCGAACTTCTGGCCGGTGTAGGCGTCGCCGCCGACGAAGATGTCGGGCTCGGCGGTCTGGTAGGTCAGAGGATCGGCCTTGACGGTGCCGTTGGGGTTGAACTCCACCTTTGTTCCGGCGAGCAGCTCGCCCCAGGCGGCGTGCTGGCCGATGCAGTAAAGGATCGTATCCGCCTCGGCGGTCTCGGTCCGGGCGTCGTCAAACGCGGGGGCGAAGCGGCCCTCGGCATTTTTGACGGACAGGCACTTGCGGAAGCGAATGGCCCTGGCATGGCCGTTCTCGGTGTCGATCGCGGTCTGGCCCCAGCCGGCATGGATGGAGATGCCGTCGCGCTCGCACTCGGTGCGGTCCTCTTCGCCCATGGGCATTTCGTCGTACCCCTCCAGGCAATAGAGCGTCACGCTCTCCGCGCCGCAGCGCACGGCGGTGCGGGCGACATCGGAGGCGATGTTGCCGCCGCCGATCACAACGACCTTGCCGGTGAGCTTCGTTTCGGGCGCAAGGTTGACCTTCTTCGTAAAGTCCACGCCGGACATAACGCCCTCGGCGTCGTCGCCGGGAACGCGGAGACGTCCGCCGTCCTGCAGACCGACGGCAACATAGAACCCCTTGTAGCCCTGCGCGCGCAGCTCGGGGATGGTGACGTCCCTGCCGACATCCACGCCGCAGCGGAATTCCACGCCCATCTCGCGCAGAATGTCGATCTCGGCCTCCACAACGTCCTTTTCGAGATGGAAGTTCGGAATGGCGTTCATCAGCATGCCGCCGGGACGGGGCGCCTTGTCGAACACGGTCGGACGGTAGCCCTTCTCGGCGAGGAAGTACGCGCAGGACATACCCGCCGGCCCCGCGCCGATGATGGCGATCTTCTCATTGAATCCGCCCTCGACCTTCGGGATGACCTTTTCGGGGATGAAGCGCGTGGCGGCTTCGAGATCCTGCTGGGCAATGAAGCGCTTGACCTCGTCGATGGCGACGGCCTGATCGACGGTGCCGCGGGTGCAGGCGTCCTCGCAGCGGCGGTTGCAGATGCGGCCGCATACGGCGGGGAACGGGGTTTCGCGCTTGATGAGCTGGAGCGCCTCGCGGTACTTGCCCTGCGCGGCGAGCTTCAAGTAGCCCTGCACGGCGATGTGCGCCGGGCACGCCGTCTTGCACGGGGACGTACCGGTATCGTAGCAGTTGATGCGGTTGTTGTCGCGGTAGTTGATGTCCCACTTATCCGGACCCCAGGCGGTCTCATCCGGCAGCTCGTGGCGCGGGTACTCGATGGGGCCGTCCTTCGTGCAGAGCTTCTGGCCGAGCTTCACCGCGCCCGCGGGACACGTCTCAACACAGCGGCCGCACGCAACGCAGTTTTCGCTCTCGACCTTCGCAACGTAGGCGCTGCGGGAGAGGTTCGGCGTGTTGAAAAGCTGGCTCGTGCGCAGCGCGTTGCAGACGTTCACGTTGCAGTTGCAGATGGCGATGATCTTCTCTTCGCCGTCGATGTTCGTGATCTCATGGACAAAGCCGTTCTCCTCGGCCTTGTGCAGGATCTCGAGCACCTCGTCATAGGTGATGTAATGGCCGCGGTCGGTCTCGACGACGTAGCGCGCCATATCGCCCACGGCGATGCACCAGTCCTGCGGATCGTCGCCGCAGCCCTCGCCGAGCTTGGCGCGGGACATACGGCAGGAGCAGGGCGAAGCGGCGTAAACGCCGTCGTACTTTTTCAGCCAGTGGGAGATGTGCTCGATGGAGACGGACTTGTTCTCGGTCTCGATCGCCTTTTCCACGGGGATGACATGCATGCCGATGCCGGCGCCTCCGGGAGGCACCATCGGCGTGACCTTCTCCAGCGGGAGGAACGTCATGCGCTCAAAGAACGCCGCGACCTCCGGGTGCTCGTCGATCTGCGACTGACGCATGTTGACGAACTCCGCGCTGCCCGGAACGAACTGCGGCAGCGTCCAGCGCTTCTCGTGGTTCGGGTTTTTCCCGTCCAGATTTTCCCAGTTGTACTCGACAAGGCCGATGTACGCCATCTCGGTGAGCAGCTTTTCGAGCTCTTCCTCGCTTTTGCCGGTGAGCGCGGCGATCTGCGCTGTCGTTTTCGGCTTGCGCACCTTCATCTTGAGCGCGACATCCGCCATTTCGTCCGTAACAACGCCCGCGAGTCCCCAATACTCGGGATCGTTGCCCGTGACCTTGCCGATGCGGTCGGTGATCATCGCGCCGAGCTTGAGGATCTTCTCTCTCGGCTCGTCCGTGCGGGGGATCGTAAAGGAATATTTGCTTTCATCCACAGGCATTCCGGACTTGGTCTGCTTATCCATGCTGACTCCTCCACATTTTATATCTCTTTTGTTGAGTTTTGCACTATATCGATAGCAAAATTATATTACGCATCGGCGTGTTCGTCAAGTATGTTTCCCGGCTGGTTTCTACACAAAATGAGCCGTTTTCGGTAACGAAAACGGCTCATTTTTCTATATTTTACTGTATAAAGGCGTTCTCCACGCGGATGGCGGCAGGATCAAGCGAAGGATCCATGACGCGGACGATCTCGTCAAAGGCGGCGCTGCGCTCCGTAACGTAGTATTCGACCGCGCCGGTGCCGCGGCTTTCGGCGAAAAGAGGCCGCAGCGCTTCAGCGAGCGCTTCGCCGACATCGATCATCCGCACGCCGGGCAGCCGCTTTTCGAGCGCCGGGCGATACACGGGGTAATGCGTGCAGCCCATGATGAGCGCGTCGATATTCTTGCCGTCAAAGGCCTCCATATACCGCGAGCAGACCGTCTCCGCGACGATATCGTCCGGCGCGATGCCGTTTTCCACGAGCGGCACAAAAAGCGGGCAGGCGCGGGAGACGACGTGTACACCGGGGTCTATGGCGCGGATGTGCGCTTCGTAAGCCCCGCTCTTGACCGTTGCCTGCGTGCCGATGACGCCGACGGAACGCGTTTTCGTCATGCTCGCAGCAAGCCGCGCCGCGCTTTCGATCACGCCGTAGATCGGCAGGTCAAACTTTTCGCGCAGCGCGTCGAGCGAGTTGGAGCTCACCGTGCCGCAGGCGATGACGATCGCCTCCACGTTCTTGCGGAGCAGGAAGCGCACGTCGTCCTCGGCATAGTGCGTGATCGTCTCGACCGAGCGCCCGCCGTAGGGTACGCGGGCGGTGTCGCCGAGATATACCATATCCAGCTGCGGGAATGCCCGCCGGAGCTGGCGCAGCACCGTAAGACCGCCGATGCCGCTGTCAAAAACACCGATTCGATGCATTGTTCTCACCTCATTGAAACGATTTTACACCGAAACGGTGAAGAATACAACCGGAAATCAGCCCGCAGCATTCCCGGCCGCGATCTCCTCGCCGGTGACGATGTTGCGCACCCAGATGCCGCGGCGGAGAAGCACGATGCCGATGACCATTTTGATAAGGTCGGCGAGATTCACAAAGAGGTACGCCTCCACAAGCGGCAGGCCCGTTTTATGGATGAGCACCCACGCGATCGATACCGACACGACCCAGGTGAACACGCTGTCCGAAAGCATGGTGATGTACGTCCGGCCTCCGGCGCGGATGGTCCAGTACGCGGCGTTTACCACGGCGTGGACCGGCAGCATGAGAGCGCAGATGCGCATGAGCGACGCGGCGAGCGTCATGATCTCGTGGGAGGTGTTGTAAAGCCGCGGGGCATACGGCGCGACGAGGAACATCACAACGCCGACCGCCGCGCTGGCCGCGCAGCTGAGCGCAGCGAGCTTCGGGCAGTAATTCCGCGCGCGGTCATACTCCTCCGCACCGAGCAGATTGCCGATGATGATGCCGACGGTGTTGCCCATCGTGAAAATAACGGTATTGAAGAGATTGAGCACCGTGGAGTTGATGTTCAGCGCGGCAATGGCGTCCAACCCGCGGTAGGAGTAGCACTGCGTGAGCATCGTCATGCCGAGCGACCAGAACATCTCGTTCACGAGCAGCGGCATGCCCTTGCGGACGATCTGCCCGGCGAGATGGCCGGGGATCGCAAAGCCGCGGTACAGCCCGCGGATAAACCGCGGCGGCGTTTTCTTCCCGTGGGTGCCGAGCAGGATCAGGCCGAACTCCACATAGCGCGAGAGCACCGTGGCAATGGCTGCGCCGCGGACGCCGAGCATCGGGAAGCCGAGCTTGCCGTAGATGAGCAGATAGTTGAAAACGAGATTGACGAAGATCGCCGCGATGCTCGCCTTCATCGGCAGGCGGTTGTCGCCGGTGACGCGCAGTATGCTCACATACGCCGTCGTAAGGCAGAACGCCGGCAGACCGAAGAGCATGATGCGAAGGTAGTCCTTGCCTTCCGAGAGCGTGAGCGCGAGATCGCCGCCGGTGCCCGCCTCGTGCAGGAACGCGCCGATGAGCGTATCCGGGATGAGCGCGAGCAGCACCGTGGCGATCACTGTAAACCCGGCGCAGAGCAGGATATTGAAGCGCAGCGTATGACGGACGCCGTTATAGTCGCCGCGGCCGAAAAACTGCGCGCCGAAAATGCCCGCGCCGCCCGTGCCGCCGAAGAGACAGAGGTTATATACGAACAAAAGCTGGTTGACGATGGACACGCCCGACATCGACTCCGTGCCGATCCGCCCGACCATAAGGTTATCGAGCAGATTCACAAACGTCGATACGGCGTTCTGCAGCAGCAGCGGCAGCGCGAGCGCCGCGACCAGCTTGTAAAAGTCTTTGTTTCCGATAAATTTCTTCATAGATCCTCCGGCAAAAAGTGCGGTGTCTCTTTGCGAGACACCGCATTTTTTCATTTGTTCATCGCCCGGAGGACGCCCTCCGGCTCAGGTGGTTTTCTTGTGGTGGTACTGGTAAGAGGTGTCGATGCGGTTGCAGGCAACGAACATCTCCTCGTCGAGCTCGCGCTTCATCTGGAGCGCTTCCTCGATGTCCATATCCTCGAAACGGCCGTTCCGCTCGACGATGACGCGGCTCGAGGCATCCGACTTGAGCACGTCGATCGCGCGCACGCCCATCATCGCGGCGGACACACGGTCACGTCCGCTCGGCGCGCCGCCGCGCTGGATGTAGCCGAGGACCGTCACGCGGGTCTCAAGCCCGGTTTCCTCTTCGATCGTCTGCGCGTACTCGTGGACATGGCCCACGCCCTCGGCGACGACGACGATGTGGTGGCGGCGGCCGTGGATGCAGCCGCGGCGGATCACATCGATCACATCATGCTCGAGATCGACTTCCTTTTCGGGAAGCAGCACGGCGGAAGCGCCGGCAGCCAAGGCGGTGTAGAGCGCGAGATGGCCGGCGTTGCGGCCCATGACCTCTACGACCGACACGCGCTCGTGGCTCTGCCCGGTGTCGCGCAGCTTGTCGATGGCCTCGATCGCGGTGTTGCAGGCGGTATCAAAGCCGATGGTATACTCGGTGCAGCCCATGTCGTTATCGATCGTCGCGGGGATACCCACGACGCGGACACCCCGGCGGGCCAGCTCCAGCGCGCCGCGGTAAGTGCCGTCGCCGCCGATGGTGATGAGACCGTCGATGCCAAGATATTTGCAGACTTTTGCGGCTTTGTCAACACCAGCTTCCGTGCGGAATTCCTCGCTGCGGGCGGTATAGAGAATGGTACCGCCGCGGCGGGCAATGCCGTCTACGTCGTTGCCGGTCAACTCAAAAACATCGCCGTTGATGAGTCCGGCGTAACCTCGGCGGATGCCGATGCAGGTGATTCCCTCAGCGCCGGCCGTGCGGACGATGGCGCGGATCGCGGGATTCATACCGGGGGCGTCGCCGCCGCTCGTCAGGATGCCGATTCTGTGTGCTCCTGCCATAAATAACTTCACCCTTTCCGAATGGTTTTTTCTTTGGTTGTAATATAGCCCGATTGATTCGATTTTGCAATAGATTTGACCCAAAAAATCGTTTCCAAATTGCAATTTCAGCGATTTTTGCCAATGAGCGCCTTATAGAAATCCACCGCGCCCGGCAAACACGCCGTTTCGATGTTCTCGTTGACGCCATGCATGCCGCGCATCTGCTCGGGGCCGTAGATCACCGGGGCAAAGCGGATGCAGTTATCGCAGATCGCCTGATAGTTCTTCGCGTCCGTCGCGCCGGTCATGACATACGGGCTCCAGGCAAGGCCAGGAAACACCTCGGCGATCGTATCGGTCACGCGCCGCCACGCCTCGCCGTGGATATCCGCGGGGGCAGAATAATCGCTCGCGGAGAGAACGTCTGTCTCAATACCGTACTTTTCCGCGCGCTTTTTGATAAGCGCGAGGCTCTCGTCCATTCCCTGGTGCGGAATGAACCGGAGATTGGCCCACACGCTTGCCTCCTGCGGCAGCACGTTGCAGGCGTCCGAACCGGAGAGCATCGTGAAGGCCGCCGTTGTGCGCAGCATGGCTCCCGCCTGCGGCGAGAGCGCGGGCATGACGAGCTTCATAAGCGGCGCGAAAAGCCAGAGATTGCCAAAGAGAAGCCGCAGAGCGAAGGGCGCGTACGCCGCGAGCCGGGCAAACATCGCGCTCACCTCCGGCTCGAATTTTTTCCGGAAGGGCGGGTGCTTTTCCATGCTGTCCACAAACGCCGCAAGCCGCGCCACGGGCGAGTTTTTCGGCGGCGCGCTCGCATGGCCGCCGTTGGAGCGCGCCGTGAAACGCACATCCGCCTTTCCCTTTTCAAACACGCCGAGCATGGCGAAATTCCCATGAATACCGCCGATGGGCTCGGAGATGATGCCACCGCCCTCGTCGCAGACGAGGAACGGCTTCACGCCCCGCCGCCGCAGCTCGTCCACGAGCTTGCCGCCGCCAGACCCGGCGAACTCCTCCGTACAGGAGGAAGAGAGGTACACGTCCTGCTCGGGGACGTACCCTTCCCGCAGCAGCTCCTCGCACGCCTGAAAAAAGCCCATGACGCTGCACTTTGTGTCTGAGGCGCCGCGGCCCCAGACCTTGCCGTCGGCGATGTCGCCGGAGAACGGCGCGTGCTCCCACGTTCCCTCCGCCGGGACAACGTCCTGATGCGACATGAGCACGAGCGGCCTGTCGTGGTTTTTGCCCTCCCAGAAGAACAGGAGATTCCCGTCGATCTCCGTTTTTTCCAGCTTTTCGTGTACTGTCGGATACAGCTCCGCGAGCAGCTTATGAAAGCCGCGGAACTTTTCGAGCTCCGGATCGTCCGGGTGCGACACGGTCTCATACGCTACCATGCGCGAGAGCTTTTCCGCATACTCCCGCTCGCGCGCGGCGTCCGGGTGCGGCGTATAATCCGAGGTTTTTTTCTTCATGCACAGTGTGCGGATCACTGCCGCAAGCAGAAGCAGCACGAGCACGCCGAGCGCGGCGAGCAAAACATAGCCTACGACTCTCATGCCGCCGTCTCCTTCCGCGAGCGGCGGTACCGGAAGTACGCCACGCCGATGGCGATCGCGCCGGAGGGCAATATCATAAAGCTCGTTGAGCCGAGCAGCCCCGGCACGAGGATGAAGAGCACGCTCATAAGGACAAGCGGCCAGAGCGCGATCTTCATGTTCTTCCGGTAGTACTTATACGCCATCGCGCCGAAGAGCGCAGGAACAACATTGTCAAATGCCGGCTGGAGCGCCGGGCTTTGCAGCACGGGCTGCAGCGGGATGAGCAGCAGTACGCCGAGCGCAAGAATGACGATCGTCACGAGCGACGCCGTGGCGATCGAGAGCGTGGAGATGATCTCGTTTTCCGGCGTGCCGGTCTTGGCCCCTACGATATCGCGCGCGTTGACCGCGCACGGGATCTTCATGTTGATGAGGTTGCCTGTGATAAATGCGAGATACCCGCCGCCCGCGCCGAGCATCGGCGTATAGACGAGATATTCCGCCACGCAGCTCACGATCCACACGATACCGATGGCAAGAAATCCCTTGCCGAACGCGCGCATATCGGGCATTGCGCCGAGAATGTAGCCCATCAGAAACGGCGCGCCGAGCAGCAGCACGAGCGTCACACCGCAGGCGATGCGGCCATAGGTGTGCGTCCGGCGGTTGTAGGCTTCAAACCGGACGGTCTTTTCCTGTTCGTTCATTGCATTTCCTCCTTACACGCCGCGCAGCAGCACCGCTGCCGCCATTCCCGCGAGCATGCTGCCCGCAATGGAAAAGTTATCGACCCACGCGGCGTTCTTCTTTTCGGCGAGCCATACAAACACCGCCATCACCGCCGCCGACACCGCAACGACCGCAAGCGGCATCCAGCTTCCCGCAAACGTAAACCGTCCCGCGCCGGAGACGAGAGCGCCGATGTAGCTGCCGATGTACGCGCTGACAAGACCGATGAACATGGCGGTCATGGCCGTGTCGCCGAAGCCGCCGCCCGCCGTGCCGTTTTTCTTCGGCGCTTTGAGACGCGAGAGGTATTTCTTATTAAAGAAGATCGAAAACACCATGCCCCACATGATGCAGACGCCCATCAGAAGGGCAATCGTGGTAAAGGCCTGCGGCGTCATTGCCGAGGCCGAAAGGCCCGGCAGACCGACTGCCTCCGCCGCGGCCTCCGCGACCTGCGTTTCATAGTGCAGCGCGCCGATGACCGAAAGGCGCAGCCACGACCACGGCGTGCCGAGACTGCCCGAGAGCGCGATGACGCCAAGCAGGATGCCGACGCTCGGGAGCGCGGCAAACGTGGCGCTCGCGGTGATGGTGCGCTTCATTTTCGTTTTGTCCATACCGATGGCGGCGCCGGCGCGGTAGGCGCGTACCATGAAGAACACGCACACCAGCGCAACAAAGAAAATAATGCCGCCGCAGATGAGATACATGACCGGACTGTTGAGCTGAGATAAAATATCCATATGTACTTCCCTCCTTTTCTTCCTCCGCAGTTTATCACTTTAATTCGATTTTGAAAAGGGTATGTGAAAAATCTCTCTTTTCTCTTTTCATTCCGCCGAAAATCCGGTATGCTTATACAGAGATATGGGGAGGAATAAACATGATCGTTACGGTTTTGCAGCTTATCGCGGTGTTCGGTGTGCCGGTACTTATCCTGCGGCAGCGGGAAAAGGGGCTCGTACGCACATTCGGCACGATCGCCATGGCGTATTTCTGGGGCATTGTCGTCGCGGTGGCGGCGTTTTTCTGCCGGAAGGCCGGGCTGGACGTCCGGCTGAACGCCGATGTCGGGCAGATCGGCAGCTATGTATGCATCGGGCTCGCCATTCCGCTATTGATGTTCGGCACAAATCTCGCCGATGTGCGGCGGCTCGCAAAGCCGGTGCTCATCTCGTTTGCGCTTCTGCTGCTTGCCGTGAGCGCCGTTGTTGTGGTTTTGGGACGGACGCTCGGGGCCGGCTTCCCGTGGGGACGGCAGCTTGCCGCGATGGCCGCGGGCATGTATACCGGCGGTTCGCCGAACTTCAACGCCATCGGCGTCATTCTCGGCGTGCCGGGTGACACGATCGCCATCGGCAATCTCTCCGATATGATCGTCGGCACGGTCTTTTACATATTCATCCTTACGCTTGCGAAGCCTCTCTGCGCCAAAGTTCTCGACCGGCACGCAAAGCAGGGCGCTTACATGCGCGAGAACGGCGGCGCGGAAAATGTGGACGCGCTCGAATGGAACGGCTTCCACCGCGGCATCGTGCGAAATCTCGCCCTCTCGCTCGCATGCGTGCTCGTCGGCGCGGTCATCGGCTTTGCGATATGGAAGGTCAAGGGCGGCGCGCTCACCGATCCGCTCGTCCCGGCGGTGATGATCGCGGGAACGACGCTCGGGCTTGCGCTCTCGTTCGTGCCGAAGGTGCGGAATGTGAAGGAAAATTCCGCCGCGGGACATTATCTCATTCTCGTTTTCTCGTTCGCGCTTGCCAGCTCGCTCGATCTCGGGACGCTCGGCGGGAATCTGCTGCACACGGTCGCGCTGCTCGCCTCCATCACCGTATGCTCCGCGCTGCTGCATCTTCTGCTCTGCCGCATTTTCCGCATCAGCGCGGACTGCGCCATCGTCACGATGACGGCAGGGCTGTACGGCCCGGCGTTTATCCCGGCGGTCACAAAGCAGCTGCGCTGCGACGCGCTCACTGCGCCGGGTCTCATCTGCGGCGCGCTCGGCTACGCCGTCGGCACGTTCCTCGGCGCGGCGCTCTTCTGGATATTATAAT